>Ga0209281_1001695_pt1 | contig 11503 bp, 9 predicted proteins | sample MedtruBG_FD_187514 | JGI IMG/M metagenome (GOLD analysis project Ga0209281, IMG submission 187514) | Root nodule microbial communities of legume samples collected from California, USA - Medicago truncatula BG (SPAdes) (version 2) | ecosystem: Host-associated > Plants > Roots > Nodule | place... | reverse complement strand
AGGACCTCAAATTGAATATATGGCAGATGAGATAAAAGAAAAATATGAGCCTAAAGGAATTAAGGTTGCAGTTATAGATATGATGGACTACGGAACTCTTAATGGTGAAAAGGTATTAAATGATGCACTTGCATTATTAGATTAGTTAATTAAAAAAATAGTAAAACATTATTTAAGGAGGAATATATATGTCAAATTTTGATGCAAAAGCTATATCTAAAAAAGTATCTCCTATGTTGAACAAAATCCAAAAGAGTAAATTAGCCAATGGTATTTCAGGAGGTATGATGGTAGCAATGCCTGTTACACTTTTTGGTGCCTTTGCAGCCCTGTTTTTAAATTTACAAATACCTGCTTGGAAAGGTTTTATTGCGGCTACAGGAATTGCATATGCACTAAATGTGGCAATAATGTTTTCAACGAATTTTTTAGCTGTAGTTTTTGGAGTAACTATAGCAGGAAGTTATGCAAAACAGTATAAAGAAGATGGGGCAGTACCAGCATTATTAGCATTAGTATGTTTTTTTATAGTAACACCATTTACAACTGAAAAGGGAGTTACAACATTTACTATGCAATGGTTAGGAGCACCTGGTATTTTTTCAGCTATTATCATAAGTATAATATCAACTAGAGTATACATATACATCAAGCAAAAGGGCTTTACTATTAAGATGCCTTCGACTGTACCACCTGTAGTATCTAACAGTTTTAGCAGCTTAATTCCTGGGTTTGCAGCAATAACTGTATTTCTAATTGTAGCAGCACTTTTTGCGGCAACTCCATTTAAAACTATGCATCAGTTCATATATAATTTCATTCAAACACCATTACAAGGTGTTAGTGGAAATATTGTAACAATAATAATTTTATGGACATTTGCACAAGTATTATGGTTTTTTGGTATCCATGGAACATTAGTTATTTATTCAGTTATGATGCCAATATTTACAGCAATGGATGCTGCGCAATTAACTGCATATTCAGCTGGAGAAGCTCTTCCGAATATAACAGGTCGTGCTTTCGTGAGTACGTATACAATGTCTGCCAGTGCCATTGGCTTTGCACTTCTGATGCTATTTGCAGCTAAAAGTAAACAATATAAAACTTTAGGTAAGTTAACTGCAGTACCATCACTTTTTGGAATTAGTGAACCATTAGTTTTTGGTACACCTTTAGTTTTTAACTTTAAGTTTGTAATTCCATTTGTATCTATGAATGCAATAAATTTAGCTATTGCTTATTTCCTAACAGCAATAGGAATAGTTCCAAGAGTTGCAGGAATGACCCCTATGAGTGGAATGCCAATAATATTTAGTGGTTTGATGGAAGGAAGCTGGAAGATAGCCGTATTACAAGTTGTACTTGTGGGTCTCTCAACATTAGTTTGGTATCCGTTCTTTAGAAAAGCAGATAAAGAGGCTTATGAATTAGAGCAAAAAACAGAAAATTAATATAAACTCAATTACAAACCACCACTTTTTTTAGTGGTGGTTGTATTTCTAATTTTAATACTTATACGTATATGGAGGATATAATATTATGAAAATAATAGATTTGAATGATAAATGGTTATTTACTAAAGAAAATAGTAAAAATTATATTGAAAAAGAAATTGATAAAGGAGAGAATATAAATTTACCACATTGTTTTAATGCCGTAGATGGTCAAAGCGGTGAAGGTATGTTTAAAGGAGAATGTTGCTATCAAAGGAAGTTAAATATAACAGAGGAGGAATTAAATAAATTTATATTTCTAGAAATAGGTGCTGCAAGTCTTGTTTCTGAAGTATATGTCAATGGTCAACTGGCAGGAAGCAGTAAATGTGGATTTTCAATGTTTAGAGTGTTTATAACTCCTTTTTTAAACTTAGGAGATAACCTTATTTCAATTATTGTAGATAATAGCCGTCATGATGATGTATATCCACTAATGGCTGACTTCTCATTTTATGGGGGCATATATCGTGAAGTTAAGTTAATAACTGCAGAAGTGTTTCACTTCGATTTAATAGATAACAGTAGAGATGGTATATATTTAACTCAAAAGAGTATTGGAGAAGATAAATTCGAATTAAAAATAAATGGACGAATTATTAATGAACTAAATCAAGTTAAAGCTGGAAAAGTTGAATTTAAATTATTAGATAAAGAAGAAAAAATAGTATTTAATAAAATAATTCATATTGAGGTTTTAAAAGAAGCAGAATTTGAATTAGTAGAAGAAATAAATAGCCCAGAGTTGTGGCAAGGAATAGAGAATCCTTATCTTTATAAATTTGAAGCTCAATTATATTGTGAAGGAATAATATGTGATAAACGAAGCATAGAGATTGGTTTTAGAATAGTTGAGATTACTCCGGATAAAGGTGTATTTTTAAATGGAAAATCTATTAAGTTTAATGGTATAAGCCGTCATCAGGATTTTGCGAGCATAGGCAATGCTTTAACTAAAGATCACATGGATTTAGATATGTCAATTATTAAAGAGATAGGAGCTAATACTGTAAGACTAGCACACTATCAACATAATGATTATTTTTATAGTCTCTGCGATCGTGAAGGTATACTGGTATGGGCAGAAATTCCATTTATAAGTGTCCCAACTACATCTGATAAAGTAAACACTAATGCTAAGGAACAATTAGAAAGATTAATTAAGCAGGCGTATAATCATAGTTCCATTTATTGCTGGGGAGTTCAAAATGAAATTACTATAGCAATAGAAAATGAACAAATATATGAAATGGTAGAAGAACTTTCAGTTATGGCTAAGGAATTAGATTCCAGCAGATTCATAGCGCAAGCTAATATTCATTCTGTAGCCAATGAAAGTCCACTAAATGAGTTGACTGATTTTGTGGGATATAATTTATATTATGGTTGGTACTATAAGGAAATGCAGGATTTAGGGCCAAGATTAGATGAATTCCATAAAGCAAGGCCTAATACGCCAGTTATGGTTACAGAATATGGGGTTGATACTAATCCTAAACTCCATTCATATAATCCAACTGTAAAAGATTATACTGAAGAGTATCAGCTGCTATTTCAAAATAATGCCCTTAAAACTTTTAATGAGAGAGAATTTATTCTAGGTGGATATATATGGGCTATGTTTGATTTTGGTAGTGAAATTAGAAATGAAGGTGGAGTAAAGGGGAAAAATCAAAAGGGCTTAGTAACTATAGACAGAAAGATAAAAAAAGATTCCTTTTATTTATGCAAGGCATACTGGTCAAAGGAACATTTTGTTAAATTAGCTGGCAGTAGATTTGTAAATAGACATGAAGAGCTAAATGATATAATTGTACTTTCAAATGTTAAGCATATTAAACTTTATGTCAATAACGAGTTTGTAAGTGAAATTAATAGCGGCGAACCAATGAAGAAATTTGAAGCGGTTAAATTAACTTTAGGAGAAAATAAAATTAAAGTAGAGGCTTTTGATGAAACTGGAAATACTTACAGTGATGAAATGATTTTGAAGCAGGTTAAAGAAGTGAATGAAAATTATATTCTTAAAAAGCCAGCAGAACAAACTCATGTAACTAACTGGTTCCAAAAGTTTGATTTAACGAATGTTCAAGAAATTGCAATCAAGGAAGGGTATTACTCAACCTTTGATACTATTGAAGAACTTTATAGGGATGAGCAGGCAAAAGCTGTATTTAAGAAATATTTTGGAGATATAGCTGAAAGTCAGCAGTTTAAAGTTATGATAGGACTTATGACTATAGACAGTATGTCTAAGAGATCGAGATTTAATATACCAAAGGAACTGTTAACTGTTATTAATACTGAATTAAATGTTATAGCAAAGAAATAAAAATGTTTTGATATCGTCAATCACTTTTGTGATTGGCGATATTTTATGCTGCGGATTTCAGATACCATCGATACTTTAGAAGAGTCATACATTGAAGATGTTTTTTCTATCTAATTGCTGTAATAATCTATGTAATCAATAATTGCAGATTCTAGTTTATTATGATAATATTCAAAGGATTTAGGAATGAAAGAAGGAGATGTAAGTGGAGATACGATTAATTAAATATTTTTTAACTATTGCTGAAGAAAAAAATATTACTAAAGCAGCAGAAAAATTACATATGTCTCAGCCCCCTTTAAGTAGGCAATTAAAGTTGTTAGAAGATGAACTTGGGGTTACTTTATTTGAACGTAGCAAGAAAAAACTTGAATTGACCGAAGAAGGATATTACCTAAAAAGTCGTAGCAAAGAAATCCTTGAATTAATAGAACAAACTGAAATGCAATTAAAAGAAATGAGAAAAAGTGTTACAGGTACTATGAATATTGGGACAATAGAAACAGCTGGGTTAGGGGTTTTACCCAATTGGATTGCTGAATTCCAAAAACAATTTCCAGATGTCAAGTATAATATTTCGAGTGGTAATTCTGATGAAATTACTGAAAAACTTAATAAAGGAATTATTGATATAGGAATTATACGTGAACCATTCAATAAAGAAATATATAAATATGTTAATTTAGAAGAGGAATCATGGGTTGCTTTAATGAATAAAGATCATAGGCTTGCACAGGAAATAAATGAAACAATTTCGCTGAATCAAATAGTGTGCGAACCTATTATTACACCAGCTAGAGCAGCAAGAGGAATAGAAATTAATAAATGGTTTGATTTAATAGGAAGAAAACCTAATGTCTTTTGTGTTTATGGAACTTTGATGAATGCCGTAGTTTTAGTAGAAAGGAATACTGGAATAGCTTTATGTCCATCATCTGTAAAGGATGCTATCAAGGAGAAAAATCTTATTACTAAAGTTATAGTTGAACCTGAACAGAAATCAAGAGCAGTTGTAATATGGAAGAAATATAAGTACATGTCTAATGCTTGTCAACAATTTTTAGAGTATATTAAAGAGGTAAATGAATAAAACCATACTTCTTAGGTATTATAAGTATAGAATATAGGTATTAGACCATATTAAAGAGTATTGATAGTATGTATATATAGTAGGAAAGAAATTTAATTATTTGAGGAAAGTGGAAAGCAACGATGTTTTATAGAATAGGGATAGTTTCAAGTAACACTTTCTTTATAATAAATTATTACAGAAAGAGGTAGAAAACATGTCAATGAAACAAGAGTATTACAATAAAGTTGCACAAACTATTATTAAAAATCTATCCATTAGGAAGATGGATGGTTTTTTTGTTAATACCAAGAAAGGAGCTTTAGAAAAGGCTATGTCTTTTTTATCAGATAAAGACAAAATAGCTTGGGGAGATTCACAAACTTTAAAAGAAATTGGATTTTTTGATGCAGTAAAATTAGGTGAGTTTTCCTACACAGATGTAGAAGATTTGTTTGATGAAGAATTATTAGAGAAACGTGATGAGACATACAGTAAAATCGTAACAAGTGATTACTATTTTTTAAGTGCTAATGCCATTACTATAAATGGTGAGCTTGTAAATATTGATGGTACAGGTAATCGTTTGGCGGCAATGATGTACGGGCCAAAACATGTTGTTATAGTTGTAGGAATGAACAAAGTGTGCCCAGATGTAGAGAGTGCATACAAAAGGATTAAATTAATAGCATCCCCACAAAACAATATGAGATTTAATCATAAAACTCCATGCGCTATTACAGGAAAGTGTACTGATTGTTCTAGTCCAGATTGCATATGTACACAGACAGTTATTACGAGTATGGGACGATTTCCAGGAAGAATTAAGGTAATTCTTGTTGGAGAAGAATTAGGATTTTAAATATATTGGAGTTAGATAAAATGTATTAATAATACAACCAGCTATAGGAGGAGCTCTCATGAAAATATACTTAAGTGAAAATATTACAAAATCTGCTTATGATAGATTAGCTGAAATAGCAGAGATTGTTACGAATTTTGATCATCCTGAAGAATTAGATGCCATAATGGTAAGGCGTGTCTGTGTTACAAGAGAAATCATTGAAAAGGCAACAAATCTAAAAGTTATTTCTATGCATGGAATTGGGCGTGATACTATTGATGTTGAAGCTGCAAATGAATATGGAATTCCGGTACCTAATGTACCAAATCAAAGTATGGAATCTGTTGCAGAATTGGCTGTAACACAAATGTTGGCTTTAAGTCGTAAAATAAAAAAAGCAAATATAGGAATATGTAAAAATCGCTATGATTCTCATGGTGCGTCAGAGCTGATAGGAATTGACGTTTACGGAAAAACACTGGGGATTATTGGTATAGGAAGAATATCTTTGCGTATTGCTGAAATCATGAAGGCAGCTTTTAATGTGAATTTAATAGGTTATGATCCATTTGTATCAGAAGAAAGGGCAGCTTCTTTTGGTATTAAAAAAGTTGATACTATTGAAGAATTATTCGCGAAGTCAGATTATGCGAATGTTAGTGTTCCACTTACTGATAGTACTAGAAATTTAATTGGTGAAAGTGCTTTTAATGCAGCAAATCCAAACCTTATTTTAGTTAATACTGCAAGAGGTGGAATAGTTGATGAAGATGCTTTATATGATGCACTAATTAATGGTAAAATAAATGCTGCTGCTTCAGATGTTTTCTTGTCAGAACCGCCAAAAGGAGATAACCTTTTAGTTTCACTTGAAAATTTTATTGCAACTCCACATATAGGTGGAAACACGAAAGAGTGTTTAGAACGAGTAGGTAATGCTGCAGTGGATAATATTTTTGATGTAATATATGGAGCAAAATAATTTGTAAGGAGATTTATAATGGGCTTATTTTTACAGATGCTAAACTTACAATTTGCTATGTTCATTTTAATTATTATAGGCATCGTTTCAAAGAAATGTAAAATTGTCAGTACTCAGGCGCAAAAAGGCTTATCTAATTTGTTGATTTATTTTATTTTGCCATGTAATATCATAGAATCACTTAAAGGGGATATGACATCAGATTTATTTAATAATTCATTAGCAGCATTTTTTATTTCTTTAGGAATTCAGGTTATTTCTATCTTTTTAGGAAAGATCTTTTTTGCACGTTTTTCAAATAAGATGAAGCCTATCATGAATTATGGTCTTATATGCTCCAATTCCAGTTTTATTGGATTGCCTGTTGTTAACAATATTTATGATTCTATTGGGGTACTGTATGCATCCATCTTTCAGATACCTATTCGAATTACCATGTGGACTTCTGGATTAACTCAGTTTACAGGTGGAAAAATGGATAAAAATGGAAAAGTTCAGCCTGTTTTTACTAAGGATACAATTAAAAGCTTAATTTTCCATCCTTGTATTATTGCGGTATTTTTAGGACTCCTTATAATGAGTTTACGTATACCAATGCCTAGTAGTGTAGATAGAAGTATTGTTTTTATGAGTCAGTGCACAATTCCAGTGTCTATGATAGTTATAGGGTGTATTCTGTCAGAATGTAAAGTAAATGATCTTTTTGATAGAGCAACTTTCTATTTTACATTTATACGTCTGTTAGCTTTTCCATTACTTATTTTTACTTTTTTAAAATTATTGCATGTAAATCATATTATCATAGGAGTATCTGTTTTATTAACTGGAATGCCAGCTGGAACTACAACAGCTATACTTGCTGACAAATACGGTTGCGATGCAGCTTTTGGATCAAGGGTTATATTTGTTTCAACAATGTTCTCCATTTTTACTGTACCAATATTGTGTACATTATTTTAATCAGTTTGATGATAGAAAATATACAAGTAGAAAAATAGGATTGTTAGTATCACATATAGAAAATATTTTATACAAGCTTAGAAGGAGCTATTGCTAACGGATTTTAATCCGCTGATGCGATAGCCCCTTGCTTTTTTTTATAAAAATTTATAATATTTTAGTTTAATGTTACATTAAATTACATTATTGAATTAGCTTTCGTATTCTGTGCTGATTAATTTAATACATACTAGTAAAATATTAAGTATTATAAACGGACAGTACAAGATGTAATTTTTATTATGTTTAAACTCCTGAATAAGCTGAAAAACCACCATCAATTGGAATAACTATACCATTTACAAAGCTTGAAGCTTCTTCATTTACTAGGAAAAGAAGTGCTCCAATAAGTTCTTCGGCTTCACCAAATCTTCCCATAGGAGTAGCTTGTAAAATTTTATGAGAACGCTCAGTATAGCTTCCATCTGTATTTTTAAGAAGTGCTTCATTTTGTTTTGTTACAAAGAAGCCAGGAGCTATAGCATTAACTCTTATACCAACCTTTGACATATGAACGGCAAGCCACTCCGTAAAGTTTGATACTGCAGCTTTTGCACCTGAGTATGCTGGTATTTTTGTAAGTGGAGTAAATGCATTCATTGATGAAACATTTATAATGCTGCATCCTTTTCTACCAATCATATCTCTTGAAAATTCTTGAGATGGAAGTAGTGTTCCTAGGAAGTTTAAATCAAATACAAATCTGATACCATCTTCATCAAGATCGAAGAAAGTTACAAGATCTTTGTTTTCTTCTTTTAAATCTTCTTCATATAAATATTCCTTAGTAGTAGTTCCTTTTGGATTATTACCACCAGCTCCATTTATTAAAATATCGCATGGACCAAACTTTTCTAAGATTATTTCATGAGCCTTTTTAAGACTTGTTTTATCAAGAACATTAGCCTCAACACCTATTGCGATTTTACCATTGGCTTTAACCTCAGCAGCTTTTTTTTTAGCATTTTCTATGCTTCTATCAAGTATAGCTACTTTAGCGCCACATTCAGCTAGGGCATCAACCCAAGAGCTGCCGAGGACTCCAGCACCACCAGTTATTACTACAACTTTATTGTTTAAGTCTATATTAAAAGGCAATCTCATTTTTTTCTCTCCTTTATTTATTAGTTTTTTCTAGAGTTTCCCATATTCCTGCAATGTACATAGCACCTAAAGCACGGTCATATAATCCATAGCCAGGTCTTCCTGTTTCACCCCAGATCATTCTTCCATGATCAGGACGAAGATAACCATCAAAGTTGTTTTTATGAAGGGCTTTCATAATTTCGACAATATCTAAAGAACCACAAGGTGAGTAGTGAGCACTTTCTTCAAAGCTTCCATCTTCAAGAAGTTTTACATTTCTAACATGCATGAAATGAATACGTCCTTGTCTAGAATACTTATCTACCATTTTTACAATGTCATTAAAACTAGCTGATCCAAGAGAGCCTGTACAGAAAGTTAGACCGTTATATTTACTGTCTACTAGCTTTAAGAATCTATCTAAGTTCTTTTCGTTTGTAATTATTCTTGGAAGTCCAAAGATATTATATGGTGGATCATCTGGATGAATTGCCATCTTAATATCACATTGTTCAGCCACAGGTATAATTTGTTTTAAGAAATATTCTAAGTTGCTCCATAAAGCTTCTTCATCTACCTTTGAATATTGCCCAAAAAGGTCAGAAAGTTGATCCTTTGTATAGCTTGAATCCCAGCCTGGAAGTGATAATTCACCAGTAAGAGGATCCATTTTTTCTAGTTGATCTTTATAATAAACAAGAGCAGTTGAACCATCTTCTAAAACTTTATCAAGCTGAGTTCTAGTCCAGTCAAATACTGGCATGAAATTATAGCAGATTACTTTAACACCAGCTTTTGCAAGTCGTCTTATGTTTTCATTATAATTTTCAATATATTTGTCTCTTGAAGGTAATCCAAGTTTAATGTCTTCATGTACAGGAACACTTTCAATAACATCGAACTTTAAGCCTACACTTTCAACTTCAGCTTTTAATTTAAGTATGCTTTCGTTGCTCCAAGTTTCTCCTACAGGAACATCATAAATTGCAGTCACGATACTGTCCATACTTGGAATTTGTCTTATATATTGAAGCTTAACTGCATCATCAGCTCCATACCATCTAAATGATAATTTCATATTATTAATCCTCCAACTCTAAATAATTTTTAATATTTTTATAGCAGATGCCTTCAGTGATTTCTTTAAGAAGTTCATAGTCATTTTCAAATTCTCTATTGTCAACTAATGAACCTATAAAATTACATAATATCCTTCTAAAATACTCATGCCTTGTATAAGATAAAAAGCTTCTTGAATCTGTAAGCATACCAATAAAGTAAGCTAACATTCCTTGGCTTGCTATAGATTTTAAATGTTCATAAATGCCTTCTTTATGGTCAATAAACCACCAGGCAGCACCAAATTGAACTTTTCCTTTAATACCATCTGCACCAAAACAGTGAGGTAGTGAAGAAAGAACAATATTATCTTTTGGGTTTAAAGTATAGATTGCTGTTTTTGGGAGCCCAGAGCTTTTATTAATTTCATTAAGAAGCTTTGATAAAGAAGTCGCTATATTAAAATCATTCATAATATCAAGACCTGAATCTGGACCAAGTTTTTTAAACATAGTTTCATTGTTATTTCTCATCGCACCTATATGAAGCTGCATTACCCAGCCTTTTTTATGATATTCTTCAGAAAGAAGCTTAAGGGTGTAGAATTTGAATTTTTCAGCTTCTTCATAAGATAAGTTATCTCCTAAAAGTCTTTTTCTGAAAATTGAACTTGCTTCGTCCTCGCTAGTAGGAAAGTAAGATAAACTTTCAAGAGAATGATCAGAAAGCTTACAGCCAACTGTACTAAAATAATTAATTCGTTCCCTTAATGCCTCTATTAAATCAGAATAACTTTTGATATCTATTGAAGAACTTTTTGATAATGCGTCTAAATAATCTAAATAGTATTCATTTGAAATATTTAGAGCTTTATCTGGTCGGAAGGTTGGAAGTACCTTAAATTCTAAATCCTTCTTTTCTGCAAGCAACTTATGATATTCTAAATTGTCAGAAGGATCATCAGTTGTACAAATTAGTTTGACATTAGAATTATTTATAAATTTTACAGGAGATAGAGAATCAGTTTCTATCTTCTTATTACAATAGTTATATATTTTTTCAGCATTGCTCTCTTTTAAAATTTCATTAACACCAAAGAAGTTCTTTAACTCTAGGTTGGTCCAATGATATAAAGGGCTTCCTATTAGCCTTTCACAAGTTTTTGCCCACATCTTAAATTTATTAAGATCACTTGAATCGCCAGTGATGTATTTCTCTGGCACACCAGCGTACCTCATAGCTCTCCATTTATAATGATCAAATTCAAGAAAAATATTGGAAATATTACTAAATACTTTGTCCTCATATATTTCTTTAGAGGAAAGATGACAATGGTAGTCATAAATTGGAGCATTTTTTGCAATATCATTATAAAGAATTTGGGCTGTTTTTCCATTTAGAATAAAATCTTTATCAAGCAAAATATCACCTCGTTTTTACATATTAAAAACTGCACAACTTCAATGTATAGTATGGTTGAGAATAATTACAGTTAACTTGATTAAATTATAATAATAATGTGATTTTTATAATATATAGGTTCTAATAAAGTTTCTACATCTTAATACATAGCCTGTCTATTGTTCGTGTAGGAACTTTATTTATTGTTTCAATGAAATTTTGTACAGCAACTCTA
>Ga0209281_1001691_pt1 | contig 11526 bp, 9 predicted proteins | sample MedtruBG_FD_187514 | JGI IMG/M metagenome (GOLD analysis project Ga0209281, IMG submission 187514) | Root nodule microbial communities of legume samples collected from California, USA - Medicago truncatula BG (SPAdes) (version 2) | ecosystem: Host-associated > Plants > Roots > Nodule | place... | reverse complement strand
TTCGATGCAAGTTCAAAATAATATATTTATATCTTTAGAAGAATTTGATAAAATACAAGCTAACTATGATGGTAAAGCTGAATATTATAATGGTCAAATATTATTTAGTTCAAGAACATCAATGGCTAACAATAGAATTGTTATGGGAATATCATCAGCACTATATAATTTTTTTAAAGGAAGTAAATGTACACCATATTCTGAGCAAATAGAAGTTATATTTAAAAGTGAAAGCGAAATATATAAATTTTTACCAGATATATTTGTGATGTGTGAGGATGCTAATAAAAAAGGTGAGAGTTTTATATCAGCGCCTAAAATAATATTTGAAGTTGTATCACCAGAATACTCAGACCATGATTACTTTATAAAAGCCAATATATATCAAAGGTTTGGAGTGCTTGAGTATAATATAGTTGAACAAAATGGAATGATTACACAATATTCATTAATAGATAGAGCATACAGGACACCTAAAGTGTTAAATCATAAGGATACTTATGTTAGCTCAGTATTTCCAGAATTAAAAATTGAACTAAAGGACATATTTGAATAGTAACAATAGACCTTTCTTTCAAGTAACTTGTGAGTCTAGGTTTTTTAAAGTACAAGTCTTGGATAATATAAGAATAAAGAAAACAGATAAGATAAACCAGTAAGTAAATCTTACCTGTTTTCTTTCTATCAAAATAAAAAATTTATTGCCAAATTAATGTAAACGTACTAATATATACTTATAATAATATTTTTATGTAATTGACTAATTATTACACTCTATGTAAACGTATTATCCTAAGAAAGTATAATTAGTAATTTTTTATAGGAGGTGGTTAAGATAATTTGGAACCGATACCAATATGAAATGGGGGATTGGAATTATAAAGATTTTATTTTTGCTTAGCTTGGAAACGGTACCGAAGAACAAATATAAAATTATGGGGGGAAAAGAATGAAGAAAAATCATATAAGCTTGAAAAGTTTAATTGCATCAGCGTTAGCATTTAGTATGCTTATTTCTTTTGCACCAAGCACTATTACAGCTAAAGCGATTGATACTTCAAGCTCAATAACAATCACTAAGTTAACTAGCGAAGATGAGCAAGGGACGATGCTTCATGCATGGGATTGGTCCTTTAATACTGTTAAAGCTAATGTTGCAAAAATTAAAGCGGCGGGTTACTCTGCGGTGCAAGTATCACCTGTTGAGCCGAGTAAAGATGACTCAGCTATAACTAATTCTAAATGGTATTTATTGTACCAGCCAATTGCTTTTAGAGTTGGAAACGTTCAGCTTGGAACTGAAGAAGAGTTTAAGGCAATGTGCGATGCAGCACATAATGAAGGTTTGAAAATTATTGTTGATGTAGTTACAAACCATACTGGTAACAATGAAGGAGATGGAAGTACTACAATAGCTCCACAGGTAACCTTTCAAGGCAGTGGGTATGAATATTACTGGCACTTACCGCTTCACGGAGTTAAAGATTGGAATGACAGATATGAAGTGACTCATGGAGGTTTAGGGCTTCCAGACTTAAATACATCAAATGCAGATGTACAAAACATGATAAGAACATTCTTGGAGGAGTGCTTAACTGATGGAGCTGATGGTTTTAGATTTGATACTGCTAAGCATATAGAACTTCCAAGTCCTCTTGATGATGATAAAACAAGCAGTAATTACTGGCCTAATGTTTTGAGTGGATTAAAAACTTATAATAATAAAACACCATTTGTTTATGGTGAGGTTTTGCAAGGTGGAGCAGATAACTTTGCAAATTACACAAAACTTATGGATATTACTGCAAGTAATTTTGGTGGAGCTATAAGAAGTATCGTAGGAGTTGGCAGCAATGCGAGTTCAAATTTAAGTGATGCAAATTTTAACAATTATAAAAGCTATAATATTCCAAGTGACGTTGATCCTTCAAGTCTAGTAACCTGGGTAGAATCTCATGATACTTATGCGAACGATTCAGAAGAATCAACAGCTTTGACTGCTGAGCAAATCAGAAATGGATGGGCACTTACTGCATCCCGTGCAGCTTCAACTCCGCTATTCTTTAACAGAACAGCAGGTAGAAGCAAGCTTCAAGGCAATATTGGAGACGAAGGTGATAGTAATTGGAAGAATCCTGATGTAGTTGCTGTAAATAAATTTCATAATGCCATGGTAGGTGAAAGTGAAAACGTAACAAAATTATCTGATAAGATTGTTATGATACAGCGTGGAAATAAAGGTATTGTAGTAGTTAACCTCGGAAGTGAAATTACAAACTTTAGCACAGCTGCAACTTTAAAAGCCGGAAATTATACAAACTGTGCAACAGCTGGAGGTGCTTTTACTGCTAGTGGAACACAATTAACAGGAGATCTTAAGAGTGGAATTACTGTACTTTATGAAGGGGGAATTCCGGAGACACCAGTTTATTTACCTGAAGTATCTGCAGATAAGGAAAACTGCACTTTTTATGATCCATTTCAGTTAACTTTACATGTTAAAAATACTGCAACTGGAACTTATACAATTAATGGTGGAACAGAAACAACTTATAGTGATGGAGATCAAGTTGCTATTGGAGCAACTGCGACAGCAGGAGAAAAAATAAAAGTGGCCTTAAAAGCAAGGAATTCTGATGGTGAAGCCACAGAAGAATATAATTATATTAAAAAAGATGTAAATTCTGTTGCTACAGTTTACTTTAAAAAGCCAGCAGGATGGACCATACCTTATGTTTATATTTATAATGAGTACAATGAAAAAAATGCTTCCTTTCCAGGAATTAAAATGACTAAAATTGGAAGCGATTTCTATAAATATGAACTTACAGGTTGGGCTGATGCGAAAGTACAATTTAATGATAACTATAATGGCCATAAAACTAGTACCTTTGATTTAGCAACAAACGGAAACATGGTATATGATGGCGGAGTATGGAAAGGATATGATCATTCTTATGACTCATTAATTGATCCAAATGTAACTCCAGACCAAGAAGAACAAGAAACTTCTAAGGTTTATTTTAAAAATACTCAAAATTGGCCAGATGTAAATGTATATTTCTACACTAATGTTGGAGGCTTTAAAGAAGTTAACGGTGGATGGCCAGGTATAGCTATGAATAATGAAGGTAATGGATTATTCAGCTATACTTTGCCTAAAGCCTTTGAAGGCGCACAAATATTATTTAATACTACTGGAGGAAATACACAAATCCCAGCATCGGGAGGTTTCTTAGCACCAGCTAACAGCACTATGATATGTGAACCAATTGGGGAGACTCAAGATGCAACTTGGAAGGAGTATGTTGAAGCGGGAACTTCTAAGATATATTTTAGAAAGCCTAGTGATTGGGCTGAGCCTAAAATATATGCTTATGCTATAGATGGAAACAGTGATAGTAAGGTTTCTGGAGCCGTTGCTGCATGGCCAGGGGTTTCGATGACAAAAGTAGATGGAACTGAAACCTTATATACTTACACTTTTTCAAGCGACTGCCAAAACATTAATGTAATATTTAACGATGGAAACAATCAATTTCCAAGCAGTGGTGGGTATAAGTTACTGGCAGGGGAATCAAAGATTTATGATAATGGAAGTTTAAGAGATTTTACTACAGATGATTTAGAAGAACCTGAAGCACCGGCGATAGCAGGACAAGGGGTAACTAAAGTTTTATTTAAGAATACAGAAAACTGGAGTAATGTAAAAATCTATTACTGGCAGGACGGAAGTCCAAGTGTTGCTTGGCCAGGTGTAAGCATGGTTAATGAAGGAGATAACTTATATAGTTATAATCTCCCTAAAGGCTATGAAAAAGCAAAGGTAATTTTTAATAATGGTAATGGAAAACAGACAGTAGATTTATCTACGAAGGTTGGAAACACCATGGAATTTGTTTCAAGTGGAGAAAGTGATGGTAAGCTTACAGGTGAATTAATAAGTAAATCAAAGGTTTATTTTAAAAACACAAAGGGCTGGAAGAGTGTTAAAATTCATTATTGGCAAGATGGTGGATCAAGCACTGATTGGCCAGGAGTGAGCATGGTAGATGAAGGAGATAACTTATATAGTTATACAATGCCAGATGGTTTTGAAAATGCCAATGTCATATTTAATAATAATGGTAAGGGTGAGCAGACTGAAACCTTTAAAGCTGAAGATGGAAAAACATTAATATTATCTGAAGATACTTGGAGAGAATTTACGGAAGATGATATTCCAGGAGCTGGCACTGGGACTGATCCAGAAGAGCCTACAAATCCAGGAGACAATGTAGAGACAGGATCAACTGTATATGTTAAAGTTCCAGAAGGATGGGCTGGCATTCCTAATATTCACTATTGGAATACAGCTGGAGGAACAACAACATGGCCAGGAAAGCAAATGAAAAATGAAGGCAGCGGAGTATACAGTGCAATAATTCCAAAGTCATTTGGGGATGTTACTATAATAATAAACGATGGAAGCAGCAAACTTTCTGATAAAGAAGGAAAAAATGAGTTTGATGTGAAACTCGGAAGTTCTATTATATTTGAAAATGGTGAATGGAAAGATTATGTGAAGCCAACTCCAAATCCAGGGGGAACAGATAACCCTGATGATGGAACGACTCACCAAGATGTATCAAAAACTCCAACAGTAGAAGGAACAATTTACACAAAAACTAAAAAATTAAGCGGAACAGCAGGAGCAAATGCAGATATAGTATTAAGCGTAGAGGAAGAAGTTAAATATACTACTTCAGCAGGAGCTCAAGTTATTACTCAAACAAAAACTGAAGAAAAAGAAATAGGTAGAACTAAAGTCAATGAAAAGGGTAATTGGACAGTGAATATTCCTAGTCAAAGTAAAGGAACTATTATAAAAGTTACTGAAAAAGAAGAAGGGAAACTAGAAGCATCAGTTGAAGTTACAGTAAGAAAGAAATCTTCTTCAAATTCATCTAGTTCAAGCTCTAGCAGCAATCAGGAGACCGTTACTACAAATGGAAGTATAACAACAGTAAGATCATCAGATGGAACAATTATAAAAAATCAAATATTAAATTCTACTGCACCTATTATAAAGGTTAATTTATCATCTGATTCAACTGTTGGAAAAGCTATATTTGAAGCTTTGGCAGGAAATCAAAATAAGAAGTTGACCTTAGTTGGAAACAATGCTACATGGACATTTAATGGAGCAGATATATTAGTTAATAATGTAGCAGACTTAGAGATTGCAATAAATTCAACTTCACCTAATGCATTATTGATAAACAATTTAACAGGTGGAAGCGAAGTTATAACTTTATCATTTGCTCATAAAGGTTTACTTCCAGGTAAAGCAACAATTCAGACTAATGTAGATTCTAAATATAATAACAAGACAATGTACTTGTATTCTTATAACTTAGCTAACAATAGGTTAAATTTGATATCTGTGAATGTACCTGTTATAAATGGAATAGCAACTTTTAATATTACTAAAGGTTCTGACTATGTCTTAAGTGAAACACCAGTGCCAGGGGCTGTTAGTGAAGGGTGGAATAAAATTGCTAATGGTAACTGGATATTTGTTAAAGAGGAAAATAACGTTACTGGATGGATTAAAGAAGGAGCTAATTGGTATCTAACTGATAATTCAGGAGTAATGAAAAGAGGATGGGCAAACAGTAATGGAAAGTGGTATTATTTAAATAGTGCAGGAGCTATGCAAACTGGCTGGATAAATGATAACGGAACTTGGTATTACCTAAGTCCATTAGGAGATATGCTATTCAACACAAGTATTGATGGGTATACTTTGGGAGATAATGGAGCTTTAGTTAAGTAAGTAAATTGAAAATAACTGTATAATTTAGAAATTTAATTTCTATATTATACAGTTTTTTTACTAGGCATAATGAAAAATAAGTTAACTATATTTTAAGTGAATAACCTTTTCAAATCCTTCTCCGTAAAGAAAAACAAAAGTTTTAGGAACCAGGATGAAAACTAGCTTTTCATCACCATTAATCTGACCGGTTTCTTTTACTGACCATTTTTCTACAGGTCCGTGTGAAGAGACGTCTGTTTTTACACCATCATCAGCATAAGGAGTAAATTTGCTACTTTCCTTAGGAACCCAGAAAAGTACTCTGTAGTGAAACAGCCCATCATCTCTAATTACCGTATCATAAGCAGGAGAAGCTCTTTTTTCACCTGGATAACTTTTACTTATCTCATTAATTGAGTTTGAAGGTGAGATTGTGTTGTAATCTTTAAACCAAGGAAAAGAAAATATTATCGGGATAAAAAATAGTAATGACATAAAACGATTATTAGATTTTTTAATCATATTACCTCCTTTATCATTAGTTATAATGTAACATTTTAATTTATATATACATGTTTTATATATTTTATCATGTGTTTCATTATATTGGAACTAATTATGCTGTGATTATTGAAGATAAGTGGAGTTGATCAAAATGAACTAAAGATTATTTAGTAACTCATTATAGAAATATTTATATTGAAGTTTTAATGAATATAAAAATAGGTCATGTTAGGTTAAATAAAGTCTGATTTTATATTTGTAATGAGTAAAAGCCATGCACCGGGTAAATTAGTGCATGACTTTTCAACTTATGAGAGGGATATGGGTTCGGTCTTGTCAGCTTTGCTAAAATTAAGCTATTTCAAGTTCAGTAACTTTTCTTTCAGTTAATTTAGCAGAATCTTTTTTCACGAAAGCTCCAGACTTAGTAATAAAAATATTTTTCTCAATAATTTTGTCCATTAAAGCTTTTGCTTCAGCCTCAGTTAAGGCAGATTTAACTCCATTTATACTGATGGTAGATTTTACGCCATTTTCAGTTAAAAATGTCATAGCCAATACATATTCCATGTACTTCACCTCCTTTCAAAATTAAAGTTAACAAAATAAATTTGATGTTAACTTTAATTTTTATAATTGACTAACTGCTAGGCGTTAACTAGACTTGAAGATACAGTTAAGAATGTATCTCTTGTGCTGGCATCTAAAATACCTTTAATAGCTTCTGCTACTTCATAGGCATTTTGAGCATCTACATCATTTCTTAAATTAGAAAAAGTTTTTTTTCCGTAAACTGGGTCGCCGGCTTTATCTACAGATTTTTGGACTTCGATGCTAAGGGAAGTTTCGTTTATAACTTTGCTTATAGCCATGTACCTTACCTCCTTTCACTTTGTTTTCAATTAGTATATATGGGTAAGTTTGAAAATTGTCATAATAGTTTAAAAAAAAATTTAATTTGATATATAGAAAATTTTCAGAATCCAATTCTAGGAATAGAAATAGTTTTTTTGTTTTAAGCATGATGATTATAGGATATAATAATGATAATGAGAAGATTCCTAGAGAAATAGGGTGAGGAGAGGATATTATGGAATTTAATAAAATCAAGCAGCCTTTATTAAAAGAAGAATGGATTAATAATATAAAATATATGACCCCAAGGCCTAGGTATAATCATATAGAATTACAAGGAGAATTGTACTTACAACTAAAAAATTATTTTAAAAGATCTTGTAACGTTTCAATAGAAGCGTCTTTGTTTTTGACCAAGGAAGATCCATCTAGTATTAAGGCTGATAAAAATCTGATTGATAATTTAATAAAGTCAAAAAAAGCTGAATTAGCTCCAGATGTTGCCGTTTATTGTGATAAGAATCAAGTTTTTTATAGAGGTTATATAGGGATACCTCAGCTGATTATAGAGGTGCTGAGTCCATCAAATTCAGATGATGATCTTATTGTTAAGAAAGATTTGTATGAAGAATATGGTGTACCAGAGTATTGGATTGTATCACCAATGAGTAGGAAAATATGGATTTATTCTTTAATAAATAATAAATATGAGTTAAAGTATAGCTGCACTTTAATGGACAAATTTAATTCAGTAAGATTTGAAGATTTAGAAATAGATTTGTCAGAAGTTCAGTTAATAGAAGAAGATTAGATTTTGCGTAGTATTGCATTGAGAATATGGATATGGGATTTCTTCATTAGAAGTTGTTACATTACTGCTTGTCTTTATATGGGATAGGATGGTGTTAAACACACGGGGGTTTTCAAACCATATTTAGGCGTATGCTGCAATAGAAATAAGAGTAATGCTTTTGTGAAATGTTTCATTAGTAATTTTGATGGTAGTAATTCTTAGATTAGAAGTTGTCCTAAATGTGCTAGTTCGAAGCTTGTCATTGAAGCTAGCATTTTAGGTACAACTTCTAGTCTTAGAATTACCCATCAGAATTACTTAGAAACTGGAATAAAAGCATTACTCTCATTTCGGTTGTCTGCATTAGTAAGTATCTACACAACACTTCAATTTGTTTAAGAGAATTCGTTTCTTTCGGTTTGCTGTGGAGTAGCACATGTTTTTCCAATATGCATAGTTAACTAAAGAGTTATTTTTAAAATAGACAAAAATAATCAATTCTTTTTCTTCATCACTTAAATTATTAAAAGCCTCTTTTAAAGATTCAAATTGTGATTTACTGCACAACAATTCTTCAAGTCCTAAATCTCCTGAAGGAAGAGTGTTTTCTAAATCATCACATAAGGTTAATGCTTCAAAGCCTTCGGTAGAACTTCTATTTTTACTTTTTCTAATTAAATCATTAATACTATTTTTGATACCATTAGTAGCATAAGCAACAAATCTATGTTTACTTAAATCATATAGTGAAATACATTTGAAAAGTATTCTAAAGCATTCGTTTTGAATATCCTGAGTATCGTAACCGTGAATAAAAGTTTTGTTTGAAAAATTTATTATGAAAGGTCTGAATTCCTGAACTAGTTTTTCTTTTGATAATTTATCATTGGTTTTGGCACTCGCCACTAAAGCTTCAATTTCGTTAAAATCCATAAAATAAACACCTCCAATTAAAAAAATGAGAACTTTATTGTTATGAATATATGCATTGAAAGTAATGTTATCATACAAATATGTAAAAAAATAGAAAAATGATCAAAAATACGGGTTTCACGTCGTTATATAAGAAAAACTTAATAATAGAGAAGAAATAGAAGGGAATATATTTTATTTCAAGTATTAGTAATAATTTGGAGTAATTGTAATTTTGTAAAGCTTTTGATATCGTGTAAAATATTAGCATAGAAGGGAGTTATATTTTGAATATATGTATATAAATATATTATTTTCTTTCTAATAATAAATATAAAAAATAAATTTGTTAAATAATTTGAAGAGTGTCTTATAGGGGGAAGAGTTGTAATGGATAATTTCGCTAGAGAATGTGGAGAAAAGTTTGAAAAAAACAAATGGCATGTGAGAATTAGAATTTTAAGAAAGGTAAATAATTTATCACAAAAGGAATTTGCGGAAAAATGCATTATAACTGAAAAATGCGTTTGGAGTTGGGAATCGGGAAACTCAGTTCCATCAAAAAGAAATAAAAAGATAATAGCAGCGGTATTAGGAGTTGATGAAAAAACAATATTTGGGTAAATAAGTTTACTATAATTGTGGTATGTTATCATCAAAATCACTCTTTATGATAACGTATACAAAGAAAAAGTGGGAGAGGTGAGTTTATTGAGAGATAATTATATGAAGAAATGGAAGATAGGAATTGATGGTTTAGATATATGTATCATAATGGGAGTTAATAAGAAGAGAAATGCAAAAGAGTTATATCTAGAGAAACTTTCAATAGAGGATTCCATAAAAAGAAAAAATGAAATGAGTGAAGCTGATTATTGGCATTTAACTATTAAGGATATGATCGCAAAGGAATTTTCTATTAGGAGTGGGAAAAAGGTTAGAAAGGAAAATAATCAACTTATAGATGAAGAATATGATTTTATGGTAGGAAATATTGATAGAAGAATTGTAGGTGAAAATTCTATTTTAATCTGCAAAAGTGAAAATGCTTTTTCTGGTGTTAATTGGAATGGTGAAAAGCTGCCAGTTAGCTATATCCTTGAATCCCAGCATTATATGAGAATATCTAGAGCAGATAAATGTTATATTGCCTTATTAATTGGTGGAAAGAGGTTTATATATAAGGAAATATTAAGAGACGAAGATATGATTACAAAGATAGTTGAAATAGAAAAAGATTTCTGGGTTAACAATGTTTTGAAAAAGGTTTCACCAAAGGTAGATAGTATATACGTATAAATATTAATTGTAGTGTGTAAGGGGATTTTTATATGTGTCAAATTAAATGGATTAAATTACTTACAGGAACTTATGATGATGAAAAAATAAAAATAATAGATTCAATGGATGGGAGAGATGGAACTCATTATATATGGATAAGATTACTTATTCAAGCAGCAAAAACAAATGCAGGAGGAAGTATATATTTAGATGAAAAGACTCCGTACACAAAGGAAATGCTATCTATAATATTTAATAGACCTATTGATTTAATAGAGAACGCATTAAAAATATTAGTAAATTTAAAAATGATAGATATTGATGAAAACGGCATTATTAATATTATTAATTGGAATAAGCATCAGAATGTTGAAGGCATGGAGAAAATAAGAGAGCAAACAAGAAAGAGAGTAAATAAATATAGAGCTAAAAATAAAGAGAGAGAAAATGAAAATGATGAAGAAGGCATTGGAGAGAAAAATATCAGTGGTATTAATCAAGAAGATATAGAAGGTAGTATTGATAGTAAATGTAACGATATTGTAACGGAACAGAATAAGACAGAGACTAAGAATAAGATTGAGAAAGAGAATAAGAATAAGATTAAACACTCAAAAGAGAATAGAGGCAAAATTAAAACTGACGAAATAGAGGGGGAGTCAGAGTCAAAAACTGGTATGGAAATTAATGATGCCATTATGGACGGGAAGAATACCCAAAAGCATGAATCAGAAGAGAAAAAATCTTTTACTAAACATGAAAGTAATATAGATAAAATTGGGATAGGTGAAGAAGAGATAATTGACTATATTAGGAGCCTCAATGTAAAAATTAGAGGAAGCAACTTAAATTCTATTAAACTAGCTGTAAATGAACATGGAGGAGAAAATGTTAAAGCGGCCATTGGTAAGGCGCTAGAAGTGGATAGGCCTAGAATGAATTATATAAATGGCATATTAAACAATTGGAAAATAGAAGGGTATCCAGAAAGTTATATAGATTCAGTGAAAAATAGCTCGGTCTGTAAGCAGGGTAATTATAAGGGGTTAAGATTTAATAACTTTGAACCTCGAAACTATGATTATGAAAAATTAGAAAAAGAATTACTAGGGTGGGAAAGGGAGTAGATTATATTTCAAATAGCCGTGAAATTAAGAGTAGTTTAATATTCTAATGTGTAAAAATATGCTATAATATATAAATAGTTTAACATATTTCATTAATTATGAAATGTAGGGGAATTCAGGAGGGAAAAATATGTTTAAAAGAGCAAATAAGATAACATCTTTATTAGTAGCTGGTGCAGCAGTAATTTCAATAATGCCGAATGATGTACATGCTGCGTCTACAGGGAAGATAAAATCAGAAAAAGGAGAAATCT
>Ga0209281_1001690_pt1 | contig 11531 bp, 5 predicted proteins | sample MedtruBG_FD_187514 | JGI IMG/M metagenome (GOLD analysis project Ga0209281, IMG submission 187514) | Root nodule microbial communities of legume samples collected from California, USA - Medicago truncatula BG (SPAdes) (version 2) | ecosystem: Host-associated > Plants > Roots > Nodule | place... | reverse complement strand
GACAGCACGCGGAAGCAATCGGAGAGGGACCGTGACAGTGCGGCTATGCCAAGGGACTCAAGGCGGCCCGCCGCAAGCTCGATTGCCAGCGCGATGCCGTCGAGCCTCGAGCAGATTTCCGCGACGTGGGGCGCGTCGACATCCGAAAGTTCGTATCCTCCAAGACAGGCGTCGGCACGATTCACGAACAGCTGGACCGCCGGGGAGATCAGAGCGGCCGCGGCGGTGGCGGCAGACGGAGGAAGAGCCAAAGGCTGCAGGCGGTAGACGCGTTCGCCGCGTGCGCGGAGAGGCTCGCGGCTCGTTGTGAGTATTCGCGGGGATGTTGTCTGATCCAGCAGCGCTTCCGCGAATTCGGCGGCGCGCTCCACAACGTGCTCACAACTGTCCAGGACGACCACCACATTACGCCCATCAAGATGTGCGCTTATGTCCTTCAAAATGTTGTCGGTGCGGATCAGGATGCCCAGCTCCGACGCGACCACGGTGGGGATCAGAACTCCGTTCCCGACTTCCGAGAGGTCGATCCAGACAGCGTCAAGGTCTGCCGCACACCTCGACAAGACGGCTTTCGCGACGGTTGACTTGCCAATGCCGCCTGGTCCGCAGATCGTGACCAGCCGCTCCTTGGTCAGCTGGCCAGCAATTCCTGCGATGCTTTCCTCCCGGCCGAAAATGCGCGCGGGAAAGCGTCCGGAGTGCGAATTCGCGAGCGGAGCGACAGGTGGGGAGGCTGCCTGGTTGTCCCGTTCCAGAGGGGCGATGAACGCGTATCCGCGTCCCGGAACGTTGCTTATGAACCGCGGAGAACGCTGGGTATCCCCAAGTGCCTTTCGGACCGCCGAGAGATGCACCCTGAGGTTCGCCTCGTCGACGAACGTATTGGGCCAGACCTGCTTCACGATCTCGTTGTTGGTCTTCAACTCGCCGGGATGCGATGCGAGGAATGACAGGATGTCGAGCGCCCTGCTTCCCAGCGGCACCGCTGTTCCCTCCCTCAACAGGCTGCGCCTGGCGGGGATTAACCGGAATGGCCCGAAGCGTATTTCCTCTTCCAAAGCGCCGTCCTCTTGGAACTACGGAGATTGAGCCGGCGACGCGCTCGTTGTCAATGAAACCGTAAAGACGCGGATTGCGTCTCCCGCGACTTGGCTCCCAGAAGGCGATTGAAGTGTCTTGGACGTCGATATTCTCCTAGAGCGGGAAGAGTGTTCGGGGGCGAGGCATGCGTATTGGACTGGGCGTCAGGAGTTTGTTCGCGGGGTTGTTGGCGGTTATTCCACACGCGCATGCGGCTGTCTCAATCGAGAAGCTACAAATCCAAGGCGGCGAGACCGTACTTGTGGTTCGAGGCGAGTTCGAGTTCGGAGACAAGCCGGAAGCGCTGAGTGCCGCGGTTGCTCAATCCGGCGCGCGGGTGGTGACCTTCAACAGCAATGGCGGAAACGTCCATGCGGCCATGGCCTTCGGGCGGACAATCCGGGCGCTCGGACTTGAGACTGTCCAGTTGCGGGCAGCGGAGTGCGCCTCCGCTTGTGCGCTTGCGTTCGTGGGTGGTGCCAGGCGAACAGCAGAACCGGGTTCCATAGGAGTCCATCAATCCTCGTTCCCGGGCGACGCAGCGCTTGACGGGCACGAGGCGGTCGCGGCTGTTCAGGCCATGACGGCGGAGATCATGACCTATCTCATCGAGATGGGGGTCGATCCGAAGCTCCTGCAGCTGAGCCTTTCGATCCCCAGTTCGGACATCCGGTACCTGACGGCCGGCGAGATGATGCAGTTTGGGGTGACGACATCCTTACCGGCCACAAATCAGAACGTCACAGCAAACGGTGGGAACATCCCACCAACTAAGCAGATGCCCACGATCGCAGCGCCGTCGGACGAAACCCGAGCCCTTCGGTTTATTGCCGAGTATCACGATGCGTGGTCGCGGGCGAACCCAGACGCACTGGCTTTCATGAGCACGGTCTACGCCGAGAGCGTGGGCTTCTATGGCAACGCTGTATCACGAGATGAGGTCCTGAATGAAAAGGCTGCGTTCGCTGAGAGGTGGCCGGTACGGGCTTACAGCGTGAAGCATAGCTCAGAGCGGGTGGTCTGCGCCTCGACGTGTACCGTCAGCGGTGTTGTCGAATGGTTCGCGCATAGTCCGAGACGCGCGAAATCTTCGTCGGGAGTAGCCGATTTTTCCCTGACATGGGACCCCTCGACAAGCAGGATCATGTCCGAAACCGGTCAAGTCCTGGCGACGGACAGGAAGGCGCGCGAACCAGTCAGGATCATATCTCAATGGCAGGATCAGAACGGACAGTGCAGGGGAGGTTCTGGCGACTCAGACGAGACGCGGGAAGCCTGCAGCCGTCGGAGGCGATCGGGGCAAAACTCCAGGCAGTGGGATGGTGCTATGGCCGGGAAGGGGAATATGGCTATCAGATGGAATGGCATGTTTGCGGAAGGCAATGCTAAGGGGTGCGCCCTAGATGGGTGTTGGATGCTGACAAAACCGAACTTCTGTTCCTCAAGCCGCAGGATCTGGGTCCAGATGACGTGTTCGACGCGAAGGGGCGGTCAATCAAAGACGTGAAGGATGAGGCCCAAGGCACTGGGAAAGATGCTGGTCCTCGGCGTGCCTCGTGGCTCCGGAGGACATCGTCTACGCACGCGGCGCGGCCATTGCGTCCAATGCAAAACCGCAACGCTCGGATTCTCCAGCGGGCGTCGGCTTTTGGGAACTTCTACATTGCCACTTCGCTCCGCCTGAACTGGACAAAGGCAGCGCGGCGTAACGGTCGAATACTGGGCTTCGTGAAGCCGTCCCATGTCGTCAGACAGGCCTCGACGGTTGACCTGATCACCCAGTGTTGGCCTTCGAACGCGAATTGAAGTGCCGCGTCCGTTCCGGGGCGCGACGCTGCCGAAGTAACTTGGCAGCTTTCGGCCCGAAACGGTCGCTCGTTCCGACCCGCCGATCGTCTCAGTCGGGTGGAAAGCGGACCGTCCCGCCATCGCCATTTTGATTTTGGTGCTGGATACACCGAAGAATGCGATCCAACCCCTTTTTAACCGAAACATCGTTCCTATCAAGAGATCGGACACGACGCGCGGCAGTCGATCCGCACGAAATCATAGGCATGTAAAGAAGGGGCATCAATTCACCAGTTCAGTCAGTTTCCAAGCGAGATAGAGAGGTTGATCCTTTAACTTCCTTCTGCTCTCATATAGCTCGATTGCCTTCGAAGCCATGTCGAAAGGTCGGTTTGCCAAACTCTCAAACCGTAGTTTCGCAATATCTTCAGCGACACCTGCTGTTGCCGAAATCAGTATTTTGCAGACACCAAATATCAATCCAATTTGAGCTTTGATGACTTCCCTCTTGATATCCTCAAGGCCGTCTAGAACTAAATCATGCTTCTCAGCATAGGACAGCCTCTCGTCCGCAAGCTTGGCCGCCCAACGCTTCATGGCCGCATGTTGCTTGCGAAAGGATGGATCGCCGATGACATCAATTGCTGCAGTAAGGTTGCGGTAATCTGGAAGAGGAACTTTCTCGATCAGTACCTCTACAAATACATTTGATGCTCGCTCGGACGACTCCAGAAACGGGTGAGTTGCCGTAGTCTCAATGTTAGCCAGCGACAAGTCATACATAAGCCACTTAACCTCAAGGTCTTCTATAGTGCTTTGGGCAACACTACTTATCTTCTGAAATCCAATTTTTTTATACAATTCCGAAAATACCTTCCTATTGGGAAATTCTACACCAAAATTATATTCCAATCCGAATTTCTCGACGCAGTCGAAATAGTACCTATTCCATAGACTTTCAGAGATATTTAATGAATCGATTTTATCTCTAGATATTAGTAGTTCAGCGAAACTTGCTGCCCTTATTCTGTCGGCAGAAGCGATAATATTATTGTGCGCTGAAAACCTTTTTGTGATCGCGCTTTTTTGTGACATCTATCCGAAATATATCGGCATCTTGGATGATTCGTTTTTTGGCCAAATTTTGTATTATCTCCGCTCGTTTTCCCGTCGACTCCAACGAGGTCACAAGCTTCACATCGATGCCAACTATCGGGCCAAGGCAAAGAGATGGATATAACAGGCGTTCAGCTACTTTGGAATTGAACTCCGATGCAGACGATCTTTCTTGCCCCAGAATTCCTTCTACGGCCAATGATCCGATATGGGCGATGCCATAATGATCGTTGAGCTGCATTGATTGATTGGCCATCGCAATCGCTCCGAAAAACACCTCCAACATATCATGATCTATCTATCGCAACTAATGCAAGCAGTCCGCGCATAGGGCTTGTGCTTACTATCGGCCCGCTTTTACCCTCCTGCGGACGCTCAAGCATCGTATCTTTAAGGGCAACAAAGGTCAGGCGATTGGCAGACCACTCGGCAAAGTCCGAAATGGGTCGACCTTTCACGTTCCAATCTTTGGGAAGGGGCGCAGAACTGGCATTTGCAGCTGCACTACCAAGGGATTCGGCGCCAAAGCACTCGAGTCTATCCCGCATCTGTGGCGGCGTAAATCTGCCAACTTCCGGGGACGTCACGCAGGATCGCTTCACCACGGCCCTTGAACACGACACCGGAGCCGACGACCAGATCCTTCACTGTGCCGGAGACGATGACGTCGCCCGCCCCGGCGTGATCGAGCAGGCGCGAGGCAAGGTGTACGGCGATCCCGCTCAAGTCATTGCCCGCTTCTCGCATTCCCCGGTGTGGAGGGCGGCACGGACGCCGAGCCCCATTTCGGCCGCCCGTAGGCGTATCGCGCAAGCGCATTGGATTGCCTTGCTCGGTCCGTGGAAGATTGCCAGGAAGCCATCTCCCGTCGCCTTTATTTCACTGCCGCCGAAGCGACCGAGTTCACCCCGCACGGCAGCATCGTGACGGTGCAACAGCTCTTCCCAACGCCGATCACCCAGTTCGGCCGCAACCGAGGTGGAGCCGACGATGTCGGTGAACATCACTGTGAGCAGTATGCGTTCCGAAGCGGGTTGCGGTCGAATTCCGGTCAGGAACTCCTCTATTTCGTCGAGAGTGCGATCGGCATCGCCGGCCCAGATCACGTGATCTTCGCCCGGCAGCTCCACCCATTTTGCCCCCGGTATGTGATCGGCGACGTAGCGGCCCTCCTCGACGTTCACCCACCGATCGCCGGTACGATGCAGGACGAGCGTGGGGACATGGATAGCACTGAGGATACCGCGAACATCGATCTCGGTGTTCCAGCGCCAGAGTGAGATTGCATCCTTTGGCGAGGCCGAATTGCGCAAGTAGCCGGCAAGCCAGTCGCGCGCCTCTCGGTCGTTGACATGACTCGGCGCGGCGTTGCTGAGATCGAACGCCCCGCCCCAGTCCCGCGCGATCGCGGCGAGTTCTTCCTCGACCTGCTCGCGGGTCTTCGCCCTTGGGTAATCCTCCGCCCAGAGCCCCTTGGCGAAAGATCCGTTGAGCACGAGTGCGGCGGTTTTCTCCGGATAGGTGGCCGCGAACAGCATGCACATATTGCCGCCTTCGGAGGTACCCATCAGAACGGCCCGGCGAGAACCTGCAGCATCCAAGACAGCCTGCATGTCCCGCATTCGTTCTTCCAGCGTCGGAAACCCGACATTGCGGTCGGACAGACCCGTGCCGCGCTTGTCGAACAGGATCAACCGCGAAAACGCGCTCAGCCGCTCGAACACATGTGCGAAAGGAGGGAATATCCAAGCATAGTCCAGATTGGATACCCAGCCCGGCACATAGATGATATCGAGCGGGCCATCGCCGACCGTCTGATAGGCGATGCTCAATCCGTCACTTCTTGCGTAGCGTGTGCTCGGTCGCATGATACAAGAATAACACGACGAATTAGCGCCTGCATTTTCCAATGTAGAGGCAGGAGCGCGGCTTCGGCTAAATCGGGCATTCCCTTTCCCTTTCACGGCGACCGCATTGGGTCGATTTTTGCGGTTCTCGTCTGTCGCGTAGGGATGGGAAGCCGAAGTCCGGCCGGGTTGCAGTCGTTGCGTGACCCCCAACAACAAATGTCGGAGTCAGAATCATCGCTCCATCGGGAGTTACGACAAAGTCGTTGCAGCGGAGCAAGTGTTCAGGTGCTCAGTTTACTACCTCCGCAGCTCTCAAGGACCGCTTGAGCATCCTGAAGATCGAGCGTCCCGTGGCCGTTAGAGAGACAGCCGAGGAGCGGCATGACCAGCGCGCAGGCCTGCGCTCTACGACCCTGTGCTCGCCAAAGCCGGGCCAAACTCACCGCCGAGCGCAGTTCCCACATCTTCGCGTCCTGCATCCGGGCAACGTCGAGCGCACGGCGGAAGCACGCCTCGATTTCGGCAGGATCGCACTCTGAGCTCGATGAGATGAGTTCGCCCTTGAGCCGATGCAGCTCTGCCTCGCACCAGCGGTTGCCAGTGCGCGCGACAATGGTAAGCGCCTCGTCAATCAAGGTGCTACCCTCGGCGAAACGATCAGCCTTTCCATGTGCCTCCGCGAGTAAGCCCATCGCCCAGGGCGCCGTCATTCCTGACCCAATCGCCTGCATCCCAGCCAACCCGTCTCGCAACCGCTCGATGCCTTCCCCGATCAGGCCCCGCTCCGCCAGCGCCCACCCCTGCAGGAAGACTCCCTGGGTGTGCCAGAATGGAAATTCGTGTTCGGCCGCGAACGCCAAGGCCAACTCCGCCGCCTCTTGCGCCTTGGCGACGTCGCGTCGATGCACGTGCAAAATCGCCGCCCAAGTCAGTACATAGGCACGGCTGAACAAATGCCGGAGGCTCGCGGTCATGGCGAGCGCCTCGTCCATCAGCTCAAGCGCCCGGTGATCGTGGCCGAGATACCACAGCGCCATGCCGCCACGGCACAGGCAGATCGGTCCTCCATCCTGTCCATAGAGCGCTAGATGGGCGCGGTGCTGGGCGATGTCGTACTGGCTGATCCCGTGCTCGAAGTGCTTCCATGCCGAGGCGAATTCGCCGCGCCAGGAGCAGGTAATGCCCAAAGCATAGGACGCTTCCACCACGAGCACAGGGTCCGATATCTGCTGCGCCAACCTCAGAAGCCGTTCGCCAAGGTCCCGCGCCGCGGAAAGCTCGGACCGCACCGCGTGATGAATGGTGAGACCGAGGAGCACCGGGAACAGCCTTGGCGTTTCCTGGATCCGCTCCGCGAGGTTGAGAGCACGGTTGTAGATGCGCTCGACCTCCGGGTGGCCATAGCCCTTTGCGGCGGTAAGCACTCGTCCCATGGTGATCAATAACGTCAGCTCAAGCTCGAAGCGCTCCGGATTCTCGGGCATCTGGGCGAGCAGGTCGAGTGCCTTGGCCAGATGGCCGACGGCCTCGGCATTCGCCGCCCGCTCGGTTGCGTGCTCGGCGGCCCGGTGCCAGAACACGACGGCTTGCGGCAGCTCTCCTGCCTCCGTCAGATGATGGGCCAGGAGCTCCGGCTGAGCGAACACGACATGTGGGGCGAGTTCTTCGAAGACCTGCGCAATACGGCGATGTAGTTCCCGGCGGCGGCTCTTGAGGAGCGACTGATATGCGGTATCTCGGACGAGCGCGTGCTTGAAGCTGTAGATCGCGTCAGGGGGACTTCCGCGCCGAAAAACCAGCTCAGTAGCAACCAGTTGATCAAGCCTTCTCTGCAGCTCATGCTCATTGAGCGCTGCTAACGCCGCAATCAGCTCATAGGAGAACTCGCGCCCGATGCAGGCGCCGATCTGGGCTACCACCTTGGCCTTGCCGAGACGGTCGAGGCGGGCCATCAGCGAGTCGTATAGCGTTACCGGGATCGCCAGCGGCGGCATATGTGCAGTCAGTCCAAACTGATCGCCGGCCACTTCCAGGAGACAAGATTCGAGCATGGTTTTGGTCAACTCCTCAAGGTACAGCGGTACGCCATCGGTGTTGGCCAGGATGTAATCGAGCACGCCAGCAGGCAGTGCCTTTCCGCCCGCTAGCCGTTCGACCAGCAATTGAGCGTGCACCCGTTCGAGCCGATTCAGGACCACCTTTGTCACGTGCCGGTAACTACGCCAAGGCGGGACGAACTCGGGCCTATGGGTAATGACCAGCAGCACCGGGAGCTGTCGGATCTGGTTCACGAATAAGCCGAACAGCTCAAGGCTACTCGCGTCCAGCCAGTGAGCGTCTTCAAGCACCAGCAGCACCGGCTGCTTCGCAGCCAGCCTGGCAAGCTGGGCGATGAGCACGTCGACGGTTCGGTTTTTACGCTGTTGGGGCGCAAGATCCAATATTGGACAGCGGTCGGTGCCTGGTATGCCGAGAAGCTCCGCCAACAATGGGAGCGCTTCGCTCACCTCACCCATCTGTTCCGCGATCAGCGCCCGGAGTTTGGCGAGCTTCACAACCGATGAATCCTCGCGTTCAAATCCTGCTTCCTGTTCAAGCTGGGCAATCACCGGACGAAGCGCGCTGTTGACGTAGTATGGCGAGGCGAAGTAGCGAAGCAAGCTGTGTGGTTCTCGACAGAGACGCTCGCGAAGGGCCACGGCGAGACGCGACTTGCCGATTCCGGCCTCACCCTCGAGCAGGACGACCTGACCTTTGTTGGCCTTGGCCTGAGTCCAGCGATCGACCAACAATGCGAGTTCCCGGTCACGGCCGACCAACGGCAGAACGGTCGCGTGACCGGCCTCGAAGCGGTCGTCGCCACGCACTTCGCCGAGCACCCGAAACGCCTCAGCCGCCCCGGAAAAACCTTTGATCGGCCGCAGTCCGATGCTTTCGAGCTTGAACTGACCCCGCAGCAGTGCGCGCGTCGCTTCGGCAATGACCACTGTCCCGGATCCGGCCAGCTCCTGTAGGCGGGCCGCCAGGTTTGGCGTTTCACCTACGACGCTGCATTCCTCGGCCTCGCCGGTGCCGATGATGTCACCCACCACAACCAGACCAGTGGCGATTCCGATCCGAACAGCCAGGTGTTCGCCCGCCGCATCCAGCCGGTCGACAGCCTCCACGACCGCGAGGCCGGCCCTCACGGCCCGCTCGGCATCTTCCTCGTGAGCCTGCGGATAGCCGAAGTATACGAGAACGCCGTCGCCCATATACTTGGCAACGAAACCGTCGTAGCGGCCGACGATCTCGGTGGCGCAAGCACGGTAGGCAACAATCGACTGCCGTAGGTCTTCCGGGTCGAGGCGGGCGGAGAGTGCTGTTGATCCAACGAGATCGCAGAACATCACCGTAAGCTGTCGCCGTTCCGCCTCGCTGTGGATCGGTGACACGGAGGGACGTAGAGCCGCCGTGGGTGGTGGCGACTGCTGAGCCAGGGTCGCGGCCGCCCTGAGAAAACGCTTGCGGTCACCAAGGGACAATCCAAGCTCCTTGAGGTCGGCATCGGTGAGTTCGTCGACCACATCGAGATCGATGCCGTTCTTCAAGAAGGTTTGGCAATACGGCTCAAGCCTGATGCTGGCGAGCCAGTCTCCGATGTCGGGCATGACGAGCATCCTCTGACATGGTGCAATGCGGCTTGTTCTGAGGCGCTTTCCGAACGCGTCGAGGATCTTACACCTGTGGCCCTGGTCAGTCCTCGTAATATCAGCCCCAGGAGCAGAAAGCTGTCGACCACCACCGCCTTCCAGAAGGCTTGTCCGCGTTCACGGTTAGTCCCGCGTGACGTTATCCCGGAGCGGGATTGAAAGCATCGGAAAGGCTGTGCCCAGTCTGATTTGAATGGACTGGCAGTTTACTGCAAGAAGATGGCCGTTTCAGTTACCTTGGGCACTTCATGACGGAATTGGTTGCCACAACCGGTCATGGCGTGCTCGACCGGGGCTGGCGCTGAAATGCTTGAAGGCGTGGGTTTTAGAGATCTTCTCAAGCCGGCAAATGAAGGCATCAGCAGCTCCGGCCGCCTGGTGAGCAATTTGCCCGGTGCCCGCGGAGGTATGTTGGTCGGCATTCTCTTCAAGTTGGAGCGGGGATCCGTCCCCGATTCGTGCCGCATCGCCTCAATCGGTGCAGCGCCTTACAGGAGGACAACCAAAACGGCGAATCCATCTTGTCAGCAAAATTGCTCGTAGCTTAACGCCCTATAAGCATTGAGCACAATGCCGGCGACGGCAGGGCCGGCTACCTGCTCGTTCGCTTGGCGATGTCGCGCGCTCTCCTTGGCAGGAGATTGGCGGCCGGGTTGCCTCAGCGGCAACTCCAGGTATGGTGCCCCTTGCGCGTCGATGCGAAATCAAGGCCGGTGAAATAGTCGCCGGGGGATGATCCCGATCCCGTCTCTGTGGATGGCCGACTGCGTCGAGCGATGCACCCATCGGAAATGACCTTTGAAGCACAGCATCGAGCGCATCTTCGGCCAATTCAGCCGAACGCGTCCAGCGCTGCCGTCCGCCGTGTCTCACCGCCCCGGCTGCGCTTAAGCACCAGGTGATCGAGAGATAGTTGTTTCCGGACATGGCTGACGTCGGTCCGCAGAGGCAGTACCTATTCCAACGGCATCAAGGACCCCACGCATACGTCTCAACGCCGCCGCCATCGGAGCGCGGCGGTTTTCGGTCGATGTTTCCGGTTTGATCCCGTCAGGCTGGAAAGTTCACGCCGTCGATTTGAAGACGCTAAGAGAGCACAAAGGCGGTCACGGGCGCTCGAGAAACGTCAAAATCAAGTGGGCCACCTTTTCCGGGGCTTCCCAATGGATGTTATGGCCGTGGCCGGGAACAGAAATGAGCTCCGCGCCGTCGATCGCGTCTTTCATCTGGGCCTGATGTTCCTCAGTCGCGATCGTGTCCTTCTCACCCCGCAGGATGAGCGTCGCCGCGGAAATATCCTGCAAAAGCGGCGACGGATCGTAGGCAAGCTGCTCGTAGTAGATCGAATGCCAGATTCTTGACGGAAGGGCGGCGCTTTCGCGTCGCGCATGGGCCAGAAAATCCTCGTCGATCAGAACTGCACCAGAGCACCATTCCCGCATGAACGCGCTTTCTGGATCGATCGGGTCGCGGAGCATCTGGATGTTTTCCCACAACCATCCCTGACGCTCGCGCAGCGCGACGGAGGTCGACATAAGAACGATTTTTCGGACGAGATGGGGCCAACGCTCAGCGATCGCTTGCACAAGCCGTCCACCAAGCGAATGGCCAACAACGTGGCACGGTGCAATCTCCAGGGCCACTATTAGGAAGCGGACATCATTCGCCAGCTCGGGAATAGTGTAGCAGCCCTCAGGCTGGTCGGAATTCCCATGGCCCCGCAGGTCTGGGGCTACGACTCGAAAACCCGCCGCCAGATATGGTGCGGCGAGGCTCCAGCTTCGGGCGCTGTCGGTAAACCCATGGAGCAGGAGGACGGGCACGCCGTTGGGGTCGCCCATCTCGATATACGCGAGCCGGAGCCCGTTCGGCAGCATGACGGTCCGCTTCAGCGTTGAAAAATGCTCTTGGGAAATCGGTTCAACCACAGACGTCCACCTTCAATGTTGAATTCATTTGTTCCCGTAACTGTGGCGATTGTAGTGTCCGCTTCGGGCCGGCACCG
>Ga0209281_1001689_pt1 | contig 11535 bp, 25 predicted proteins | sample MedtruBG_FD_187514 | JGI IMG/M metagenome (GOLD analysis project Ga0209281, IMG submission 187514) | Root nodule microbial communities of legume samples collected from California, USA - Medicago truncatula BG (SPAdes) (version 2) | ecosystem: Host-associated > Plants > Roots > Nodule | place... | reverse complement strand
GAAGTCGCGGACGAAGGTCATTAGATGGTCCTCCCCAGCAGAAAATGCGCACCGCAGCGCATTATATCAGGAAGGATGGTCCCGAGAGCCGCATAATCGACACCCGTGTGATGCGCGAAATCCTGCAGAGGATCGAAGCCGGCCAGCGCGGCGGCGGCGGTAAACGGCGGCGCCACTTGGGAGGTGAGGAGGCGCGGCCACTTTCTTCGCGAAGAAGCCGCGTTGCATACAGCGACCGCGTTTAGCGGTTCGGTGCTGAGATGGTTCCTGCGATCAGCCTTCGCAAGCAGGATCTCGGCAAATTCGTGGGTTGACTTCGTTTGTTCAGCAACTCGTGATATAAATTCTCGGTTTGCTCGACCGTGGGGAGGAAGGCATGACCATCTATATTCCAGGTGAAGAAGGAAGTGCGAGACCTGAGAGCGATTTCAAGCGGGACATGAAGTCGTTGCTGGCGGTCGTATTTCCTGGCCACTTTCTCCAATTCAGGGGGCCTGGCGGAGTACTTCGCGCGTTGGCTATCGCTGCATTCCTGTACGGCATCGGCACTGCCGGGTTGGGCATCTCCGAGGGCCATGCATTTGCTTCGTATGACTACAGTGTTTTCTACATACTCGGCGCCCTTCCTACACTTTTGGTGGCGAGCATGGCGGAGCGGCGGCCATGACACTGGAGAAAGCTGACCTTCTGCGCGTTCTCTCCTCCTTTGGCCTGTTCGTGCTCGGTGCGGTCGCCCTAACTGTAATCCTTTGGATCGTTTTATTCCGAAAGGACCATTATAAACTTGGCATCGTGATGCCGTTGAACATCATTTCCTTCGCGGTGGCGATGCTCTTCGGAAAGCAGTTGATAGTGCAGTTCGCGGTCGATGTCTCGGGCCTGAAGGTTACTGGCGGAGTGAACGAGGATTTGGCCGGGCCATGGCCTTATGTTGCGATAATTGCATTCTTGTCAGGCGTGGCTGCACTGGCTCTTTTTTTTAAAAATCGCTTTGATATTGCGCAATTGCCGTATTTGCCGCCGCCGAATGATCAGCAGGTGCAGTGATCTGGTCTGCATTCAGCAAGCGCGCTTTCGTTTTTCTGTGCGTCGGCCATGTCGATCCTCGCGGCTCAATGGCCCTATTCGTCAGCGGTCAGAATTCCATGGGCTGGCTGAGGAGTATAGGCCGCGACTTCCCGGCTCGCGTCGTCTAAGAAGGCGCCCGCTACGGTGAGATAAACAGCAATCGTCAACACCGAAAGAAGCATTATGCTCAAGGGGAGGCCGGTGGATGCTCTCTGTTCCGGCAGTCCAAAATCGTCTCTGTCGCGCATCAACCAAGTCCTCTTTGACATCACGTCCGCAAGGCACTGTCGTCAGCCGAGTGAGCCTCAGCGCTGCCTAGAAGGGACGACGCAAGGCAGCGCTGAGGAACTCACTCACACGAGCGGCTGACGAGGGGGCCGCTCGGGGGTGACAACTCCAATTTGCGTCGATGGTTTCCGTCTGCGACCTGCCTAGGACCTTTGCGCCCATGAGGCTCAGACCAAAGTCCTAGAGATGACTAGCCCAAATGAACTGGGAACCGCAGGATCCCTCCTGCGTTCCGTGCTATTCAATGCGCGAGGGGCGAATATGGAAGCGGTCACGATACTGCTCGCCGACGACGAAGCGATATTGCTCTTAGATTTCGAAAGTACGCTCACCGACGCCGGATTTCTCGTCACCGCGGTATCGAGTGGGGCGAAAGCGATCGAGATATTGAGCTCTGGGACCGCAATCGATGGCGTGGTCACGGACATACGCTTTTGCCAACCACCTGACGGCTGGCAAGTCGCGCGTGTGGCTCGCGAAATCGATCCGAACATGCCGATCGTCTACATCAGCGGGCACGCTGCTCTCGAATGGTCGTCAAACGGAGTTCCGGACAGCATAATGCTCGAAAAGCCGTTTACGTCAGCTCAACTTGTAACGGCCGTTTCCCAGCTGCTCAACGCCAGACCAGCCCGTGCTCCTCCGAGTGATGCCTAACTCGGGGAGAAGAACGAATTGGTCAACCTCCGGCTGCCAGCTTGCGCAGCTCGTCCCCGTCACGGACGCCAGACTGGTAAAGTGAAAATAGCCTACTGGCGATGAACTCAGCATCTTGGCAATCGCGCGGAAGCCCTCTCTCCATAAGCAGTTCGGTGAAAATGGTGTCCAGCAAATCGATGCCCGCAGGCAGAACCGCATTCGTATGATCGCGGGACTGCAACATGTCCCACCTCCATCGTTGCGTGAAAGCACGATTTTCTCTCAATCAGCAATCCCACACAATGCCCCGGCTGCAAAAAATCCTGAATCGGGTTTTTGGCACCGTCGGTACGCTCGGCCGATGCTTTCGACAAAACCCAGATCGGCTCGCCCGATCAATCGCGAAGCCACAAGCGCTACCCCACTGGCGAATTCGGGGTGCTCGCCGCGACAAGCGTCGCGGGGCTGCATCATCATGCCCAGTCGCGCTAGCCCAATTGTGCAGCTATTGCCGATACGCTCGCGGCACTATCATCGCCTGTCGTGGAAAGAAGAACATCGAAGAAGAAGCCTCCCGATCTCCCACCGCTGGACCCTATGCCGGCGCGTGTCGATCCCTGCCTTGCGACCCTCGTCGACAAGCCACCCATCGGTCCCGACTGGGCCTATGAGGTGAAATGGGATGGCTATCGGCTAGCCGTGCACATCGAGTCTGGCCGGGTCCGGATCCTCACGCGCGGCGGCTACGATTGGACCGATCGCTTTCCGTCGATCGCCGATGACGCGCGGCGCCTTGCCGTCAAGACGGCTATCCTCGACGGGGAGGCGGTTGTTCTGAACGATCAGGGCCGCTCGGATTTCGGCATGCTCCAGCGGGCGCTCGGGCGCCTTCCTTCCGCGGTCGAAGCCGGCGCCATCGTCTTCTATGCCTTTGACCTCCTCTATCTCGACGGCCGCGATCTGCGCCGTCTACCGCTGCGCGAGCGTCGGCGGCTACTGGAGCCCCTCGTCGCCGGCCGGGAAGGGGCCGTTCGCCTGTCGGAAGAGGTGCAGGCAGATGGCGACGAGTTCTTCCGCGTCGCCTGCGCGCATGGTCTTGAAGGCATCATCGCCAAACACGTCGAGAAGCCATATCGGTCCGGCCGCGGCGACTGGTGGCAGAAGATCACCTGCAAGCGCCGGGATAGCTTCGTCGTCGTCGGTTTCGAGCCGTCGACAGTCGCGGGTCATCTGGGCCGGCTGCTACTGGCGGCGCGCAAGGATGGTGAGCTCGTTTATGTCGGGGGCTGCGGTACCGGCTGGTCGAATGAACTTTCGCGAGAGCTGCGGAAGCTGCTCGAGGGGATGGCGACGAAAACGCCGACCGTCATCCTGAAGCGGAAGAATGCCATTTTCACCGAACCGCTGCTCGTCGCCGAGGTCGAGTATCGCGCCTGGACGGATGACGGAAAACTCCGGCACGTATCGTTCAAAGGAATAAGGTCGAGAGAGGACGAGGCGGCAGTGTTCCAGCTCTCCAAAGGTATCGAGGAATAGGCGGCAACCAAGCAGTTCAGGGTCCGCTTGGTGAATTCGGTGAGAGTTCCAGTCCATCAGAGGGGTGTCGAACGCCGGCTACGCATCCATCAGAACGTCGTCATATTCTCCATAAGCGAGGGCCTCGTGGTCATATTCAATTCCGAGGGCCTCTATCTTCTGCCGTTCCCGGTAGTAAGAGAGTTCGGCCCTCGCGTGTCGCATAGCTTCATCCTTGATGAAGTCCTTGTAACCATCGAAAACCGGATAATCGTTGAGGGTGAGCAGCCGGTCCAACTGTTCGTGAAGCGACTTCATCGTCATCTTTCGGCGCGCGAGCGCTGTCGATTCTGCATAAAGCAGGAACTGCTCGGACAGCAGGTGCAGCCGGTATAGCTCATCGTGGCGAAGATAATTCTTGCCTGTTTGCACATCTTCAAGTGTCGGCCGGTCGCCGGACATTGTCTGAAGGCCAACGTTCTCTTGCTGGTGATCCGCTCGGTCGAGGATCAGTTTCGAGCTCGTCATGCCAGTTACGGCATGATGGAACTTGTCCTGAAGAAGGGCATAGAATTTCCGAACCTCTGATGCTCCGGGGTCATAGTCTGAGGACGAAATTTTGAAGCATTCGCGCACTTTGGCGTAAACCTGCTTCTCGGAAGCGCGCAGAGCTCTAACCTCTGCGGCAAGCTTGTTGAGTTTGTCGGGAGACTCGCGAAGAGCCTTCTCGTTAATGACATAGCCTTGCTCGAGATAAGTCCTGAGCGTGAGGGTCGCCCACTGCCGGAATTTCGTGGCGAGCTTTGAGTTCACTCGGTAGCCCACTGAAATTACGACATCGAGAGAATAGAACGCAACTGGCTTCGCCGATCCAGCAATATGCGCTTTTTGCATATTGCTCGCCTCGTCCAACTCTCCATCGGCGAATATGCCTTTGACGTGCCTCGATATGTTCGACTGCGACACATCGAATAACCGAGCCATGTCGTCTTGCGTCGCCATTATCTTTTGCGATCGAGGATCAAACCCGAAGCGTATTACGTCGTCTCTGCCCTCACTGTAGTCGATCGTAGTTAATTCGAAGCGCTCTTCCTTTGGCGTCTGCGGCCGGCTCCGACGCGCCTCTGCCGCGTTTCTGGCGATTTCGGCCCGCTTATCAGCCGAGAGCCTCCGGGTCCGTGCCCTTACACCAATAGCTCGCCCTTTCGCTTCTTCATCGTCATGCGCCATGTCAGCATCTCCGAATCGCCGAGTTGCTTTCATCATGACGCCATATCTCTGATTGCAGCAAGCACAGGTAGGCGTGCTTGCACATCTCTGTTTTACGGGAGAGGAGCCGATCAGGCCGGTGCTATGCCGCACCGTTCCGTGCCTCGCTGGCTCGTTGACGTGTGCTTGGCCTGCGATTATCCGCGTATGGTCGCAGATCCCGTACCCGGCTAGGACTATTTTCTCTGTGATAATTTTGCTCGCCCTACAAAAAACGTCATCAGAGGCCTATATACGGTGTAGCGTGACCCGCGCGAAGCACGTAGTGTGCCGCGAGAAGGGGTGTTCTGAGAACGCGTGGCGCCGTCTCACAAGTGAAAATTGTTGGAACGTGCGACCATTTCGGGGTTAGCCCTTCGGAGGTTGTTAACGACTTTTTGTTGCAATCAGAAAGTAAGACTTGGGAGATCGACTATGGCCGTCCGCAAATCCGTAATATCACCAGCTCCTGCCAGGCCGGAGTTGGAAGAGCTGCTTGCGAAAGCAAGGGTCAAAGGCGTATCGGACGAGCAGCTGATGGAACAGCGCGCAAGCTTCGCTTATGGGAATGCCCCAGAAGGCTCCAGAATAACAAAGGAGTCAGCGCGCACAGCATCGCAGAGCGTCCGGCTATTACACGCCCATTAGAAACTCTAACCAGGGAGCCTGTCTTCGGACAGGCTTTTTTTATGCTTGTTACAGAAGAACAGAATCCCGAATTGTACGAAGCCGTTCTCGAAAAAAATCTTCTACGCCAATATGATCTGCTCACCAATTTTATCGAAATTGGGATAGAGCAAGGCCCGCAGGCGATAGATAAGTACATGCTGTGGTCACTGAACCACTCGGCAGTCGCGGCCATATCGCAGTTCGGGGGGCGGTTCAGGGAAGAACCCATCTACGTCGGCAACCATGTTCCTCCTCACTTCAACGAAGTGCCGGAGTTGATGGATCGTTTTATCTCGTTCATCCATGAGAACTGGCACAATCTGACAGCAGCGCAGCTGGCAGGATATGGCTTGTGGCGCCTCAACTGGATTCACCCATTTATTGAGGGGAATGGCCGAACGGCGAGAGCTGTTTGCTACTATTTGCTCTGCGTGAGGTCTGGAATGCTGTTGCCAGGCAGGAAAATCGTTCCGGAGCGAATTCGGGAGAATCGGAGCCCCTATTACGCTGCTCTGAGGGAGACTGATCGAGTATGGAACGAGGGGAATCTGGATCTCTCAGCGATGGAGGCCTACTTGGCCCCTTTGATGGCGGCGCAACTGCGAGACGACGATTAGCCCAACGATCGGGCGGCGTAAATGGTTGGCGCCACAAGTGCCGATTGTAACGCTTTTGGACGCGATTGTTGCCGGATGTACCCGTTTGATCGCCATATCACGGATCGCGTCTACCGAACGATCCAGCAGCCGGCTGATGGCGTAGGGCGTGAGCCTTTCGGCCTCGTTCGCGGCTCTGACCAGTTCGGAGATGAAAGCGGTTGTGAGGCTCATCGCCTTACGACCAGCCCACGTGCTCGCGCTTTGCAAGCTTTAGGAATAAGCCGAACCAGAAGCGGTACTCCTCACTGTCTCGGCCGCCGTATGCTTCCAGCGCGCAGTATGCGACAGATGCCGTTGGATCCTTGCCGTGCTCGGCGACGGCTGCCTCGATGGCGTCTTCTTCCGTTAAATCCTGCCAATCGGTCATTTGCTCACGCCCCCAGTCGTGGGTAATTCACACATCCACTTTTCAATTTCGGATTCTCGCCATCTAACGCATGCCTCGCTGAGCCGCTTAGGTTTCGGGAACTTCCCGGTTTTCATGCGTCGGTAGATCGTCGAACTGCCCAGAGAGGTCATCGACATGACCTCTCTAAGCTTGAGCAGTCTGTCTCCGCGGAGTTGGAATGAGCGGCTCGAAGCGGGCAACTGGTCCAGTGGCTGAGCCTCTGGCTGCAAACTGCCCGGATCGGAGTGGCGCTGCGCCTCCAGTTCGATATCTATGCGTGCCTGTCTCCGCGCAAGGGCTCGGACAAAGGCGATCAATCGTTCATCCGCAGTCTGGCTCATGGGGCGGCCTCGCTCGTGTCGTCCGGCTAATGCTGGCAGAAATTGGCCCGGAGCACAGCGGTCTTTTTTCCCCTTGTGGAAAGAGGGGAAAACTTGGAACACGACTCCAGAATTGGGTGGTGAGGCTCATGGACGCGTATTCTTGGTAGGCTTCTTAGAGCCTTTTCGTTTGGCGGGTTCCAGGCGTTTAAGAAGCGCGTTAAGCTCCGCGGAGTCGCGACCAGGATGATATTGTTCTGGTTTCGGATGCGCTGCCTCCAGGATCGCTTCAACGTCCGCTGGCAGCAAAAACACCTTGTTCCCCACTATACGGCATGCTCCCAGTTCCCGCGCCATCTGCCGGAGCTTGCGAGGGGAAATCCCGAAATGGCGTGCCACCTCTTCTGGGCTGCGGCCTTCGGGCAAAGCGGGCGGGGCTTCCTTCGGGGGAGCAATTTCGTCTACTGCCTCTGCCCGGATCTCGGTAGAGTGTCTGTCCTGATCTTGGTCCGGGTCGACGTCTACAAGGACTCGATCCTGTAGGTTCTTAACGGTGTACCAGGCGACGTGAACCTCGACGCCGCGCTTCGCCAATTCGTCCATGACCCCGCGCTCTTGCTCATTCAGGGCGGGCTCAAGTTGCTGCGGCGCGGTTGAAGAAGTGGCGGGCGCTGGTGACCCTGGATACATCCGGATCATGACCCCTTCCGCTTCGACTTCTATCGTCAGATTGTTCCGCTTAGCGACAGCAGCCAAGCGGTTGAGTTCAGCCTGCTTGATGGGGGGCCTGTTTGTCATGTTCCCCTTAGGCCCTCGTTCATCTCGGCTTCGTTCGCCGAGCGAATATCGTTAATCGGATACACTAACTTCCCGCCGCGGCCCCGGAAATAGCGAATTGCTCCCGAGCGCTTCCACCTGCTCAATATCTGAGCGCTCAGCCAATCGTAGCGCTGTAGCAACACATCGTGTTCAACCATGTCGTCTATCCCGAAGGGTTCCTTGGGCGCCACGGTTGGAGGCTGTTGCTCGGTCATTTGGTTTCAGCCCCAATTCTCTGGCCCGTCCGGGGCCAGTCCATCACTGGCATTTGAGACATCGCCAGGTGCCGGCAAAATCTTCACCTCCAGCGTCCGAAGATCAACCTGCACAACAGCACCCGCCTTTTTAGCGGCGCGAAGAATCCGCTCCAGATCTGCTTGTCTAAAGGCGGCCTTACTCATCGTTTCCGCGCTTTTGTTGTCCGCTTCCGGTGCAATTCCTTTCTCATCGCAGCGAAGTCGGCAAGCTTAAAGGTCTTGGACGCTCCGGTCGCTGCCGTTCGCTGTTTGCTGGCACCAGGCGCAACGCGGCGAGCCTCGACAAAGGCGGCTAGGTCGGTCGGCAGGTATCGCCTCGTTGGCCTTCGGCCGAGGCCGATATTTACGAAAGCCAGATAACCAGCATCCGCTAGATCCCGGAGTTGGCGTGTCGATATAGCAAGGAATTCCGCTGCTTGCTCGGGAGTTAGCAGTCTCTCGGTGGTCTGGCTCATTTCTTGGTCGCCTTTAGTTGCAGCCGTTCCGCCTTCTCCGCTTCCCTCTGCTTCGTGGTTTCATTGGATATGATGTCTCTTCGAGTCATTTGCTCCCGCCCTCGCGTTCGAAGCGGTCCACCTCATCCCACGCTATCCGTAGAAGTTTGCCGCCAAGCCGGAAGGCTCGGATTTCACCGCGCGCGATGAGGTTTCTGACGTGCCGTTCCGAGCAATCCCAATGCTCAGCAAGCGTTTTTGGCGAGAAAGGCCGGCGTTCGTCATCGGCAACTATCATTGACGGCACTCTCAGAGGCATTATGGGACCGTCCCACAGTTCCCGAGGCCGCTTGGATGTGTCAAGGCCGTCTAGGTTTGAGGCTAACTTTGTCCAGCGCCTTGAGCGCTCGGCAAAGCTCCCAAGCGATTTCCTTTTTCATTCTCAGGCGCGCCACGACGTCGGCTTTTTTCTGCCCTTCGCCATCCTGCGTAAGTGCCGCAAAGGAAATCCGAAGGATTCCTTCCTCCTCGGCTACCTCGGTGAAAAGGTCCACGTGCAACGGCGGCGAACCATTGTCGATGATGACAACGACGTCGTCAGGGCCGGAGCCGATACGTACTTTGCCGACGCTCGCCATTCACATCCTCCGTCTGATCGAAGGTTGAAATTATAAACGATATCGCTTATATGCTCAATAACCGATATCGTTTATGGACGAGCGGAGGTCGGTTTGACTCACTTTCCGATATCGAATAATCCTCGCCGCATGGGGCGGCCTCCGTTAAAAGTGAAGCCTATTCTTGTGCGGCTGCCGGAGGGTGTGCCCGAGCGGATAGACGCGCTCGTCGGCAAGAACAAGCGGGCGGAATTTATCCGCCAAGCTATCGAGGCCGAGCTTGAACGTCGAGAGAACGCGAGGAAGGACGAGTAGGCATGGGAAATCTGACGGGATTATTCCCTGGTCCATTCGCCGGTCCCGAGATGCGAAAGAAATATGCTGTTGCAGTGGGCAATTTCCTTGTTGCTTTTAACGCGCTTGAGAATGCTGTCCGGCGCACGATAGAAATCATCCTTCAACAGCATCAGAGGGAAGACCTTCTCCCGAGTCTCCATAAAGACTATTTCGTGAAGCAGGTTACGACACTGCAGCTTCTGAGCCTTTCAATTCCGGACTTTCCCGATCTCCCTTACGATCGGATGACGGCAATCAATGGCCGACGCAATACGGTTGCCCACGGGCATTTTGATCAAGACCTCTTCAGTGAAGCTTACAAAGTCGTCGGGCGCGGCAAGCCAGCCGAGGTGACAGTCGAAGAGATCGAGCGAGACGCTGACGAGGCGATAGATCTCCTTCACGAGATAGAGAGTGCTTGGGCCTTCCTTTGGTTCGATGACCTCGACGCAGCGGAATCCACTGTTCACCTTAGTGAGCAAGGCGCGCCGGGCGCTTAGTCTGCCTTTCTCCCCACCAGTCTAACGCCAGGCTGACCGTGATTTAGAAATTCAATCCCTTCCTGTTCTAGGACCCGCTGAACGTTCTGCACGTTCTGGGCACGCCCGGCTATTTGCCCGGCGTTGGCCGCTTCCATATTGCGGATCGTGTTCACGTTCACTCCCGCTTTTTCGGCCACCTCCCTTTGCTCAAGCCCCGCTAAAACCCTCGCCGCCTTGAGCTGATTTCCCGTCGTAAGCATCGCAAAACATCCTCTTGAAAACTGATAATCTAGGTATCAAACACAAGTAGGTGTTGACAAGGCCTGAATTGGCATTAGGGTTACTAAACATAGTTACATAGTGATTAAACCCAAATGAGGACCAACGATGCCGAACAAACCTGTTCTGGCGGCCGCTGGAGGCTTGCCTGATTCAACAGTAATTGCTTACCGAGAAGCGCGAACCGACGTGCTGTGCCGGGATCTAATCCGTGCCGTGGATACGCTGCACGATGCGTCGGATTTCTGCGAAGCCATTTTTATGGCCGCAGTAAACCTCGAAGAGCCAGAGGAAGTCAGGGTCTTCCAGAGACTGGCTCAAGCCGCGAAAAACGGGATCCGTGAGGCGATTTTGACGATCGATGCCGTCAGGGGAATTCCGGAGGTCAACCAATGACCCGGATCACACGCAGAGCCCTACTCGGGGGCATCGCCGCATCAGCAGCACCATTGCCGGCCCTTGCCGCTCCAGCGCCTGTCCTGAGCCCCGAGGAACGTCTGCAGGCGGCGGTTTCCGCGGTGGTCGACATCCTGCGGGAAATGAACCCCGCGCACGCTGGCGTCGAGATCCAGCAGTATTCCCATTACGTGTTCGTGGGGGTCAAGACGCCTCCCAAGCCGGTCGAATGGAACGGCCCTGGTTTTTACGAGGTCGAATGGAAGCGGCAAAATGGGAAGCTCTGCAGGCCCATCTTCTGGCTCGATCGTGCCGAATACAAGACCGTTCCCGGCTATTATTACCGGGCGGAAACCCGCTGGAAGGGGCGGCTGGAAACCACCTTGAAACTGAAGCCGGAGGCGATCAGGATTATCTGCAAGAAAGATGAAGTCTACACGGTCATGCACTCTTGAACAGACGAGATGAGATGAGAAAGCGCCCGCTGCTTAGTTGGCGGGCTTTTTTGTTTCTGTTACCCAGAATGCAAGCGGGTACGAACTCAGCCGTTGAGCGTTTTCGTATCCACTCGGACGCTCGTCATATCCGCAGGCGATCTATCTACGAGCTTTTCTGCAGCCAAGAGGATTGCCTCCAATAGCGGCGCCGGAAGGTTGTCTACATCGAACTTCAGTCCGCGTGGGTCGCAGAAATCTTCGATCGCTTCTTCGGTGACCTCTACATGGACCACCTTCTTTCCACTCTCGTAGGTATCGAACGAGATACCTGCGTCAGTCTTGCGTGGTTCAGTCTTCTTTGTAAGTGCCATGCTCTTATCTCCGAGGGGCTGGGTTCTGTGGGCGCGAACGTGTTGCAGTCCATGTTGCACGGAGTTGCCGCAATCGCTTGTAAACACTTGGAAATCAAGGGTAGTCGGTTGCAACACAATGCAACACGATTTCCGACATTTCAAGGCCGTCAATTCAAGTAAATAATTGAAATTAAAGGAATGATTTTGGTGATCCCGGCGCGATTCGAACGCGCGACCCCCAGATTAGGAATCTGGTGCTCTATCCTGCTGAGCTACGGGACCACTTGGAATAGACCCATACAAAAGCGCAGCCTCTTCGCCAAGTGTTTTT
>Ga0209281_1001688_pt1 | contig 11537 bp, 12 predicted proteins | sample MedtruBG_FD_187514 | JGI IMG/M metagenome (GOLD analysis project Ga0209281, IMG submission 187514) | Root nodule microbial communities of legume samples collected from California, USA - Medicago truncatula BG (SPAdes) (version 2) | ecosystem: Host-associated > Plants > Roots > Nodule | place... | reverse complement strand
CGAAGGAATAGAAATCTCCCCGGGTGACCGTAGACAAAGTTCTGCTATTGTCGGAATCAGCCATGATCCGAGCTCCTTACAGCTTGGGTTGTGGTCAGATCGAGCAGGTGTTCGCGCACCTGTTCGATCGTCGCCGGTTATTTTTCCTACAAAATGTCCGAAGTCAATCAGAAAGTTTGCCTTGAGTAACGATCTTCTTACGATGGAGCAGTGCCGTGGGGCGCGAGCTATGTTGGGTTGGAGCCAAGCAGAGTTGGCCAAAGCAGCCAGCGTGTCTCGCCAGACCATTGCGGATTTTGAACGGGGAGCTCACGTTCCCATCGTCAATAATCTTGCAAGCATCGTCGCGGCGTTCGCCAAGGCAGGAATTGAGTTCATCCCGGAAAATGGTGGCGGCGTGGGTGTTCGTTTCAAGAAGTAGGCTCCGCTGGACTGTCCAAGGCCAAACGGATCACCGCTCTTCGAAGTCCGAGCACGTTGGCAGCACGCTGAGGTCACTTGATTGCTAACCTAACCAATTCACTCCTGCGAGCGCCTTGCTTACAACCGGCGCTGCGGCTGTAGTGGCAAAATGGGCCAATGTGACCGCGGTTTCTGCAACGCGCGCTTAGGCCGCCCATCCAGTCATATCCAATTAGGCATCCTTGTACGCACCGTTCGCCCTCTCAAAAAGAAATCGCAGCTGCGCCAACCATTGAGTTAGCGGGGCAGCGGCCGTCGGCTTGGCGAGGAGTGCGAGAGATCCATCCTCGAGTCCGTGGAGCGGCTTGCCGGCGCCATGCTGAACCTCCTGCGGCTAGCCTTTTGACCGGTCAAGCCCCGGTCGAACGGGTCGGGCCGTCGGCCGGCCGGCGCTTGTTGTGCCCATTTTTTCTCGGAGGGTAAACGTCGCCGGAGCGCCCCACTAAATGGGGCGGAGTGGAAGCGATACGGAAATGGTTATCTCTCCAAGCGCAGGACCATGATTAACTCGTCGTTCTTGGTACCGTGCCCCAGGAAGCCGTTTGGAATGCGGCCAACCTCTACGAAACCGTGGCGTTGATAGAATCGCATCGCTGCCGAATTTTCTGCATTCACCGCAAGCTCCAACTGCAGAACTCCGTGATCTCGTGCATGCTCTGTAACGTCATGCAAAAAGCTTGCTGCAATTCCGGTCCCTCGTTCGCCTTTCCGCACAGACCCCGCCCCACGGAAGCTTCAAGGGCCTTCTTCCGCGTCACTTCCCCCGCACGCCTAGGTATGCAACCTCGTGCTACTTTTCTGAAACGGGCTCGTGATCGGATCGTCGCGATGCTTTCCGCCATGATCAAACATGAAGGATAGGAACCGTCCTGGATGACGAAAAGGCCAGGAAGCACACGCGGGGTCAGCTGTTGACCGGCCGACGAGACAGATCACGGCCGACGGGCTCAAAGTGCAAAAGCTGATCTGAGATTGCCGGAAGGACAGCGCCGCTTACCTGCCGTCGGAGAGCGGAATTTCGGAGCACCAGCTGCTGCAGCTTCTATTACTCCGCCTCGATGGTCAGCAGGCGAAAGAAGCGCTCCTTCATGAATGGATGGGGGTGGTGGCCAGACGACGATGATGAGAAGACGCCGTCATCCCTTTCCACAAGACACAAACAGAGCTGCGGCCCCCGAAGTGCCATCACAATCAATTTGGTGAGCAGGGCTGCGCGAAGCCCGAGCGCAGAAAACGAGCGATCCGGCCGCGCGGTTCCATTCGGAATCGCCGCTCAGACCTATGCGCGCGCCGAACGGGCGAAGGTCCGAGTAGGCCTTCAGACTTTGCGCCGGGACCCCTTCGGTCCGAAGTCCCAGCCCGGAACACGTCATGCTGGTTTGGGTTGGTAGGCAGGTTGCAGCCACAAGGACATTAACGTGAGGAAAGGAACTCCAATGCGGTATTTCATCAGGACGGCCCTCGCGGCAGGCCTTCTCGCGGGCACCACGCTGGGCGCGTTCGCGCAATCGAGCACAACGATTGGCACCGGCGGCACCAGCGCCGGCGGTGGGACCTCAAGCAGCACCGTCGGAACGGGCGGAAGCTCGGCTGGTGGCGGTTGCGATCCGAACACCAGCGATTGCCAGTCCGGCTCTGCATCGACACTGGGAACGGGCGGATCTTCGGCCGGCGGCGGTACGTCAAGCAGCTCCGTGGGAACGGGTGGATCAGCCGCCGGGTCGGGTAGCGCCGGCTCCGCTTCGACCCTTGGCACCGGCGGCTCTTCCGCAGGCGGTGGAAGCACCAGCAGCTCCGTTGGAACCGGTGGCTCAGCCGCTGGATCAGGTGGCGGAACATCGGATGAGACCACCGGCAGTGTCCAAGGCGATGAAAACAGCGCCCGCGACGCCGCCCAGGACGATGAGAGCAACAAGAATTGTCCTCCTGGCCTCGCCAAGAAGGACGGCTCCAAGGGCAACAGACCGTCCTGCTGATATCAAATCGGCTGGCTTCGGAGGACCCTTCCGAAGCCAGCGTTTTCAAGAAGGAGGAGGCCCGATGACCTCCAGTTCATTTCTAGTCCCGGTTATCACGGCGCTGTTCGCGGCTGCTATGGCTGCCCCTGACCATGCCGCAGCGAAAGAGATTAAGCTCGATGACGGCTCGACGTGCGTGGTCATCGAACCAGAACAGTCGGACGGGAGCCGCGTTTCGTCGTCGGTCACTGTAGGGTCTGGCAGCGTATCCTCGTCCACGACGGTCGGCGGCGGCACCTCGGCAAGCGGTGGCTCTGCCACGAGCAGTGCCGGATCCTCAGTGACGAGCGGGTCCTCCGGTGGAGAGAGCTTTGCGACCGCTACCGTGACCCGCCCCGACGGCACGACCATCACGCGCCGTTCGGATGGGACCTGCGCAATCATCAAGCCGAAGAAATGAAAGGAGCTGTTATGCTTCGAAGAACGATACTTGCATTTTTCGTCGTCGCGTCCGCAACGGCTGCGTTCGTGCCAGCGGAGGCTCAAGATTGCGATGCGGCGGGAACGGTTGGATCTGGCGGAAGCGCCGCGGCCGGTGGCACCTCGGCCAGCACGATCGGAACGGCAGGCACATGCAGGACCGACGACGGAACGACGTCCTCGATTGGCGTAGGCGGAAGCGCAGCAACCTCGGAAGGAAAGGCAAAGAGCCAGACGAAAATAAACGACAATCCATCCCAATTGCAGGGGCAGTCAAAGGCTCAGGCCATGGACAAAGGAACATTCAGCAAGTCTCAGACCAAGACCAAGGTTACGGACGACGGACTGCAGAGCCGCACGAAGACCATGTCCCATGTTCCGGGCGAAAAGCCGACCAAGAGCAAGACGAAAACATTGATCCCCCTGCCGCAGCCCGAGTGATTGCAGCATTCTCCTGAATGCCTGCTGATTGGACTTTGTCAACGATGGCAAGGGTCTTAGGCAGGCCGCCGCGCGAACCTTTGCCATATTAGAGTTATCACCCCGAGCGGCCGCCGTCGCTCGCCCCTTGGGTGAGTGATGGGCTTAGGTTGTAAAAATCGTCCCCTTCTCCACGGCTCTGAGGCTCCACCGTCTTAGCCGCACCGGAGTACTGGCCTTGCGAATGGGCACCGGAGGATTTCGGTTGATGCGCGACAGGGACGATTTCGGGCTGCCGGAACAAAAAAGCATCCGACGGCCTACCCACAGGCGCGACGGGACGCCATGGAATGTGACCCCGGCCCGGATCGCGGGTCTTTTGCTCTTAGACGCAGAAAGGCCCTTCTCTCTCGACGAAAGAAGAGGCCCAGCTTCTGAGCGTTCGAATTCACATACGCGCGAATTGAGAATTTCAAACGCCGCTGCAGAGACTGCACGGTCTCTGATTGTGGCTTTGGGTTTAGCCCGAATAGGCGAGTAGAGACCCAACCGCATTGTGTTAACGCCGCGCGCAGCCGTCCCGGTGGCGGACGGGGGGCGGTGAGAGGCCTGGCGCCTGCCCCCAGCGACGGGCCACGCCGGGCCCATATTTTGCGATGAGGCGCTGCGCCGTCGCCTGCAGACGGGCATAGATTGGGTTCGCCATCCGTCCTCCCTTCCTTTTCGAGAGCTAAGCCATATTTACGCCTTCATGCCGCAAGGCGCTTAGTTGAAGGACCTGGGGGACATGTCCGCCGCAATCAGCATCCTCGTCACAATCCTATTCGTCATCGTTTTGCTCTATCTCGTGCAGAAACTTCCGATCGACTCTACGATGAAGCAGATGGCTCAGATCGTGGTTCTGATCGTAGGCGCAGTTTCGTTGCTCAGCTCTCTGGGCGTGTTCTGATCGGCATAGCTACACCACCGGTCGGCGGGATGCCCAGGGGATTTGGCTGCTCTCGTTGAAATAGAGAGTGGCGTATTCCTGTCCCAGGATCTTCTCGACGCGCTCTTTATCATCGAGGCCGGCTATCCAGATCTGCGATCCGTTCGGCAGCTCGACATAGAAGTCGGTCTTGTCAAACCCTCACCCGAACCGACGGGAAGCAGAGGGCCAGACTTTGGGCAGCGTATCGGACCGGACCGACGTCTTCGCGTGGTTGAATCGAAATCTGACTATGACATGCCGCGAACCCGGAGCATTTATCGCTCGCTGGAGCATCGCCCGACAAAGAACGAACGTCTTTCCCGACCGAGACCCGCCGCGGGGCATGATGTTGCGCGCCGGGCCGGCGAGAAGGCGAGTAGCCTCTCGCTGTTTCTCCGTTAATCGAGCCACCTCCATGCCACAGTTCGGCATCCTCTGGCGAGACATTGAGGCTCATGCTCCCAGAGTGCTCGACACGCTCGATGAACAATCGAGGTGCTTGGCGAGGGTCTCCAAGGCGCTATTTATGCCCCAGACCTTAGATTTGTGGACGTGCTCGACCTCACCGTCGCCGATGTTGCGGGTCACCACTTCGACCGAAGCGACCGCGGCGGCTGACATCCCGCTCTTCAGGTCGAAGCAGCCTGCCGTTCGCATCGAACACGCGGCGAAGATCGGAGAAGCCGATACGGGAGAGCTCTTTCAAAACACGCTCGACAGTCGCTTCCGCCTTGAGAGCGCCCTTACCTTGGATTTCGGCCACGCGGTCTTTGATGCCGTCATTTGCTGCCAGGCGGGAAGCGTTGCCCTGTCCGGCTTATACCCCGCGGACGCATATGCCTCATCGGCTGACTTGCCTTTGAAGAGTTCCCGCGCGAACTTCTCGTGCCTCGGGACTGATATGGATTAACGTTGGAAGGAGTTAGCAATTGAACGTGCTTAAGGAGAACATCAGAAGCCACTCCTAAGTCGATCTCGGGCCACCTGATCGAGGCGATAGCCTTTGTCCGCCCACTCGTTCTTGACGGCTTCATCCCCTCCATGCCCGCAGGGCCGGAATCGTATTCGACGCGGTACGGGCTCATTTCACTCACCCTTGTGCTATACTTCCGCGAGCCGACGAATTGTCGAGAGGACACAAACCATGTGGCTCGAACTACACGACAACAACGGACCAATTTTCGTCAACATGGACGCTGTGACGCACTTCCAGCGGGTTGAAGGTCAACGACGCACCACTCTCGTCACCTTCGCTCCCAAAAACGCAGATTGCGCGACGTTTCAGGTTAAGGAATCCCCTGACGAGATAATGGAAATGCTCTGGGACGAAGACTGACGCAGATAGCCATCGTCTCGAATTTGGTTGCAGGCCCGGGAATCGAACCCGTTCTTCGAGGTTATAGGCCTCGGCCTACCAGTTGCCCTGCTTGCGTCAGAGTTGATTGCTTCGGATCAGTCCACTTTGACGAATATTATTTACATTAATCGACCTTCTTCTCCTTTGATTTGCCCGGCACCCCGCGGGCGCGGGTCTGGTCGCGGCGACAGGATGCGAGCCTCTTAGTCTTTGCCTCGAATTCATCACATTCGGAATTGCTAATAATGAATGGACAGAGCCGGTGTTGCCTTCCTCGTACTCATCTGCGTTCTCATCGCTCTCGTGGTGAGCATCCTCGGGTTCGTCCCAGAAAGTGAGGTGCCACCGGATGTGCCAGAAGTGGTTCCTCAGACGCCCCTAAGATGAAACGGGGCGGTCGCTCTTTATGTCAGTTGCAAGCCCGGGAACTGAGCCCGGACTTTCGTGGTTATGAGCGGTAGCTTACCATTTGTCCGCGAGCACAATGTGTGGTTATCTACCAGAAGTTTTCTGGAGCGAGTACTGCCCTGATGTCCACGTTTCTAAAACAACTTTTCGCATTCGGTTTAGCTGCTGTCATCCTCCAACTACCACAACATGCCGCATTGGCGGCTGATCCCTGCAAAGGCGTTGATACGAAGCTCAGCGCCACACGCAAGGCCGACTACTCGAGGCTTGTTGCCAATGGCCTTGATCAGAAGGTCCAACCGTCCAAGATCAGCATCATCAATTTTATGCAGGCCGGCACATGGACGATTGTATATGCCGATGTCCCGGTTGCTGACCCGGGCTATTTTTTCTTCGACTCTTCGTCAGGAAACCCCGTGCTGAAGGAAGTGTGGGGCGGCATCGCTGAGAAGAGTGACGAACCCGAGATCGCAAAATGGGCAAGGGACTTAGGAGCAAACAAGATGATCGCATCATGCTTCGCTGACACGGTTTCAGGTTGAATGCCCCCTTTTCAGGCTAACCGCCCGATTGGCACCGCCTGCCGGATAGCGCGTTGATGGCCGTCATTGACGACGTCGTTACCGACGTGTTTTAGGCAAGGTATGGGATGCGAGCCGAAATTCTTGGTCAGGAACAGCGGCGGCGTTGGGGTGACGCGAACGCCGCAGCATCGCGGCAATTCCCACCGCCCAGGGTTATGAACGGCTCTGTCGCCCAGTCAAACTCTGCCAGCGCAGCCCGAAGCTCGTCCAGCGGCTTATCGAATTTAATCAGTGCAGAAGGGTCGCTCAACCCCTGAACGAAGTAGTGTCAGCCGTCCGAGGAGCTCTGCCGTACTCCAAACCTGCTAGGCTTGGCCCGCGGCGAGAAAATCGGCCATCTCGACATTATAGAAGGTCTTGGTCCGTGGGCCGGCGAGGATCGGGTCGATCCGGCGCACGCATTCCTGGTAGTGTTCGGTCTTGCGGTGCGCGTCGAGCGCCTCAGGCGACTTGAAGACTTCATAGATGACGAAGCTGTGGTCGTCGTCCGGATTGCGCAGGACGTCGAAGCGCAGATTACCGGGCTCCTGGCGCGTGCCTTCGTAGTTTATGCGGAACGCCTCCAGAAAATCTGCGGCGTGGCCTTGCTTGACGTTGATGCTAACCATCTGGATGAGCATGTCTTAATTCCTGCTATGTTGATTGACGGATCTATAAAACTCAGAGACCTGGCGCCTTCCACATGGCCGTGGTGACGCCCTCGTCCACGAGCTGTCGCTGCAGCGCGTAGGCGCGTGCCCAGCGCTCGCCCGCCGCGTCGTAGATAACCTTGTGGTCGAAATTCGGCTCGAAACGCTTGTCCCAGCGCACCCAGCTCGCCGCCGCCTCGACGAAGTTGCGGCGTAGGCCGATCCCGATTGCCGCCGCTGCGGCGCAGCCGAGCGCCGTCGCCTCCTTGACCACGGGCGTTACGACCGGAAGGCCGGTGGCATCCGCAAGGATCTGCGACCAGTGGGCTGATTTCGACGCGCCGGCCGCAAAGACGATCTTATCCGGCGTTTTGCCGGATAGCTTGAAGATAGCCGAAAGGTTGCGGGCCGCGACGATCGCCGCATTCTCCTGAAGGGCGCGAAAGATCGCGGCCTTGCCCGATTTTTCCGGGTCGATAGAAAGGTTCAGAAGCGAAGGCGCGGCGTGATACCAGTTGCCGTAGTGCATGACGTCGGAGAAGACCGGAATGATGCCGTAAGCGCCCACCGGCACCCCGGCTGCTTTCTCCTCGAGGAGCCTGTAGGCATCGCCGCCGGGCCCGGCCGCCGCGACCTCTTCCGCGCCGAAACTGTCGCGGAACCAACGCATTACCATGCCGACGAAGAAGCTTATCGCCTCGGCCTGGTTTAGGCCGTTGACGACATGCGGATTGATGCGCAGGTCCATAGACGGATCGGACACGGACGGGCCGACATTCACCACCTGCTGCCAGAAGGTCCCCCCGAGCACGGCGCAGTCACCTTCATTCACGACACCGACTGCCGCTGCCCCGCTCTGGCAGTCGCCGCCACCCATGACCACGGGCGTGCCCACGGCAATGCCGGTCTCGCTAGCCGCCTTCTCGGTGACGCGGCCGATCACCGTGCCCGGCTCGACGCTTTCCGGGAAGATATCGTCGCGCATGCCGGCCTTGCTCAGCGCCTCAGGCATCCAATCGCGTTTCGTCAGGCTGTAGAGACCGGTCGTCCCGGCATTAGAAGGATCGCTCGCGATAACGCCGGAGAGACGCGCCAGAACCCAGTCGGACAGCATGCTGATCTTGTGGATCCGGGCATAGACGTCCGGTAGGTTGCGCTTCAGCCAGAGCAGGCGCGGCAGTGCACCGAGGGCAAAGGTCTGCCCGCTCTCAGTATAAAGCGCCCGCTCCAGATCGGCAAAATCGCGCTGCAAGTCGCGCACCTCGCTTACGGCGCGACTGTCGACGTTGGCGCAGGCCCAGATTTCCCGACCGCTGCGGTCATAGGCGACGATTGCCTCACGCATGCTGGTGGCACTGACTGCACGGATCTCGGCGGGTGCAATGCGGGATTCGGCGATCGCCTGGCGAATGGCGCGTGACAGCAGCGACCAGTTGCCCTCCACATCGAAGTCCATCGAGCCCGGAAAGCGCGGATCGGCCCGGTGCCACCATTCGTGCTGGGCGCTGGCGATCTGGTTGCCGTTTTCGTCGAAGATCACCGCGCGGCCGCTGCCCGTGCCGGCATCGACGGCCAGCATATAGGAAGTCTTCATGGTCTCAGTCCTCGAGCTCGATGAGGCGGCTCGCGGTCGTCTCGTCGGTTATGAGGATGCCGACGACCTTTCCGCAAAGCGCTGCATGGATGGCCTGTACCTTATGGATGCCACCCGCCGCCGCCACGACTTTTTCCGCGCGCGACAGCGCCGCGAGCTTCACGCCGATCACTCGATCGTGCAGCGGCAACTCGAGTGGCTCTCCGCATTCGTTGTAGAACTGGCAGAGGATGTCGCCGACGGCGCCCTTGCGGCGCAACGGCTCCACCTCATCGGGGCTGACATAGCCGGAACGCACGACAGTGGAGGTGGCCGAAAGTTCACCGATGCCAACGAGCTGGTAACTCGCGTTGAGCGCCATTTCGAGCAAGTTGGCGACGGCGGGTTCGGAAGAGAGGTTGCGTGCGACATCCGGGTCGCGCACGACGAGCGGCGCCGGTACGAGATGAACGCTGCTGCCCCAGTTGGCCGTTCGCATGCCGTCGACATAAGTGCCGACGCCGCCGGTCAGGCTGACTAGGCCAATATTGCGCTCGTTGGCGACATGGCCGAGCCGCTGGATCGTGTTGCTCACGGTCGCGCCCCAACCGACCGCGAGAAGGTCGTCCGGCTGAAGCCGTTGCATGAGAAATTGCGCGGCCGCCTGACCCAGCCGATCACTCGGATCCTGATCGGGAAGCTGCGGCACCACGTAGGCTTCCAACAGCCCGTAGCGCTCCTTGATCCGCCGCTCGAGCGCCAGGCAGCCCTGATATCTCGAGTTGATACGCACCTGAATAATGCCGGAGCGTCGGCCGCTCTCCAAAAGACGCGACACCTTGATGCGCGACATGTTGAGTTTCTCGCCGATCTCGTTCTGCGTCAGCCCGTCGTTGTAGTAATACCAAGCGATACGGGTGAGGATCTCCTCGTCCGTGTCGGCATAACTCCATTCTCCGTTGTCCGACGCCATGCAAGCGGCTCCCTCGGTCGATTTCTGATCATTTGAATACCAATAAAACTTTTGATCCGTCAACGCGTTAGGCCTGCGAAATATTCTTCCCAGTTCCAATCCGTTGATTTTGCGCGGCTAATCCGAGCTTCGAGCGATGCACTGGCTTCCTATAGTCGTTTATCACGTGACGGGCATATTGACGACAATTGAGCTATATGATCACATGAATTTCATGAATTACATATGAACAGGTGCGGAATGGCTGGGAGCCCGGTGGCCGGGAGGGTCGCGAAGCTGACGGACGTCTGGAAGTCCTACGGTGCCGTTCCGGTGCTAAAAGGTGTGTCCCTAGTTTTGCACGCGGGAGAGGTGCATGCGCTTCTCGGCGGCAACGGCGCTGGCAAGTCGAGCCTCATGAAAATCATGTCGGGCGTCATTGCGTCTAATGCCGGCGCCATCGAGATCAACGGCCGCGCCCTCACCCATGCATCGCCGGCGCTCGCGCAGAAACTCGGGCTTTACCTGGTGCCGCAAGAGGCGCATATCCTGCCCAACCAGAGCGTTCTGGAAAACATCTGCCTTGGCCTTGCAGCCTCTCCCCGCGCGCTAAGGCCGCGCGTCGAGCAACTCGTCGCCGAGCTCTCAGTCTCGCTCGACCTCGACGTGCAGGCCGCCGCCCTTGAAATCGCCGAGCGGCAGATTGTCGAAATCCTGCGCGGTCTCGTACGTGACGCGCGCGTGCTGATACTCGACGAACCGACTTCGGCGCTAACCCCCTTCGAGACCAGCGCCCTCTTTCAGCGCGTGCGCAAGCTCCAGAGTCAGGGTGTCGGCATCTTCTTCATCTCGCACAAGCTGCGCGAGATTCGCGAGATCTGCGGCACAATCAGCGTACTGCGCGACGGTGTGATCGTGCTTAGCGGGCCGCTCGACAGCTACAGCGACGCCGTGATTATCGACGCGATGAGCCGTGTGCAGATCGCGGATGATGCCGACAAGAAGCGTGTGTGCCGCAAGGTTTCGCAGATCGGCAAGCCGCGTCTCAGCGTGCGCGACCTCAGCGGCGAAGGGTTCCGCGATATCAGCCTCGACGTGCGGGCCGGCGAAATCCTCGGCCTTGCCGGGGTCGTGGGCGCCGGACGCACGGAGTTCGCCGAAACGCTCTTCGGCCTTCGGCCGCAGATGGGGGGCAGCGTCGTCTTTGATGGCGCGGAACTGAAGAAGCGCTCACCGCGCATATGCATCGACCTCGGACTCGTCTACCTGCCTGAAGACCGCCAGCAGCACGGCCTTTTCCTTGAAGCACCGCTTTCCTGGAACGTTTCGTCCTACCTGGTGCACCGCCTGCCCTTCTTTCTGCGGCCCGGCGCCGAGCGTAAGGTCTTCGATGGGTTCCGCGCGAGCATGGGCATCAAGTGCACCGGCGCCGACCAGGAGGCGCGCGGTCTTTCGGGTGGCAACCGGCAGAAGGTGCTGCTCGCCAAATGCCTTTCCGCTCGGCCCAAGGTGCTCATTCTCGACGAGCCCACGCGCGGCGTGGACGTGGCGGCACGCAACGACCTCTACGACGTCATCCGCCGGCTTGCCGCCGACGGCGTCGCCATCATCCTCATTTCATCCGACTTCGACGAGATCGAACAGCTTGCCGACCGGGTCGAGATCATGGCCTTCGGCCAGTCTGGCGGCAAACTCACGGACCAGATCTCGGTTGACGCCATCGCCCGCCTCGCCTTCGGCGCCT
>Ga0209281_1001687_pt1 | contig 11542 bp, 16 predicted proteins | sample MedtruBG_FD_187514 | JGI IMG/M metagenome (GOLD analysis project Ga0209281, IMG submission 187514) | Root nodule microbial communities of legume samples collected from California, USA - Medicago truncatula BG (SPAdes) (version 2) | ecosystem: Host-associated > Plants > Roots > Nodule | place... | reverse complement strand
GCGCAGGCCGTCGCGCGTGGCGACGAGGTTGCCTGTGGGGTCGTACTGGTACAGGCGGGCGATGCGCTGGCCGGAGGGCAGGGGAGTGTCCCGGTCCCAGAGGGCCTGGGGTGAAGGCCTGCCGGGCCGACCCTGGAGTGCGCCTTGCTGGCTGACCTTGTGCGAGGTGAGGCGGCCTATTGGGTTCCAGCCATAGCTAGTAATAAGCCAAGTCGTTCATAACCAATGGATCTTGAGCTTTCATTTATGCGTTGCCTAGTTGACTAATATTATTGAAGTCAGCAGTGCTACATAGATATAGATTATCCTGGAGATGCTAGCACCACATCAGGTGGTTGGCCTGGAAAAAATAAGAAATTCTCCTGATTTCCAGTCTTCTTGGCCTAACCAACCGTAGGGAAAACCTTGTCTTTTATATATGCTGAACATGTTTTCGAAATATGGATGCGACTCAGTCATTAATAATCTTGATGATGCACAAATAAGCAGATCATTGCAGATTGCATCGGCTATAAGCTCGGCTTGATCTTTGCTGAATTCTTTAATCGACAATATTCTTGGGGCGATAAGTTTATAGAAATTTTCTTGCTCAGAAAATTCTATTAAAGAACGCCTTAACGTTCGAAGTGGCTCATCCATTGGGTACGGAATTTCTGAGGAGGCATCCTGAGTTATTCCAACCAATGGGAAATGTGGTGGGTTGATATCTTGATCAAGATACTCAGCCAATATTGTTTTTATATCTGTAGCAACATTTTTATCATCCCCATTGGGGGTGTATTCTCGTTCCATAATGGAACCTTGCTTTATGTAATTTAGAACTTCAACAACTTTTGTAGGAAATGAATTTATATCAATCATGTTAAAATCCAGAGTTTCGTAAGATTTTATCCCATTGAGAGAAGCTGTCTCCCTCTTTGTTCATTTATAGGCGTTCCTTTTCTTAGTTCTTTTCTTATGGTTCTTTGCATCTCGACTGCGGCTGCGCCAGAACTACAACCGGGTGGCCCTGTGCCTGGCCGCGCAGATCGGGCGTTATGCGCACGCCAAGCAGTTCAAGCGCATGCGCCCCGCCGTTCGCACGCTGCGCACCCGCGTCGGGCGCGTGCTGCCCGAAGCGGCCAAGGCCAAGGTCCAGGACCTGCTGCAACGCACTGGCCGTATCCTGGCCCAACGCACCAAGGACAAGAAAAGCTGTACGCCTTGCACGCACCCGAGGTGGAATGCATCCGCAAAGGCAAGGCCAGGACAGCGTACTAGTTCAGCGTGAAGGTCAGCATCGCCACCACATTGAAGGAAGGCCTGGTGGTGGGCATGCGCTCCATGCCGGGCAACCCCTACGACTGCCACACGCTGGCCGAGACGCTGGAGCGGGTGGGCATCCTCACCGGCACGGAAAGGCCGCCGGCCACGGCCATCGTGGACAAGGGCTATCGGGGCGTGGAGATCGAAGGCGCATGCATCCTGCGCTCGGGGCAACGACGCGGCGTTACCAGGACACTGAAGGCCATGATCCGGCGGCGCAGCGCCATCGAGCCAGCCATCGGGCGCATGAAGATGTACGGGCGGCTGGGCCGCAATCCGCTCAAGGGCACGCTGGGCGATGCGCTGCACGCGGTGATGTGCGGCGCCGGGCACAACCTGCGCCTGATCCTGGCCGCGCTGCGGCTTCTATGCGCCCGATTCGTGCTGTGGGTGCAGGCGCTCATCTCTGCACTGATCGCCACGACCGGTGATCGCCGATCTGCCTGCGGCTGAAAACGTGATTGTTCAGGACGTACCATTTATTCTGATAAATATCACATGCCGGAATTAATGGAAATTATATTGGCGTTGCTAGCTTGGTCGAACCGGATTTATTATGGAGTAAGGGAGGTTCTCTATATATTCATCGAAAGCATCGATGCCTTTGTTGAGAATAATCTTCTCTTCATTCTCATTAATTGGAACGACCCAAAGTAGACTAACTTTCTCGGATCCTATTATTATTTCTTCTAGCTCCTCGCTTTCTCCTCGTAGTTCATCAATTAGTATGGCCTTGGTTGTCCATCTTTCGGGGGCCAAGGCGCTTTCACTCATGACCCGTGGAGGCTCAGAGCTTTCTATATTTTCAATGTTGTGAGCTATTATGTCGCAAAAATATGTAAAGACCCTGTCAATACTTTCATTTCCCAATCCGCTCTCCAAGGCCAACATGAATTCTGTGCAGATGCGTTTTCCATTTTTTCTTGTGAAATTTGAAAGTCCTACCGTTGCAAATCTGGCTGGATATTTCTTATCTTTTGCTGGGAAGAAGTATAATTCCACTGCTGAATGGGTGTTGTTTTTACCCATTTTAAATCTGTATTCCGGCATTCCCCATTCTTTAATATAAGCGCACAAAATAACGCTCCTTCTAATATCGAGGGATAATATCGCTTCTTTTGCTGCCTCAGTTTTAATTTGTGCATCCATCATCTTTTTCTTCCTTGATTTTTTTGGTTTAAGGTTTGGACCTGTATCTGTGCGATATTGCTGGGTTTGACTCATTGAACAGAAGTATTGCTTGTGTTTAATAAGCACCCAAAAATAGCGCAAGGGATATTTCCGTCGATGTCTGTCTGTTGTTTCTCCAGGGCATCTCTTCGGCGTTTGCGAATTCTTTTTGGATACAGCTTTTCCCTAATACCAGGTCCACTGCGTTCTGCTAAGCCATACGGATCTATCCATTCGAGAGTATTGTTTGCATAAATAAATAAATTATTTCCACCAAAACCCCAATCGGATCCTGCTGCACGAACCTGCCAACCACAGGATCGTAATACCTGAACCGGTTGTAGTGCAGCCCCGTCTCGCCGTCAAAGTACTGTCCCTGGAACCGTAGCAGTTGCTCCATCAGCGCCAGGCTTTGTACCTCACCCTGGGCGGCCAGGGCCAGTGGGCGCTGGTTGTGGGTGAACACCGCTGCATCGTCCGTGCCGGTGCGCAGGTACTGCAACTGCTGGGTCTGGCCCCAGACCTTGTAGCTGGCGGCCCAGACGATGCGGCCGGCTTCGTCGGTGAGTTCCTGGGGGGGCGCCGATCTGGTCGCAGTGGTAGTAGTAGGTGGCGAAGCTGGCTTGGTCCGCTTCTGCCTGTGCGTTGCGGTTTTCTTCGCTCTTCCATTCCGACTCCAGCTTGGCCAGGGGCACGAAGCTGTCGGGCTCGTAGAGGTATTCGCTCAGGCGTGAGCCACGGATTTCCCCGGTGAGAATGTCGCCGTTATGTTGCGAGGCGGTGCGCTCGAATGCATATCGCGATCAATGCGCGGCGCCCACTGCAAAATACAGTGGATTGTTGTCCAGTTGTCGCGCCACTCTATGGAAGTATTGAAGTTCCATGTGTATGGCGGATCTATTAAACAAGTCTAACCCTCCGGAAAAGCACAGCTGCCTACGAATAGATGCACCGCTGTGAATATGAAACAGTTTTACATAATGACTAATCTTCGGTGACGCTTCGATTTAATGCATTGAGCAATGCATCGAGAAAATCATCACCTATTTTTTTTGCACTTGCCCAGTCTAAATCACCAAGAGGCACAGCCCAGACGGAAGAATCACTGGGAAGATGTTTGAATATATAGCCTACTCCGCCGCCATTAGTGGCAAAACACAGGGCCTTATCCCCAAGATATTTTTTAACCAAAAAATCATTATTTAGAATCTTCAGCTCATCTATTGGCCAAAATGATAAATATAGACTACCAAATTGCCCTTCTCCTCCGTTGGCCCAGCGCATCCACTCAACGTAATTTGCAGGTAGGTTTAATATTTTGGATATATCATTAATATTTTTTTCTTCTAGGGGTGGGTCACAGTCATATTGATTTAATACTCTATTTTTTATAGATTCAATAATATTATTCATAATCAAAATGCTCCAATTTCATCAAAATACTGATAACTCTTCTTTAGTGCTCTCTTTCGGCATTTTTCCGAGACTCCAGCAGCTTTAAGATCCTTTGAAGAATATTCAAATTCCTCTCGAATTGTGCTTGACCATTTCCCGTTGCCTGCTGCAACACGAGCATCGCGTCTGGCATTTTGTCGCGTGGTGATTGTGGCATGATTTGGACTTCTATTTAAGAGAGTAGAAGGCGCATCACCTGAATTATATTTGGCGTATCCTTGACTTTTGGCCCATTCGTCTTGAACTACATGATGCGAGTCTTTGGGCCTACGTGGTGATGGTTGATCGCGGTGTCTTGTAATATCGCATGGATCTCTGCGGCATCCGCACCTCTTCTTGGGAGCTAGTCCTAATGCATCGCTCCAATTACTAGTATTCGGTGCATACAAGAATAAATTATCACCCCCCTCCAACCCAATCGGATCCTGATGCACAAACCTTCCCACCACAGGATCGTAGTACCTGAACCGGTTGTAGTGCAGCCCCGTCTCGCCGTCAAAGTACTGTCCCTGGAACCGTAGCGGTTGCTCCACCAGCGCAAGGCTTTGTACCTCACCTTGGGCGGCCAGGGCCAGCGGGCGCTGGTCGTGGGTGAACACCGCCGCATCGTCCGTGCCGGTGCGCAGGTACTGTAACTGCTGGGTCTGGCCCCAGACCTTGTAGCTGGCGGCCCAGACGATGCGGCCGGTTTCGTCGGTGAGCTCCTGGGGGGCGCCGATCTGGTCGCAGTGGTAGTAGTAGGTGGCGAAGCTGGCTTGGTCCGCTTCTGCCTGTGCGTTGCGGTTTTCTTCGCTCTTCCATTCCGACTCCAGCTTGGCCAGGGGCACGAAGCTGTCGGGCTCGTAGAGGTATTCGCTCAGGCGTGAGCCACGGATTTCCCCGGCGAGCAGGTCGCCGTCGTAGAGGAAGGTGGTGCGCGCGAAGGCATCCTTCTTGTCGATGCGCCGGCCCAACGCGTCGTAACGGTATTTATAGTCGAAGAAAATGCTACCATTACCGGATATTTTCTTGCCAGCGATTTATTTTTATGTCTTGTATCTGAATGCTGAGTTGTCTCTATTTTGGTAAGAAAACAATAATTTCTCCCTGCGGATAGGTCCCCTTCCATCCACAAGGCCATCCTCCTTGTTTATAAATCTCTTCAATTTGAGAGAAAAATACTTCCTTATTTCCACCTAAGCTTGAGTTTAGGGCTATGCAAAATAGGTCATAATGAATATCGTCTATGGCGTCGTATATTTGTTCTGGAATTTTATTTTCAATTTTATTAAATGCGGCATCATACCAGTATTTCAGTAACTCACTTTTTGCAAGGTTGGAATCAAAAATGCGTTCATTAATATTTCTTGTTATTTGTTCACGCAGATCTGTCCATAGTTCAAATCCTTGGATTCCCTGATCTTGGGCAAGATCTAATGCTGTTCGAGGATTTCTTTCTACTATTGTGTTTTCTGTAATAGTATCTCCTGCTAAAAAGATGTTGGAATCTATAATTTCCATGGAGGTAACAAACAGGCTTTCAATAGTCATTGTGTACTACTTTCTAAATGTCTTTATTAAAGAATGCCAATCGCCAGGCTGCAAACCATTCTTGAAGTGAAGTTCCAGATTTCCCTTTCTTAAACTTTCATGCAGCTTCTGCTGTAAGCGCTGAACTGCTTTACCTTGATCATTAGGGCATGGATATGTCGCAGCTATATGATCTAACTCTTGCATTATGGCTTCATTGTAGTCACTGTGATATCCACTGTGTGCAGATCGGGTGGTTGCTGAATTTTTCTTAGCAGGCAGCATAATTCCATTGCCTTTGCCATCAAGATTGAATTTTCCGCACCCTTGAAGTGCTCGTAACATCGAACTGCCTGCACGCTTCGGATCATCATATGCCTCAGATGGAAGTATGTGGTGTGCTCTTCGTCCAGGCCAATTATCTTTTCCTGTGATGGCTTTCCCTAAAGCTGTCGAGTTACCAGTTCTTAACCCTAACGGATCTAGAAAATTTAGAGCGTTCGGGCCATAGGAATAAAAATTATTCCCACCAAACAACCCAATCGGATCCTGATGCACAAACCTCCCAACCACAGGATCGTAGTACCTGAACCGGTTGTAGTGCAGCCCCGTCTCGCCGTCAAAGTACTGTCCCTGGAACCGTAGCGGTTGCTCCACCAGCGCAAGGCTTTGTACCTCACCCTGCGCGGCCAGGGCCAGCGGGCGCTGGTCGTGGGTGAACACCGCTGCATCGTCCGTGCCGGTGCGCAGGTACTGCAACTGCTGGGTCTGGCCCCAGACCTTGTAGCTGGCGGCCCAGACGATGCGGCCGGTTTCGTCGGTGAGCTCCTGGGGGCGCCGATTTGGTCGTATCGGCACAGGCGGGCGATGCGTTGGCCAGATGGCCGGGGGAGTTGTCCCTGTCCCCGGAGGGCTTGTCGTGGCGCCTTACTGGTTGACGCTACAGGAGGCGGAATAGAGCCCGAGCTGCCCCAGCCATAGTAACTGGTCAGAGCATCCTGGGTGTGTTCGACCTCTTGGTAGAGGTGTTTTCATTGTCACTGAGTACATGTCCATCTGCGTGGATCTGGTGAATCTGTAGTGGATCCATTGAGCCACTATGTATGACTCAATTGATAGTCACGTAGTATATTTCGCGGTTTTATTGAATTTTAATTCCAAAATATTTAAATATAATCCAAGGGATAAATCTGTCGATAAAAAGTGTTTCATATAAAATTCATGAGCGCGTGAAAATTAAGAAATCACCACTTTTCCAATTTTCTCCTCCAATCCAACCGCAGGGAAATCCTTGATTCTTATAGATGTCAAAATAACGTTCAAAATACGGATGAGGATTTTTAAGAAAAAGCCTAGATTTTGCACACATGTATAGGTCTCCACTAATTGCATCTGCTAGCAATCTTAATTGTGCTTTGTTGATGTCTAAGTTTTTGGAGATGGCTTCTAATTTTTTTAGAGTCATATTGAAAAAATCCTCTTGTTCGTCATATTCTATGAGTTGATATTTTAAGTCTAAGAGATCCTCCGCCTCAGGCGATACGGGTATTTCTCCTGATGCTGTTGAAGTTATATCCAAAAGAAAGTAGTATGGATCTTTTACATCCTGGTTTGTATAGTTTTTGAGCGCCTTTTTCATACTGTTGTATTGGCGCTCTTGAGGAATTGCTGCTGCATACGTAGTTTCAAGAAGTGGTCCGGATTCTATGAAGTCCATTACTTCAATAACATTCTTTGGGAATATGCTCTTTGAAATCATTAAAACCTCCTGTCCTTAATATCTTGTCCATCTGAACCGGTTGTAGTGCAGCCCCGTCTCGCCGTCAATTTAGAGCGTGTTATGCACTTTTGAGTACCCGCGAAAGCCGGGGAACAGGCCTGGAACGAGGCGTAGCACACCATACCGCAAGCGAGCTGCAACGACGGGCGAACCCTTTTCCTGGCTTTCCCGAAGGGTTGGCTCTGCGCAGAGGGGCTCGCGGTGTTGCAGCGCTTGCAAAGGCTTCAGCCTTGGCGGCGAACTGCGCCTTGCAATCACCAGCGAGCAAAGTCAACGCGGATGCTCAAAATTGCATAGCACGCTCTAGAGAATTCCCTCAAATTCTATTGAATTAATATGATCATTCTCTGATTTACACGTCCAAATTTTTAACGGCTTCTTTTGCTCTAAGGACAATGTCATCCGCAGCTGAAAATTGCCTTTCTATGGAAGATAGTGCTCTTAGCATAAATAGACCAAAATCTTTGTTTCCAAATCTTGTTTCTATTTCTGCGAAATACTCAATATCCTCCATCTTTTCTATGCTTATTTTTGATTTCTTGCCTTCTTTGAATCCAATATATTTGTATAGATCTGCAGCAGCTGCATTGCCGGAGTCCTTGAATTTTGTGAACAACCCATTAAACACAGTTTCCTTGAAACCCTCTTTTAATCTACCTTTTTCATTTAGAGAATCAGGGTGAAAGGTTGAGAGGTATTTTTCGTATTTTACCGCTTCGTTATTTATGGAGTATGGTATTTTCTCTTCGTTGAGAATTTTTTCAATTTCGTCAACATTTTTAAATTTGATTCGAGCAAACCTAGCTGCTGAGAACTGGCTTCTCAATGAATCTTCGTGGGCAGCAAGGTAGCCTTGAAATGAAATGTCAGCTCTTCCTTCAAGGAGTTCTTTAAAATAGTCTAGATGCTTTTTATCCACCATATCGTCCTCCAGAGCTTCTGCTGCCTTTAGGTATTTTATAGTCTTTCATCATTTTCTTTATCTGCGACTGAAGATCAGATTGAGAGAAATTAGGATTTTGGCAAAGCCATGATTTAAAGTCGTTGTTCCATCCGCCGGAGTGAATATCAAAATGAAGTAAATTTGTAATATCTGCTATCTGCCGATCTATAAAATCTTTAGGGTTCTTGACGCCAATGGCTTTTAGCCTGTTTACAAAACATTTGTTTTTTAGCATTTCCTGTGGTATCAGGTGATGCCTTCTATTCACAGATGGTCCGTTAGTGCTTCTCCAGGTGGTAGATACTCTGTTCTGCCCGCCTTTGGTCTTGCCTGTGACTCGTATTAAACCTAGCGGGTCTGAATAGAATATTGGATTGGGAGAATATAAATATAGAAGTTCACCTCCCTCCAACCCAATCGGATCCTGATGCACAAACATCCCCACCACAGGATCGTAATACCTGAACCGGTTGTAGTGCAGCCCCGTCTCGCCGTCAAAGTACTGTCCCTGGAACCGTAGCGGTTGCTCCACCAGCGCAAGGCTTTGTACCTCACCCTGCGCGGCCAGGGCCAGCGGGCGCTGGTCGTGGGTGAACACCGCTGCATCGTCCGTGCCGGTGCGCAGGTACTGCAACTGCTGGGTCTGGCCCCAGACCTTGTAGCTGGCGGCCCAGACGATGCGGCCGGTTTCGTCGGTGAGCTCCTGGGGGGCGCCGATCTGGTCGCAGTGGTAGTAGTAGGTGGCGAAGCTGGCTTGGTCCGCTTGTGCCTGTGCGTTGCGGTTTTCTTCGCTCTTCCATTCCGACTCCAGCTTGGCCAGGGGCACGAAGCTGTCGGGCTCGTAGAGGTATTCGCTCAGGCGTGAGCCACGGATTTCCCCGGCAAGCAGGTCGCCGTCGTAGAGGAAGGTGGCGCGCCCGAAGGCATCATGCTTGTCGATGCGCCGGCCCAGCGCGTCGTAGAGGTAACGCGTGGACTGGCGCCATACCCATCCAAAATAGATAGAGTATTTATGGAATGTGCTCCATTAGTGTTTTCTGAATTCTCTAAATATTCAAGCCTTTTTGCTCTATAGAAATCTATTCTACGAGATCAATCAGTTGGGAATTTTATTTATTCGTCTTGCTCATCAATCCATTTTTTGAAATTAGATGTTTCTTGCGGGCTGTTAAGGCGCGAGATCCATGAAATTTCCTTTTCATCATTCGTATAGTCTGTTACAGAAAAAACCAATATACAGTTGCCGAAAAAATTTTCGGATTTTAATTGCTCAAGTGCAGCTACACATGATTCGAAAAGATTTTTCTGAAATTTTATAAAATCTTTATTGCTGTGTTTTGTGCTATGAAATTTTGATATTTCGGCAGAAACATCGGTAAACCATTCGTGTCCTGAGAATTCGTATTTCCATTCGGCTGTACTCCATTTGTAATACTCAGGGTCTTCTGGGTCTTCTTTAATTTTCTTCTCTAAGAACGAGGTGGTGTTTGCTGATGGGCAAACAGTCATAGCGCCCTCGTCAGAGTATAGGCCAAATGCACAAAAATCCTCTTCTGGATGAGAACTTCTTAAATTGGAAAATGCTTTCAAGGCTGCGTCTTTGATGACTTTTATGAAATCCGCGCTTTCCATGATGTTCCTTATAAACCAAAGCCAGGAGGCGCTGGTCGTGAGTAGACACTGCCGCATCGTCAGTGCCTATGCGCAGGTACTGCAACTGATAGGCCTGGCCCCATACCTTGCAGCTGGCGGCCCAGACGATGCGGCCGGTTTCGTCGGTGAGCTCCTGGGGGCGCCGATCTGGTCGCATTGGTAATAGTAGGTGGCAAAGCTGGCCTGAGCTGTTTCCGTCTCTACCTGCACGTTACAGTGTTCTTCACTCCGCCATTCCAACTCCAAGAGGGCCTGGGGTGAAGGCCTGCCGGGCTGACCCTGGAGTGCGCCTTGCTGGCTGACCTTATGGGTGGTAAGGCTGCCTATTGGGTTCCAGCCATAGCGGCTGGTCAGCGTGCCTTGGGTGCGTTGGATTTCCTGGGGCAGGGCGTCGCCTGACCACTTGGCCGTCGGGGAGGATCTGGTGCAGGTGACCCGAGCCGTAGTAGAGCCATTGGACGCGGCGGCCCCCGGGCAGCCAGCAGTCCGTGCGGTTGCTCAGTTCGTCGTAGCCGTTTGAAAGGCTGCGTTGCCTTATTTAATCAGGCAGCAGCCCCGCGTATCAGCCGAATCATTTTGATATATTTTATTGCACTAATATTTATCGTGAGTAAACCACAAAATCTCCCTTCTTCCAATTTTTACCGCCAATCCATGCGCACGGGAATCCTTGCCTTAGATAAACATCTAGCATTTTTTCGAAATATGGATGAGAGCTAGGCATCATCAATCTCGCTTTCGCACATAATATCAGATCTTCATAAATGGCTTCTGATATGTCAGTGATTTCTTGGGGATCCAAAATTTTGCTAATGGCATGTTTTGAGAAATATTCCCTTAGATGCTCAAAATAATTGATGTTTCCAATTAATTCTGTTAATTTTTTTCTTTTCTCATCAAAAGGTGGTGACTCTATTTCTCCGGATGCATCTTCGGTAATGTCAATGATGAAGCGATAAGGTTTTTTTATGTCCTCATCTTGTTGCATGTACATCGCTTTATGAATATCTAATATTCGCTCTTCTGAAATTCTGTCTGTTGTTTGCAGTAGTGGCCCATCTTTCATGAGGTGAAAAATCTCTTGAACATTAATAGGAAAATCATTTTCTGAAATCATTAGAAACCGCCTTTCTTTAAGATATCATCCCACAACTTGAAATTTGATCCTTCAGATTTTCTTATTGGAGTGCCATTCTTCAATTCTTTGTGCAGAAGTTTTTGCATATCACCAAGTCTTTTAGATAGTTTCTTTGGACAGCCGCCGGCAGAAGATATTTCTCTATCAATGGCATCTAGCAGCGCATCACTATATTCGTTGTGACTTCCTCTGTGAGTTGATTTGCCATAATATTTTCCTTTTTTACCGTCAAATTTTCCGGCATATTTAGGTAGATTAATAAGATTTTCAAGAGCATCTTGATCTATACACTTTAATATGGGGCGTTTTTTGAACAATGCTTGTGGAATTTTGTGATGAGTTTGGTGTTTGGGTGCTAACCCCGCGGCCTTATTCATTCTATTTCTATGAGTGCTTAAACCATTTGGGTCAATCCACTCAGTTGGATTGACACCGTATGCATAGAAATTTTCACCACCAAACAACCCAATCGGATCCTGATGCACAAACCTTCCAACCACAGGATCGTAATACCTGAACCGGTTGTAGTGCAGCCCCGTCTCGCCGTCAAAGTACTGTCCCTGGAACCGTAGCGGTTGCTCCACCAGCG
>Ga0209281_1001685_pt1 | contig 11575 bp, 7 predicted proteins | sample MedtruBG_FD_187514 | JGI IMG/M metagenome (GOLD analysis project Ga0209281, IMG submission 187514) | Root nodule microbial communities of legume samples collected from California, USA - Medicago truncatula BG (SPAdes) (version 2) | ecosystem: Host-associated > Plants > Roots > Nodule | place... | reverse complement strand
ATATATCTACTCCATATTCCTTGACTATATCTTGAATTTCATAAAGCAACTCCCACATTTCTGGTTCAATGAAGAAACAGCTTGTCCCCGGTTTCTTTATAGCATATGCAAAAGCATCTAAACGAATAATTGATGCTCCATTTTTACACATTGATATTAATGTATCTTTAATAAAATCTCTTGCAACCTTTGAATCCATATTCAAGTCAATTTGTTCTTCTGCAAAGGTGCACCAAACTTTTTCCTTGCTTCCATCTTTAAATTCAATTTCATAATAAGGTGCTCTTGGTTTTCTTTTATAAATAGCGTCTACTTGTTCGTCCGTTGGTTCACCATTTTCCCAAAAGTCTTTATATCTTATAAAGAAATCTTTATACTTTGATTCATCTTTCTTTTCTTGAAAGTCTTTAAAGAATTCAGATTGTCTTGAAATGTGATTTACCATGAAATCATACATTAAATATTTATCCTTACTTATTTCTTTAACATCGTCAATTGCACCAAAGTCTTCATCTACCACATCATATCTCATAGGTGCAAAACCTCTGTCTCCTGATGAAGGAAAGAAAGGAAGTATGTGAACTCCACCTATTGCATCTGAATAATGTTCATCTAAAACTTCTTTTAATTCTTGTAAATTCTTTCCTAAACTATCTGCATAAGTTATTAGCATAATTTCATTTTTTATTTTATTCATAATGATACCTTCTCCTACGCCTTAATTAGATCTATTTTAATTTTTCAAAATTATTGCTCTCAATGTTGTGAATTCCTATGCTATTTTCCTATTTCTAAACTAATTTTTTGAGCCTGAGCCAACAATACCTTGAACATAATATTTTTGCATCGTTAAGAAAATTATTAATACTGGTATAGTTACAAAAGTTAAGCCAGCCATTACTCTTCCATAATTTATTGGTTGTATACTAAATAATGAACTCAATGCCATTTGAATTGTTTGCTTTGATGGATCTGATATTACCATTACTGGCCATATAAAATCATTCCAAGTTGCAACGAAAATCATGATTGCTACAGTTGCATATATTGGTTTTGCAAGTGGCATTATGAGCTTTACGAATATTGTATACTGATTAGCTCCATCAAGCTTAGCTGCCTCTTCAATCTCTTTTGGTAAGCCTAAGAAGGTTTGTCTAAATAAAAATATATAAAAAGGATTTGCTATAACAGGAATTATTAATCCTAAATAACTATTAATCCAGCCTAACTTAAATACTATTGAAAATAGCGGTAACATTATTGTTTGAGCTGGAATTATCATTAAAGCTAATATAATTGTAAAAATTATTTTTATACCTGGAAAATCTAATCTTGCAAATCCATACCCAGCTAAAGAATTTACTATTAAGCTACATATAATAATAACTCCTATGTAGAAAAATGAATTAAGCATAGACTTAAGTATTGGTAATTGCTTTAAACAATCAGAATAATTATAAAAATAGTTATCATTAAAAGCTGGTAACATGAAGGCTTTAATACTAGAAACATCAGATAGTATTTGAGGATCATTCTTGAATGATGAAACTACCATCCAAATAAGCGGGAATATAAAAAATGCCGCTAATAATATTAAAACAATATATTGTATAAATTTATTATTTTGTTTTTTTATAGACATATTTTTCCTCCATTCTTTGTTTAATCTTCTTTGCTAACCATCAATTTATTTTGTATTAAGACTATAACTAGTATTATAGCTGTAAATACAACTGTCATTGCTGAACCATACCCCATATTTCTATACTTGTATCCTGTTTGATAAATTTCATACACAATAGTCACTGTAGAGTTAAGTGGTCCACCTTGTGTCATCATCATAGGTTGCACAAGAAGTTGAACAGCCCCAATTGTTATCGTTAAAAATAGTAGTACAGATATATTTTTAAGACCTGGCAAAGTAATATTAAAAAATTGTTGCACTTTACTTGCCCCATCCACCTCTGCTGCTTCATAAAGATAAGTAGGTATGTCCTGTAATCCTGCTAGAAATATCATCATTTGGAATCCTGCCCCTTGCCATGCTGAAAGAAAAACAATGCAGTACATGGCTTGAGTCGGATCTGACAAAAATGGTTGACTGGCTATTCCTATTGAATTTAATATTGAATTTAGTAATCCATTATTAGGATTATAAATAATTGTCCATAATATTGAAATTACTACTAGTGATAAAACTGTTGGAGCAAAAAATGCTAATCTGAATAGTTTAATCCCTTTAAGTTTTTTATTAACTAATAGGGCTAATCCTAGTGCTGCTCCTAGCTGCAGCGGAACTACAAGAATTGTAAATCTAAAGGTGTTATATATACTTTTTATAAAGATAGTATCGGTAAATACCTTTTTAAAATTATCTAATCCTACAAAACTCATAGCATTTGGTTTTAAAATGTTATAATCCATAAAACTATAATAAAATGACAATGCAAATGGAATGATCATAAAAGTAAATAATAATATTATTGCTGGCAATACGAATGAAATTGATACGGCATTTGCCTTAATTCGATTTTTCTTCATAATTTTAATTATGATCCACCTCTCTTTTAATGGAGCTATTGTAAAGATAATTTGTAAACTCACTAACAATAAAATCTATGAAATATCTTTATTTTTTTCAATAGCCCCGTTCATTAATTTTGGTATATTATTTTTTATTAAGTTTACTTAACTTGCACGCTAATTTGTTTTACTGCCTCATCTAATGCTTGTTTAGGATCCATTCCATTAATTGTATTTGTTATAGCCTTAGAAAATTGATCAGATATTACTGGATAATTTGGAGTCAATGGCCTTACTGTAGCTGTATTTTGCAATTGTTCTGTTATTACGTTTAGAGGTTCTTTCTTAAATTCATCTATTTTATTAAATGCTGTTGCTCTTGCTGGTGGCATCCCATTAGCTTTATAAATTGCTACACATGCATCTGTATTAGTTAAGAATTTAATTAATTCAACTGCTGCTTCCTGCTTTTCTGTTGTACAGGCTTTTGTCATATAATATCCCCATGCTCCACATGGTGATACTGCTTTTCCACCTTTTTTAGCTACTGGATATGGCATTATTCCCCACTTCAAATCAGGGTATTTAGCTAAATTTCCTGGTTCCCAAGTTCCTGTCATAGCCATAGCTGCCTTTCCATTTTCAAAGCTATTATCAATTGGAGTCGGATTAACTACTTTATTATCAACTAATTTCTTAATGTAAGTTAATGCTTGAACTGATTTATCACTATTTATTAATCCATCTACTGTCTTACCATCATCTGCAACTATTTGACCATCAAGCGATTGTACTAATGGTAAAAATGCAAATGTGTTCCATTCTCCACCCCATTTAAGATTCATATCTATTCCATATACATCATCTTTAGTTAATTTTTTAGCATTTTCATATAATTCATCCCAAGTCCATGCATCTGCTATTTTGGTTGGGGCTGTAATACCTGCTTTTGCAAACATATCTTTGTTATAGTAAATTACTACTGAAGAATCCATTGCTGCTAAACCATAAAGTTTTCCTTTATAAGTTCCTTGGTTAATTATATCTTTATTAAAATCTTTTAAATCTTCTTTATCTACAAATTGATCTATAGGCTGTATTACCCCTGCATCAGCTTGAGCTGCTACATTTGGACCATCTACCGTAAATACATCTGGAAGTGAATTTGTTGTAATTGCTGCATTAACCTTATCATCATATCCAGATGCATCTCCAGTACGTGCTATTTGAGTTAAATCAACTTTAATTTTCCCTTCGTGAGCTTTGTTAAACTCTTCAATTCTTTGTTTATAAAGCTGCCCTTCTGGCGAATCTGTTTCATGTACCCAAAAGTTAAGAGTCACACTTCCATCAGCACTTTTAGCTGACTTGTTACTTTGATCTTGACTTCCGCCTCCACATCCTACCATAGAAAACATTAATAATGTTGCCATTGATACAGCGGCTATTGTCTTTTTACTAAATTTCATTTTGAATCCCCCTCATTTTTATTTTAATTTTTATATTAAGAATATCTTCAAAAAATAAGAATACGTATTCATAAGACCTAATCTAATATCAAATGATATTTAAGTATATTTTCCTCAAGTAATTATAAAAATACATATTTATTTTTTAAAATATTCAAAATGACCATTTTTAACTTAAGTATAATTTTGAATTTACTATATTTTATATAACCAAACCCATGAAACGTTTCACGCAAACCCAAACAAGTATTAAGGTTATATCCTTATAATTATAGGTTATGTTAGAAATGATTATATCAATAATTAATTTTGCAATTTAAGTTCTTATAGTTTTCCAAATCCTCTTTTATAATGTTGAATATCAATATTTAATAGATTAGAAGAGTGAGTTATATTGATTACGTTTTCTTAAATGCAAAATGCTTATCTATATCATAATAGTTTTTTAATCCTTTAGTCTCCCTAATACTTAAATAGTCGTGAAACGTTTCATGATGTTTATATATTAAATATATTACTAAAATTTATCTCAGTCAAGTATTATTTAAAATATTCTTATTATAAAATACATTAAATATATAATTCATTCACTGAAGTCTTTAACTTAATTAATTTCTTATTTTAATATAAACTAATTTAATTATTCCCTGTTTCAATTCAAATAGCTCTTCTAAATTGATGTTATACATGATTATACTTTAATTGTCACTCCATTTTCAAAATTTATTCAATTTTTGCCTAAACTTTAAAGAAACATATTTTTCTATGCATTTAAAAGATTTATTGCTCGTATATTTTTTAACAAATTACACGTTGTGCCTTTCCTAATCATATTTTCTAAGTTCGATAAGCTAAAATAGACTGTTCTATAACTACTTCTATATTTCTATAACTACTTTTGCATATACTAATTATATCTATCGAATTTTTAATCACTTTGTAGTTCCACCATCTACAAAATTGACTGGCAAATAATTAGCTTTAGGAACTGTTTGTTTGTTTATTAGAGAAATTATTATTTCGACACATCTTTTTGCCATTAAATCGACTGGTTGATGAATACTTGACACAACATAGTCAAGCTCTGGAACTATTTTAATACCATCATAACCAATTATATTCACATCGTTTGGTATGCTAAATCCATAGGATTCAATTATCTTTTTCACTCTTAATGCAAGCATATCTGTACTAAAAAATATACCATCAATTAATAGTTTTCCATTACATATGTTTTCTTCTAAAAATTCTGAACAAGATTTTTCTAAACTTTCAAAGGGTTCGACTAGATCTAATACTTTATAGCTTATATTATTTTCTTTACAAGCATCAATAAATCCAATCTTTCTCTTATAAGTTTCTCCATATACATTTGAACCTGTCCTAATAAAAGCCAAATTCTTACATCCAATATCAATTAACTTTTTAGCTGCAATCATTCCCCCTTTATAATTATCTGATGCAACATATGGAATATCAGGATTACTAAAATGCCTATCAATAGAAACAAATTTGCAATTATTTGATATGTCTTTATCAATATCACTATATGTTATACCTATGATTCCATCTACCTTATTTTGCTTTGCCATGTTAATATAACGTACTTCTTTTTCTGCATTACCATCTGAGTTACATAATAATAATTTATATTTATGTTTGCTTAGCTCGCATTCTAAATGATATGCAAAATTCGAGAAAAAAGGAATAAATAAATTTGGTATAATAAGCGCAATGGTATCTGTCTTTTGTTTTTTCATTCCACGTGCATATATATCTACTTCATATCCTAATTTTTTAATTGCTTCTTCTACTTTTATTTTGTATTCCTCACTAACCGGAATATTATTTATTACTTTTGAAACGGTTCCTAGTGCAACTCCTGCTTCTTTTGCTACATCTTTCATTGTTGCTGGCATAATAACATCAACCTCCTTTTACATTTAATTATCTCCTGAATCTATATCCTAATTCTATAGCCTTATTTACATAGCATATTAACATAAATTGTAGATAAATACAATTTAATATCTCAATATTATAAATACACTTCCATATTTCATGTAAAGCTTTAATTCATTTTCTAAAAATACTGTCAAATATTTCATCACTCCGGCTCTTTTACTTAATAAAAAGATTCTTATCATATTCGTATCTACAAAATTTGCGTTCAAGTTTTCAAGTTTCTTGTCCACCCCATCTAATATTATATTAGCTAACTAAGAACTAAAAAGTACTTCTTATGGTGTTCATTTCTCACCTGCTACTGTCAATAAATTAACTAGCATTCCAATTCTGCAATCTTTTAGATATTCTTTACTCCTTGTAAACAGTAGTTATATTTAGTGTATAGTAGTTTAGCTCTAATGTTTTACTAGTGTTTCTGGAATGCTCACAAAGAATATTATCTTCCCTCAAACTCTTTCTCATTGATGTTTACTATTTGTTTCATTTTTTTCATAAAAAAATAATGAATTGTTTATTTTTATTTATTTTGTAATCATAGAATAAATTATAACCAAAAAAGAGAAAATTGTATTAAATATTATTTAAAGAATCAGCTGAAAAATCCATAATTTAGCCGTAGTTCAAAGGTCAAATATTATTTACTTAGTAGCAGATCTCAAATTAACAGAAATAAATTAATGGACGTTCTTTATTTAAACAACTTACATTTTTTATTACTATAATTATGGCGTCAAATAAAATTGCAAAATGGAGGATAAATATGAAAACATCATGTAAAATACTCACATCAATTATGATTATAATAATGTCTATAATATTAACAACTAATATTAAAGCTAATATATTTGCTAGTTCAACTTTAAGTGCTAATGATACAGGCGTAGTTAAAGTAGGAGTACTATGGGCAAATTTAGATAATCCATTTGTAAAATCCATAGATAAAGGCTTAAAAGATATTGAAAATAAGACAGAAAATAAAGTCAGCTTTACTTCTTATGCTGGTAAAAATAATCTTGCTACACAAAATGAGCAAATAGATTTATTGCTTAGAAGTAAGATTGATCTTTTAATAGTAGATTTAGTGGATACAAAAGAAGATGCCGTGAAAAATGTTATTGACAGAGTTGTTAAAACAAATACTCCAATGATTTTTTTAAATGTAGATAAACCGGTAGCAGAGAAATTTACCGATTACTATAAAAATAAGATTGTTTTTATGGCAGAAGATTTTAAAAAACCTGCTATGGCGCAAGGCAAAATTATTGTTGATGCATGGAATTCAAATAAACAAAATGTTGATAAAAATGGAGATGGTATCCTACAGTATATTATGTTATCAGGTGAACGTAACAACCCAATAACAAAGGATAGAACACAATATTCTATTGAAGCAATTAACGATGCGGGAATAAAAACAGAGCAACTTGAGCAAAAATATGGCAAATGGGATAAAGAATTAGCAAAAGAGTCTATCAACTTATTATTTCTTAAGTATGATGGCAGTATTGAAGCGATAATTTCAAATAATGATAATATGGCAATAGGTGCGATTGAAGCACTGCAATCATATGGATATAATAGAGGAAATAAATCAAAAAATATCCTTGTTGTTGGATTTGACGGATTGCCAGAAGCAAAAAATTTAATTGATAAAGGTATGATGACCGGAACTATTGTTCAAGATCCAACTACTGTATCCGAAGCGTTGTATAAAATTGGAATGAACTTAGTTAATAAAGTAGATCCGCTTGAAAATACAAACTATAAACTTGGTAAAACAGGCATTGAAGTTGAATTTCCTCATTCTGAATATATAAATAAGTCTACTACTTTATAAATTCTGAGACTTCTTCAAATAAGCCTTTTATATTTCTTTGAATTATTACATAGAACTTTATATAATTGTACGTAGTATTAATTTCTTATGTAACAAAGCAAACCTAAAAAACTTAATGTTTTCTAGGTTTGCACTTAAAATACGATATGAAGGCATGTAAACTGTAATCAATAAGTATAACATAACAAAATAGAAGACGTTTTCCATCCTAATTTATTTTACAACTTAAATTTTAAAATTTCATCCATTAAGGTTTCACCTATTTTAGTAAGTTCTTCAGATGCACTTGTTATTTCTTGCATTGCAGATGTTTGTTCTTCAACATTAGCTGCAATTGCTTGAGATTGACTTGAAGTATCCTTACTTATTTCATCAACTTTTTCCATATATGAAACTACTTGTTGATTTCCACTTGTAATACTTTCAGATGCTATAGCTGCCTCACGCATTTGACTTGTAATTTCCAGAACTAATTTTGAAATATCCTCGAATGATTGTCCCACTTTTTCTACAACTTCCATTCCTATTTCCACCTGCTTTGTTCCTTCATACATTGCTGAAACAGCACTCGCTGTGTCATCTTGAATCTGACCTATTAGCGAAGATATTTTCCCTGTTAATTGCTTAGAACGTTCTGCTAACTTTCCAACTTCTTCTGCAACAACTGTAAAACCTCTGCCCTGTTCCCCTGCTCTTGCAGCTTCTATGGCTGCATTTAATGCTAATAGGTTAGTCTGTTCTGCAATTCCTGAAATTACTTCAACTATCTGGCCTATTTCATTTGATCTTCGTACAAGAATTTTTATAACATCATCTAACTTAGTAACTACTTCTTCTATATTATTCATTTGATCTTTTGCTATATCGATATCTTTACCACCTTCATTTGTTACTTGAAGTGTCTTTTCAGCAACTTTTGCAGCATCAATAGTATTTTTAGCTACTTGTTTTATCCTTATAGACATTTGTTTAATTACATTTGAAGTATCTATAACAGTATTAAATTGAATTTCTATACCTTCTGCAATTGTATTTACAGATTTTGCAGTTTCTTCAATTCCTCTGTATGAATTTTCTGAATTTGCATTAAATTCTTGTGAAGAAGCTGCTATTTGTTCTGATACCTCACATACCTTAGATACTAGTTGCCATAGTTTTTGACGCATATAAATTATTGAATGCCCTAATTTACCTATTTCATCATTATATAATTTTACTTCTCTTGTTTTTTCAAGGGTTTCTTCTCTTAAGTCTCCCAATGCAACCATTTCTATATAACGCTCCAATGATTGTATAGGTTTAGCAATTAAATCTGTGATAAAAATAGATACAATTAAAACTATTAATAATGCTAATAGCACTACACCTACAACTATATATGTTGATTTTTTGTAATTCGTTTGATTTTCCTGATCAAGTTGATCAGTAGAATTAACCTTGTACTTAGTTAAATCGGAAATATTTTTCTCAATCATTTGGTTTAGTGAACTTAAATTTTTATTATACAGGGCATACGCTTCTTCATTTTTATTTGCTAAAGCCAAACTCAATACATCATTTTCTACTTTTTCTGCCTTTTCACTATTATCTTTAAACAGTTTCAGTGTGTCAACCTCAAATGGATCAAGTTTTGTATTAGCATACTCTTTAACATATTGATTTAATGCATCTTTTTTATTCTTAATAGATTCTTTTAATTCATTTTTAACAAGTACATCTGACGTAGCCATCAACTTAAATAAATCAGTATTTAATGAATTATGAGCATATTTCACTTCTTCAATATATTCAACCGCTAATAGGTTACTATTCATAACTTTCATTTTATCATTAGATATTTTTAAATAATAAAACCCAATAGCTCCGACAATAACCAAAAAAATTAATGCTATACTTCCCATAAAGAATATTTTACTTTTGACTTTTGCATTACGTAATAAATTCACAATTTATCCTCCTCTGCTGATTAAATATTCTATACTTAACCCCCTCACTTATTAGTAGGAATACCTTATTTTGTTACATGATAAGAACGGTGTGATAACCATTCTTTATTTTTTTGCAAAAACGAGGATGCCCCTCAAGTCATTTCATGACTTTTGGGACACCTTCTTCTAAATAGTCATCCTGCAAAAACTAAGGCTGTTCCTTATTACAATCACTTGCGTTTCCATAAACTCACGTCCCACTGCGAAAAGGTTCTGCGCCCTAAATGATTCTTTTGGGATGTACTTTCTCGTCATATGGATTATGATAAACAAAAGCCATCATAAACATATAATTGATTACACTACTTATGCTCCTAGTGTTGGAGTAGCTCTGAATGCATTTACAGTCTTGTCCACAACAACCTGTACATCACTTCCCGAATCAAGAATCGTATTTTGAACCGATTCTCTTTCTATCAGTACTGTTGTCACGTCAAGTGCCTCCAATTTATCGATAGACAGCAAAGCTTCCACTTGCGTAGAGAAACAAGCACTATTTGGTGCGGCTTGTGCCTCCGATGCTTCAGTAGTTGCAACAATATGATTATTGGCAATATAATTCCCCTTACCCGAAACAACATGTATTATTACTGGTGTTGCACCAGACGGCTTGATATACTGAGTATCTATTGTTTCTGAAATGTGATTAGCAATTATAGAATTATTATTACCGCTAATATAGAGGAGGCCATACAAATCATCTAAACCATTATCGTATGCCAGCATAGGAGCCCAAGGTTCATGGTCACGTAAAAAATGGTTTGAAGAAACCAAATTTTCCGAGCAGTTGTCTTGGAACACCAGCATTCCCGAATAAAATGAATGGAATCTATTACTTGTGATAGTGGAACGTACCACGCCAGCAAAATGTACACTACTTGTACCTCGTGGAAAAATATTGTTTGCCGTAATCAAGAGTCCTCCAAAATTTTCAGCATAAATTGAATATCCTTTATAACCGGCTCCTATTAAGTTATCGGTTATTTTCGAAGCCTGTCCAGAGCCTCGTAGTTCTATACAGTTGCCACATTCAGCTATGAAATTATTATGTATAGCCATTGCATCTGAATTATAACTAGTAATTCCATGCTCTAAATATACTATCCCCATGCCTGTAATCCGGAATGAGTCTTGAGCACTTGCAATATAAATACCCGTTTTCCCGTTAGTATACGTATTTTCTGGATCTACTTTTCCTGAACCATCGTCCAAAAAATGTAAACCATCAATGCAAAAGTCAGCAAATTCTACTGAACTTATTCGTGGTCCCCCATCCCGCTTAACATAAAACGCTGCACCTACATATTCCTCATCGCCAGCCTTTGGTGAAATATCTACAAGTATACGGCTTCCTCCCGGCCACACTTCGTGCCAATCTGCCAATTCACTCTCCGGAGTATTAAAACGAATACTTGAAGATGTAAAACCATGTCCAGAACCCACAATTTTTAGATAACTGATGTCTATAACTACTTGAGTGACAAGATGATAATCACCTGGCGGTATATAGATAACTGCACCTGGTTTTCCTCCTTCATTAATATCAGAATCCGTTTGCCTGCTTTTAATATCCGCAATGATGTTATTGATTACCTCCCCAACATCCTCATACGGATTACCAACCTTCCACTCTGTTATGTCATAATAATTTTTACTAAACATTAATAAAACCTCCTATAAGATTAACACTAAATAAAATTAAGAATTTCTTTTTTTGAAGGCATAGATCTAATAGCACCTCTTCTAGTTGTTATAATTGACGCTGCTACATTTGCGAAAGTTATCATATC
>Ga0209281_1001675_pt1 | contig 11662 bp, 12 predicted proteins | sample MedtruBG_FD_187514 | JGI IMG/M metagenome (GOLD analysis project Ga0209281, IMG submission 187514) | Root nodule microbial communities of legume samples collected from California, USA - Medicago truncatula BG (SPAdes) (version 2) | ecosystem: Host-associated > Plants > Roots > Nodule | place... | reverse complement strand
ATCGCTCGACTTGCATGTGTTAAGCACGCCGCCAGCGTTCGTCCTGAGCCAGGATCAAACTCTCAATAAAAAGTTTAATCTTAGCTTACTCAAATAAAGAATTGCTGGTTTACTTAAATGTATTTATTATATTCTGTTCAATTTTCAAAGACCATTTTCTTTCTTACAACATTTGCTGTAATTAATTGTACTTTTTCGTCACCCTCAAGCGACTCACTCAGTATATCACTTGCTTTAGACCTTGTCAATAACTTTTTCCCAAAAATCTTTTCAACTTTTTTCTTGCAGTCTTTACAAGATTCTTTCTTGTTATTATTCATGTCTCAGCGACGTTTTTTATCTTATCATAATATTTATTGATATATAATCTTTTATATGTAGTTTATAGCTTTTATCTTTAACTTCCTACCTATTTTTCTAAATTACTGCAATATTCTATTAACGATACACCTGGAAAGGTTATCTATATGTTTTTGTACTTTAATTAAAATGACTAACCCGAAACTCCCCATTCAATATATGTCGATATATTGAATGGGGAGAGTTTAGATTATTAAACATTTGTATTATTTTATTCCCGAATGTCTTCCTAATAGTTATTATGCTTTCATTATCTATTTTCTAAAATAGAATTCAGTTTGATATCTTCATTAAGTAAATTTTCACCATATAACTCTTTTAATTTTAAAATGTATATATCATTATGAATATGCTCAGATACTAGTGATGCTAATAGTATATTATCAGTAAAAACTCCTAAAAATTCTTCTCTATGAGGGCCTCTGTCTGCTACTAGAGTCTTTTCACAATCAATTACAAGCATCATTCTTGTCTCTCTTCCTTCGCATTTTAAGTCAGAATGAGTGTATATTTCAATTGGAATACCACTTAATACTTGATTCTTAAATGAAAATACTATTATTCTTACTCCTCGTTCTGCAATTTTTGAAAGCTCATCTTCAAATCTACTTAAATTAATATCAGTATTTATATATACTTCTTTTTTTGCTTCTAAAAGTAATTGTTTTATTTTTAGTTTTATATTATCATATCCTACTATATTAATATATCGTTCTTCAACGTTACATGTTTCTAGATCCTTTAATTTATTGGTTAGTAAATCTGTTGTTTCACTGAATTCTTTTTTTATTTTTTCCATTAGTACTGATGGATTTTCGGCTTTATAAACTTGCGAATCTCCTGGTACCAAAAATATAACTCCCTTTTTATATAAATTATCTAATGCAGAATATACTGACGATCGCGATATATTTAAATTTTTAGCAATTTTATATCCATTCGAACTTGAATTTTTTAATAAGTCGATATAAACTGCTGCTTCAGTTTTTGAAAAGTTTAATTTTTCTAATAATCTTATTATTTCATCCATAAGTATTTCTCCTATTTAGTTTATATTTATATTAATTCCTTCACTTACTAAAAGTGTATCCAGGTTATTTACTAATTCATTAAGTTCTAGTAATATATCTGTACTATTAGCTGAAGCCAATTTCAATATAGTTTCAGTATTTTTGCTCATATCTTTAGGAACTTTTAAATTACTATCTTTAATAATCTTAAGAAGCTTTTTTTCTCCTGGATGTGGTATTTCGTTTACTGCAAATATAATATCAAAATAACTTGCAAAAAATGCTGCAATCCTATGATTTATACTTATAAAATCTTCTCTCTTTAATGCTTTTTCTATTTGATTATAATATGCTGGCATTTGTTTCATTAATAACGGATAATTCTTTTTTATTATATTTTCTTTTAATTGTCTTGGATAATCTATTTTGTATTTATTTTGTAGAGCATTTAATTCATTTCTTTTATCGTATAATATTATCGAATTAATGAAATTACTCCAGAAACAAGTTGTATATCCAACATCCGCTTCACATTTTAATAAAGTTCTATCTAATAAACTTTCAATCCATCCCAGATCTCTATATATAATTTCTACTTCTACATTGCTATCCTTTAAAACGCCATCATCTTCTGTTTCCCAAAATGTATTATTTAGCTCTATATATTTAAAATATTTACTCGTAATTTCTTTTCTCTTTCCCAAAGTTATTTCATTGCTTGTATAAATATAAATGTCATAATCTGATTCCTTATCGTTAGTTTTCATTGCATGAGATCCAGCTAATAAAATCCCTTCAACTTCTTCCAGTCTTGAAAAATCCTTAACTAAATCTAATACATTTCTATCAATACTCATAATTCTCACCCCTATATAAATATAGTAGTACAATTAGTACTACTATATTTATATTAACTATTTATACCTTAATTGTCAATCCATTTAACGCAAACTGCTGTTAATATTAGAACTCTGGTCATAAACTTATTTCTAATATCTCACCAAATAGCATCTATCCCATTTATCTCAATATTTTTGCATTTCTCAAATATTATCTTTCACAATGTGTATTAAATTCTTATCATAAATAAATAAGCTACCTTAAAAGAGAATTTAAATCCGCTTTAAGATAGCTTCTATTATTTTAGTAAACTTATGGCAGTTTATTACCTGCAGCTAAATATATTTCATACCATTCTTGCCTTGTTAAATTTACATTTGATGCTTTAGATATTTCCTTAATACGCTCAGAATTCATAGAACCAACAATCGTTTGTATTTTTGCCGGATGTCTTAAAATCCATGCAGTAGCTATTGCAGTATTAGTCACTTTATACTTCTCTGCAATCTCGTTAATCTTCTTATTTAGTTCTGGGAATTTATCGTTGTCTAAAAATACTCCACCAAAGAATCCATATTGGTATGGGGACCATGCTTGGATTGTTATATCTTTAAGACGACAATACTCTAATATACCTCCATCCCTATCTATTGAAGCATCATTTTTAATATTCATATTTAGTCCTGCATCAATCATTCCAGTATGCATTATGCTGAATTGTAATTGATTGATAATTATTTTATCTTTTAAATATTTATTAAGCAGGTCTATTTGCATTGGAGTGTGGTTACTCACTCCAAAATATTTTACCTTACCACTTTCATGCAATTTAGAAAAGGCTTCGGCAACTTCTTCTGGTTCCATAAGTGTGTCTGGACGATGTAGTAATAGAAAATCTACATAATCTGTTTGTAATCTTTTCAAACTTCCATCTACTGAGCTTAAAATATGTTCCTTTGAAAAGTCATACATTACTCCAGGTACAATGGAACATTTAGTTTGAATAATCATTTTTTCTCTAATAGAAGAACTCATATTAATTGCATCCGAAAATATTTCTTCTGATTTTCCTCCACCATATATATCCGCATGGTCAAAAAAATTAATTCCTTCTTCTAATGACGTCTTAATTATTTTCTCTGCTTCACTTTTTTCAATTCCTGACATTCTCATACATCCAAGTCCAATTTCTGAAACCTGAATTCCACTATTTCCAATATTTATATTTTTCATCTTTAACACCCTTTCTTATATATTAAGCTCTTATTTTTTAGCCTAATTAAGCTCACCATTTATTAATTGTTTATTACACAAATTGTAGACTTCTTCATCATGAAAAAACTTCTATTCATCTAACTGTAATTTTCCCCATGTACTCTCCATTAAATTTTACCATCAGCAATAGATTGTTCATGCTGACTAATCCAATTATATGAATCCTTTTTATCTCTTGTTAGGAGTAAATATAGAATTTCTATAACGACCATCGCGGATATTCTAGAAAAGCTAAATTCATCTAAAAATAATTTTTCTCTAGTTGATGTATTAATATGATATTTACTCTCATTAGCAACTGGTGAATTTTCATGATTTGTTATAGATATAGTAGTTGCACCTCTTTCATTGGCAATTTCAAGCAATGTAACAAGTTTTGTTGATGATCCAGAATTGGATATTACTATTACTACATCTTCTTTAGTTAATGTATAAGCAAATGCAAGTTGTGTCTCCCATATAGTATTAGTGACAGATGATATTCCTAGTTGATTAAACTTATAGGTACCATCCATTGCTACTGGTATTGTATTTCCTACCGCTGCAAATTGAATGATTCTTGCATTTCTAATTGCATCCAATATTTTTTTTATATTTTCTTCATTCATCATTGAGATGGTTTGCTTTAGTTCTTCAATCTTATTTGCCAATATATTTTGAAGGGATTGAGTTATATTGTTAGAATCTAAATCATTAGACACATTAGTATCATTTTTTCTTACCATTTCCTTGGCAATATTTATCTTTAGATCGTAGAACCCTTTTAGATCACATTTTTTGCAAAACCTAACTATAGTCGCTTCACTAACATTACTTTTAGTCGATAATTCCGAAACCGTCATTTCAATAACTTGCTCTTTATTATTTATAATGTAATCGGCAATTTTCTTTTCTGCTTCATGCAAACTTTTATAAACAGATAAGATTTTATCTAAAACGCTTTTCTCTATCTCTTTCACTTTTATAACTACTCCCTTATTCCTAAAATCCTTTTTTATAACTTCTTATAATATCCTGATTAATTACTCAAAAGAATATTTTAATCCCCATTGCTTTCTAACCTCATCCATTATATTCATTACATCAACGGATAATCCTAATGTATCACTGCTATTATTCTTTAAAATACGGTTGTTTATATCTTGCACTTCATAGATTAGTGCTTTTGAAGTATCTCCATCTTCTATAATTTCCACACTTCCGTCAGGATATGTGATTGTAGCTTTATCTGCTCTTGGGAAATTTTCTACAGTTATATAGCCTAATTCTCCACATACAATTCCTCTCTTTGGTTGTTTGGCTCTCATGGTTAATGAAACTACTGCCATTTCATCATCTATATTTTTAAGTATTATACCTGATTGCTCATCTACTCCAGTTTCAAATTTTTTAACTGTAGTTAAAATTTCATCTGGCTGGCTAGAAAGAAAGTATCTTGTAAATGATAACGCATATGTTCCTATATCTAGAAGCGCACCACCAGCTAAATCTGGACTAAAGAATCTATTTGTAACATCATATTCTTTAAGGCTTCCAAAATTAACTTGTATCATTTTTATCTTTCCTAGTTTCCCTTCATCTACGAGCTTACGTAGCTTTTTATACAACGGCATGTGATAAATCGTCATTGCCTCAGCTACAATTAAGTTCTTTTCCTTTGCAAACTCAACTATTTCCGCTAATTGCTTTCCATTTACAGTAATGGCTTTTTCGCAAAATACATTTTTATTATTATTAAGGCTCTTCATTATATATTCATAATGATTACAATGTGGCGTTGATATATAAACTACATCAATTTCTTTATCTCTTAGCATTTCATCATAATCTCCATAAGCCTTCTGTGCATTGTATTTCTTAGCAAACTCTTTTGCTTTTTCAATATTCCTTGAACCTACTGCATATAAACTTCCATTTACTTCACCTATAGCTTTTGCAAAATCTTCAGCTATAGTTCCTGGTCCCAGTATCGCCCATCTTATTTTATTCATATTCCTCACCCCATAATTTTTAATTTAAACTTTTATAAAAATGGTTTTTAAATTGATGACTTACTGTCTATTAATTACCCTTATTCCTTGTTCACCAGCAACAATTGCTTTCGTAATAACACTTGTGAATAATGATGTTTCTACCACTCCACAAATATTTATTAAGCGGCTATTAAGTTCATTCACATTCCCTACATCACTAAATGAAACATTCATCAGAAGATTTCCATTATCACTTATAATAAAACCATCTTTTATATCGCTAGCTCGAACTATTGGTTTTCCTCCTAATTGTAATACTTTTCTTTCAACATACTTTAAAGAATCTTCTAAAATTTCAAGAACTACAGGAGCTTTAAATGATAATTCTTTTTCTACCTTGGCTTCGTCAACAAGAAGAATATACTCTTCTGACATACTAGCAATTAACTTTTCCTTAGTATGAATACCTCCTCCACTTTTCAACGCATTCAATTTTTCATCAACTTGATCACATCCATCAAAAGCCACATTGACTCTATCTACAAAACCAGTATGAAGAACCTCTAACCCATTTTCTATACAAATCATCTTTGTTTTTGTTGATGGAGTAACTATCTTAACCTTAATATTTTCTTCTTTTATATATTCTATTAAGTATGCAATAGTTCTACCACCACCAAGACCTACTACCATTCCATCTCTTATATATTTTATAGCTTCTTTTGCGCATATTCTTTTTAAATAGTTATCATCCATTTTAATCATACTCCTATAATGTAAAACCATTACATTATTATAATATTATGATAGTTTTATTTCGTCAATATAATTAATTACAAAATTTAATTTTGTAATTAATTATATTTATTATTATAGATTTTACAAAATATAAAAAATGATGCGTTAAAGTAAAAACATACTTTAACGCATCATTTTTAGTTACTATTTATTTTTAAATATATTTTGTGTACTTCTTAAGAACTTTTGCAATTGGTAATGCTACTACTCCAATAACAATTTGAGTTACATTTCCTGGTACAGATGCAACTGGTGATATCCAATTTCCATAAAGTATCCCCTCTGTTATATAGTATCCAACTATCATCCATGCACCTGATACAATAATTGCAAGAATATTATACACGAGGTTATTTCCCTCTTTATTTTTATTCCATGTGATAGCTCCAACCATATATCCCATTATTCCTCTTACTACAAAAGTAAATGGTGCCCAAAGTGCCCAGCCTGATGATAAATCAAAAATCGCCATTCCTACTGCCCCTGCTATAGCTCCCTTTTCCTTACCAAAAACTATTGCTGAAACAAATAGCATTACAGTTCCTAAGTGTACTAATCCTCCGCTAGCTATGATTGGCAGTCTAATATTAATAAATGCAGTTGCCACAAATACTAATGCTGTTAATAAAGCCGTTTCTACCATATCCTTTGTTGTAAATTTGCTTTTTCCTTTGCTTAATTCCATAATTTTGCCCCACCTTTACATATTTATATTCATCAATTATTTTTCTTGCTTAAATCTTATTTGACCCAAGAATTAATAATAAATTTTGCTAATATTCTTTTATAATATTTTGATACTTTAATTCTTTATTCTTCTAAGTATTTATTAAATAATCTAACTAATTCTCTATCAGTTTTAAATCCTAAGTCTTTTAGTCCGTTATCAATTACACTCAGTGCAAAAACTATTTTTTCTTCTCTTGCATTTTCTCCCATATGTCCTATTCTCAAGATAATATTATCATAAGGTTTTAACGAAGTTATAATTAGGGTATTGTACTTACTTAGCATATGATTTTTAAGCTTTAATGCACCTATCTCTTCTGGTATTTTTACCGCTGTAACTGTATTGGAATACCCACCTTCTAAAAATAGTTCAAGACCATACTCAGCAATTGCTTTTCTTGTAGCATTTGCTATTTTCTCATGTCTATTAAGTACATTTTCAATCCCTTCTTCTAAAATATTATCAGCTGCCTTACTTAAACCCATAATATCACTTATTGGCATTGTATACGGGAACCATTTATTTTCATAATAATTTTCCCATATATTTAGATTGCAATAGAAACCTACTACTGGAGTTTTCCTACTATTTATAGCTTCTTTAGCTTTTTCACTAATACTAACCATAGTTAACCCAGCTGGAGCAGAAAATGCTTTTTGTGATCCACCTAACGCTATATCAATTTTCCAATCATCGACCTTTATATCTTCACCCGCCATTGCCGAAACAGAATCAACAACAGTTATAATTCCATACTCATTTAATATCGGGCATATCTTAGATAAATCATTTAAAACTCCTGTTGGAGTATCACAGTGAACTATTGTTGCATACTTAAAATCATGATCTTTTTCTAAGAACTCTTTTAATTTATTTGTATCTATAGCTTTGTTGTAATCATCTGAAAAATATACTCCTTCTCCTCCGTACATTTCAACAAAGTCTTTAAATCCTCTTCCATAAATTCCATTGTCTAGAACAAGCACTCTATCTCCAGGTTCAGTAAGTGAGGCGCATGCAGCTTCTAATCCTAAAATTCCCTCGCCACTTAATATGTATACTGGATTTTTAGTGTTTATTATTTTACCGATCTTATCACAAGTCTTCTTATAAAATTCTACAAACTCTTCATCCACATCAGGATTTGTGGTTGCTTTAGCTCTTTCTAATCTTACATTTTCCCTTACACTTGTAGGCCCTGGAGCATAAACAAATTTATCATTCATTAAAGTCTCCTCCTCTTTTTCTCAGAATTTAATATTAATAAAATATCACACAAAATAAAAAAAGTAAATTGTACGGATACAATTCACTTTTTTATAGTTATATTCTTTTTTGGGCTGCACTAAGTATGTGCCTATTTCCATATGTGAATACATATTTTTTCTGAATGAAGAAACTAAATACAAAGAAAATTGCCTCTGTTATAATTTTTGCTACAACTAAATTAATCCCTAACGTGCATAAATAATTTAAAGTAATATAATTCATAAACATCAGCATACATGCTAATAGTAAATATTTATGGAAATATGTTTTTTCTTTCCTCGCATCTCCTTCTGAGAATACATACTTTTTATTCATTAAATAATTAAATGTTCCACTGCAAAGTCTAGCTCCTATAACTGATACAAATAAGTCAGAAGTTATTAACTTTAAAAATATTAATAATATGAAATCTAGCAAAGCTGACAGCATCGATGACATTCCAAATTTCATAAATGGTAAATAAATCTTTATAGAATCTTTCAAAGGATTGAAATGAGATGATTTATTTTCTTCTATATAAACTGTATTTATTGGAACTTCTTCTATTTCATAACCACTTTCTTGTGCATCTAAAAGCATATTCATTTCATATTCAAATCTTTCTCCTTTAACTTCACAAAGCCAAGGCAGCATACTTTTTGAAAAACCTCTTAACCCAGTTTGTGTATCCGTAATCTTTTTTCCCTTTGCTAGAAGAAATACAATACTAGTTAGCTTATTACCAAAAATACTTCTAAATGGGACTTTTCCTGTGAAATGTCTTGCACCTAATATTATTTTATTTTTATTCATTTTTACTTTATTCATTACTTTCATTATATCTTCCGGCAAATGTTGACCATCACAATCCGCAGTTACAATTTCCTCTGCCTCATCCCAATCTTTTACTATTCCAAAGGCAGTTTTTAGCGCTCCTCCTTTACCTTTATTTTGTTTATACCTAACTACATCTGCACCTAAAAATTCTGCTTTTTCAAAAATACAATCATATTTTTCTCCGCTTCCATCATCTATAATAAGAATTCTTCCATCGCATTTTTCTTTCAACTCTTCCACTAGCTTAATTAATTTTTCATCTGGTTCATAAGCTGGTATTATTGTAACCATAACTTTTCAACTCCTTCTAAATTTAATATGTTTTATTTAAGTTAGAATTTTAATCGGATTATATTTTTTTATTTTTATTTAAAATATAAGATATCACTTATTTCTCTTTCCTGATTCTTACCTAAAGGATTATTTACAACTCTCCCCATAAAGTACATAGTTGAAGATCCTCCACCATCTAAATTGTAGGCATCAGTACATCCTAATTCTTCAAAAAGTTTTGAAAATTCATTTAAAGTCATCCCTTTGCTATAGCCTTCCTTTCTTCCATCTACTACAACAAACACATAATGATCTGGTGAAATTATTCCAACTCCAGTTCTAGGATTAGAATCTTGAATTGTTCTGTTGCCCATATTATTATCTATTTTTATATTGTCAAAGTTTGTTATAGCCGCACCATTTTCTAAAAGTGCAGGTCCAAATGAGAATGTATCAATTACTCCTTGTGAAATTAACTCTTCTGCTGAAGTCTTTGTCTCATCGTAGGTTTTCATAGTTCCATCACTATACAATGCTAAACCTTCTCTTTCAGCTGCATCTCTATATATGACTCCATTTCGGATTAAAATTCCATTTTCACGAAATCCATAGTAATCACCATTTATTGCAAAAACCGCATTATTTTCTTCTGCAATACTTGACGTTGTTTCTACAATGTTTCTTCCAAATTTATTTTTAGCAAATGCCGAATATAAATCTGAAGTATCTTTTATTTGAACATCTGCTACAAAATAAGTAACTTTATCATCTCCACTTCCACTCTCAACTTTTTTTATTTTTATCTCTAAATCATCTCTTACGTAATTCCAATCATCATAGGTAGCTTCACTTTTATCAGCTTGATTTGTAGATTCACTAACATTTGTTGTATTATTTGCTGATACCGGTGTTTCCTCTCTTTCAATTAAATATCTATAAGCTAAAGAAAATAAAACAGTAGATATAACTATCAAAAGAGTGCTTATACTAATGATGACTTTTTTCTTCTTATTCAATATTAATACCTCCATTTAGTAATCAATTTATTGTATGAATTTATTTTACTTCCCCTATCTTAATATTAGCTTAATGAATAATTGGTTTATCAAGTAAAAAAGCTTTCCGATTAAATCGAAAAGCTTTCTTAAATTGCATTATCATCATGATCTTATATGTATTAAATTTTATTGTATCATAGTTAAAGATAAAATTTTACACTTCGTATAATTATATTTTTCCTTAGATATATCAAATACTATTCCACTATTCAAGAATACAGTATTCTCTAAGATCATAGCCGGGTCTCCTTCTTTCAAATCCAGAAATTCTGCTTCTGTTTTATCTATTTTTTCACAACTTATAATTTTATCAGCAAATCCAATATTTAATTTCAAATCTTCAGTTATGTATTTATATATTGAACTTGTACAGATTTTTTCATCTAGATAAGGTATTATATCTTTATTATAATATGATTCTTCTATCGCAATAGGTTCTTCATTTTTGTATCTTATACGTTTAACATAGTATAATTTTGTATTTATACAGCACTTCATTTTACTAGATAATTCCTCATCAGCATCAATTATAGATAGATTAATTAATTCACTTGTTAATTTATCTTTTGGAAAAGTATTGGTGAGCCCGACCATATCATTTATAGTAGTGCACCCTTCTCTTGAATACTCTCTTAAAAATATTCCGCTACCTTGAACCCTATATAAATACCCTCTGCTAACAAGTATTTCTATAGCTTTTCTTATTGTATTTTTGCTTACATTGAATCTTTTTATTAGCTCTTCTTCCGTTGGCAATTTTTTATTTTCATTAAAATTTCCATCTAGTATTTCTTTTTCTAACTGCTTAAATACTACTTCATATTTGCTTTCCGCTCCCATACTTACCTTCCTCTACATTTAATTACTATCTGTACTCCTGTATATTACCGGCCTGTTTTTCTTCTTGTTGAGATACTCATATTATATCGTATACATATCTTTTTTGCACTTATTAGTTTAAAAACTTTATCTTAAAATGTCTTTTTATCTGTGGAGTAATAAATAATAAGCCCAATATTTCTATAACCTGTTAAGACTATATAAATATTGGGCCTAAATTAGTATTATTTGAGTAAATTGTTTAATTGTCTTTCCTTAATTGATTTATAATTGTAATCCTTCTCCATTTTGTACTGCTTGCTCATTCTTAAGATTTATATTGTCTTGTCTCTTAAAGAATGGAAGATAAACAAAGAACGACATTACTAACACTAATAATTGTAATATAGCTGTTCTAACTCCACCTGTTAAAAGTCCAGA
>Ga0209281_1001674_pt1 | contig 11676 bp, 11 predicted proteins | sample MedtruBG_FD_187514 | JGI IMG/M metagenome (GOLD analysis project Ga0209281, IMG submission 187514) | Root nodule microbial communities of legume samples collected from California, USA - Medicago truncatula BG (SPAdes) (version 2) | ecosystem: Host-associated > Plants > Roots > Nodule | place... | reverse complement strand
CGATGTTCGCGCGTCTCAGGTTGTCGACGGTGTTGTCGACGATCCAGTAGATGAGCGCTGCGAGGATGATGATGGTGATTGCCTGATAGAATATCCCGCGCACCTGAGGATCGTTGATGATCGACCCTGAGGACCTGCTTCGTTCAGGCGCGTTGGTGACGCCGATGGCCATGCAATGCCTCTTTCCCCTTGTCCATCCTTTCGGATGTTCCCCTTATCGGGTTTTTATCGTTGATCGGGGGAGCGGCCGCGGCCGTCCCCCGACATAGCGTCCGATCAGCGGACCGGCGGTGCGTATTGGAGACCGCCCTTGTTCCAGAGAGCGTTGAGGCCGCGCTCGATCTTCAGCGGGCTGCCTGCGCCGATGTTGCGGTCGAACACTTCGCCGTAGTTTCCGACTGCCTTGACGATATTGACCGCCCATTCGTTGGTGAGGCCGAGGTCCGTGCCGATCTTGCTGTCGGCCTCGACGCCCAGGAAGCGTTGAACGTCGGGGTTCGTCGACTTCTTCATTTCTTCGAGATTGGCCTGGGTTACGCCGAACTCTTCGGCCTGGACCAGGGCGTAATGGACCCAGCTGACGATGTCGAACCACTGATCGTCACCCTGGCGGACCGCCGGTGCGAGCGGCTCCTTGGAGATGATCTCCGGCAGAACGATGTGGTCATCGGGCTTCGAGAGGGTGAGGCGCAGCGAATAGAGGCCGGACTGGTCGGTCGTATAGACATCGCAACGGCCGGCGTCGTAGGCAGCGTTCACTTCCTCGAGTTTCTCGAAGACGACCGGGTTGTACTGCAGATTGTTCGCCTTGAAGTAGTCGGCGAGGTTCAGCTCGGTCGTCGTGCCGGTCTGAACGCAGACGGCGGCGCCGGAAAGCTCGAGGGCGGACTTCACGTCGAGTTCCTTGCGAACCATGAAGCCCTGGCCGTCGTAGTAGTTGACCGGACGGAAGTTGAAGCCAAGCGCCGTGTCGCGGTTGATCGACCAGGTCGTGTTGCGTGCGAGCACGTCGACTTCGCCGGACTGCAGCGCCGGAAAGCGCTCCTTGGCGGAGAGCGGCGTATACTTGACCTTGCTGCCGTCGCCGAAGATCGCGGCCGCAATCGCCTTGCAATAGTCGACGTCGAATCCGCTCCAATTGCCCGAGGCGTCAGGGGCTGCGAAACCGGCGAGGCCGGTATTCACGCCGCACTGGACGAAGCCCTTGGCCTTCACGTCGTCAAGCGTCGCGGCGGATGCCGCATGTGTGCCAATCCCCACGACAGCAGCGCCAACGAGAGCTGTCAGAATTCTTCTTGCCATTTTTTTGAACCTTTTCGGTTGTCGTTTTTCGCGTCTGCACGGTTGCGCTCTCTTGGCGCGTGCAGCCTCGGCCACCCTCCTGGCCTGAGTACAAACTATCTCATGCTCAAAATCTGGAAGGGTCAAGAGACGTTGCCGATTTTATGATCTTCCATGTGAAAAACGTGAAGCTCGCCAGAAGTTTAGGCAGGTCTCGCGACAGAATTGCCCGTCATGAATAAAAAACCGCCAGTTGCGCCTCCTTCGTGATTCACGGGCGGCCGGCTTGAATTTTTCCTTGACCCGGCCGGTGGCCCGTTCGATGAGTCGGCAGCGAAAATCAACAGCGGATGTTTCAATGGCAGACAACAAGATCGGGAAGGCGGAGCAGGGCATCAATACCCGTCTCGCGCACACCGGCAACAACCCCTCCGACTTCCATGGCTTCGTCAATCCGCCGGTGGTTCACGCCTCCACCGTGCTGTTCCCGAATGCGAGGACGATGGAGACGCGGGCGCAGAAATATACCTATGGGACGCGCGGCACACCGACGACCGACGCGCTCTGCGAGGCCGTGAACGAGTTGGAGGGCGCAGCGGGCACGATCCTCGTTCCCTCCGGGCTCGCTGCGGTCACGGTGCCGTTCCTCGCCTATCTCTCCTCGGGCGACCATGTGCTCATTGTCGATTCGGTCTATTTCCCCACCCGCCACTTCTGCGACACGATGCTCTCCAGGCTCGGCGTCACGGTCGAATATTATGACCCGACGATCGGCGCCGGCATCGAAAACCTGATCAGGCCGAACACGCGGCTGGTGCATACGGAAGCCCCGGGCTCGAATACGTTCGAGATGCAGGATATTCCGGCAATCGCCGCCGCGGCGCACCGGCACGGCTGTATCGTGACCATGGACAATACCTGGGCGACGCCGGTCTACTTCCGGCCCCTCGACCACGGCGTCGACGTGTCGATCCATGCGGCGACCAAGTACCCTTCCGGTCACTCGGACGTTCTTCTCGGAACCGTTTCGGCCAATGCGGCCCATTGGCCGGCACTCAGCGAGGCGATGGTCACGCTCGGCGTCTCCGTTTCGCCGGACGACAGCTATCAGATCCTGCGCGGCCTGCGCACGATGGGCGTTCGCCTGGTGCGTCATCAGGCAAGCGCGCTCGCGATCGCTGAATGGCTGGAGGGCCGAGACGAGGTGGCGCGCGTGCTTCATCCGGCACTGCCGAGCTTTCCCGGACACGAATTGTGGAAGCGCGACTTCGGCGGCGCGAGCGGGATATTCTCCTTCGTGCTCAAGGCGGAACCGGAAGACGGCAAGGCAAAGGCGCATGCCTTCCTGGATGCGCTCTCGCTGTTCGGGCTCGGCTACTCCTGGGGCGGCTTCGAAAGCCTCGCCGTTCACGTGAACCTCTCCGATCGCAAGGTGGCGAAGGCACCGTCCGAAGGGCCGGTCATCCGGCTGCAGATCGGACTCGAGGATGTACCGGACATCCGCCGGGATATCGAGGCGGGCCTCGCCGCGGCAAACGCCGTCTGAGGTCCGAACGAAGCGATAGGGAGGCGGTAATTCGGTCCCGTCTTCCTGCGCTTACTAAGAGCCGTAGCCGTAAAGCCAGTCGAAATCGGCTGCGAGCGCCTCGGGTTTTTTAAAAGAGAGAACGAGATTGCGCGCGATCCGCACCGGACCTGCTGCGTGGTAGGCGAAGCTGTTGAAGGCGGCGCGCTTGCGAACGCGGCCGATCCGCACCCTGCGTGCGTCTTCATAGCGTGCGAAGGCGGAGGGAAGGTCGGGAGAATCGGCCATACAGCGGGCGAGTTCCCGGGCGTCCTCGATGGCCATCGCCGCGCCCTGGGCTGCAAATGGCGTCAGGGCGTGGGCAGCATCGCCGATGAGGATGGTGTCGCGTCCATTGTGCCAAGCCCCGTCTTCAACCGTGCAGAGCGGCCAGTAGGTCGCCGAGCCGGCGTGACCGAGCGACGAGCGCAGGTCGGGATGCCAATCCCTGAAGGCCGCCTCGAACTCGCGCCGGCGATCACCGGATTCGCGCCCCTCCCAGGTTTCGCCCGACGCCCTTCCGGCAACGATCGCAACGAAGTTGAAGCCGTCGATCTTCCGGATCGGATAGGCGACGAGATGGGCCTTCGGCGCGAGGAAGGCGGTGACGCGATCTTGCGACAGGCAGGCGGGCACCCGGGTGCGTGGCAGCGTGAAGCGCCAGGCGACATTGCCCGAAAAACGGACGGTGCCGGCGCCGGCAACGGAGGAGCGTATCCGCGACCAGATGCCGTCCGCGCCGATGATCGCTGCCGGTGAGCGCTTGCTCGCCTCGGTGATCACTGTTCGCGGATCGTCCCCGATTCGCTTCCCCAGATGAAGGCGGCAAAGCGGCTCGGCCCGGACGGCATCCAGAAGGATCGTTTGCAGGCTGGCGCGATGCAGGACGCCATAGGGAGCACCCCAGCGCTCGCGGGCGCGTGCGCCGGCAGGCACGCTGGCAAGCGGCCGCAGCGAGCGGCCGTCGGTAAGCGAGATCGCTTCCGGTTCATTCCAGACGCGTTCGAGAGCGGGCAGCAACCCGAGTTCGATGAGGATGCGCGATGCATTCGGCGAAAGCTGAAGCCCGGCACCGGCTTCCTCCAATGCATCGGCCTGCTCGAAGATATCCGTCCGGAACCCCTTCCGTGCAAGGCAGAGCGCAGCCGTCAGCCCGGCGATGCCGGCACCGACGATCGCAACCGGATCAGCCTTTTGCATGGATATCGCGCCGTCGCCTGCGCAGGATCAGGCGGCTTTAGTCGTGAAAAGGCAGCCCGGAGGGATTGTTTCCGTCGCCTTCAGGGAAGGATTGTAGCGGTAGAGGGTCGAGCAATAGGAACAGACTTTCTCGTTCTCGTCGCCCATGTCGACGAAGATGTGAGGGTGGTCGAACGGGACGGAAGCGCCCGTGCACATGAATTCCTTGACGCCGATCTCGATGACCCGGTGCCCGCCGTCGTTCTGAAAATGGGGGATGCTGTGGCCGGCCATGTCGTACTCCGATATATGCAAGTCTTAGGTGTCGATTGGGGTGTCGATTTTGCCGGCACCATAGTGAGCTTTGGCGAAAATGTGTAGCGGCAAACATGCCGCGCCTATGGTTTTTGGAGCGGTTGGGGTTTCCGGCCGTTGCTTTACCAACTAACGTCCGCGCCGACAGGACAATACCAGGAAAACCAGATGGACTTGAACCCTCCGCCATTTTCCCGCTTCGCGCACGACGGACTGGAAATCGCCTATTTCGACGAAGGTGACCCCTCGGGCGACCCGATCCTGCTCATTCACGGCTTTGCATCGAGCGCCAATGTCAATTGGGTTTTTCCCGGATGGCTGAAGACGCTCGGCGACGCCGGATACCGCGTCATCGCGCTCGACAATCGCGGGCACGGGCAAAGCAGCAAGCCCCATGATCCCTCGCTCTATCACCCGCCGCAGATGGCGGGGGATGCGGCGGCACTTCTGGTGCATCTCGGCATCGGCGAAGCGCATGTCATGGGTTATTCGATGGGCGCGCGCATATCGGCATTCCTGGCCTTGCAGCACCCGGATCGCGTCCGTTCGCTGGTATTCGGCGGTCTCGGGATAGGCATGATCACGGGGGTGGGGGAGTGGGATCCGATCGCCGACGCGCTGCTTGCGCCTTCTTTGGAGGACGTTACGCACGAGCGGGGCCGGACGTTCCGCGCCTTCGCAGACCAGACGAAAAGCGATCGTCAGGCGCTCGCCGCATGCATATCGACATCGCGGGACCTGCTTACCGCCGACGAGGTAGGCCGCATAGACGTGCCGGTGCTGATCGGCGTCGGGACAAAGGATGACATCGCCGGATCGGCTGAGGAGCTCGCCGCGCTGATGCAGCATGCCGTGGCACTCGACATTCCCGGGCGCGACCACATGCTGGCGGTCGGCGACCGGGTGTTCAAGAAGGCGGTTCTGGAGTTCCTTGCCGGGGTTGGGTGAGGCCAGTCCGGACGGAAAACCCTGCGCACTTTTCCTCGAGTTGCTCCCGTCCGTGCCACTACTGCATGTTTCCTTTAATCGTATCCGATTAAAGGACAAAAACCTGCAGCAGATCAAAGTGCTACAGCGGCCTTTGCGCGTCTGATAAGACGCGCGGCGCTGTAACGAGAGGTGAATTCCGGTCAGGCCATTTATGTCGGCCGGGAATTGGCCTATATATGCCGGAACAACGACCCGTCCTAAACAGGCAAGCCAAAGACGACCCCGCTGAGGGACCGCCCAGGAAGGAGAGCGACCATGGTCGCCAAGACAGAACTTCGTCATACGGAATCGCTCGAAGCGATCGATCCGATCTGGGATAGCCTGCGCGAGGAGGCGCGTCTGGCGGCCGAGCGCGACCCGATGCTGGCGGCCTTTCTCTATTCGACGGTGGTCAATCAGCATTCCCTGGAAGATTGCGTCATCTACCGGATCTGCGAGAGGCTGGACCATCCCGACCTACAGGCGAGCCTCCTGCACCAGACCTTCGCCGAAATGCTCGAGGACTGGCCCGAATGGGGCGCCGTCCTGCGCGTCGATATACAGGCGGTCTACGACCGCGACCCGGCCTGCACGCGCTTCATGGAGCCCGTGCTTTATTTCAAGGGCTTCCATGCCATACAGACGCACCGTCTGGCTCACTGGCTGTGGAACCGCGGCCGGAAAGACTTTGCGCTCTATCTCCAGAGCCGCTCCTCCAGTGTTTTCCAAACCGACATCAACCCGGCCGCCCGCATCGGGCGCGGCATCTTCCTCGATCATGCAACGGGGCTCGTCGTCGGCGAAACCGCGGTCATCGGCGACAACGTATCTATCTTGCATGGCGTGACGCTTGGCGGCACCGGCAAGGAAGGCAGCGACCGTCATCCGAAGATCGGCAACGGCGTGCTGATCGGCGCCGGCGCAAAGATTCTCGGCAACATCCACATCGGCCACTGCTCGCGCGTGGCCGCCGGTTCCGTCGTGCTGAAGGCGGTCCCTCCCAAATCGACGGTTGCCGGGGTGCCGGCGAAGGTCGTCGGCGAGGCCGGCTGTTCCGAGCCGTCGCGTCAAATGGACCAGATCCTGGCGTCGTTCGATATCTGATCAAGGCGCCTGTAAGCCGGCTGTGCCGGGCATCGACGCCGCGAAAATTCAGTGCAGAAATTCAAGGCGTTGCGAGCATTTCTTCGCCTCTCGGCGAACGCTTGGCGCTCTGATGGGTTTACACCTGGCAATGGCCCGTGCAACAAGCGCGGCAAATCAATCGGCTACGGAGAAGAGTTTTGAAGCCCGAAGAAATCCGCAAGCTTGAGGCCTATCTTAAGCGCACGTTCAACCAGTCCATGGTCGTCAAGGCTCGCCCGAAGAAGGACGAATCCGCTGAAGTCTATCTCGGCGACGAATTTCTCGGTGTCGTCTTCCGTGACGAAGAGGACGGCGAGCTCTCCTATAATTTCTCGATGGCGATCCTCGACATCGATCTCTGAGAGCCCTCGATCCCACCGGGATCGGTGGTAATCGCGCGTTGCAAGACCCGGTTCTGAGCAATCAGGCCGGGTTTTCTGCTGTTAAATCATACTTTTCGAAGAATTTGTCCGGAGGCGTCCGGTCTTCATCAAGTCGTTGCAAGAACTGTGTTTTATTGCATTGCACACTGAACTTGACTTTTTGTGCAGTGCACATAGACTAAACCGAGTTCCTAGCCGAGCCGTCACAAGGAGACACCCGATGTTTAACTTCGACGATGCGAACAAGAAGAGCAAGGAAGCCCTCGACGTGGCCGTGAAGAGCTACTCCGCCATGACCAAAGGCTTCCAGGCTATTGCGACCGAAGCGGCCGATTATTCGAAGAAGTCCTTCGAGGATAGCGTTGCTCATCTCGAAAAGCTTACCAGCGCCAAAAGCCTCGAAGCAGCGTTCGAGCTTCAGACGAATTATCTGAAGGCAAGCTACGAAGGCTTCTTCACCGAGGCGACGAAAATCGGTGAGATGTATGCCGACCTCGCCAAGGACGCCTACAAGCCGTACGAGGCACCGGTTGCCAAGGCGACCGCTGCGGTCAAAACAGCCGCCGCCGCCTGACCATCAGCCTCATCGCTATTGCAGAACAGGCCGGTCGCGGATGCCGCGGCCGGCCTTCGTCTGTTCGTGCGCCGCGGCTCATTGATCCCGCCGCAACCCGTGAAAGTTGCCACCGCCGCCGAAGAAATTTGATCAATCTTGTGTTTCGCCGTGCGAATATGTTTGCAGTGCGTGGGTTCGGTCTTAAAATCCAAGAACGAACCATTAGATAAAGGCAAGCATGTCGTGGCCGAATGCGAATGGATCCGCGGCTGTAAAGGAATGAACAAGAATGATCGCCATGCCGGTCCGGATGCAGCAGGGAAGCGAAGGAGACGGAGGCGGCCCCAGTCGTGGCACGTCCGTCATCACGCGCACCAAGCCGAAGACCAAGAAGCCGAGTTTGTACCGCGTTCTGCTTTTGAATGACGATTACACACCGATGGAATTCGTCATTCACATCCTCGAGCGCTTCTTTCAGAAGAACCGCGAAGAGGCGACCGTCATAATGCTACATGTCCACAACCACGGCGTTGGAGAATGCGGCGTCTTCACCTACGAGGTCGCCGAAACCAAGGTGACGCAGGTGATGGATTTCGCCAGGCAGCATCAACATCCGTTGCAATGCGTCATGGAAAAGAAATGAGGAACTAACGTGCCAACATTTTCGCCCAGCCTCGAAAAGGCGCTGCATCAGGCACTGACTTTTGCCAACGAGCGCCATCACGAATATGCGACGCTCGAGCACCTGCTGCTGGCATTGATCGATGATGCCGATGCGGCGGCTGTGATGGGCGCGTGCAACGTCAATCTCGACACGCTTCGCAAGACCGTGACCGATTACGTCGACAACGAATTGTCGAACCTCGTCACCGGTTACGACGAGGACTCCAAGCCGACGGCCGGTTTCCAGCGCGTGATCCAGCGAGCCGTCATCCATGTGCAGTCTTCGGGCCGCGAGGAGGTGACCGGCGCCAACGTGCTCGTGGCGATCTTCGCCGAGCGCGAGAGCCATGCTGCCTATTTCCTGCAGGAGCAGGAGATGACACGGTATGATGCAGTCAATTTCATTTCGCACGGCATAGGCAAGCGGCCGGGGAGCTCCGAGGCGCGGCCGGTGCGCGGGGCGGAAGACCAGGACTCCGAACAGAAGGCTTCGCGCGAGAGCGAGGAGGCCGGCCCGAAGAAGCAGCAGGATGCGCTCACGGCCTATTGCGTGAACCTCAACGAAAAGGCCAAGTCCGGCAAGATCGATCCGTTGATCGGGCGTCACGCCGAAGTGAACCGGACCATTCAGGTGCTTTGCCGCAGGTCCAAGAACAACCCGCTTTACGTGGGCGATCCGGGCGTCGGCAAGACGGCAATCGCCGAGGGCCTTGCCAAGCGCATCATCGAGAAGAAGGTGCCCGAGGCGTTGCAGGACGCAACGATCTTCGCGCTCGACATGGGAACCCTGCTGGCCGGTACCCGCTATCGCGGCGACTTCGAGGAACGCCTGAAGCAGGTGGTCAAGGAACTCGAAGACTATCCCGGTGCAGTGCTGTTCATCGACGAGATCCACACGGTCATCGGTGCCGGCGCCACGTCCGGCGGCGCCATGGACGCGTCGAACCTCTTGAAGCCCGCGCTTTCTTCCGGCGCGATCCGCTGCATCGGCTCGACCACCTATAAGGAGTACCGCCAGTTCTTCGAAAAGGACCGGGCTCTCGTTCGCCGCTTCCAGAAGATCGACGTCAACGAGCCGACGATCGCGGACACGATCGAGATCATGAAGGGCCTCAAGCCGTATTTCGAGGACTACCACCAGCTGAAATACACCAACGATGCCATCAAGGCGGCGGTGGAGCTTTCGGCACGCTATATCAATGACCGGAAGCTGCCGGACAAGGCGATCGACGTCATCGACGAGTCGGGTGCCGCTCAGATGCTTTTGCCCGTCAGCAAACGCCGCAAGCTGATCACCGAAAGGGAGATCGAAGCGACCGTCGCAACGATGGCACGCATCCCGCCGAAGACCGTGTCCAAGGACGATGAGGCCGTGCTCGCCAATCTCGAGCAGGAACTGCGTTCCGTCGTTTATGGCCAGGATCTGGCGATCGAGGCGCTCGCCTCGTCGATCAAGCTGGCGCGCGCAGGCCTTCGCGAGCCCAACAAGCCGATCGGCTGCTACGTCTTCTCCGGCCCGACCGGCGTCGGCAAGACGGAAGTGGCGAAGCAACTCGCCACCTCGCTCGGCGTCGAGCTGCTGCGCTTCGACATGTCGGAATATATGGAACGCCACACGGTCTCCCGACTGATCGGCGCGCCTCCCGGCTATGTCGGTTTCGATCAGGGCGGCCTCCTGACCGATGGCGTCGACCAGCATCCGCATTGCGTGCTGCTCCTCGACGAAATCGAAAAGGCGCATCCGGATCTCTTCAACATCCTCTTGCAGGTCATGGACCACGGTTCGCTGACCGACCATAACGGCAAGAAGATCGATTTCCGGAACGTCATCCTGATCATGACGACCAATGCCGGCGCGTCCGACATGGCTCGGGCGGCGATCGGCTTCGGTTCCTCCAAGCGAACCGGCGAGGACGTGGAGGCGCTGAATCGCCTCTTCACGCCGGAGTTCCGCAACCGTCTGGACTCCGTCATTCCGTTCAACTCGCTGCCGACCCCGGTCATCCACAAGGTCGTGCAGAAGTTCGTCATGCAGCTCGAAACGCAGCTTGCGGAGCGCAATGTCACCTTCGACCTTGCGCCTGATGCGATCGCCTGGCTTGCAGAGAGGGGCTATGATGAGAAGATGGGTGCACGGCCGCTGGCGCGCGTCATCCAGGAAAACATCAAGAAGCCCCTCGCGGACGAGATCCTCTTCGGCAAGCTCAAGAAGGGCGGTGTCGTCAAGGTGACGATCGGCAATAAGGAAGACGGCACGAAGGGGCTCATGCTCGAAGCCGTGCCGGAAACTGCTCCGATAAAGCCCAAGGCCGAGGTCTCGCGTCCGGCCGGCAAGGGCGCGAAACCCAAGAAGGCTGCCGAAAAGGAAAGCGTAGCCGCAGCCGAAGATGGCGCGAAAGCCAAGTCGAAGAAGACGACCGCCAAGTCCTCGAACAAGAGCGGCGGCAGCTCCGGCGCGGCTCCCCTCAGGGGGCGGACGGTTCCGAAGGTGCCGCGCAAGAAATAACGCGATCGCGACTGGACGTGACGGTGCCGGGTGAGTTACCCGGCACTTTCTTGTGAGCGTGGAGCATAGCGGGTGGATTCCACAAACCGTATCGAAGAGGAGCGATCGCCTCTGGGCTGGTTTCTGGCGGGTGCGCGCGGGATATTCAGCCTTCCGGCCATAATCCTCATGCTTTCCTTCGTGGGCTTCTGCTCGCTGACGGTTCAGGCCGGGATCCCGCCGGCGCAGGTCGTGTTCATGACCGGCATCGTCTGGGCCCTGCCGGCAAAGGTCATTCTCGTGAGTTCGATCCTCAGCGGCGCCAGTCTTGCGACGGCGTTCCTGGCGGTCACGCTTTCGTCGGTGCGCTTGATGCCGATGGTCGCCGCACTCGTTCCCGAACTGCGCACGCCGAAGACGCCGACATGGCTGCTTCTCGTGCTTTCGCATTTCATCGCCATCACCGCCTGGGTCTTCGCGATGGAGCGCGTGCATGCGGTTCCGCGCCAGCATCGCGCGACCTTCTTCGCCGGCTTCGGCATCACGCTGGTGGCCACGAACATGGCGCTGGTCGGGATCGTCTATCGGCTCGTCGCCGATTTCCCGCCGATCGTCGCCGGATGTCTCTTCTTTCTGACGCCGGTCTATTTCCTCGCCTCGATCTGGAATTCCGCGCGCCATCCGGTCGTCTACGCGGCCCTCGCCATCGGGCTCGTCGCAGGGCCGCTCTGCTACTGGATCGCACCCGAGTTCGACATCCTGCTCGCCGGCCTTGGCGGCGGAACGCTGGCCTGGGCGGGCGAGCGCCTATGGCGCGCGCGGCGGGAGAAGAGCGCGTGACCTGGATGGACGGATGGTGGGCCTATGCGTTCATCGCGATAGCCGGCTGGCTCGCGACCGATATCTGGCGATGGCTAGGGGTCCTCGCCGGCAATCGTCTGCGCGACGATTCGGAGGCGCTGAACTGGGTGAGGGCGGTGGCGACGGCACTGGTCGCAGCGGTCATCGCAAAGCTTATTCTTTACCCGACCGGCGTTCTTGCGCAGTCGCCACTGTGGCTTCGGCTGGGCTCCGTCGTGATAGGCGCGATCGTGTTTTTCGCCGCCCGCCAGAAGCCCGCCGCCGGCATTGCAACGGCAATCGCCGCCCTGGCCGC
>Ga0209281_1001670_pt1 | contig 11726 bp, 10 predicted proteins | sample MedtruBG_FD_187514 | JGI IMG/M metagenome (GOLD analysis project Ga0209281, IMG submission 187514) | Root nodule microbial communities of legume samples collected from California, USA - Medicago truncatula BG (SPAdes) (version 2) | ecosystem: Host-associated > Plants > Roots > Nodule | place... | reverse complement strand
CAGAAGTCGCTGTCGACGTCGATGACCCGCCTGAGCACGGGCTACCGCGTCAACTCCGCGATGGATGACGCCGCCGGACTGCAGATCGCCACCCGCCTGAACGCCCAGACCCGCGGCCAGGCCGTCGCCCAGCGCAACACCCAGAACGGCATCTCGATGATGCAGACCGCCGAAGGCGCGTTCAATGAAGTCACCGACATGCTGCTGCGCATGAAGGACCTCGCCACCGAAGCCTCGAACGGCACCGCCAGCGTCAAGGACCAGGACGCGATGCAGCTCGAGTTCGACGCCCTCGGCCAGGAAATCAGCAACATCATGAAGAACACCTCGTTCGGCGGCGCCAAGCTGCTGGACGGCGGTTCGCTCGCGGCCACGGCTGGCGTGACCTTCCAGATCGGCGCCACCACCGCCGAGAAAATGACGATCAACGTGGGCACCGACATGACCTCGCTGGTCAACGCCATCACCGGCGCCACGTCGAACTACACGGCCGCCACGGCGCACGCCACCGGCACGGGTGAAATCAACGCTGCCAACGCCAACGCCACGATCGACAAGATCAGCACGGCGATCGACGCCGTCGGCAAGGTGCGCGCCCAGCTCGGCGCCGCCTCCAACCGCCTCGACCACGTCTACAACAACCTCGGCAACATGAGCACGAACACCACGCAGGCGCGTGGCCGCATCATGGACGTCGACTACGCGACCGAGACCGCCAACATGACCAGCAAGCAGATGCTGATGCAGGCCGGCACCTCGATGCTCAAGCAATCGAGCAGCATGTCGCAGCTCGTGATGTCGCTGATGCAGTAAACCGCGTCATCCTTCACGACGAAGCCGGGCACTCGCCCGGCTTCGTCGTTTCCGGCTTAACGACTCGCCTCGGGCCGCCGCCTTGTGATGGGGAGGGCATCCCGCACGGCGGTGCCTCGAATCCCACCCCAGGAGAAATCCACCATGCTGAGCCTCAACACCAACGCCGCCGCCCTGTCGGCACAAAGCTCGGTCGGCAGCACGCAGAAGTCGCTGTCGACGTCGATGACCCGCCTGAGCACCGGCTACCGCGTCAACTCCGCGATGGACGACGCCGCCGGCCTGCAGATCGCCACCCGCCTGAACGCCCAGACCCGTGGCCAGGCCGTGGCCCAGCGCAACACGCAGAACGGCATCTCCATGATGCAGACCGCCGAAGGCGCGTTCAACGAAGTCACCGACATGCTCCTGCGCATGAAGGACCTCGCCACCGAAGCCTCGAACGGCACCGCCAGCGTCAAGGACCAGGACGCGATGCAGCTCGAGTTCGACGCGCTCGGCAAGGAAATCAAGAACATCATGGACAACACCACCTTCGGCGGCGCCAAGCTGCTGGTCGGTGGTTCGCTGACGGGCGCCGTCAACTTCCAGATCGGCGCCACGACCGCCGAGAAGATGACGCTCAACATCGGCACGGACATGACCACGCTGACGGCGAGCATCACCACCGCCTCGGCCTACGGCTACGGCGGCACGGGCACGGGCGGCTCGGAAATCAACGCGACGAACGCCAACGGCACGATCGACAAGATCAGCAACGCGATCGACAGCGTCGGCAAGGTGCGCGCCCAGCTCGGCGCCGCCTCCAACCGCCTCGACCACGTCTACAACAACCTGTCGAACATGAGCACCAACACCACGCAGGCGCGTGGCCGCATCATGGACGTGGACTACGCGACGGAAACGGCCAACATGACCAGCAAGCAGATGCTGATGCAGGCCGGCACCTCGATGCTCAAGCAGTCGAGCAGCATGTCCCAACTCGTGATGTCGCTGATGGGGTAACTCTCCTCAGCAACACGCGGGACCGAAAAGGCCGGGCCCCTGCCCGGCCTTTTTGCCGTCCGCTGCACTTCGGCGAATTGGGCGAGAAAAGCCGCCCAGTTCGAGCGACGCCCCCGGGAACTCCGTTCCTAGAATCGATCGAATCATGCAAGCTGCCCACACTGCCACGCGCCATCCGCAGGCGCAATCGTCTTGGCTGGCCGGTCAACGGGCAGAGAAGAAGAAGAAATGGCGCGACGCCGAACGCGAGTACGCGAACGCCGCCCACCTCGATCCCTCCGACATCCGCGCCTGGATGAAACTCTCCACGGTGCGCTTCAAGCTCGGCCAGCGCATCGAGGCACTCGACGCCGCGCGCGAAGCCTGGCAGCGCGCGCCCGACAGCCCCATGGCCTGCGAACTGCTGGCCGTCACCCTCACCCAGCAGCACCGCCACGACGAAGCGGCCGACGTGCTGCGGGCCATGCCGGCGGAAGGCCGCACCACCGAACACCTGCTCGCGCTCGCCCAGGCCCTCGTGCACGCCCGGCGCTGGCCCGAGGTGATCGCGCCGTGCCTCGAGCTGCTGCAGAAGGACATGTTCAACGCCTCGGCCCACCTGCAGATGGGCCTGGCCTTCCACAAGATGGAGCGGTTCCGCGACTCGGCGCTGTGCTTCGAGACCGCGGCTGCCGCCGACAAGACCGGCCGCGTGCGGCCGCTCGCGCTGTCGCAGCTGGTCGAACAGCTGCGCTACGCGGCCGAGTGGCGCGACCTGCCCCGCCACACCGCGGCGCTGTTCGCCGCGCTCCGCGACGGCAGCGACGAGACGCTCGCGCAGCTGGTGTCGTTCCCGCTGCTGTCCATCGACTGCCCGCCCGACCTGCAGCGCCGCATCTCACGCCTGACCACGGGCCGCATGGCCGCCGGCATCGACGCGCTGCCGCCGCGCCAGGGCCGTGCGCCCGGTCCCCTGCGCCTGGGCTACCTGTCGAGCGACTTCCACAGCCACGCCACCGCACTGCTGGTGGTGGAGCTGCTCGAACGGCACGACCCCGCCCGTTTCGAGGTGTTCCTCTACTGCCACAGCGAGCAGGACGGCAGCCCGCTGCAGCAGCGCGTGCGCGCCACCACGAAACATTTCCGCGACGTGCGCCACTTCGGCAACGCCGAAGTGGCGCAGCTCATGCGCGAGGACGGCATCGACATCGTCGTCGACCTGAAAGGCCAGACGACCCACACCCGCTTCGAGCTGCTGGCCGCGCGGCCCGCCCCGGTGCAGGTGAGCTTCCTCGGCTACCCGGGCACCTGCGGCGCCCCCTTCCTCGACTACATCGTGGGCGACCCGATCGTCACCCCGGTCGACACCGCCAGCCACTACAGCGAACGCATCGCGCAGATGCCCGTCTGCTACCAGCCCAACGACAGCCGCCGCGAACTGCCCCCCGCCCCCAGCCGCGCGGAACTGGGCCTGCCCGACGACGCCGTCGTGCTGTGCTGCTTCAACCAGACGTACAAGGTGCTCCCGGCCATGGCCGACCTGTGGGCCCGCATCCTGGCCGGCGCACCGGACGCCGTGCTGTGGCTGCTGATCTGGAACGAGAACGCCGCGGCCAACCTCGTGCGCGAGCTGCAGGCCCGCGGCGTGGACCCCGAACGCGTGTTCTTCTCGCCGCGCGCCACCATCGCCGACCACCAGGCCCGGCTGCAGTGCGCCGACCTGTTCCTCGACACCTGGCCCTACAACGCCCACACCACCGCCAGCGAGGCGCTGTGGGGCGGTGTGCCGGTGCTCACCGTGCCGGGGGAAACCTTCGCGTCGCGCGTGGCCGCGAGCCTCGTGACCGCCTGCGGCCTGCCCGGATTCGTGTGCGACACCCCCGAGGCCTACGTGGCGACGGCCATCTCGCTCGCCAACGATCCCGCGCCGCTGCGCGCCGCGCAGCGCCACCTCGTCGACCACCGCCGGACACTCCCGCTGTTCGACGGCGCCCGTTTCGCCCGCGACTTCGAGGCCCTGCTGCAGCGCATGTGGGACCGCCACGAGGCCGGCCTCGCCCCCGACCACCTGCTCGCCACCACGCCATGAAAGCCGTCATCCTCGCCGGCGGCCTGGGCACACGCCTCGCCGAAGAAACCACCGTCCGCCCGAAACCCATGGTCGAGGTCGGCGGCAAGCCCGTGCTGTGGCACATCCTCAAGCTGTACTCGCACCACGGCATCAACGACTTCATCGTCTGCCTCGGCTACAAGGGCTATGTGATCAAGGAGTACTTCGCGAACTACTTCCTGCACATGTCCGACGTCACCTTCGACCTCGCGGCCAACCGCATGGAAGTGCGCAACCAGCACTGCGAGCCGTGGCGTGTGACCCTCGTCGACACCGGCGAGCACACGCAGACCGGCGGGCGCCTGAAGCGCGTGCGCGGCTACCTCGACGACCACGAGCCCTTCTGCTTCACGTACGGCGACGGCCTGTCGAACGTCGACGTGCGCCGCCTTGTCGACTTCCACCAGACCCAGGGCCGTCTCGCCACGGTCACCGCGGTGCAGCCACCCGGCCGCTTCGGCGCACTCGACCTGCAGGACCAGCGCATCACCCGCTTCGCCGAGAAGCCCCAGGGCGACGGCAGCTGGATCAACGGCGGCTTCTTCGTGCTCGAACCGCGCGCGCTCGACCTGATCACCGAAGGCGACGGCACCGTGTGGGAAAAGGGCCCGATGGAAACCCTCGCGAACGAAGGCCAGCTGTCGGCCTTCACGCACGACGGCTTCTGGCAGCCCATGGACACCCTGCGCGACAAGATGAAGCTCGAGGAGCTGTGGCAGACGCAGTCCGCCCCGTGGAAGGTGTGGGCCTGACGCCATGACCACCGCGCTCTTCGGCGACACGTACCGGGGCCGGCGGGTCCTCGTGACCGGCCACACCGGCTTCAAGGGCTCGTGGCTCGTGCTGTGGCTGCAGGCGCTCGGCGCCCGCGTCTACGGCCTCTCGCTGCCCCCCGAGACCACACCCAGCCACGCGCGCCTGCTCGCCCTGCCAGTCGAGGAGGCCCTCGTCGACCTGCGCGACACCCCCGCGGTGCGCAACGCCGTGCGGCGGTTCGAACCCGAAATCGTGTTCCACCTCGCCGCGCAGGCCCTCGTGCGACGCAGCTACGTGGAGCCCGCCGCGACGTTCGACACCAACGTGATGGGCCTCGTGAACCTGCTCGAATCGGTGCGCGCGGCGCCGTCGGTGCGCGCGGTGGTCAACGCCACCACCGACAAGTGCTACGAGAACCGGCACGTCCGCGACGGCTACCGCGAGACCGACGCGCTCGGCGGCCACGATCCGTACAGCGCGTCGAAGGCCTGCGCCGAGATCGTTTCGGCCAGCTACCGGGCGAGTTTCCTCGCCGATGCCCCCCAGCCCGTGGGCCTCGCCACCGCCCGCGCCGGCAACGTGATCGGCGGCGGCGACTGGTCGGAGGACCGGCTGATCCCCGACCTCGTGCGCGCGGCCATCGCCGGGCGCATCACTCCCATCCGCAACCCCCACGCCACCCGCCCCTGGCAGCACGTGCTGGAGCCGCTGTCGGGCTACCTGCTGCTGGGCCAGCGCCTGCTCGACGATCCGGCCGGCGTGGCCGAGGCCTGGAACTTCGGCCCCGAAACCGACGGCCACCTGAGCGTGGGCGAGGTCATCGCGCGGTTCACCACCCACTGGCCGGCCGTGCGCCACGAGACCGACACCCTCTCCGTCCATCCGCACGAGGCCGCGCTGCTGCACCTCGACTGCGGCAAGGCGCACCGCGAACTCGGCTGGCGCCCCGTGTGGGGTCCGGACACCATGATCGAACGCACCGCGGGCTGGTACCGCGCGCACCACCTGTCGTCGGCCGTGCTGAGCCACGACGACCTGCATCGCTACGTCGAGGACGCCCGCGCCGCCGGGTTGCCCTGGACCCGCCCGTGAGGTTCGAAGCCACCCCGCTCGCCGGCGTCTGGGAGATCACCACCCAGCCGCGCGGGGACGAACGCGGCCGCCTCGTGCGCGTGTTCTGCGAGGACACCTTCGCCGCCATCCGCCCCGGCCTGCGTTTCGTGCAGGTCAACCTGTCGGCCACGGCCCGCCAGGGCACGGTGCGCGGCCTGCACTTCCAGCGTGCGCCGTCGCTCGAGGCCAAGCTGATCCGCTGCGTGCGCGGCCGCGTGTTCGACGTCGCGGTGGACCTGCGTGCGGGCTCGCCCACCTTCGGCCGGTGGCACGCCGTGGAACTCTCCGCCGGCAACGACCGCCAGCTCTTCATCCCCGAGGGCTGCGCCCACGGTTTCCAGGCCCTCACCGACGACGTGGAGTTGCTGTACCAGCACACTGCGGCCTACGATGCGGCGAACGAGGGGGGCGTGCGCCACGACGATCCGTCGCTCGCCATCCCCTGGCCGCTGCCCGTGACGGTGCTGTCCGACCGCGACGGGGCCCTCCCGCTCATCGATCCCCATTTCCCAGGAGTGCAGGTGTGAAGTGCCGCCACTGCCAGGCCCCGCTCGCCGACGTGTTCATCGACCTCGGCGCGGCGCCCCCGTCCAACGCCTTCCTGCGCGCCGGTGAGCTCGACCGTCCCGAGCTGCACTTCCCGCTGAAGGTGTTCACCTGCGGCGAGTGCCGCCTCGTGCAGATCGACGAGGTGCAGCGCCATGACGCGATGTTCACGAACGACTACGTGTACTTCTCGTCGTACTCCAGCTCGTGGCTGGCGCACGCGAAGGCCTACGTCGACCAGGTGGCCGAGCGGCTCGCGCTGGATGAACGGTCGCTCGTGATGGAGATCGCCTCGAACGACGGCTACCTGCTGCAGTACGTGCGGCAGCGCGGCATCCCCTGCGTCGGCATCGAGCCCACCGCCGGCACCGCCGAGGTGGCCCGCGCGAAAGGCATCGAGAGCATCGAGACCTTCTTCGGCCACGGCTTCGCCACCCGCTTCGCGGCCGAGCGCCGGCAAGCCGACCTCGTGCTGGGCAACAACGTGCTCGCGCACGTGCCCGACATCAACGACTTCGTGGCCGGCCTGGCCGCCGTGCTGGCCCCTGGGGGCACCGTCACGCTCGAGTTCCCGCACCTGATGCAGCTCGTGCTGCAGCGGCAGTTCGACACCATCTACCACGAGCACTTCTCGTACCTGAGCCTGCTCACCGTGCAGCGCATCCTGGCGGCCCAGGGCCTGGCCGTGTGGGACGTCGAGACCCTGCCCACCCATGGCGGCTCGCTGCGCGTGTGGGCGCAGCATGCGGCCAACCCGCGCCCCAAGCATCCCCGCGTGGGCGAGCTGCTCGAACGCGAACGCGCCGAGGGCCTGCAGACCGACCGCTTCTACACCGGCTTCCAGGCGCAGGCCGACCGCATCAAGGACGACCTCGTGGCCTTCCTGATCGAGCAGAAGCGCGCCGGCCGCACCGTGGGCGCGTACGGTGCCGCCGCCAAGGGCAACACACTGCTGAACTACGCCGGTGTCCGCCCGGACCTGCTCCCATGGGTCGTCGACGCCTCGCCGCACAAGCAGGGACGCTTCCTCCCCGGCTCGCGCATCCCGGTGGTGAGCGAGGCGCACCTGCGCGCCGCGCGCCCCGACTTCGTCGTGATCCTGCCGTGGAACCTGCGCGGCGAGATCTCCACCCAGTTGGGCTACATCCGCGAGTGGGGCGGCCGCTTCGTCACCGCGGTGCCCGGCCTGCAGGTGTTCGATCCCGCCTGACATGAGGGTGCTGCTCACCGGCGCCGCTGGCTTCATCGGCCGGCACGTGCTCGACGCGCTGGCGCCGGCCGAGGTGCATGCGGTGAGCCGCGCCCCGCAGTCCGCCCGCGCCGGCGTCACCTGGCACACGGCCGACCTGCTGTCGGCCGGGGCCGCCCGCGCGCTGGTGCGCGACGTGCAGCCCACGCACCTCGTCCACCTCGCCTGGACGACCGCCCACGGCACGTACTGGCACGACCCCGCCAACCACGACTGGGTGGCGGCGAGCCTGGAACTGCTCGACGCCTTCGCTGCGGGCGGCGGCCGGCACGCCTTCGTCGCCGGCACCTGCGCGGAAGACGACTGGACGGGTGCCGGCCAGCTGCCGGCCACCCGCTATGGCCGCTGCAAGGCCGCGCTGCGGCTGCTGGCCAGCGACCGTGCGGCGATGCACGGCCTGCCCCTCGCGTGGGGCCGCGTCTTCTTCACGTTCGGGCCCGGCGAATCCGCCGCCCGCCTCGTGCCGTCGCTGAGCCTGAAACTGCTCGCCGGCCATGGGGCCGCCACCGGCCCGGGCGAACTCGAACGCGACTTCGTCTACGTCGAGGACCTCGCCGCGATGATCGCCCTCGCCTGCCGCACCGGCCACGACGGCGCGATCGACCTGTGCAGCGGCCGGGGCACGTGCATCGGCGACCTCGCCACCGCGGTGTCGCGCGAGACCGGTCGCGCCGAGCTGCTGCAGATCGGCGCCCTGCCCGCCCGCGCGGGCGATCCGGCGCGGCTGGTGGGCAACGCCGACGCCTTGCATGCCATGGGCTGGTGCGGTGGGCTGGGCGTCGAGGAAGGCCTCCGGCGATCGGTCGCCTGGTGGCGGGAGAATGCCGCATGACCGTCGCCCCGCACCTGCTCGCCGGCTTCGTCGCGCGCCAACTCCAGAACACCTACCCCGACGGGCACGAGGCACTGCCGTCGCTGCAGGCCGCACTGCCCGCTGCGCTCGAGCGCACCCGCCGCTGCGTCGCGGGCGTGAAGGCGTGGCAGGCCGGCTTCGACCCGCTCGTGTCGGGCCAGTACGCCACGTTCCTGTACTTCCTGTCGAACGAGGTGGGCGCGGCCGGCGGGGACACCGCCACCGCGGTGCGCCTGTTTCTCCTCAACAAGGCACTGCACGGCCTCGAACTCTTCCACGACGTGCCGCTGCCGGAGGTGTTCATGCTCGGCCACACACCCGGCATCGTGTTCGCGAAGGCCACCTACGGCAACCAGCTGATGCTGCACCAGGGCTGCACCGTGGGCCGCAAGATGAACGGCGACCGCCCGGTGCTCGAACGCCGCGTGGTGCTGTTCCCGAACGCGATGGTGATCGGCCGCTGCCACGTGCGCGAGAACACGGTGCTGGCCCCCGGCGTCGTGCTGGTGGACACCGACACGCCCGGCGACTGCCATGTGCTGCCGGGCCCCGACGGACCGGTGTTCAAGCCGGCGCGCCGGGACGTGTGGCGCGACTACTTCGTGGAGACCTGATTCAGCGCCAGTCGAGCAGGTCGACCGACAGCCCCATCGACCCGAGCCGCGCGAGGTTCTCGTCGCGGTAGTTCGGATTCATCAGCACGGCCGCGGTCACGCCGCGCGCCGCGAGTTCCGCGGGGCCGACGATCGGGTGCCCCGTGCCCGGCAGGAACTTGCCCTGCTTGTTCGGGTTCAGGTCCACCACGCAGTCGATCAGCGAACAGTCCGGATCGACGAGGTTCGCGAGCGTCACGCCCTTCGCCCCCGCCCCCCACAGCGCCACGCGCCCGGGGCGGCCCGACAGGCGGTCGAACCAGCGGCGGCGCATCTCGCCTTCCTCGCGGCCGTAGTCGCGGGCGAGCTGCAGGGTGTCGCCCGGTCCCGGCGCGGGCGGCACGGCGGCGCGGCCCGACTTGCGCGCCTGCAGCCACAGGTACTGCCCGCCGAAGACGTGATCGACCCGGTCGACCTCGAAGCCGGCGAGGCCGAACGCGTGCGACAGCGACGGCGCGGTGAACAGCGAGCAATGCTCGTAGAAGAAGTCCCACACCACCCGGTGGCGGAGAATCCAGTCGACGCAGGGCGTCTCGAAGAACACCAGCGCGCGGTCGGCGTTCGCGAGCGCCGCGTGGACGGACTTCAGCAGTGGCAGCGGGTCGGCCACGTGTTCGATGACGTGGCGGCAGATCACCACGTCGGCCGGCACGTCGGTGCAGTCGGCACCGTAGTAGCGGGTGTGGAACCGGAGGCGGCCGTCGAGCGCGGTGGGCGGGCCGAGGTAGCTCGGGTCGAAGCCCTGCCCCCGGTTGTTGGCGCCGGGGTAGCCCACCAGCTTGTGCAGGAACTCGCCCTTGCCGCAGCCCACCTCGACGATGCGAGCATCGCGCACGCCACAACGCGTCACCAGGTCCTCGACCAGTCCGTCGAGGTAGGCCTCGAAGTGCGGCGAGCACGACTGGGTGTTGTCGTAGTGTTCGCCGTAGGACAGCAGGCCCGCGTCGAACGTGGCGTTGAAGACGAAACCGCAGCCGCCGCACACGGCCATGTCGAGCTGGCCGCGGGCCACACCGCGCGCCTCGTCCCGGCGGCCGGCCAGCAGGTTCTGGTGCACGGGCTGTTCGGCCCGGCGGACGAAGGTCTCCAGCGACACGCCGCCGCACACCGGGCAACGCAGGCGGGCGGTGGTCATTGCGGGAACCGGGCCATCAGCTCGGCCTCGGCCACGACCCGCACGCCGCGGTCCTTGTCGTGGTAGGCCACGCCCCCCGTGGCCGAGCGCAGGAACACGAGGGTGCGCGACAGGCTGTCGCGCGGCGGCAGGTGGGGCTCGAAGCGCACCGGGCGCGGCGAACGCGCTTCCAGGTAGGCCTTCAGCTCGGGCTCGCACGGGCCGGCGCACAGCACCGTGTCCGTGCCGCGCGCGAGCACGGGGTCGTTCAGCAGGAAATGCAGTGCCGCCTCGAGCGCCAGGCGCGGCATCGGCACGGGCAGCGCCGCCTCGTAGCCCATGCCCTTCAGGCGCATGGCGATCATGTGGGTGTCGACCGGGTTGCGGCCTGCGCCGATGCGCAGGCGCAGCGCCACCGACATGCGCGTCGCGATCATCTGCTGGATGCGCAGCTGCAGGCCCAGGCGCTCCTCGAGCGGCAGGTCGCCCGCCCGGGCGAGCAGGTAGTCGAGCCCGCCGCGGTAGCGGTCCCAGGCGTACTCCACCTCCTGGTTGCCGAGCTGCTCGCGCACGTCGTCGGCGAAGTAGTTCGTGATCTGCACGTAGAACGGCTGCTGCTGGACCAGCACCGCGCCGTGGGCCAGGTAGTCGGCCGCGTGCACGAAGGCGAAGAAGGCCTGTTCGTTGATGCGCGGCATCACCCGGCGCATCACGTCGGTGCGGGTGATCTGCACCTCGGGGAAGACGTGGTGGCGCAGGATGACGTCGAGCAGCTCGCGGTGCTCGCCCTGCGCCACGCGGAAGTCGCGCGGCACGTTGTAGAAGGTGCCGTAGTCCTTGTCGGCGACGAGGTCCAGCGTGACCTGCGGCGCGTACACCACCGCGATGCCGGGGTCGGCCTCCATGCGGGCGATGGTGGAGGCGACGTGCTCGACCATCAGGCTGTCGTCGTCCGCGATGTACACCATGTAGCGCCCGGCGGCCTCGCCGGTCACGAACTGGAAGTTGGCGAACCCGCCGATGTTCTCCGCGTGACGGATCGCACGGATCGGCAGGCGCGCCGCGAAGGCTTCGATCACGGCCGGGGTGCGGTCGGTGGAAGCGTTGTCGGCGACGACGATCTCGTACGGGTACGGGAACGCGGCCAGCGGTTCCTCCAGGCTGCCGAGCAGCGACTCGAGGTAGCGGCTGCGGTTGAAGGTGGGGATGCAGAAGCTGACCAGCGGCGTCGGACTCATGGGCGTGCAAAGGCGGCGGGACCCGGTGTCCCTGGTTCATTGTCGGCAGATTCGCCTGTCGCTGAAATCCATTTAATGGATCCGGCGGGGCGGTCGTCCTGTACAGACATCGGCGCTTTTCTCGCGCCACCGCCCTACCGGAGACCGCCATGCTGAGCCTGAACACCAACGCCGCCGCCCTGTCCGCTCAAAGCTCGGTCGGCAGCACCCAGAAGTCGCTGTCGACGTCGATGACCCGCCTGAGCACGGGCTACCGCGTCAACTCCGCGATGGACGACGCCGCCGGCCTGCAGATCG
>Ga0209281_1001669_pt1 | contig 11736 bp, 9 predicted proteins | sample MedtruBG_FD_187514 | JGI IMG/M metagenome (GOLD analysis project Ga0209281, IMG submission 187514) | Root nodule microbial communities of legume samples collected from California, USA - Medicago truncatula BG (SPAdes) (version 2) | ecosystem: Host-associated > Plants > Roots > Nodule | place... | reverse complement strand
TACGCGGTGGTACGTTCGTTCCAGGAATCGGAATGAATGATGTTGCCGTCCTTGTAGGTCCAGGTGATTTTTTCGTAACGCAGCTCAATCGCTTCGAGATGGTTATGCTTCTCGAAAGAAGGGTCTTTGATGTCGTGCATTTTCGGCGCGACTTTCACCAGCTTGACGTTTTCCAGTTTGGTGTTGAAGTACTCCACTTCCTGGCCCGCGTCGTTGATGCGATACCATTTGAACTCGGCTGATTTCAGGGTCTGACCGGTGGTCACTGCCTTGTACAGGTACGGGCTCGAGGAATCGATTTCCTTGGTGAACAGGAACGGGGTGTGGATACGGGTACCGGTCAGTTTGCCGGTGTTGTTGTCGGTCGGGATGTACAAGCAGTGATCCTGCGCAACCACTTCGATGCTGCCCTCACGATCTTTCACATCCACGGAACCTTTAATGTCCGCACCACCGTCGTCTTTCAGCCACAGATAAACAGGAATTGCCATGGTTACTTCTCCATTTCTTGAGTTGAGGCGTCACCATCATCCGTTGAATCCGGTGACGCTTTTGATGAGTCCGGCACCTGACAGGCATCGGCCTGCGGTACAAGACTGATTTCGACCCGGCGGTTGAGCGCACGGCCTTCCGGGGTGTCATTGGTTGCGACCGGTCGGCTTGCGCCGTAGCCCTGAACCGCAAAACAGCTTTCCGGCACGTCGCCGGTGTCACGCATCCAGTTGCGCACCGATTCGGCACGCCTCAGGGACAGCGGCTGGTTGATCTGCTGACTACCGGTGTTGTCGGTGTGACCCGCCACCACAATCAGCCAGCCCGGTCTGGCCTTGATGCCTACCAGGGAATTCACCAGCACTTTGGTCGAGCCGGATTTGAGGTCAGATTTGCCGGAATCGAACAGCGACATGCTGTCGAGGCGGATAATTTTCGGCACCGGTTTCACTTTGGGTTTTGGCGGTGGAGGCGGCGGCACATAAGTATCAATCGCCTGCTGAACACGCAGCCACAAGCGTTCACCGGTGTAGAGACCCAGACCATAACGCAGCGGCTCACCCTGGCGCTGCCAGCGCTCCAGCAACAGCGCATCCTGCTGCAGGGCATGCAGCGATTGTGCTTTAGGGACATAATGCGTCATCGGGATGGCATACCAGCGTTGCAGGTCCGAGCTGACCCGCCCGATAAGGGACTGGTTATGCAGGACGGACAGACCGGTTGCTGCCAGCGCACAAAGCAGGAGGACAATAACCACCCTGCGTCCGGTTTTACCCCCCTGCAACGGCATGGCATACGGCATCAGCAGCGGCAGAACCGGATCGGCAAAGTGCCACAACGGGGGATACGAGATGGCCTTCGGCGGTGGCAGCAAAGCTGAATGGCGGAACAGCCATTGTGGCCACATGGCATCAGAAAGGGTTCTGATTGCGCCACTGCGCAGCACCACAGCAAACGGGGTCACAGCCGGGCAGAGTCGGTCCGGTTTTGACAGCTCATCCATGACCACCTGCAGCAGCAGGCTCATCGCCTGAGACAGATACGGCAAACTGGTCACGCTCTCCGGTTGCCGGCGCCATTCATCCAGTGCAAGGGCCGGTTCATCAGCCGGGCAGACCAGCGACGTTTTTCCCCGGACCACAATCCACGGTGTTTCAGGGCCAGAAAATTCCCCCGTCAGAACGACCGGTGGGGTGTAGCCCGAAAGATTTTTCAGCTGTTTCACCTGCTGGCGAAGAGCTTTCAGGGACGCCCGCAGCAGCCCTTCATCCTCATGCAAATCCGGCAGGAAGCGGTACATGACAACCAGTTGCCCGGCCATGCGCGGTTCACGGACCAGTAACCGGTCAGCAAACGCGCTCAGGCTCTGCGGGGTACCTGCCTGCAGATAGCAGCCCTGCGCGGTGGTGCGACACGGCCCGTCCGCAAACAGGTTGTCACTGAGGTCACCACAGACCAGTAACACCGGACCGGTAAACCCCTCCGGGGGGTAAATCCCGCTTTCGTCCTGCGCTTTCGATGGACGCTGACGCCGATAACGGCGATGTGTAACCCACAGTGCCGCAATGCAGACCACAGCCGTCAGGCTGCCTTTCAGCAGTGCGGTGACATTCAGAAACCCCCAGACCAGCCAGAGTATTGCCACCAGACAAATCAGTACCGGAAACAGTGCCCGTAGCAGTGCAGATCTACGCATCAGTGCAGCTCCGGCAGTTGCTGGTGAAGCAGATCCTGTAACCACAGATGACCACCTGTCCAGACAGCGGCAGTCAGTATCACAGCCAGAATTATCCAGAACCACACAGAACGCAGGAGGTTATAGCGGCGTTTCCCGGTCTTATGGACCACCAGGGACACACCCGTCTCCAGTGGCGGGACGCGTTCGTTCAGGGCAGCCAGCGTTTCTTCACGCTGCTCCTGCCCTACCCCGGACAGACTGAATTGCCCCTGAAAGCCCAGCGCCAGCACTCGCTGATAGCAGACCAGGACTGCCGGGACCGGAGAAGGCTGACGTAATACTTCCGCGATACGGTCGTACAGGGCTCCCCCGGCACGCAGGGAGCCGAAGTAACGGGCCTGTAGCGGCGCAGCGCGCCAGGCTTTCGCCCCTTCATCAATCTCAACTTTCTGCGGTGAACCGGCTTCAGAGGCCTGCTCAGACTCAGAGCCAGACGGTTCGGAGCCTGACGACGCGGTAACCGGTTTGCGGTTCATCACCGCTTCATCCAGCAGGGCACATTGCGCATAGGAAATATGCGTGATGCTCTCACTGTCGTACCCGGCACGCTCCAGTGCTTCCCTGACACTTTCGACCTGCGCACAGCAGTTTTTATAGAGTGCCTGACCATCGGGCGCTCTGGCCCCGTGGCGCAACTGCGCTACGGTTAACCAGGTGTCCGCCATCAGACTGTCGATATCGATATCGTTTCTCATGAGCGCAGCACCGCAAACAATTCAAGTTCCAGTTCACCCAATAGCGACGGTACGTAGAACAGACAGACGCCCTGCTCCAGCATGTCGTGTGCCGCCCGACTCTCCATATCCAGGACGAAATACTGGTTTTCCAGTCGAACCGGCAGCGCCGCAGGCACACGGCTCAATGGGATCAGACCGATCCCTTCCATTGCCACACCGGATATCTGTCCGACGTCATCCGGAGTACCGGCCATCGCCATTTCGGCAAACTTCTCGGCCACCTGCCAGGTGGGCAAATTCGAACGAACAGACAGATAGAAATCCGCCTCTTCGCGCAGACGGATATCATGCAGTACCGCCTTCCAGGTCTGCGCGTCCTGACGTGTCATGTTCACCGCCACGACACGTGATGGCAGGCTGGCTTCCAGCAGTTCGCTGATCAGTTCGAACAGCGGCGGGAAGGTGTTTTCCGGCACCTGATGGTCATAGCCCGGAATGGCATCGAGGTCGCGGTCCAGAGAAAAGGTCAGCATGCTGCCGGCCAGACGCGCCAGCTCAGCCCACACCTGCTCCGGATGACGGGCCGGGAAACGCTCAAACTCGGACAGGACCCGGGCGTGCGTATTCAGCGCATTGAGCAGCCAGAACAGCGACACATCTGCCACGGCAAAATCAGCCATCCGGTCGTTACTTTCACGACGCATGGCCATCAGACGCTGACGACGGGATCGCAGTTGGCGGTTGAGCAGAACCAGGCGCTCACGCAGTACGTGGCTGGCTGAGAACAGAGCCATCGGTGGCACAAAGTCAGGATCCTGGCGCCAGCCATTCTGGCCATCACGCAACAGACGCGCCACAGCACAGGTCTGCCAGGCATCGTTGCTTTCATGGTCAAAACGAAAGGCAAGATTGAACCGGGCCACGGCCATCGGCTCTTCTTCCTGACCAAACGCATCCTGAATGGTGACCCACTCTTCGCGATAGCGCAGGGGACGTTCAGCGGGCACTGTCTCCGTCTGGACATTGACAATGCCGGGTTGCATCACCGGCAATGCCAGCAGAACGGTCACACTGTCCGTCCGACCCGAAGCGGGCAACATCACTTCCCGCGGTTCGGGTGGCAAATCACTGTTTTGGGTGTCAACCAGTGTGCCATCCGGTAGCCACAGACGCAGGGTCTGCACCTGGAGCCGACCGGACGTCAGAAGCGCGTCATTGAGTTCAACCCGCTCAACGCCCCACGGAAAGGGGCTGGTGAGCGTGGACAATCCTGCGCGGGAAAACGCCTCCCACTCAGACTGCTGCTGAAACTGCTGAGGGGCCAGCAAGGCCCCTTCGTTCCATAACGGACGGAAAATCTTCATCCCTGATTATCCCTCGCCTTACGCTTTCGCTTTCGGCATCTGGGAAACCAGCGACAGATTCACGTCCATGCCTTCAACCTGGAAGTGCGGGATAGCGAACAGTTTCACGCGGAAGAAGCCCGGGTTATCCTCGATGTCTTCGACCAGCACTTTCGCATCGCGCAGCGGGTGAGATGCCTGCAGTTCGTCGCCCGGATCGGTCATTTCGGTGACCAGACCACGGACCCAGGTGTTGAGCTCCAGCTCGAGCAGGCGGCGGTCTTTGGTGGTGCCGATGTTTTCACGCTGAATGAGTTTCAGATAATGCGCGATACGCGACAGCAGGAAGATGTACGGCAGACGGGCATTGATGCGGCTGTTGGCCGTGGCATCGGACGTGTCATACAGCGCCGGCTTCTGGGTGGAGTTCGCCGAGAAGAAGCAGGAATAATCCCGGTTCTTGTAGTAGGACAGGGGAATGAAACCGAGGTTAGCGAATTCAAATTCGCGGGTTTCCGGGATCATCACTTCTGACGGGATCTTCACCTGATTACCGGTGCCGAGGTCATACAGGTGGATTGGCAGGTCTTTCACTGCGCCACCGGCCTGCGGGCCACGAATTTGTACGCACCAGCCGTTGTTGATGAAGCTTTTCACCATGTTGGCGGCAAAGGCGAACGAGGCGTTGGTCCACAGGTATTTATCGTGATCCGGACCTTTCACTTGTTCAACATAGTTGAAGCTGCGTACCGGCACGGTATCCGGACCATACGGCAGACGGCCCAGCACGCGCGGCATGACCAGGCCAAGGTAGCGGGAGTCGTCGGTATCGCGGAAGGATTTCCACTTGATGTATTCGGCACGGTCGAAGTAGTTACCGATATCCTTGATGGCCGCGACCTGCTCCATATTGTCTTTTAAAAAGAACTTCGGACCCGCAGAGCCAATGAACGGCATGTGCGCCGCAGCGGACACTTTGGAGATGTTACGCATCAGCGCCACGTCCTGTGCCGAGGCGTCAAACTCGTAGGCTGAAATCACCGCAGCAATCGGCTCACCGCCCGGGGTGTCGTATTCCGCAATATAGGTCTGCTTGTACAGGCCGCTCTGGATGATTTCCGGGGAATCCTCGAAGTCCTGACGCAGCTCCTCTTTCGACAGATCGAGTAATTCCAGTTTCACGTTCTGGCGGAAGTCGGTTTTATCGACCAGCGATTTCAGGCCCCGCCACACGGATTCCACCTTCTGGAATTCATCATTGTGCATGATCTCATCCAGCTGGCGGCTGATCTGGAAATCCAGTTCTGCGATGTGGCTGTCCAGCAGGGTTTTATCCAGTTTTTCCACTTTCTGACCGGATTTCTGCAGGCACTGCATAAAGACCTGAACTGCCGCAGTCACACGCGCATTGGTCGAGGTTTCGGCCATCACCGTATTATCATCAAACCCGTTAAGCGGGTTCATTCTCGCAACCGGCTGCAGATTTATTTTGTCGAACAGTGAGGCATATACGCCGCCAGCTGGCAGCGTTTTTTCAACAGTGGCGCCGCCCGCCATATTCCGGGATTCATTATTGACTGACATTAGCATTTACTCGTCTTTATTCCGTTAAAAGAAGTTCCAGTCATTAAGCCTGGGTCGGGGCAAGCGCATTCAGCTCACTGCGCAATTCATCGGACAGCGCGGGGTCTTTTAATATCGTTTCCAGTTCTTTCCTGAAAGTCACATTATCGAGAAGATTGGATTTCAAATCGCGCAACAGATTACGCATGGACAGCATTGCCCGGAGCTGAGGAATTTGACGCGCCACCGCCTCAGGTTCAAAATCTTTCATATTCTGAAAGGACAGCGTCACATTTTCTTCAGTTCCGTCGTTGGCGAGGGTGTTCTTTACGGTGAGGTTAACTTCGGGATTAAGTTCAGTCAGGACGCTGTTGAAATTGTTTTTTGTGACGTTGATTTTTTCGCGCTCAGACAATGGCCCCTGAGCCTTGCCATTGCTGAAGTCGCCGACGCTCAGGAGTTTCAATGGGAGCTCAACTTTTTTCTGAGCACCGTTCGTAAACAGGTCTAATTTTATATTTACGCGCGCACGCGGTATCTCGTTCTGAAATGATTCAGACATATACATTTATCTCCTGAATGAATTAATCCCTTAGCCGGGCACAGTGTCACCATAGAAAATGGGGCTTTTAATTTTAACGCCTGATTGATAGCAGGGTAAAGCGGATAAAACGGAATTTGTAATGTTAGCCAGGCCCAATGAAAGTTAAGTGTGGCTACACTTCTACGGTATAACTGGGCTGAGCAGGGATAGTAAACCCTGAATTCAAATTTACTAAAAATGCTCTCATATAAAATTCAGAATTTTCACACAACAATAATAGGCGTTGGATGAGTGGCGAATAATCCGAAGCATAATTTCAAGGTCCGTTATTGGACTCAATAAGCATATTTAAATAATTTGACATGTCATTTCCGATTCTGAAATAAGACAATAATCACCTGGATATTCTGAAGCGCAAAATCCGGGAACGTTCACCCGTGATCAAAACGGCATCTGCTGAACTGAAAGCGCTGGCCATTCACCGTATGAATACTCGCCCGCATTCTGGCGAACGCGTAAAAGATATTGCTGCCGGGCTGCTGGTCTCCATCAGCAGGCCCAACAGCCGGGTGAAGAAGGAAGCAGGATAACAAGAGTAGTGGCATAGTTAATTTGGCCACCTGATTAGAGGTGATATCCTCTTCGTAATTCAAACAGGTGACTTATGATCCAAAAACAAGACGAACCTTTACTGGCACGAGGCCAACGGAAAGGGCAAAATGCGCATGTTATAAGCCCCCAGAGTGACTGACTAAAAAACATTTACCGAAACGGTATAATTTGCCCACCTCGCTCAATAACCAATCAGCCTCGCTCGACAAAAACATCTCGTTAGCAATGTGTTATCCTCCGCGTTTCATAATCACGCAAATTCGATCCTGATTAAGGACATCAAGAGGTTTTATGCGCATTGGAATCGCCTTCCCAATCCTGTGTTTTATCGTCGCAGTCGCTTTCCTGGCCTGGTTTATCATCGGTGGTTACGCCACGCCGGGGTCCTGATTTTCACCGGTAATTCGCTTTAGTACATACCACCATACATTATTAAAATATTGGTAAATTATACTTACCATTCATTATGGTGATGGTACGATCGGCTTGTTGCTAACTGATCAAAAGGATTAACAGTGAAAAACGCATCCAAATTTGCTGCTGCCGTGCTCTCTCTGGCCTGTGTCTCTGCCAGCGCCTTCGAGGCCAATACGCCGCTGGAAAAAGTGGCCCCTTATCCGCAGGCTGAAAAAGGGATGAAGCGTCAGGTTATTACGCTTCCGCAGCAGAAAGACGAGTCTGGCTACAAAGTGGAGCTGCTGATTGGTCAAACGCTGGAAGTGGACTGTAACCAGCATCGCCTGGGCGGTGAACTGGAAAGCAAAACGCTGGAAGGCTGGGGTTACGACTACTACGTCTTCGACAAAGTAACTTCCCCGGCGTCCACCATGATGGCCTGCCCGGACGGCAAGAAAACGCAGAAATTCGTGACCGCGTATCTGGGTGACGACGCGATGGTGCGCTACAACAGTAAGCTGCCGATTGTGGTATACACGCCGGAAAACATCGACGTGAAATACCGAGTCTGGAAAGCCGAAGAGAGCGTGCAGAACGCCGAAAAGCGCTAATTCAGCGTTAGATAAAGCCCCGTTCATCGGGGCTTTATTATTACAGGGCGATATCCGCCACCGGTTGCAGCTCCACCCGCGGAGGTGTGAACTGTGCCTGAGGCACCGGATCGACCGGCGTTTCGGCATCGTAACGCAGGCCAAGCACTTCGCTGGTATGCGCCAGCGTCTGTTGAATAGCCAGCGGATCTCCGCTCAGACGGCTGCCGTAAGTCGGCACCACCGAGCGCAGTTTTTCCTGCCACGCCGGTGAATTTACCTTCTCTTTAAATACCTGCTCCATCAAATGCAGCATGATCGGTGCCGCCGTCGATGCGCCAGGTGACGCGCCCAGCAGCGCCGCCACGGTGCCGTGCTCGTCGCTCACCACTTCGGTCCCCAGACGCAACACGCCGCCTTTGTCTTCGTCGCGTTTGATGATTTGCACGCGTTGACCCGCCTGCCACAACCGCCAGTCGCTTTTTTTCGCTAACGGATAGTATTCCTGCAGTGCAGCCAGACGATCTTTATCGTTCTGCATCACCTGCCCGACCAGATACTTCACCAGACTGAAGTTATCCAGCCCGACGTTAATCATCGGCATAATGTTTGATTTGTTGGTCGAGCCGAGCAAATCCCACAGCGAACCGTTTTTCAGGAACTTGGTGGAAAACGTCGCGAACGGCCCAAACAGCGCCGCGCGTTTGCCATCGATGATGCGGGTATCAATGTGCGGGACCGACATTGGCGGCGCGCCCACGGAAGCCTGACCGTACACTTTCGCCAGATGATGATTCACTACGTCCGGGTTTTCGCACACCAGGAACTGGCCGCCGACCGGGAAGCCCGCGTACTCTTTCGCCTGTGGAATACCGGTCTGTTGCAACAGTTTGAGTGCCGCCCCGCCCGCGCCAATAAAGATAAATTTCGCCCGGATGGTGCGACGAACTTTAGCGTTGTTGGCGTCAGAAACGGTGACCGTCCAGCTGTTATCCGCGTTGCGTTTAAAACGGCGCACCACGGTGTTGAGCTGCAACGAGAAGTTGTCATGACGGCGCAGGCCGGCTATCAGCTGGCGAGTGATCTCGCCATAGTTCACATCGGTGCCGACTTCGGTCCGCGTCGCGGCAACTTTCTGCTGCGGATCGCGCCCTTCCATCACTAACGGCGCCCACTTCTTAATCTGTTCGGTATCTTCGGAATAACGCATGCCCTGGAACAGGGAGTTCTGCTGAAGCGCGGCATAGCGGGCGCGCAGGAAGTTGACGTTGTCTTCGCCCCACACAAAGCTCATGTGCGGTACGGTATTAATAAAAGTCTTCGGCTGTTGCAAAACGCCGCGTGTCACCTGATGCGCCCAAAACTGACGCGAGATCTGAAAGGCTTCGTTAATCTCGATAGCTTTGTCGATGCTGACAGAACCGTCCGCTTTTTGCGGCGTGTAGTTCAGTTCCATCAGCGCGGCATGGCCGGTACCGGCGTTGTTCCAGCCGTTGGAGCTCTCCTCGGCGACGCTTTCCATACGTTCAACCATAGTAATAGACCAATCCGGCTCCAGTTCCTGAAGCCAGGTTCCCAGCGTGGCGCTCATGATGCCACCGCCAATCAACAACACATCCGTCTCATGCTCGGTACGGGCGTGGGTCTGGTCTGCCAGAGGTTCGGCATCGAAACCAACCGCCTGTGAGCTGCGTACGGCCATCTTTTTAGTCATCGTAATGAGCCTTACTGTACTCGCGTTTTTTGTTTTAGCGCAGGTGAAACGATTCGGGGAAATCCACGTTAGCACTGACGGTGAAAGATTTAAATATTGTTTAATCTTTAAGTTCTGTTTTGATAACTGTTATAAAAATGTTTAATAAATGTGTCACACGGATGAGTATTGGTACTGGCGAAATGTGACGCAACGCGGTAATATCGCCCGTTTTGTGACATACAGCACATCCCGTACTTATGATTAACCGGTCATCCATAACCTTACTTTCTCTATGCCTGATACCTCTTCATCGTTAACGACTGCTGAACAACATGCGCTCTCCACCATCGTGCGCTCTCCTGCCCTGCTGCTGCGCGAGTCGCTGGCCGGGGTGATCACTGCGCTGGCGCTGATTCCGGAAGTGATTTCTTTTTCGGTGATTGCAGGCGTTGACCCGAAAGTGAGCCTGATTGCCTCGGTGGTGCTGTGTCTGGCGATGTCGTTCCTCGGCGGGCGTCCGGCGATGGTGACGGCGGCGGCGGGTTCGGTGGCGCTGGTCATCGGCCCGATGGTGCACCAGCACGGCGTGGCGTACATCCTGCCTGCGGTAGTGATGGCGGGCGTGATTCAAATTTTGTTTGGTGTACTCGGCATGGCGAGGCTGATGCGATTCATCCCACAGGCGGTGATGACCGGCTTCGTGAATGCGCTCGGTATTCTGATTTTCTTTGCCCAGGTGCCGCATTTTTGGAGCAAAGAGCCGCTGATTCTGGCGCTGTTCGCCGCCACGCTGCTGATTGTGCTGTGGCTGCCGCGCGTGATTAAAAGCGTGCCTTCCCCGCTGATCGCTATCGTTATTTTGACCTTGTACACCGTCTACAGCGGCCAGATTCTGCCGACCGTCGGCGATGAAGGTTCGATGTCAGGCGGTTTGCCAGGGCTGACCCAGCTGCTGGTGCCGCTTAATCTGCACACATTACAGATAATCTGGCCCTGCGCGCTGAGTATCGCCTTTGTCGGACTGATGGAATCGCTGCTGACGGCAAAACTGGTGGATGACTTAACTGCCACGCCGTCAAACAAATCGCGTGAAAGCGCCGGGCTGGGTATCGCCAATATCATGGCCGGCTTTTTCGGCGGGATTGCCGGGTGCGCGATGATCGGCCAGACCATCGTCAACGTGGAAATGGGTAAGGGCCGCAGCCGCCTGTCTACCGTGGTAGCAGGTCTGGTGTTGCTGTTACTGGTGACCGGGCTAAGCAACGTGATGGCGAAAATTCCGATGGCAGTACTCGCCGGGATCATGGCGATTGTGGCGTTCAAAACCTTTAGCTGGCATAGCATTCAGCCAGCCACCCTCAAGCAAACGCCGTGGTCGGTCACGCTGGTGATGCTGGTCACCGTCGCGGCGACCGTCAGCACCGGCAATCTGGCCATTGGTGTACTGGCCGGGATTGTGGCGCTGGTGTTGATTCCGAAGCGTATCCGCCGCCATCACGCGGCTAAAGCAGAAACACCGTCGCCAGACCCAGAAAAATAAAGAAGCCGCCAGTGTCGGTGATCGCGGTGATCATCACACTGGAGCCGACAGCCGGATCACGGCCGAATTTGGTCATGATCATCGGGATCAGCACTCCCATCAACGACGCCACCAGCAGGTTGAGCACCATCGCCAGCATCATCACGCCGCCAAGTTGCGGGTCGTCGTACAGCCACCACGTCACTCCGCCCATAATGCCGCCCCACACCAGACCGTTAATCAGCGCCACGCCCATTTCACGCAGGATCAGGAACGAAAAGTTACCCGGCTGAATATGCTGGAGCGCCAGCGCGCGAACGATCATGGTGATGGTCTGGTTGCCGGTATTGCCGCCGATCCCCGCCACAATGGGCATCAGCGAGGCCAGGGCCACCAACTGGGAAATGGTGTGTTCAAAGCTATCAATCACCCTTGAGGCGATAAACGCGGTACACAGGTTGACCGCCAGCCACGCCCAGCGCGTTTTCACCGCTTTGCTGACCGGGGCGAACACGTCCTGATCGTTACTCAGACCGCTCATCTGGCGAATATCGTTGTCGGTCTCT
>Ga0209281_1001667_pt1 | contig 11744 bp, 7 predicted proteins | sample MedtruBG_FD_187514 | JGI IMG/M metagenome (GOLD analysis project Ga0209281, IMG submission 187514) | Root nodule microbial communities of legume samples collected from California, USA - Medicago truncatula BG (SPAdes) (version 2) | ecosystem: Host-associated > Plants > Roots > Nodule | place... | reverse complement strand
TTGCGTGAAAACCGCGTGCGCAGCATCGAGCAGCCTTTCCCTGGTCTGCTCCCGGCTTTGCTCGCGGCTGAGTCGTTGGCGTGTCATGGATCGAATTCTAACAGCAACGTATTCAAATACAATGTTGCATCTGAATTCATAAGTGAATTAAAATGCGAAAAACTTGAATTATGTTTGATGGTTCGGCGCTCCACGCCAGTCCGCACATTCAATTCCACGAAAGGAACGTCGTGAAGCCTGCCCTCCGTCTTCGCTCGCGCAGCCTGCCTGCGCGCGCCTTGTCCCTCCCCCTGGTCATCCTGCTGGCGGCCTGCAGCAAACCTGCGCCGGTGGCCGATGCGCCCCGTGAAGTGGTGGTGCTGCAAGCCCAGCAACGCGATGGCGCGCAACCGCTGCGGCTGCCGGCCGAGGTGCAGTCGCGCTTCGTGACCGCCATGTCGTTCCGGGTCGCCGGCAAGTTGGCGCAGCGCCGGGTGCACCTGGGTGACAAAGTGAAGAAGGGGCAATTGCTGGCGCGGCTCGATCCGGTCGACGCCGACTATAACGCCGCCAGCGCCCGCGCCGACCTGGATGCGGCGCGCCAGCATCTGGACGCTGCCGCCAGGCAGCTCCAGCGCGACACCGACCAGGCACGCGAAAACCTGATCAGCGCCCAGCAACTCGAACAGAGCCAGGACGCGCATGCCGCCGCGCTGGCCCAGTTCAAGGCGGCCCAGGCGCGCGCCGGGGTGGCTGGCAACCAGCGCAACTACACCGACCTGGTGGCCGACCGGGATGGCGTGATCAGCGCCGAACAGGCCAATACCGGCGACGTGCTGTCGGCCGGACAACCGGTGTATTCACTGGCCTGGAGCGGCGCGGTCGATGTCATCACCGACGCCGCCGAAGGGCAGGTGGCGCGTATCCGCGCCGGTGCGGCGGCCACCGTCACGCTGGCCGCCTTGCCGGGCCGCAGTTTCACTGGCCGTGTGCGCGAGGTGAGCCCGGCGGCCGATGCGCAAAGCCGCACCTACCGCGTCAAGGTCACGCTGGAACAACCCGATGCGGCAGTGCTGCTGGGCATGAGTGGCGAAGTGCTGATCGCCAGCGGGGAGCCGCGCACCGCGCCGATCACCGTGCTGCCCGCCACTGCCTTGTTCCATCAGGGCGACAAGCCGGCGCTGTGGATCGTGCGCAGTGATGGACAGCTCGAATTGCGTCCGGTGACGGTGGCCGCCTACGGTGAGCGCAGCATCTCGCTTGCGCAAGGCGTGGCTGCCGGTGAGCAGGTGGTGGTGCAGGGCGTGCACACCCTCACGGTCGGCGAGAAGGTCAAGCCCATCGCTCCGCTGCATGCCGAGGACTTCGCACTATGAGCGCGCCGGGTCGTTTCAACCTGTCCTCCTGGACGCTGCAGCACCAGGCACTGGTGACCTTCATCCTGGCGCTGGTGACCTTGCTGGGCATAGGTTCCTACAGCAAGCTGTCGCAGTCCGAAGACCCGCCGTTCACCTTCAAGGTAATGGTGATCCAGACCGACTGGCCGGGCGCCACCGCGCGGCAGGTGCAGGAGCAGATCACCGATCGCATCGCCCGCAAATTGCAGGAGACGCCGGATGTCGACTTCCTGCGCAGCTATTCCCGCGCCGGCCAGTCGCAGCTGTTCTTTACCATCAAGGACACCGCGCCGGCGGCGCAGGTGCCCAAGACCTGGTACGAGGTGCGCAAGAAGGTCGGCGACATCGCCGCCACCTTGCCGCAGGGCGTGCACGGGCCGTATTTCAATGACGAATTCGGCGACGTCTATACCAATATCTATGCGCTGGAAGGCGATGGCTTTTCGCCGGCGCAACTGCGCGACTACGCCGACCAGTTGCGCGGCGAGCTGCTGCGCGTGCCTGGCGTGGGCAAGATCGATTACTTCGGCGAGCGCAACCAGCGCATCTATATCGACATCTCGAATGCCCAGATGACGCGCCTGGGCATCAGCCCGCAGCAACTGGCCGATGCCATCGGCGGCCAGAACTCGGTGGTGCCGGGCGGCCTCATCACCGCCACCGACGACCGCGTCTATGTGCGGCCCACCGGGCAGTTCACCGACATGCCGTCGCTGGCCGACAAGATCATCCATATCAACAACCGCAATTTCCGGCTGGGCGACATCGCCAGGATCACGCGCGGCTACGACGAACCGCAGGAGCAGGAAATGCGCTCCAACGGCAAGCCGGTGCTGGGCATCGGCGTGACCATGCAACCTGGCGGCGATGTGATCCGCCTGGGCCAGGCCTTGGACCGGCGCACTGACGAACTGCGCAAGCGCCTGCCAGCCGGGCTGACCCTGACCCCGGTATCGAGCATGCCGCACGCCGTGGCCAAGTCGGTCGACGACTTCCTGGAGGCGGTGGCCGAAGCGGTCGCCATCGTGCTGGTGGTGAGCCTGGTATCGCTGGGGCTGCGCACCGGCATGGTGGTGGTGATCTCGATTCCCATCGTGCTGGCGGTCACGGCGCTGTTCATGGACATGCTCGACATTGGCCTGCACAAGGTGTCATTGGGCACCCTGGTGCTGGCGCTGGGCCTGCTGGTCGATGACGCCATCATCGCCGTCGAGATGATGGCGGTAAAACTGGAGCAGGGCTGGAACAAGCGCCGCGCCGCCGCCTTCGCCTATACCAGCACCGCCTTCCCGATGCTCACCGGCACCCTGGTGACGGTCTCCGGTTTCCTGCCGATTGCGCTGGCCAAGTCCGGCACAGGCGAATACACGCGTTCGATCTTCGAGGTCTCGGCGATCGCCTTGCTGCTGTCGTGGCTGGCGGCGGTGATCCTGATCCCGCTGCTGGGTTATCACATCCTCAAGGAGAAGCCCGGTGCGCTGAGCGACGAACAGATCGCGGCCAATCCCCATGCCGGGCATGACGAGGAAGACCACGACCATCCGATCTACCAGACCCGCATCTACACCCGCCTGCGGCGCGCGGTGGCATGGTGCGTGGTCTATCGGGGCCGGGTGGTTCTAGCTACGACGGTGCTGTTCGTGGCCTCGCTGGCGGCCTTTGGCCTGGTGCCGCAGCAGTTCTTCCCCAGCTCGGACCGTCCGGAGCTGCTGATCGACCTGCACCTGCCGGAGCGCGCTTCGTTCGACGCCACCCAGCGCGAAGCCAATCGCATGGAAGCGGTCCTCAAGGGCCGCGCCGAGGTCGATCACGTGATCAGTTTCGTGGGCACCGGCGCGCCGCGTTTCTATCTGCCGCTGGACCAGCAGCTGGCCAGCGCCAACTTTGCCCAGTTCGTGGTGACGGCCAAGTCGGTGGAAGAGCGCGAGGCCCTGGCGCGGGCGTTGGAGGCGCCGCTGCGCGAGCAGTTCAGCGGCTTGCGTACCCGCATCACGCGGCTGGAGAACGGACCGCCGGTCGGTTTCCCAGTGCAGTTCCGCGTCAGCGGTGAGCAGATTCCCAGGGTGCGCGCCATTGCCGAACAGGTCGCCGCCGAGATCCGCAAGGAGAGCCGCGCCATCAATGTGCAACTCGACTGGGACGAGCCGGCGCAGCGCTCGGTGACGTTCGAGGTGGATCAGAAGCGCGCTGCCGAATTGGGCCTGACGTCGCAGCAGATCTCCAACTTCCTGGCCATGCAGTTGTCGGGCTTCACTGTCACCCAGTACCGCGAGCGCGACAAGCTGATCAGCGTCGACTTGCGCGCCCCGCGCAGCGAACGGGTCGATCCCTCACGCCTGGGTACGCTCGCCATGCCCACTGCCAATGGTCCGGTGCCGCTGGCGACGTTGGGACAATTCCATAACACGCTGGAATATGGCGTGATCTGGGAACGCGACCGGCAGCCGACCATCACCGTGCTGGCCGATGTGCGGGCCGGCGTGCAGGGCATCGACGTGACCAACAGCGTCAACGCCACACTTGATGCCTTGCGGCGCGAGCTGCCGGTGGGCTACCGCATCGATGTCGGCGGCCCGGTCGAGGAGAATGCCAAGGCGCAGTCGTCGATCTCGGCCCAGATGCCGCTGATGATCATCGCGGTGCTGTTGTTGCTGATGGTGCAGTTGCAAAGCTTCGGGCGCACCATGATGGTCGTCATGACGGCGCCGCTGGGCCTGATCGGTGTGGTCGGCGCGTTGTTGCTGTTCCACCAGCCGTTCGGTTTCGTGGCCATGCTGGGAACCATCGCCATGCTGGGCATCATCATGCGCAACTCGGTGATCCTGGTGGACCAGATCGAGCAGGATATCGGCGCCGGCCGGGCCCGCTTCGACGCCATCGTCGGCGCCACCGTGCGACGCTTCCGCCCGATTACGCTGACCGCTGCAGCCGCAGTCCTGGCGTTGATCCCGCTATTGCGCAGCAACTTCTTCGGACCGATGGCGACCGCCCTGATGGGGGGCATCACCATCGCCACCGTGTTGACGCTGTTCTATCTGCCGGCCCTGTATGCGCTGTGCTACAAGGTCAAGCCCGATGAAACCCATCACCGCGATACGCCAGCGCAGGGGAGCCACTGATGCGACCATTCCATTTCAAGCAGCTGCCGCCGCTGGCGGTACTGGGCGCGCTGGTGCTTTCCGGTTGCGCGCTGGGCCCCACGGGCGACGCGCCGGTGATGCCGCAGCCGGCTAACTATGCGGTAGAGGCCACGCCGGCATCGTTCGGCCCGCAAGGCGCGCGCCAGCATTTCATGCTGGGCCAGCGCGCCGTGCCGCAGTGGTGGCAAGCCTATGGTTCGCCGCAATTGTCGGCCTGGGTCGATGAAGCGCTCAAGCACAACCATTCGCTGGCGCAGGCCGAGCACAGCCTGGCGGGCGCCAAGGAACAACTGCGCGCGCAGTTGGGCGAGTCGCTCTGGCCGCGCGTTGACGCGGTTGGCCAGGCCGCTCGCCAACGCGCGTTGGGCCTGCCCAACATCGGGCAACCGACCAATCTGTACAACGTCTTTTCCGGCCAGTTGCAGGCCAGTTATACCTTCGACCTGTTCGGCGTGGAGCGCTTCGCCAATTCGGCCATGGCGGCCCAGGTCGACGCGCAGTCCTACCAGTTCGATGCGGCACGCCGCACGCTGGCGGCCAATGTGGTGATCACGTCCATCAATGCAGCCTCGCTGGCGGCGCAGGTGCGTGATACCGAACGCCTGGTGGCGTTGGCCGACACCGATGCCGATGAGTTGCGACGGCGGGCCGCGATGGGTGCGGTGCCGATCGACGACGTGTTGGCCGCGCAAACCAGCGCGCAGAGCCTACGTGCCAGCCTGCCGGGGTTGCGCTCGCAATGGCAGGCCATGCGGCATGCGCTGGCGGTGCTGATGGGACGCACCCCGGATGCGGCGCCTGCCGATCTCGATATCGCCGCGTTGCGCCTGCCGGAGCAGGTGCCGCTGTCGATTCCTTCGGAGTTGCTGCGCCAGCGTCCCGACATCCTGGCCGCGGACGCGGCATTGAAAGTGGCGGCCGCCGAAGAAGCGCTGGCTACCGCCGAGATGTTTCCCAGCCTGTCGATCAGTGCGTCTTTCGGGCAATCCGGTTTCACCTGGCGGCGGGCCACCGGGGCCGCTGGCGCCGTGTGGGGCATGGGCGCCTCGCTGACCCAGCCGATTTTCCATGGCGGCGCCCTGAGCGCCCGCCGGCGCGCTGCACAGCAGGCGTATCTGGCCTCGGAGGACAACTATCGGCAGACTGTCCTGAACGCCTTCCAGAACGTGGCCGACAGTCTGGTCGCGCTGACCCACGACGCCGATGCGTTGCAGGCGGCGTCTGCCGCGCGCGGCCATGGCGAGCAGAGCTGGCGCAATGCGCAGCGTCGCCGGGCCCTGGGTGCGGTGCCGCCGGGTGCGGTGCGCGCCGGCGAACGCCAGTATCTCGATGCGCGACTCAGCGAGATCAGGGCCACGGCACTGCGGCTGGCGGATACGGCGACGCTGTTCCAGGCAATGGGAATAAGTATCGAAGGCCAGGTAGAATCAGGTGGAAACAATCCTTGACGCCTACATTAAAGAATATTTACGCCAACATGATCACCATCCACCACCTCGGCATTTCCCAGTCGGAACGCATCATCTGGCTCTGCGAAGAACTTGATCTGCCTTATGAACTGAAGCACTACACCCGGGACCCGGTCACCAGGCTGTCGCCGCCGGCATTGCGCCAGCTGCATCCGCTGGGAGCGGCTCCGGTGATCGAAGATGGAGAATTGCTGCTGGCTGAATCGGCCGCCATCGTCGAATACATCATTACGGTGCATGGCAATGGCCGCCTCAAGCTGACGCCGCCGCATCCGGATTACGCGGCCTATCTGTACTGGTTTCATTTTGCCAATGGCAACCTGCAGTCGGTGATGGCGCGCAACATGACGGTGCAGCGCACCGGGCTGGCCGCCGATCATCCGGTGCTGGCCGCCACTGGCGAGCGGGTCCAGCGCGTGCTGGCCTTGCTGGAAGAGCGCTTGGGCCAGGTGCCCTACCTGGCCGGCCACGAGTTCACTGCAGCCGATGTGATGAGCCTGTTCTCGCTCAGCACCATGCGCCTCTTCCAGCCACTGGACCTGTCGGCCTATCCCAATATCCTGGGCTACATGCAACGCCTGGCAGAGCGGCCAGCCTATCGTAGGGCGTTGGCCAAGGGCGACCCCGGCATGGTGCCCAAGCTGGATTGAGCATTTAAGAGTTAGTGAATGCGGGCGCACGCCTGGCCCGCCAGTGGTCCGGAGATTGCCTGAGGTGACCCTGCTGTGCTCGGTCATTGCCGTGCTGCTGGCGCTGCGTGCAGCCTGGCCCAGCGCTCGGCGGCCGCGCAATCGATGCAACAGCAGGCGGCCAGCCTGAAGCAGGCGATCAGCATCTTTACGCTGGCGCCGGATGCATCGGATCGCGCGCCCATGCGCACCGTTATCGCGCCGCGCAAACCAACGCTGGCGAAACTGGCACCATCGGCGCCGCTGCTGGCACGCGGCAACGACGTCGACTGGCAGACGTTCTGAGGCAAGCCTCGGGCTGCAACGGGCGTGCTGCCGATGACCGTTGCCGGCCGGTGCTCAATGCCAGGCGCTGGCCGACGCCGGTGCGTGGCGGCGACTGTTCTGCCACAGGCTGTGCGCCGTGGCCGAGGACGGCGCCAGCGACTGCATGGCGGCAGCCATCATCTCGGCGTCGCGACTGGACAGGGCTTCACCGCTGTCGAGCGTGATCGACTCGACTTTCTGGCCGCTTGCGGCGTACCAGCCATTCACGATGATCTGGTCCCGTGCCTGCTGGACGACATCGTCGCCCAGCAGGTCGATCACCATGTCGTCGCCGTCCCGGGCCAACCACAGGTCCTGCAAGGCGATATCGGCACCCAGCGCCAGTACATCCCTATCGCTTGCCGCACCGCCCGCTTCGCTGATGGTGTCACGTCCATCACCACGATGGAACAGATAGGTATCGTCTCCCTGGCCGCCCATCAACACGTCGTTGCCCGCGCCGCCGGCCAGCACATTGTTGCCGCGATTGCCCATCAGGGTATTGTCGAGCGCGTTGCCGGTACCATTGATATCTTCATCCCACAGCTTGATCGGCTCGATCGAATAGATGGCGTAGGCATTGGCGACATCGGCATGGCGTCGGAAATCGCCGATGGACACATACCGTGTCATGTCGCTGACCAGCGCGCGGCCTGAGTCGGCAATATAGAAGCCGTTGAGTGTGCCGTCGGCCGCATCCAGCGCGACGCCCGTGACGGTGACGATGTGGTTGACGCCGCCCTGGTCACGATAGGCATCGTCATCCCACAGAGTGCCTGCGTTGAGGCCGACGATGACGCCGCGTCCACCCCGGACCAGGTTGGCCAGTGCCTGTTCGTCGTACCCGGCCAAGAGGCGGTTGCGAATGCCGTAGCTCTGCAACAGGGCCTGCTGGTCGAGGTAGTTCGAGCCACCTCGTTCGTAGTCGCTCTTGGCAGGATCGGTAACGCACCATGCATTGTCGATGGCACGGCCGACGACATCAGCCTCGTTGAGGCCCCATCCGCCTTGGGTTGCCATGTTGGCGATGCCAACCATCGCGCAGGTGCCCTGGTAGCCCTTGACGGCATTGCCTTGCATGTAGTCCAGCTCGTTGGCCTTGGGATAGCCGTAGACCAGAATATCGACGCCATCGGCGCGGCCCTTTTCGGGCGTAGCAAAGTCCAGCAACGCCAGGTTCTCGACGTGCTCGGCCAGCGTGTAGCTGATGCTGGCATTGACGGTATCGACCCCTTCATCGCGCTGTTCGACCACGCGGTCGCCGAGGTTGTCGACGTGGTAGGTATCGTTGCCCTTGGCGCCTATCATCAGGTCGGCGCCGGTGACGCCGTCGATCAGGTTGTCGCAGTCGTTGCCGACGATGGTGTTGTCACGCCGGTTGCCGGTGCCGTTGATGGACAGGCCCGCCATCAGGTGCAACTGCTCGACATGCTCGTTGAGGACATAGCTGACGCTGCTCAGCACGGTGTCGTCGCCCGCGTCGCTCAACTCAAGGATGACGTCATTGACGCTGTTGACGATATACCGGTCATCGCCCTGGCCGCCCTGCATCCGGTCAGCGCCGGCGCCGCCATCGAGGTAATCGTTGCCCAGGCCGCCCAGCAGCAGATCGCTGCCCGCGCCGCCATACAGTGCGTCGTTGTCGGTCTCGCCCACGAGCAGGGATTGCTTCAATTCGTTGCTGCCGGTGAAGCCGACCATGATGTCATCGCCCTCGCCGCCGTAGAGCACGTCATCGCCGACACCACCGAACAGGCGGTCGAGGCCGGCGCCGCCATAGAGCAGGTCATGCCCCCGACCGCCCTGCAGTTCATCGTCGCCGGCTTCACCCCACAGCAGGTCCTGGCCCAGCGCGCCTACCAGCAGATCATTACCGGCGCCGCCATGCATCACATCGTCGTCGGTCTCGCTATCGTCCAGGTGTTGCTTGCGGTCATTGGTGGCCGTGAAGCCCAGCAGGATGTCGTCGCCTTCGCCACCGTGCATGTGGTCGTTGCCGCTGCCACCGAACATCTTGTCGTTGCCGGCGCCGCCCATCAGGGTATCGATGCCTGCGCCTCCGCTGAGCTCGTCCAGGCCACTGCCGCCGAACAGCGTGTCGTTTCCTTCCCCGCCGAGCAACAGGTCATCGCCTACGCCACCATCGAGGTAGTCGTGGCCTAAGCCACCATCGATCTGGTCGTTGCCCGCACCCCCGAACAGCAGATCGTCGTCAACGTCATTGGCGGCCAAGGTCTGGACGGCGTCGTTGGTGCCATTGAACCCCATCAGCAGGTCGTCGCCATCGCCACCGTCGAGGGTATCGTTGCCGATCTGTCCAAATAGTCGATCGTTGCCCGTGCCACCGAGGAGGACATCGTTGCCGGCATTACCCTGCAACTCGTCATCGCCTTCCTCGCCATGCATGATGTCGTGGCCTGCATAGCCCAGCAGCACGTCGTCGCCGGTGCCACCCCACATCTTGTCGCTGCGTTCACTGCCACCCATGATGTCGTTGCCGGCGCCAGCATGGAAATTCTGCACCATCCCCAGATTGAAATAGCGTCCATGGTAGGACCGGTAGTAGTCGATATCGAAGTTGTCATTGCCATCCGTGCCGATCAGGTTGAGCTGGTTACTGCTCAGCTTGATCTGATTGGCTTGCCAGACGATCAGGCCGCCAGCGACAGCGAACGCGGGATCGCTACGCCGCAGTGCGTGATAGGCGCTCGCCAACGCTTGTGGCGCGGCCCGATTTTCTCGGGGGGTGACGATGTCGCGTTGTGCGATAGTAAGGTATTTGCCATTGCCGGCCGTGCTCCAACGATAATGGGCTTGGCTCAAGCTGATCAGGCCTATACCGGCCAGCGCGGTGCGCAGCGATACTTTTTCGTTTGCGGCGCCATCGGCGTTTTCCATTACACCATCTTCATTGCGGTCAATCCAGGCGGACAGACCGTCTAGCTCGTCACCGGAAAGACGTCCGTCCCCGTCGAGGTCACGCTGGCGCAGTTGCTGCTCGCTCAGGGCATCGGACGTGTTATCCAGGATGCGGAAATTGCGCTCGACGACCGAGTCGGCCGGATCCATCGCCGCCGAGCGGCTCTCGTAGAAAGCGCCAATAGGATCGTGACCTGGCATCTCGAAGGTAGGGCGGTAGGTATAGCCAGGGGCATAGCTGAAGGGTTTGTCTTGCACCAGCTGTCGCGTCGACCAGTCGGTGTACATGCCCCAGGTGCCGGATCCCAGTTCGCCAAGCCGGTGCAGGCTTTTCATCTGGCGGTCGGCGTCGAGCATCTGGTCGAGGGTGGTGCCAGTGTCGATGTGGCGGTCGGGGGTGCCGCTCTTGTTCGCGTCAATCTCCAGCTGGAAGCGGTCCCATTTGCCGTCGCCGCTGTTGTCGGTCTGGGTGATGGTGGTGCCGTTGGAGATTTCGGTCTTGTTCTGCCAAAGGGTGGTGGGTCGCGTGCCGCTTTCTTCTACACCAATGAGGAATCTTGACTCGATCCGATCAACAACGCCATATTTCAGGCGGTCGTAAGTGCTGATGTCGGTAACGTCAAATGCCGGATCGAAGCCGATAAATGCTTCGCCAGTAACTTGAAAACGGTTTGGCCCGCTGGGTTCAACCCTGAACGGCGTTCCATCACCGACATAGTTTCTTCCAATGAATTTAGCGGAGCTGATCAACCAGGAATCCAGGTCGTTACTGTCCCAATCAAAATCTTCACCATGAAAAGTATATGTAGCTGTCCCTATGATTTTGTTTTTAGCCACTTTTTCGAGATCTAAATCCACGGTGTAGCTTGTCGCCCCAAGAAAATAGGAGGCATCGTGCAACGGACCCAACTCAGCATACAGATTCTGTGCATACGAGGCGTTTTTTATTAATCTTCTCTCCCCAATTGGGACTGAAGGATCGAGTAATTTTTCACTTGCAGCTAGGTTGGCTAAACCCAGATTTTTACCGACCGCTTCAAAAATGATTTGTGACGGGATAACCACCGTCTTTCCGCCGCCTTTTTTCCAATGGTCATCCCAAAATCTTTTTGATGGAAGACCTTTCTTATCCCAAACTATTTTTTCATCTTTCATGCCAGCTCCTTTTGATTGTTAACCGCCATAGTTGACGAAGTAAATCCATTCGCCATTTACAGTGCAACTCATTTCCTCCCCATTTTTCTTTTCAGTTCGACTCAGACAATCACTGGTGAATCTGAGGTCTTTGAGAAGCGTCATGAAGCGCTGTCGTCCTGCGCCGGTAAGTCCTTTATTGAAGTGACTGGTGTGATCGAATTTATTTATCCAATAGGCTCGGTTAACAAGTAAAAGATAGAACTGCTGCTCTTCCGGTCCAGATGACTGTTCGTTGATGTCATATCTTGGCCAGAACAGGTCCATGCTGAAAATGGCTGTCGCCAGTGCGAAAATCGACGCCAGCAGGTAGAAAAAAAACCACCTAACTATTTTCCAGATTTCATCCATTGCAATATCCTCCACGACTGTAGGGAAAATACCGCTTGAACCAATAGTTGAAGATCTGGTGCACGTCGCTATAGGTATAGGAGAATCGATGTTCCTGACCATCGCTGCCGAGTGCGGTGCAGGAGACGTCGATCATCTGTCCGATCCACATCGGCCGGCGACGGACCTCGCACTGGTCCGGATCGAACCCGCGCAAGGTCGATCGATCGTTTTTTACGATGTCGCAGGCATGCATGCGAATGGCGGTGTAGTGCCGGAACTCCACGTCGCTGCCGTGCCAGGTGATAAAACCCAGAAGCA
>Ga0209281_1001664_pt1 | contig 11768 bp, 11 predicted proteins | sample MedtruBG_FD_187514 | JGI IMG/M metagenome (GOLD analysis project Ga0209281, IMG submission 187514) | Root nodule microbial communities of legume samples collected from California, USA - Medicago truncatula BG (SPAdes) (version 2) | ecosystem: Host-associated > Plants > Roots > Nodule | place... | reverse complement strand
CGCTGGCCGCTGGGAGTGTCGAGCCATCCATTTAGGGCAACTCACCCGATTGGGTGATCGACACGAACAAGCTATTCTGCTAATTGTGACAACCTATAATTGCCTGTAATGCGTCTATTTTTTATTCGTAGCACTAGTTATTTTGGCCGGAAATTCCCGGCCCCGGAGGAAATCATGGCCACAGTTACGTACCATTTCCCAGGCGGACTCTATCCTAGCCAGTATAACCCACCTCTGACCGGCGTCAGCGTTAACCCGACTTTCGGCGAACTCGTGGACATGAGCGAGTCGGCCCGATCGACAACGACCAGCACAGAGGTGCTTTATCGGCTGGACAACGGCCTTAAGTTAAAGCTGGTCGGCACCGGGTTCAGCTTCGACGCGGGTGGCGACGCTGTCGGAGGCACCATCACCTCCATCCAAGTCTTGCTGAACAATGGGACAACTTTGGTGCAGACCATAAGCGGTCTGAGCCTTTCACTAGAGATTTTCAACGACGCCGCGGCAGCATTCGACAGCGATAGACTTGAAAGCTGGCTTTTGAGCGGCGACGACACGATCAACGGATCGGCCGGTGACGACGATATCTCTGGCCACCGCGGTAACGATGTTCTGAACGGCAATGGCGGCAACGATACGATCACTGGGGGCGACGGGGATGACACGTATGATGGCGGGGCCGGGTTCGATACGCTCACCTTCCAGGACGCCTACAACGCTTCGACAGCGTTTCGGGGAATCAATCTGAATGCCGCGACCGGGACGGTGACAGACCAGTTCGGCTTCTCCGAAACCTTCCAGAACTTCGAGGAATACCGGGGTACCCAGTTCGCGGACACAATGACCGGATCCTCAATAGATGAAACCTTTATGGGTTTGGGAGGTCGCGACACCATCAATGGTGGCACAGGCGTAGACACCGTACGATATGACCGGGATTTTCAGGTTGGCGCAACGAAGGGCGTTACCGTCAATCTCACGACTGGCGTTGCGATCGACAGCTTTGGATCTCAGGACGCCCTATCCGCAATCGAAAATGTGCGCGGCACAAGCTTCAAAGACAGCATCACGGGTAATTCCGTCACCAACTTTCTTCGGGGCTTCGCCGGCGCAGACACCCTCGATGGAAAGGGCGGCGCTGACACCATGCGCGGCGGCGCTGGCGACGACTCCTACTATGTAGACAATGCCGGTGACATCGTCGACGAGAGCCTAGACAGTGGCGCCGGCAACGACTGGGTCCGCTCGGGCGTTTCCTTCAGCCTCGCTAGCAGTGCCACCGTCAAAGGGAGCGTCGAGCGTCTCACGCTTCTAGGCAGCAGTACGATAGACGGTACCGGAAACGCTCTCAGTAACACGCTGTCTGGAAACAACGCGGCCAACACCCTGGACGGCGCGGCAGGGAATGATTTTATCAATGGTTTTCTCGGCAATGACACTCTGATCGGATCTGCTGGACAGGACGCGTTTATCTTTAATACCGCCCTCAATGCCTCGACCAATGTTGACACAATTTCGGACTTCGTTGTTGTTGATGACACGATCCGGCTGGAGAACGACATCTTTACCGCAGTCGTTGGAACCGGTGCGCTGACCGCGGCTCAATTCGCCAGCAACACGACCGGCCTCGCCGCTGACGCAGATGACCGCATCATTTACGAGAGCGACACCGGCAAACTGTTCTACGACAGCGATGGGAATGGCGCTGGCGGTTCCGTGCATTTCGCTACGCTCAGCGCCAACATCGCTATCACCGCAGGGGACTTCTTGATCACCTGAGGGCTCGGTGAACCCCAGGGCGCGTCGATTGTCATCGCCGCGCCCTCATCGCTGGACGGAGTCACGTTGGCGCCCGTCACCCTCCAATCTCTGCAGGATCTCCCGAACAAGCCTCATGTCCGAGCTGAGGTTGTTGAGCGTACTCTCTACTGCTCGCATCGAGGTCGCGGCCTCAGCAGCTTGCTTCTCGACAGCAGAGATCCGCAACTCGTGATTGTCGATCTGCCGGAGAGAGACTTCGGCAGCCGTCAGGCGCTTGTCGAGGCGATCGATGGATTGCGCCTGTGAATCCTGATTGGCGTTCACCCTCTCCCAGGTCGCGCCCCACGCTATGAGGCCGCCGGCAAAGCCGAATAGGATCACCAGGGTGTTGAGGTTATATTCAAACCTCCATTTCGGAGTTGCGACCATCTTTTCCGTTTCCTGTGTTTCAGACAATCCCCTGCCCTCGTAGTGTGATGCGAGTTACTGCTGCGCTTCGCCGTGGCGGACGCATTCCGCTTTCGTCCAAACCGCCGCCGCGCAGATGCCGACGACGGTCCGGTCTATCTTCCGCTGATCTGCCGGTGTCGCGCCGCGCGCGCCGATCAGATCAGTGCCCACCACCCGGCGCAGTCCGTCGGCACTTGCCGGCGCCGAAGTCCCACATCCCTGGAGCACAAAGGTCAAAGCGAGAGCGGACATCGTCCGCAGTGCGGCCAGCTTCATTGTTCTGCCTTTCAATGGAGGTTCTGACGTCGTCGCCGCCCTGCCGGTAAATCCAAGCAACGACGGCGGCAACGATGGCGAGAGCGGCGGCGGCCGCGATGAGGCGAGGAGTGGTGAACATCACGCCATCCCCTCTACCTGCTTGGCAACTGCCTTCCGATCGGCGTTCTTGCGCCAGTAGAGAAAGCCGGCAATGCCTCCGAATGCGACGAGGATCAGGAGGAGGTTCTGCCACGGTATGCCTCCGATCGCGGTGAGCAACGAAGCGCCGCCGCCGATGACAGACGGCGTGATGACCTCTTTCGACTTCCACCACGGCGCGTCGAGGCTGGGCGGCGTGACCGGTACCGGTACCGGCTTCTCCTCGGTCACCGGCGCGGCTTTGACCTCCGGCCGCGCCGCTTCGCCCGGGGTGAGCGCCACAAGCGCCGTGTGCATTGCAGCGCGCGTTTTCGGTCCGACATCGCCGTCCACCTGGAGGCGCTGGTCGGCCTGAAACTGAAGGACGTTATCGGCGCGGTAGCCCAGCAGCACGAGCGAGATCCTGGCGAGCCGGTCAAACCGGTCGGCCAAGCCGTTCTTGCCGCCATTGATCTTCTTCGTGATCGTCTCGGCGTCGCCCTCGTCGGCCCAGCGGTTCAGATCGCGTGTGTCCCAATAAAACAGAGCCACCAGGCCTTCCCAAGGATCAGTGTTGACCGCGTCCGGATCCTTGACGAAGTCCGGGCAGTCGAGGCCGGCCGCGCGGCACCAGTTGCGGAACTGGCGATAGTTATCCTTGCCGGTGAGCTGCATGCCGGTGCGGCCACGGTAGAGATGGCCGTCGCCATCCTTCTCCGGCGTGTTGCCAAGATCGGTGCGGGTGTCGTAGCGCTGTTGTGCCGGCGTCGGACCCCAGATTTCGCGATCGTAGCGGAAGTCGCCACTTTCGTGCATGAGCTGGGCGAAATACTGGGCGATCCGGTGCGGCCGGTCCATGCCGAAACGCTCGCCGTACTTGTCCAGCGCCACAAGCACGGACGCGAGGTTGCTCTCGTTCACCCTGCCCTTTGCGGCAGCGCGAACCTGCTGAGCGGTGATGGCGCTCATTGGTTTCTCCTGGTTGTCGATGGGGATGTCAGCGGGGCTAAGCCACACTGGCTAATGGTGACCGATGAAAGTTGGGCCTAAACTGAAACTGGTCGTCTCGCCCCTCGTAGGCGGCCGGGAGGCTCGTCAGCGGCCCGCAGCCCTTGACGGGCCTCGCCATTGATCCACATCAATGGAAATGGGAATTGAGCATGGACGATAACGAACCGAAAAGCGCCGGCCCAATCGAACCGGCTTCTGACCACTCAGAGATCGCGGCACAGTGCGCCGCTTCGAATCTTTTGGACGTTGCGGCGCAGCTTGCCGGCCTCGCCGAGGATCTCAAAGCTTTAGCGGCAAGACCGATCGAGCCAATCCCATTAGCCGCGCTGGACCCCTTTTAACTATTTGATTCCTTTGGTTGCTCAGTCCCATTACTAGTCACGTGGTGGAACTTTTCCCTCGCAGCACCCGTTGAGACGAATTGGCTCTCAAACGAAAGCGAACACCGCCATGAATGCGCAGAAGGCAGGAATGGCCCGGTTGTTTTTGGCGGCCCCAGATCTGCGTGCTAGCGCGTGGATGATGAACAGCTCCGTATTTCTGAAGCTCTGCGTGGCTTACGAGCATGCGTGTCTGCGCCGCGACGGCCTTCGATGCGCCGCCGAGAAAGACGACGATGCCCTGATTGGATGCGAAGCGGAGTGCAGAAGCCTAGAAGCTGCCGCCATCGCTTACATTCGGACGCAGCGGCAATTCTCCGGCCTTCGTTGAAAGTGACGTCTTCAGCGAAGCAGCGCCACGACAAGCGACGCGACAAACGCGACGGCGGCGAAAGTTGCGATCCATTCTATGACCTTGACGCGTTCGGCAGTGCGCATCGCACTCCTCCTTCGGTGCGCCCCTGAAAACGAAACGTTCCGCAACAAAGATGGTTGCCCTCATCCCCGAACATGAGTTCGAGGGGCGACGGGAAGAGTTCCCGGGCCATATGTCACCTTACTGTTTGGGAGGAAGTGCCTGCCCTATGGGCAATGAAAATAACCGTCGAAGCGGGTCTAAATCGCATTTTCTTTGCGTTGTGCGGATCCGCACGTTATCAGAACCCGCCAAAACGATGGGAGGGTGGAAGTGCCTGTTCAACTATCCGAGCTTCGCGACTACGAAGATGAAAAAGGAAATAAGATCAAAGTTGGCGAGAACGTAAAGTTCACATCCAGCACACTTTTGATAAAAGACCGAGGCGCTGTTGTCGAAATCGGCAACAATGTAACTTTGCCGCGAAATCAGATTGAAGTGGGCCATAATTCAAAGCTTGTGATTTCCGATGGGTGCACCATTAGCGGGAAAATTACTGTCGGATATAACAGTCGCATCGAGATCGGATCCGGACTCAGCGTCACAGGAAACCTCACGATCAGAGCGGTGGAGTCTACGTTCATCGTGATCGGTGATGATTGTCTATTCGGTTCTGACATCATCATTCGTACAGCAGACGGCCATCCGGTATATGACGCCTATACTCGAGAACGGATCAATCACTCGAAGTCGATATCCATCGGACATCATGTTTGGATCGCCGACCGAGTCGTTGTCCTCAAAGGGGCCGATATAGGCAATGCTTCAGCCGTCGGGGTTGGGAGTGTCCTTACCAAGAGCATCGGTTCCAACTGTGTCGCTGTGGGCAATCCGGCTCGCGTAGTTCGGACAGGCGTAATGTGGGAGCGCAGCCCTGGCATTCGAACCGAGGACTTTTACCTCGATGACGAACGCGCGAGGGCAGAAACTTGAGAGCAACATCGACGATAGCCAAGTCCGCCAACATTCAATCGCGAACTCAGGTCGAGGACCCCGTCCATATCGGCCCCGGGTGCACAATCATGGCGGATAAGATCGGCCGCTACACGTTCATCAACATTGGCACCTGCATATTTGACGAGGTCGAAATTGGCCGATTTTGCACATTTGCAAGGAACTGCCACATCGGTGGCTCTGAGCATCCAATCCACTATCTCTCGACCAGTTTCTTTAAGATCTCCCGGAATTGGTTTCCAGACGATCCAGTAGCTCAATCCGGAGACTTCACAGAGTTAACCATGCCACCCGCAAGAGCTCGGCCTACCGCCGTGAAGATAGGCAATGACGTTTGGTTCGGGGCCGGAGCAATCGTGCTGAAAGGCGTGAAAATTGGTGACGGGGCCGTGATCGGCGCCGGCGCCGTTGTCACCAAGGATGTGCCCCCCTATGCGATTGTCGCCGGGAACCCAGCGAAAGTTCTCAAGCTTCGGTTCGATGAACGGGTAATCAAAAGCTTGCTAGCGTCAAAGTGGTGGGATATGGAGCCGGAATTCATTTCCACGCTACCACTGAACGACGTTCAGAAGTGTATCGAGATATTTGAGAGCATGCCGGCCCGCCGTTAGGGCCGGCGCAGTTACTTCAGGAGCAATGCATGCGGATCTCCCAAGACGCGCTTATCACTGCAATAATCCCCGTTCGCCTATCAGCAGACAAACTCTACGATGAGGTTGAAAGAATCGAGCGGATCGTTGCGACACTTCCGGACGCCTACACTGCGCTCATCGTGGATTATGGGACAGGTCCATCGCGCTCCGGAGAGCTGCGCGACGTGGCCCGTAAGTGCGGGATCGAACTCGTCCGCGTCGAGTCCGGTGATGAACCGTTCAGCGTCGGAGCAGCTCGCGATATTGGGACACAACACGCGAAAACGCCTCTCGTGATGTATCATGATATCGACTTTCTGATGTCGCGTGATAGCTACCTCAAGGTGGTCGCAGAGTGCCGGCTTCGCGGGATGCCTGACAAGGCATATGTTTTTTTCGCCCTTCCTGGGGCGTATCTGACCGAGGACTTTACCAGTAAATATCTCGATCTACTCGCTTCAGGTGACGGCACCTACGCTGACATGCTCGTTCACGACGGCCTCATGCGACATGACAAAACGGTCTACGAAAGCAATACCTTCGCGATTTCAGCTATCGTGGCCAACCGATACCATCTGCTGGCAATCGGCGGCCACGACAGGAGCTTCAAAGGACACGGAGCCGAGGACTTCGAGCTGATGCACCGGCTCACCTCATACTATCTGAAGGGTCCACGCACCAAAGAATACTACAAGAACACGAAGAACAACTCGATCATGAACTATGAAGGCTTCCGTGCCTTCTACGCGCTTTATGGCATCGACCTTTTCCAGAGGGGCCTCGTGATCGCTCACCTTTGGCACCCGCGGCGCAAGGACGTTGGGTATGTCGGAACAAACAATCAGGCGCGAGTATCGGATGCGATGTCCGATTACGATCGAGGCAGAACGTTCCTTATGCCGCTTGAGGATGAGACGTCATCGGAAAAGACGCTTGTGCTTGTGAGCCCAGGGACAAGCCCCGCACGAGCGATCCGACATGTCTACCCGGCTTTCGGTCACTACCGCATTGTCCCAGAAAAGAGCTTCGCCGAGGCCACTGACCTCATCGATTTCATGGACACAGAAGGCTTTACACGGGTATTTTTCCTGAACCCATATGGCAATGAGCACCGCTTGGCGCTCTACCGCGGAATTAAGGAGGCTGGCAGGCGATTCATCGCGTACGACCGGGGAGCTTACAACGATAGTTGGTTCTTTGATACGAAGGGCTTCCTCGGCGAAAGTGGCTCCTATTCGCCCGAGTTTTGGGATCACCCCCTGTCAGAGGAAGAACGCGCCAAGCTTGACGAATGGCTTGTCGAGTTGCGCCTGTCAGAAGAAACGCTTGAGAGGAATGGTGCCCGCGTCGGTAGAGAGCATCTGCGAAACTCCCTGAAGGTCGGAGACAGGAAGATCATTTTCGTTGCGCTACAGCGTCCAAGCGACACCGCTACAGTCCATTTTTCAGGCCCCTGTCACGATGCATATACCTTCAACATATGGATATCGAATCTCGCTGCGCGCGTGGACAAGCGGAAATACGCGATAGTTGTAAAAAAGCATCCACTCGAGACCGCTCGCCCCAACCTCGATGACGTAGTCTTCGCGCCTGACGACGCCCATATAGCTGATCTTATAGAGCTCTCCGACAAGACCGTGGTCATCAATTCGGGAACCGGCCTCATCGCTCTGACACACGGCAAGCCCGTCATCTGCTGCGGGCAGGCGTTCTATTGCCACTCCGGTCTAGCTTGGCAAGCTCACAACCAGGACGAACTCCTGCAACTCGCACAGTCCGAATTGACGCCAGACGCTGAGAAGTGCGCCCGATTCACTAAGTATTTGACGCAGGATTTCTATAGCTTCGGCAAATCCAGATATGCGGACCAAACAGTTAACGGCGGCAATAGGATCGCCGACAGGACCTTGTTCTCGGTGATCCGCGGCCTTACTGAGAAACCGGTCGAACTCGGATTCGCCCCCAAGGGCATCAGCCTAGAAGCCCCGCTATTTTATTCATTCGGCGGTCGTGAGGCGATTAAGGGTGCGCAACAATCGAGTGGCGTAGTAAAAAGATCACCAAATGCTCTTGAGTTGATGCAAAAAGGAGCAGTGGCCTTCCACAAAGAAGACTTCGCCGAAGCAGCCAAGCACTTTGAAGAAGCGTTCAAACTGCAACGATCAAGACCGAATCTTCTCAGGTATGCCGCAGAAGCGCATTGGCGTAATGGCGACAGAAACCTGGCAAAAGCGAAACTGAACGAAGCGGTAAAGCTGTTGCCGGGCAACAGACGGGCCAAGGCTCGGCTCCTGACTATGAAAATTCCGACCTTGGCCTATGTTATTGGCTCCTTCGAAATGAAAGTGCCTGAATGAGTGATCGAGTCAGCAAACTTGAATTGACCGGATCAGACCTCCTCGAATACATCCGAAACCCAGAAGGGTGGGAGTCCGAGGCGATGGCGAGGATCCGCGAACATAAAGAGTTCTACCGCGCTCACGGCTACTGCGAGAGCGACATAGAGGCCCTTGTGAAACTAAAGTTCGACCTGAACGCTGACAAATGCGAGGGCTGGTCGTCCCAGCCCTCGAAGAAAGTCTAGCGCCTATCAACCCTCCAATGCGGCAAGTCTCGCCTCGAAACCGGCCGCTATGAACGCCCATAACTCGTCGGGCCTGAGGCTATGGCGGCTTCCGGCCCTGATGTAGGGCTGGACCTCGTTGCCGTCCTCGTCAAGGACGGCCGCTTGGTCTTCCCATGTGTCCAGACCAACGAGGCCATACTTGAAGGCGTCAAGGCCCTCGGCCTCGAAGGCAGACACAACGCTCTGTGCAGTCACGCCTGCGTGGAGCCTTGCGACTTTCCCTTTGGGCTCCTTCTCGGCGATGGCGTCCTTCCACTGGAACAAGCCGATCAGGGACGAAAGCCTGCGAGCCACGCGCAACTCCGCCTCAGTGAGGCCCCCACGCCAGACCTTATCGGATGCCTCGGAGGTGACCGTTGGGGCGTTCAGAAGGAAGAGGTCGCGGTAGCGGCCCGTTGCCGCGGTCCCGAGATCGATATTGCTGTCCGTAGCAGGACTCAGCTTGTTGGGGCCAAACTTGACACGTGAAACGCCATTGCTTCTCAGAAGGCCGAAGCCGTCCGTGTCGACGCCGTACCAGGCGTTCCCGGCGGTATTCTCTACTCTCCATGCGGCGATTGAGGTCGATGCCGTGTTAGCGAGGTTGGCGATGGAACTGGCGCCGCCATAGAAGTTGAAAGCGTACGGCAAGTCGGCAGTAACGGACCATTGACCCGTCCCCCAGGCTTGACGGTAAGAGCTGTCAATGGAGTGAACCGGTGTAAGGAACGGGGAACACATGACATAGCCGTGGTTCGTCCCGCGAATGATCGGGAGGCGATGAACCAGAGCGACGCCGAAGTTTGTATTCCCGTATGCATAGCCGGTATCGTTGGAGCATCTGGACGGCTCGAAGAGCCCATCATTGATGCCGCTGCCGCTGCCGAACCTGCCATAGTTCGACGCCGTGCGGTAAGTAGGACGCATATCCGTCCCGCTTTCGGTTTGCGACCATCCGATGAAGTGAATGTCGCCAGCATTGCCAACCGGCTGGGGAATGCCCCGGGCAACCTTCGCATCAAAACCGAGTGCGATGAAGCGAGAGACATTGCTCCCTGCGCCCTCTGCAAGGAACTTAGCCTCATGGTAATCTGCGGTGGCAAAGTAGACATCGTTACAATCTTGCACCCATACCGAAATGTCTTCCCGTCCGTGCACGTAAGTGTTGTGGAAGATGATTCCGCGTATTCCAAGGCCCGACAGTTCGACATCCCTCCCCGACATTGCGAAGAAGTCGGTGAAGAACCCATCGGTACTAGCGTTCAGCGACGGATGCGAAATTGAGCGAATGAAGCTGTTATTTACACTAACCCCGCCACTTCCAAAGGTCCGGGTGTCCTCGGTGCGGATGAGTTCGTCGCCAACAGCAACGCCGGCCGCAACCGGATCAGCCGAGAGCCCACCGAACACGAGTTCCTGAGTTCCGGCATCGTAAGTCAGCGACGAGTATGTGTAGGCGCTTCCGTCCGCATCGATGCTGCCCGTCTGTGCAAAGCGATGCGACTTGAACCACTTCACACGAATTGTCGTCGTTGTAACGGCAGAAATACGTACCCTGTCCGGCCCACGCACTGCAAAGCCGCAATGACCTTCGATAAGGCATTCGCTGATGAAGAAGCGGTCGGTTTGCGGATGATAGTCGGGAGCGTCCCCTGTGACGTCGTCTGTCACAAGCAATACCGCCGCGTCTCGGAACGCCCACGTGATAACAGATTTCTTCAGGCTACCGAAGAATGCATTTTCCCCCAAGAAACCGATGTCGCACTGATTGCCGAAATCGGTGTCGGCGGCATCGGAAACGAAGTTGCCGTTTGCACGTGTTGTACGAATGCTCACGCCTTCGACGCTTGCACCACGAGACCCTTTGACCGCGATCGATAACAGGCGCTGCGTTGCGCGCGTTGCGCCCGAAGCGTCCTGGTTGGTGAAATCCATAATCCGGTAATTGGCAAGGCGACCGGCGCTGCTTGCTGTGTAGCTCTCCGCTGCACTCGGGTTTGCAAGGACGCCGCCGGAAAGCTCGCACTGCGTGATCATCGAGTTGATTACATGGCGCCGCGGGAGATTGCGCGGAACGATGCATGCGCGAGTGTTGAGCCGGAAATAATCCGTGTCTCCGACCGGCATGCTTTGCGCGCCGAATTGGTAGACCAAGCTCCGATATGGTCCCAGTTCGACAGTATCTGCTGTGCGATAGTAACCACCCGCAAGAAACACGCGCGGCAGCAGCGCGAGTGCAGCATTGATTGCGTCGTCGTTGTCGGTGCCACTGCCATCCGTTTCGTCGTAATCTGCTACCGCGCCGAACCATTCAGCATAGCCACCCTGTACCGCCCACAAGCCCTGCCTCACCCAAGCGCCGGCCGTCGTCGCGACAGCATCCGCCTTGATGTAAATGCCTTCACGCGGATCTGCGGCGATCAGGGCCGAGAAGTCACCAGTTCTCCAGACGAATTGCCCCTCCCTCCCTGCTTCACGCAGATAGGCTGCTGTGTGCGTCGCAGTGTTGATAGCTTTAAGTGCAGCACGCGTGGCCGGGAACTGGTTTGGAACCGCGGAAATCGCCGCATCTCTTGCTGCCTCGCATGCCGCAAGTACCGCAGCGCTGGCCTGATCGCTCACGAGCCGGAACGTCGTGCCGCTCACGATGCCGAGCACGATCGCGCCGGCAACAAGGCCGCCGACGGCGACATCATTGCCGCTATTCGTCTTGATTGTGAGCGGAGAGCCACCATTGAACGAGACGCTGACCGGCGTGCCGGTATTGGTTTCTGCGACGCTCATCCAAACCAGCGCCGATCCGGAGACCGGAATGGCGGTGGTCGCCTGAATAGCATTGGGCGCGCCCGCGCCGGCGTCATTTGCGATAATGAACGAGAACGGCAAGTCGCTGCGGCGGATCCAATAACCGGAACCGGATGCGCCAACCTTTCCGTAGATGCCATTGTTCGCAACGACAGGATCGCCCACAACCCAAGCCATGCTGATGGCAGAATGAGCCAGGTCGGCATCCATAGCCGCCTTGCTGCTGTAGATCAGACCGCCGTTCGTCGTGAATGCTGTAATTATCCCTTCAATCCAGGTGCCCCATTCCCGAATCTGAGCCTTGTCCGGCTCGTACGGATCAGAGGAAGGACCATCAGCCCAGATATTTGCGGCGAGTT
>Ga0209281_1001662_pt1 | contig 11787 bp, 14 predicted proteins | sample MedtruBG_FD_187514 | JGI IMG/M metagenome (GOLD analysis project Ga0209281, IMG submission 187514) | Root nodule microbial communities of legume samples collected from California, USA - Medicago truncatula BG (SPAdes) (version 2) | ecosystem: Host-associated > Plants > Roots > Nodule | place... | reverse complement strand
GCTGTACCACGTGATGCGGATAATTTGGTAAAACAATACGTCCCATTCTTGGCATATTCGCTTCCTGTATCCTTGGAAGCTTTCAGCGTAGCAGAGGAATGAAAAATAAATCTGTCCCCTTTTTCTGCATTTTTCGGAGAATAAATCTGTCCACCTTTCTCTCATTCACGTTAATTAAGCGCCATTCAAGCCTATCTCTTTTCCACCCCTAATTTATCCATTTCACTTCAAAATCAACTAACTGCGCTTGAAGCCCTGCCTCATGTTCGAACCAGTAGTCAAACCCTTCAACATCACCTCTCTTCAAGTAGAGATAATATCCGCCAGTATCGCCATCACGATCGTCAGCAACAACAATTTCCCAGCCAGAATACTCACCAGCGACAACAATACCCTTCCGAGCGATAGACATATCGATATCCTAGTCCGCGTAAGGAACATGATTATTAGAAATATATTTGCCAGTCATAGGATCTTTAACTCCAAAATGCACATGCGGAACTCCTGGGGCATGTACTCCTGATGTAGATCCTGAATCAATACGGAACTCTCTCGTGCCATCAGCGCTGTGAAAAATCCCAGAGCCGGGTTTTCTCTGTATTCAGGACCGAGATATTTTTGCCCTGCTGATAGGGCCTCATCGGTTGTGAGCGTCATAAAGCTCGTGAAATTTTTCTTACCAGATAGAGTCTCATTAATAACTTGATCTACACGTTGTCCAGCACCTGCTTCCAATTGAATCTGCTTTTCAGCATTAACAAAAACTTTCCAGTTCTCAGTAGGACCAGCTAGTGGAAGTCCGTGGAGTTTCAATAGCTTTTGGACCGTCCCCCACCTTCTCCGGCAAAGGACAAGGCCCAGTGTTATGCACCCTAAGAAAAGGGGACAGATTCTGAGGGATCCCCGAATTTTCTTACGCCAAATCAAGAAGTTGGAATATTGAAGAGACCTGCATGAATCGGCAGCTTGTGTTGCACCACACAAAACAAGATCCCGACCCATGCAGGCCATCCGATTCTTACACAGCGCGCTCGCCCAAGCACTTCCCGATGTTCATTCTCATCGTCTGAAAACGTTGATGTGTTGTGTCAGCGCTTTACTCCGAGGACGTCGGCTCACTCTGACGGGGCTTGGTCGATTCTTGCCGAGCAAAGCCTATCCCAAACACACCATCAAGCGAGTGGATCGGTTGCTGGGTAATCGGCATCTGCAAACCGAGCGCCCGTTGTTCTACTGGGTCATGCTGCGAGCATTGCTGGGCTCGCTGAAGCATCCGTTGATCCTGGTTGACTGGTCACCTATTGATGCGGCTGGAGAGTTCTTTTTGTTGCGCGCTGCCATCCCTTTGGCAGGACGCTCGTTCCCGATCTACGAGAGTGTTCATGAGCGCGAGGGTTGTCCGAAATATCAAAAACGACTGCTACAAACGCTGGCCGAAATGCTCCCCAAAGACTGCGTTCCGATCCTTGTGGCTGATGCAGGTTTTCGCCGGCCATGGATCAAAGCCGTCGAAGCGCAAGGCTGGTATTACGTGGGACGTGTGCGTAATCGGGATCTCTACCGAAACGACGCAGACACTTGGGTACCCGTTAAAAGCCTCTACGCTCTGGCATCGTCCTTACCGAAGTCACTGGGACGGATCGAGATGACCCAGAGCGCTCCGCACATCATTCATCTGTATTGCGTTAGGCATTCGGCAAAGGGTCGCAAACACCAGCGTGTCACCGGCTCAATTGCCAAAAACAAACTCAGTAGGCAATCGGCCAATCGTGAGCGAGAGCCCTGGTTGTTGGCCAGCAACCTGCCGGAAGATCAATGGAACCCATCGAAAATCGTGGCCATTTACAAACAGCGCATGCAGATAGAAGAAGGCTTCAGGGATGTAAAAAGTGAGTATTTTGGCGTAGGCATCACTCGCCATCGGAGTCGCTGTCCACGCCGAATCGAAGTGCTTTTGCTGATCTCGGCTCTGGCTAATTACATCATTTGTTTAACGGGATTGCAGGCCCGTCAGGCGGGTCATGAGCGCCGATTTCAAAGCAACAGCCTTAAACGCCGACGAGTGCTATCGCTGTGGCGGCTGGGCTTGGAATACTGGCGCAGCGGACGCGGCTCAAATTCTCGAAGCACCTTGGAGAGGCTTGAGCACGCGCTGCGCGCAGAGGTACATCAAGAGGCGCAGGCACTGGAGTAGATTTGTGGGGATCCCTCAGAATCTGTCCCCTTTTTCGTTTACCGCCCTCTTTTTCGGAAATAAATCCGTCCCCTTTTTCTCCTTTTTCTCCTTTTTCTCCTTTTTCTCCTTTTTCTCCGCTGAGCCCCCCCCTGTAGAGTAATAGACCCACTCTAGCAAACCTTGATAGTTTTTATATTATCGAAAGACCCAACCGGAATTTTGTATAAAACCCCTTTAATATTCAGCGGCAACTTAGAGTCCTTCATCCCACCTTTAGGCCTTGCTATTAATTTGTAACCCGCATCACAAAAATCATAACTAAACAACCCTTTCCTAGCCATCGCAGCAAACGACTTCAAGTATCGATCGCGCTGAACCTTGATATTAAAATCTGGAATATTTTCCTCAACTACTTCGCACTCAAAACCATCATTCAACGAACAAAAAAACTCATAAGCCATTTCATAATCAGCAATCGACTCCCTGATCACCTCAGGAACAACACCTCGCCCTCCAGTTGCAAAATGCGCAAGCAACCCATCATTGAAAACTGCAAACCAATCCAAATCATTAACCTCTAAAAATTCATCATCCATTTCCACTTATTCGGCTCCAAAAATATTTGTGCAATTCTCGCAACGTGGCACCACCTCACCAGTTCGAGGCCTAACAGCAGGAGTAATTTAAATATCGCTTAGTTTGAGACTAGGATTACTCAACAGTAGTTCATTAGCAGCTCTAAACTCAGCACAGCGACCCAATGTATTCCCACATGCTGTTTTAACACCTAAACCGCCTAGCTTATCCGCGTATGCCTGCAGTTCAGGAGCAATCGTACTTGGAACAGCTCCGTTAGACGTAGTAACTATTTTTCCTGTCAATGGATCCACCGCTCCGATAACAGTCGGCGGCTTATATTTACCTAAAGCCCCAATATATTGCTCTAACTGTTTGTTGGCGTCATCAAGGAGCTTAGCGGTGTCCGCACCCTGCTTTTCTGCGTCAATCAACCCAGCTAGGTTACCTCCGCCTTTTGGCGTCAGTCCATTACTGGTCTCTAAATAGAGTTTGCCATCCGTCGCCAGAACCTCTGTATTACCGGTCTTGGTATTGATGACTCGACGATAACCTGCGGGTAAGCTACCCGTCTCATTTAAGGCAATCCCGCCCTCCCGATACCCCTCAGGAAGAGCAGTTCTTTGCGCAGTGCCCGTACTAGACACCCCAGTACGCGTAGCCCTGGCCTCCAAAAACTTATCAAGAGCCGCCTGAACCCGTGGTGTAAGCCCTCCTTCAACAGCGCCAGGCCCCCGTGCGCCGCCAGAGCCAGGTATGACCAACGAAGCCAAGCTCGTTGCGTTCTCCCACTGATCCGTAACCTTGGCCAGGTTCGTCAAGTCGGTCAATGCACGCTCGGTCAACGTATCCTTGTACTGCGTACAGATCGCCGTCGTGCAGTTGAGGTCCTTCAATGCGGTCAGCCCGCCCTGAATCGAGGTCATTAAGGATTTAGCAAAAGCACCACTGACGGCCTTCTCCGACCAATCGGTGATTTCGTTACTGATCTGTTCGTATTTCCCCCCCACCCATGTGTTTTTCTGGCAAGTCTCGTTGCTACCACAGGCGTTCATATCCCCGACAAAATCACTCATGTCGTAGTGGTTGAGGTTGTTGTACTGGGTCGCATTACCTGCCACGTACGTGCCTGTCTGCAGGGCATTGGCATCGTCGCCGGCGACAGCCGCGGCAGCGACGACGCCTAACAACTGAGAAGACATGAGCATCAGATGGTCGCGGTTTTCCGGACTCATCTGAGCCGACATCCGCCGCAACTGGTTAGCGAACGTCTCGTTCACACCTGCCGCCATGGCACCAACAGCGAAGTCACTACCTGACGCTTCGGCGATCATCCCGCCTACTAGTGCGTGCAAGGCAATCTTCTCCGGGCTTCCGGTCTTCAGGCCAAGATTACCGACCTGATCGAAGGAGTAAGCCGCCAAGGTGTTATAGACAGCCGATTGGAGAATGCCCGCGAGCGTCACATCCCGACCGAACGCTTTGGCAATTGCTGCAGCGGAGGCATTGTTGATCAACTGCTGGCCCGCGAAATGACTGACGGCTTCGATTGATCCCAAGTCGATCACCGTCTTGCCATTGACCTGCTTGGTCATGGTCATGTCGCCCAGATAGTTTTCGGCGACACCGGCTGTGATGGCTGCAATTGCGGCGTTGGTGAGGCCATCCTTGCTAAGAACAGCTTTATAACCGGCGCCTATATCTCCATTGTTGTTGATGGTCGCTACCGTACCGGTTGTTGCCAGGCTGGATGCACCTGCCAACGCCCAACCGCCTAGACCGGCGCCCGCCGGGCCGAGCAGGACCGTCATCAGAATGGCGACAATCATCTGCGCGGCAGGGCCCATACCGGAGTTCGCGTACTTAAAGCTGGTGTGGATCTCCTGCACCTGCCGCCAATCGACGCCTCCCTGTGCATCCAACTCCTTGAGCCAAGCCAGTTTCGGATCAGCCTGAACCATCGCATTGATGGACTCGGTCACGGTCTGCTTGTTGACCTGACGCACGTCCGCATGGATCTGGCCTACCGCGCTGATCACCATGTCGCCTTTGGCAGTCAGTTCACTCTGGCGAAAGGTCTCGTCCGTGTGGCCTTTACCTTTCATACTGAACCAGGCGGCGTTGGACTTGCTCTTCTCGTGGCTCTCTTGCTGCAAGTCTTTGACACTCTCGAACGTGATGTCACCACCACTGTTCACAATCAGGTTATCGCCACTGACAAGCTTGGCCGCCTGGTAACGCTGGTCACCTCCGCTTTCCAGGATCAGATCACCACCTGTGCTGATCTCACTGCTGACATGGGTAACCTTGGTGACCTCGTCACGCTTGGTTTTCTTGCTCCCCCAACTGCCCTTTTTCTTTTTGTCGTACAGCGAGTAGTCACTGTCCTGCGCTGCCAAGACGTCGAGGTTTTCGCCCGCCACCAGGTAAGCCTCATCCCCGGCACTGATGCGGCTGGAGATGATGGCCATGTCTTTTCCGGCCCCCATCGTCACGTCACCGCCAGCGCTGATGGCGCTGCCAATCTGTTTGACGTGATCTTCCTGGGTGGTGACTTTTTTCGTTTTGGAATAAGAGTGGGTTTCGTCAGTTGCGGAGGAGATGGTCATATTCTCCCCAGCGGTCAGTGCAACGTTGCGCTCGGCCCCGAGTTGGCTGGCGATGGCAGTGAAATCCCGGCCGGCGTTCACGGCCAGGTCGCGACCTGCTTGGGCGCTGGAGCCGAATTGCGTCACCGCGCTTTTGCGAACGCCGTTGTTGCTGGCACTTTCCTGTTGGGCTGAGGCAATGATCGCGTCCCGGCCGGCATCGATCGTGGTGTCACGACCACTGACCATGACGCTGCCGACGCTCTTGAAATCGCGTCCGGCGCCCATGTCCAGGTCATTGGCAGCCTCGATACGGGCGGCGCTGTCCATGAAGTCCTGTCGCCGACTGTCGTTTGCGGTGGTAACGGTACGCTCGTTGACGACGTCCCCCATCACCGCCTTGATGCTGACGTCACGCCCGGCGAGGATCCCACCGGCCTGGTTGGCGATGTTGTTGACCGCCAACACGTCCAGGCGATTACCGGCCTCGATCAAGCCACTGTTGACCAAGTCGTTGCCTGAGGTCGCCGAAAGATTATTGGATGCGCGCAGGGTGCCGACGTTGTCGAGGTTTTGGCCGGCGATCAGCGTCACGTCATTACCGGCGATCAGCGCACCGGTAGGCCCGAGGCGGCCCTCGGTCTGCGCCAGGTACAGCACCGGCACCAGGACTTTTTCGCCATTCACTTCGTGCTCTTCGAGCCAGACGATGTCGTGGGTCAGCGCCGCGACTTGCTCCGAAGTCAACGTCACGCCCACCGACAGGCCGAGCTCCTGCTTGCTGGCGATGGCGTTGTTCATCAGGTATTTGAACAGGCCTTCGTCGCTGGTCTGGCCGTCGATGAAGCGCTGGCCTACTGGCGCTCACGTCGCTGTCGTTGGCTTGACGAGCGATCAGGGCCAATTGCCGATCACTGGCACCCACCGCCGCGATCGCACCTACCTGGACAGCACGGGCTTGAGTATCCGGCAGGTCTTGTTGGCGCTGGCTGGTACTGATCGAGGCGCTGCCCATGCTCCAGTTTTGCGAGCCAGAGGTGGCCTGGGTGACCTGTTGAGCAGAACCACCTTGGCCGCTCAAACGGAACAGACCGTTTTGTCCGGTGGGCAAGGCGAAACCAGGAAGGCTCAGTGGGTTCACCTGCTGCTGGGCGCGATCAGGTGGCAGTTAACTGTTAAGCCTCACGACCGTCGCACCGGTATGGACTTACAGCACAGACTGCTTTTTCCTACAAATTGACGTGTAGCGTTTAATATCTGCGCTTTTTGTCATCCCTGGCTTGCTGGCCGCGCCAAAGAATCCTACGTGAAGCTAGGAAAGCGGTGTCTTGTGACCTGGAAGACGGGGAGCCTATAGTCTCTCGTCGCCCAGATGGCGACTCAGGTTTGGCGACCTGGCAACGAGGTGCGAAAGCGATCTGCTTGTTTGCAGGCGCCCCCGCATCCGCGATACTGCCCCACTTTATGGCAGTTGTACGCGGGAGATCTCCGGGTCTGCCGGTACCTCGTTCCGGTTCGCCAACCTGCGTACAGCTGCCACCCTTTCGTTTGGCGACGATTCGTTGGTAGCTCTCACTCAATCAAACGAGGCTACAACCCATGAATCGATACATGCCCATCACCGGCATCGACTGCATCCCCGCCACCCTGCTCATCGACACCGAAGCTCCACTCGACGTCCTTTTCGAAACCGCCGACTACCGTATTCGGACCGTGACTCAGGTGTTGGAGAACATCGCGTTTCGTTCGGATATCAGCTCCGACACCATCGTGCTTTCCGACTTCTGCAAACTGCTGACAGTATCGTTGCGCGATGGGTGCGACGTAATGGATGTAATTGGAAGACGGTTGCGAGCGCAGGCGGCGGAATAATGAAAATGGGCGACCTGTTGGTCGCCCATTTCGCATTTGTAAACTGAATCAGAGGCTAGGTGCACTCGCAACAGGAATGCGCTGCTGAGGCTGCGTGGTGTCATAGACATGCAGTTCACAGCCCTGACCTACAAACTGAAACTCCGCCAGGTAAACCTTACCTTTCTCCGGCGTGAACGTGGTGTTGATCGGGCCGCAGCGGTAGCCACGGTTGATACTCTCACCGCTGGCGTAACCCGATACCTCAAATGACTGATCCGGGTCGGCTTGGACTTCCAACTGAGGGAAGTGCTTCAAGGTCGCGCTGTGGGTCGCTTCGTTAAGCTTGGCTATCCAGCCAAACACTTTGCCACGACCAGAATCCACCACCGTTCCCTGCACATCCAGGCGCTGGTCAGGATCAGTTGCGCGCCTGATCGAAAACTCCACCGGGACGACGTTGCCTATCGCTTTCATGATGACCTTGGCGTGCTGGGCGTCGACGGTCACTTTGTTTTGCTGGAGTTGGATGCCGTTGTTGAGCAGGGTTGGGGAAGAGTCTCGGACGTTGGATTTGCAACCTGGCAGCGACAAGATCAGGCTCAATATAAGCAGCGTAGTTTTTTTCATGAATGCTCCTGACACATTACTAAAACTTAAATAAAAACAGGGAGAACCACAATCAATCGTACAGTCTCGATAAAGCATGGCTTGAGTCTGATAAATCCAGGCAACGGATTTAGGGATAGTTGGGATTTTTCAGGGGACAGTCCACGATAAAAAGGCGATCCAATTTTCAATCTGCTAATAATCGCACCCCTCCCTGAGCCCCCACTCAAACATGCCCTCTTCACTCACTTCGCCCTACACCAAATAACCAGCATTTTTCAGCATAAATAACAACTTAGAGTTTAGTGAGTCATCACTAATCCCTTCAGTTTTCCCCGCCCCCCGCCAGCGCCATATTAGCTGAAGAGCCAAACTATCCACCTCGATAAACTCTTCATGAAAAATTTCGCTAAGAAGTATATTACCGATAGTTGGATCAACCTTTATAAGCCTTCTAAAAACCTGGCAAGGCAACTCACCTTCAGTAATACCCTCAAGCATAACATTCCCAACTAATAAAACAGCCAACAATAGGAGTTTAAAAAAGCAGCAAAAATGGGACAGATTTATTTTCCTGACTCAGTTCTCGGCCGCCCCTGTCCTCGCCGCTCTACGCGCGCACCCACAATCCGCTCGACCTCGTCTACGAAACGGCTTGTACCCGTCAATTGACCTCGCTGCAACGCATCGCGGATCAATCGAATCTGATCAGCCAAAATAATTTGGCGTACAGATGCCTCATACCGCCCCCCATTTTCGGAAAATAAACCTGTCCCCTTTTTCCTAGAGGAATTAAAAGCAAATCTGCCCCCTTTTATTTGCAGCCTCTTTTACTTGCACAATTACTTAAGCACCATACCCAGCAGCAGCCTTTTCGCAACTTATTTCCGCAGAACTCAGCCCCCCCGAAAAAACACTCAAAGAAAATAATCAATCCAATCGCGAGAGTTAGTACCTGATCGCTCCATTAGCCCAGGATATTTTTTTTTCGCCTGAGCAACGGATGCAGCACTTAAATCTAATAAAACATATTTCCCAAACTCAACCTCCAGCAACATCGACCCCACATCAAAAGTATTTCCACCTACATAAAAACACCCCCCAACCTTCACCCGATGAAAAACAAAGCTACTCCCTCCTCCTAAAGGAAAAATAGAGTCACGCACAGCAAAAGCAATGTCACTATTCGACAATCGAACTCTTTCGTTACTTTCAAAAGGATCCAAATAATCGGCCCTAATCACGCATAATTCATAATCAATTACCACAAGCCATCCAGTCACCTCCAGAGCTGCGCAGCCTATGACTGAGGACTTAATAACACCCTGCTCGAAAACTTCACTAACATCCATAGCTACTTACCTATCACAATAGCATTAGCACCTGTCGACATCGCACCATCAAGTACTGTAGCAAGAACTCCGCGAGGTCCCGAAAAAGGGGACAGATTTATTTTCCCGACTCAGTCCTCGGCCGCCCCTGTCTTCGCCGCTCTACGCGCGCACCCACAATCCGCCCGACCTCGTCTACGAAACGGCTTGTACCCGTCAATTGACCTCGCTGCAACGCATCGCGGATCAATCAGGATAGTTTGGTGTACAAACGCCTAATACCGGTCCCCTTTTCGGAAAATAAATCTGTCCCCTTTTTATTCTTTTTATTTCGTCCCCTTTTCATTTCCGGGAATATTGGCTCCTTGCAAGCTCTCAGCGTAACAGAGGAATGAAAAATAAATCTTTCATCTTTTATTTATCACTCATACAAACCGAAGCTTCCAATAGTCATTTCCCGCCACCACCCAATACCGCTCGCTAGCAGGAATCAAAAAGCTAAAATCAAAACATTCAGCAATCCAGTCTGGATAAGCTAGACCTTCATGAACACGCGCGTCATCCATATGCATAAAAATTTTTCTGTCAAAATTTATGTAAAACCTAGGAAACCTAGAGTGAATCATGTTGGCGCGTTTAAACAGATCCTGGGTCAAACCTTCACCGGTTAAAAAATAATACTCAACTTTTTCAAAAACCTCGAAATCCGCACCTATAAAATCATTTAAATCACTTGGAGACAAAATTTTTCCACTTGAATCACCCAAATACTGCGGAAAATTTTCCGCCGTCATTTTCAGAATGCCACCTCTGAAACTTTTGCAAGACTGCTCATATTGCTCCTGGGTTATTTCGCCACTATCAAGGTAGGCGCGATAGTCTTTCTCTGCATCAAGAGAAAAATTATACTTCTCATCTACAACCCAATAACACTTTCCAGCATGCACAAAAAAGCAAATACTTTTCTCCCCCCGCCAAAGATCATCAAGTACCGATTGACTTACGGTCATTGCTTGAACTCCTTAAAAAATTCATCCTGTGTATAAACCCGGGCGTTGCTCGAGTTCTTTTCGAGTAGCGACTCCCACATTTTTGGTAACTCGAGGGAGTAACCGGGCTGGTTTCTGTCTACTCTCTTCGGCGCATCAGGATCCCTCGGAACACCATCGATGGGTCGCTGAGGGATTTCCCGGTCCATGATTTCTTTGTGAAGAGCCGCATCAACGTCGAAGACCACTACAGAACCATCAGGCCGTCTGTTCGTCAAATAGTAAATGGCATGATCAGCATCACCTACGCTTACACAAAGCTGGCCCATGCAACCAGGATTGATGGTGATGGTTCCATCATCATTTGCACTGATGCGGTACTGGCTGGATTGTGTTCCCGATCCGCCCCCCTCAACCCTGAAGTAAGGGACTGTCTCTGGAGAACTGCCTTTCGCCACAAAGGGGACAGATTTATTTTCCCAACTCAGCCCTCGGCCGCCCCTGCCCTCGCTGCTCTACCCTCACACCAACAATTCGCTCCACCTCATCTACGAAACGGCTTGTTCCCGTCAGTTGGCCTCGCTGCAAGGCATCGCGGATCAATCGAAGTGGACTGGCCCCAACAAAACCGGACACCGCCACCCCGTTAACTTGATGCCGTTTTCATGCGCCTGAACTCTCTGGGAGAGCGGTATTTCAGCGCGCTGTGTGGATGCTGCTCGTTGTAATGTTCGAAAGCGATTGCCAGGTTACGTAGCGCCGTTTCGCGGTTCGGACGAGGCATGTGGGCCACGTAGTCGCGTTTGATGGTCTTCACGAAGCTCTCGGCCATGCCATTACTCTGCGGGCTGCGAACCGGCGTCGTGACAGGCTGCAAGCCGATTTGCTGTGCAAAGAGCCGAGTCTGCTCTGCGATATAGGCCGAGCCATTATCGCTCAGCCACTGCACAGGCGTGCTGGGCAGCTGATCGCCAAACCGCTTCTCCACGCTTTCCAGCATCAAGTCGCGAACATCGTCGCCACTGTAGCCTGTCGGGCTGGCGACCCAGCCAATCGCCTCTCGGTCGCAGCAGTCCAAGGCGAAGCTCACACTCAACTTGGCGCCGTCGTCGCAGCGAAATTCAAACCCATCGGAACACCATCGGGTGTTGCTAGTAGCAACAGCAACGCGACCTTCATGCTTTCGAGCAACACCAGGCTGTTTTACACGACGTGCCAGCAAAAGTCGGTGGTCACGCATCACGCGGTAGACCCGCTTCACATTGATTGTAGGCAGTGCCAACTGCTCGCGGGATCGGCGTAGCAGGCCCCACATTCGGCGATAACCATACGTGGGAAGATCACCGAGATGCTCCCGAATTTCTGCAACTACAGCCGTATCGTCTGAATGCCGAGCACGCCGGGCCTTTGGCTGCGCGCCTTGTTTGAGCCGAACCGTTAACTGAGAGCGCGACACACCGAGACTTTCGCTGACCAGCTTCGCCCACAAAGGGGACAGATTTATTTTCCCAACTCAGCCCTCGGCCGCCCCTGCCCTCGTTGCTCTACCCTCACACCAACAATTCGCTCCACCTCATCTACGAAACGGCTTGTTCCCGTCAGTTGGCCTCGCTGCAAGGCATCGCGGATCAATCGAAGCTGATCAGACGGAATGGCTTGGCGCACAA
>Ga0209281_1001659_pt1 | contig 11808 bp, 8 predicted proteins | sample MedtruBG_FD_187514 | JGI IMG/M metagenome (GOLD analysis project Ga0209281, IMG submission 187514) | Root nodule microbial communities of legume samples collected from California, USA - Medicago truncatula BG (SPAdes) (version 2) | ecosystem: Host-associated > Plants > Roots > Nodule | place... | reverse complement strand
TTCAGGGGCGCAAACAGTTGCTCGCAATGCAGCGTCGTGAAGCGTGTCAGGCCCTTGATTCATTGGATATTCAGCGTAGCCAACGGCTTAAAAGTGACATTTTGCAATGGCAATTTTTTCAATGACTCCTTCAGTAAAGTGGCATGGTGATTACCTTCCGGAGGCGTAAACTCCACCTTATCGAATTAAGGAGATTGCCATGAAACATGACCATTTTGTTGTTCAAAGCCCAGAAAAACCCGCGCAACAATTACTGCTGCTGTTTCATGGCGTGGGCGATAACGCCGTCAATATGGGGCAGATTGGAAGCTGGTTTGCGCCCATCTGCCCCGATGCGCTAATCGTCAGCGTGGGCGGCGTTGAGCCGTGCGGTCCGAATGGACGCCAGTGGTTTTCGGTGCAGGGTGTGACGGAAGAAAATCGTCAGGCGCGCATTGATGCCATCATGCCGACGTTTATTGAAACGGTGCGTTACTGGCAAAAACAGAGCGGCGTTGGCGCAGCGGCCACCGCGCTGATTGGTTTTTCTCAAGGGGCAATTATGTCACTGGAGAGCGTGAAAGCGCAGCCAGGCCTGGTGTCCCGGGTGATTGCATTTAACGGCCGTTTTGCCACGTTACCGAAAACGTCGACCACATCAACAACGATCCACTTGATCCACGGTGGTGAAGATCGGGTCATCGAGCTGTCTCACGCAGTCGCGGCGCAGGACGCGTTGATTCGTGAAGGCGGGGACGTGACGCTGGATATCGTTGATGAGCTGGGTCATGCGATTGACGATCGCAGCATGCAGTTGGCGCTTGATCATCTGCGCTTTACCGTGCCGAAGCATTATTTTGACGAAGCGCTGAGCGGCGGTAAGCCGAATGACGACGATATCGTTGAGTTTTTATGATGTGGCGTTCCTCTCTCCTGGCGGAGAGAGGAAATAAGACGATTATTTTTTCTGGTCTTTCTTCGGCCAGTTGTCGTCATCGTCCCACTTATCGTTGAAGTCACGATGTGGCGGAAGTTCGGGCTTGTTGGCGAGAAACTTCTTATGATCAACGCGCTTAAGATCTTTGATGACGTTAAGCAAGACGCCTACCAGAAACACCAACACCAAAATCCACCAGTATTTAGCCAGCCAGTCCATTCGCTATTCCTTCTCAGAGCCCTCGTCAGGCGACGAGTTGCTCCATGATACGTTGATACATACGCGCCAGTAGCTGTAAATCAGCCGCATTCACGCATTCATTGATTTTATGAATGGTGGCGTTCACTGGTCCCAGTTCGACAACCTGCGCACCCATACGGGCAATAAAGCGTCCGTCTGATGTGCCACCCGTTGTCAGCAGTTGCGGTTTAATTTCATTATAGTGCGCGATGGCGTTAACCACCGCATCGACCAGCTTGCCGCGCTGAGTCAGGAACGGTTGGCCAGACAGCCACCACTCCACGGAGTAGCGCAATTCGTATTTTTCCAGCAGCGCGATGACGCGGCCTTTAATCATCTCGTCGGTCAGTTCCGTACTAAAACGGAAGTTGAACTGCACGGAGAAATCACCGGGGATCACATTATTGCTGCCCGTACCCGCCTGAAGATTCGCAATCTGCATGCTGGTCGGCGGGAAGAATTCGTTGCCTTTATCCCATTCGATATTGACCAGCTCATTCAGCATGGGCGCAGCGCGATGCACCGGGTTATCGGCAAGATGCGGATACGCGACGTGGCCTTGCACACCGTGGATCGTCAGGTTGCAGGTCAGCGATCCGCGACGGCCATTTTTCACCACATCGCCCACCACTTCAGTGCTGGACGGCTCGCCTACGAGACAATAATCCAGGCGTTCGCGGCGTTCCATTAGCGCTTCAACGACTCTCACCGTGCCATTTTTAGCGCTGGCTTCTTCATCGGACGTGATCAGGAATGCCAGACGGTTTTTGTGGTTTGGATGCTGGGCGACAAAACGTTCGGCGGCCACCACCATCGCAGCCAGCGAGCCTTTCATGTCAGCCGCACCGCGACCAAACAGCATGCCGTCACGAATGGTCGGTTCAAACGGCGGATTGATCCATCGGTCAGCATCGCCTGCCGGAACGACGTCGGTATGTCCGGCAAAAGCCAGCGTTTCACCCTGGCCGCGCCATGCCCAAAAGTTCTGGGTGTCGCCAAAATCCATCCGCTCAACGGTAAAACCGATCGCGCGCAGACGTTCAATCATTAAAGCCTGACAACCTGCATCGTCCGGGCTAAGGGAAGGGCGGCGAATAAGCTGCTGAGTCAGCTCAATGACCGGGCATGACATAAACTGCACCTCAAATATAAGTCTGATAACTGGATTCACTAAAGCCCAGCAGCATAGGCTGACCGGGCGCGCAGAGCAATGGGCGTTTGATTATTGCTGGCATTTCGAGCATTAATTTTGCTGCGCTATCGGCATCGGTAATGCTACTACGAACGGAATCATCCAGTTTACGCCAGGTTGTTCCGCGCGTATTCAGCAGCGCTTCCCAGCCCAGTTCCGCGATGGCGGTTTGAAGGAAATCAGCGTCAAGCCCATCAACGCGGTAATCATGAAAGCGATATTCGACATTATGGCTCTCCAGGAAGCGGCGTGCCTTTTTTATGGTGTCGCAGTTTTTAATTCCATACATCACAATCATGATGAATCCTTTTGTCTTTATTAATAAAAAATGTTCAGTTTTTTCGATGTTATATTATTTGGCCAAACATAACATATTTACCTTATGCCTGATTGTACTATGCCTGATAATTCAACCTACACATGTAAGCTGAATATTATTTCATCTGGACCGCATAAATGTCCAGATAAGCAAAATTTGGCTTAAAGTCAGCAGGTAATAAGAATATCACCCACACGTATGGTTGTTTCTAAATATTGCTATTGGTCACATAAAATTTATGGTTAAAAGACCATATTTGAAGCACGTCAGGCACAGCAAGGGGAAGGAAAGCAAACCGATTGATTAAATTATCTTCACAACACCGATATATTCTCATAGAATACGCATAATAATAAGAGAGGTTGTTATGATTGAACGTGAACTGGGGAACTGGAAAGATTTTATCGAAGACATGCTTCGTAAATGACATTCAGGAAGAATTGCAAGAGCACTTATTTAGTATAAAAACGATGTGATTCATCACACAATAAAAAGGCGGCCCTGGAGCCGCCTTTTTTAATGCACGTTTATTCTGGCCGTTCTTTAAGCGGGAAGCGACGACGCACCAGCACGAAGAACAACGGAACGAAATAGATAGCCAGAACCGTGGCTGAAATCATTCCGCCCATCACCCCCGTCCCCACAGCATGCTGGCTGCTGGAACCTGCTCCAGAACTGGTCGCCATGGGCAGCACGCCAAACACAAATGCCAGAGACGTCATCAGGATCGGGCGCAGACGCTGACGACACGCATGCAGCGTAGACGACAGCAGATCGTGCCCCTTCGAATTCATCTCATTGGCAAACTCGACGATCAAAATCGCGTTCTTCGCCGACAAGCCGATGACCGTGAGCAACCCCACCTGGAAGTACACGTCGTTTTCGAGACCACGCATCCAGGTGGCGAGTAATGCGCCGATGACACCTAATGGCACCACCAGCATGACGGAGAACGGAACGGACCAGCTTTCATAGAGCGCGGCGAGGCACAGGAACACCACCAGTAACGACAGGGCATACAGAGCAGGGGCTTGTGCGCCTGAGAGCCGTTCCTGATAGGACATCGCGGTCCACTCCAGGCCGAACCCTGCGGGCAGTTGCTGAACCAGCTTCTCCATGGTGTCCATCGCGGTTCCGGTACTTACTCCCGGCGCGGCTTCACCAACGATTTCCAGCGCGGAATAGCCGTTATAGCGTTCCAGTCGCGGGGAGCCGCTCTCCCAGTGGGATGTCGCAAACGCGGAGAACGGCACCATCCCACCCGTATTATTGCGCACGTACCACAGATTAATATCGTCGGGCAGCATGCGGTAAGGCGCCGCCGCCTGGACGTAAACCTTTTTCACACGACCGCGATCCATAAAATCGTTCACGTAGCTGGAGCCCCAGGCCGTTTGCAGCGTATCGTTAATATCATTGATGGAAACTCCCAGCGCCTGGGCTTTGCGCTGATCGATATCGATCTGTAATTGCGGGCTGTCATCAAGACCGTTGTGGCGCACGCGGGTGAGCGAAGGGTCTTTACCCGCCAGATCCAGCAACCGGTCGCGGGCGGCCATGAGCGCATCGTGCCCGGCGCCGGCGTGGTCTTGTAACTCCATATCAAAACCTGCCGAACTGCCCAGGCCACTAATGGCCGCCGGGCTACTGGCAAATACCCGCGCTTCTTTAATGCGCGTAAATGCTTTGGTAGCGCGCTCGATAATGGCGAAAGAAGAGCCAGTCTTGCTGTCGCGCTCGTCCCAGCCTTTCAGGCGGACGAACATCCGCGCGACGTTCTGCCCGTTACCTCCAGGGCCGGATCCGACGGTTGAAAACACCGACACAATGTTGTCTTTTTCTTGGGTGAAAAAGTACTGTTCAACCTTCTGCACCACCTTCAGCGTTTGCTGCTGGGTGGCACCGCTGGGCAACTGCACTGACGTGATAAACATGCCCCTGTCTTCCAGCGGCAGGAACGAGGTCGGCAGGCGCAGGAATAAAAATACCATCCCACCGAGCAGTAAAACGTAAATCGCAATCCAGCGCAGGCTGCGGTGCAATATCTTTGCGACGCCCGCCTCATAGCGCGCCGCATTGCGATTAAACATGCGGTTAAACCAGCCGAAGAACCCTTTTTGTCCGTGCTGTTCGCCTTTGTGCAACGGTTTGAGCAGCGTTGAGCAAAGAGCGGGCGTCAGGATCATGGCTACCAGCACCGAAAGCACCATGGCAGAAACAATGGTTATCGAGAACTGGCGGTAAATCGCGCCGGTTGTGCCGCCAAAAAACGCCATGGGCACGAAGACGGCGGAGAGCACCATCGCGATCCCCACCAGCGCGCCCTGAATTTGCCCCATCGATTTACGCGTCGCTTCGCGCGGCGAAAGGCCCTCTTCCGTCATGATACGCTCGACGTTTTCCACCACCACGATGGCGTCATCCACCAGCAAGCCAATCGCCAGCACCATGGCGAACATGGTGAGGGTGTTGATGCTGTAGCCGAAGGCGTATAACACGGCGAACGTTCCGAGCAGAACCACCGGGACGGCAATCGTCGGGATAAGCGTTGCGCGAAAATTCTGCAGGAACAGATACATCACCAGGAACACCAGCGCGATGGCTTCGAGCAGCGTTTTGACCACATCTTCGATGGAAGCTTTTACGAAGGAGGTGGTTTCAAAAGCGACTTTATATTCCAGGCCGTGCGGGAAATAGGGCGCGAGTTCGTCCAGCCTTTCAATAACCAGCTTTGCGGTGGCCATTTCGTTCGCCCCTGAGGCCAGTTTAACCCCTAAACCCGACGCCTGATTGCCGTTAAATCGGCTCAGGTTGTCGTATTTTTCCGCACCCATTTCCACTTTTGCCACATCCCCCAGACGCACTTCCGAACCGTCCGGATTGACGCGCAGGGTGATGTCGCGGAATTGCTGCGGCGTCTGAAGTAATGACTGCGAATTGATGGTGGCGTTTAGCGCCTGGTTATCGACAGACGGCGTGCCGCCAAGCTGGCCGACGGCGATTTGTGCATTCTGGGATTTGATGGCATTGGTCACATCCGTTGCCGTCATTTGCACGCTATTCAGCTTCGCCGGATCGAGCCAAATACGCATGGAATATTGCGAGCCATAGGCGTCGATATCGCCAACGCCGTTAATACGACTCAGTGGATCCTGAATATTACTGGCGACATAGTCTGAGATATCCTGTTTATCCATCGAACCGTCGGTGGAAACAAAGGCAATCGTCAGGATATTGGAATCACCGGTTTTACGGACCGTGACGCCCTGATTTTGCACCGCCTGCGGCAGTTTTCGCATGGCTGATTGCAGCTGGTTTTGCACCTGCTGTACGGCTTCATCCGGGTCAGAACCGGCGGTGAAACTCAACGTAACGGTCGCCTGGCCTGTCGCGCTGCTTTGCGAGGACATATACATCAGATTGTCCAGCCCGGTCATGTTCTGCTCAATCACCTGGGTAACGGTGTTTTCCAGCGTTTGGGCTGATGCCCCGGGATAGTTCGCGGTGATACGAACGTTCGGCGGAGCCAGATCGGGATATTGCTCAACAGGAAGTGACAGAATAGCGAGAGTGCCTGTCAGACATAAAATAATTGCCAGCACCCAGGCAAAAATGGGGCGATCAATGAAGAAATTCGCCATGAAAATAAGACCTCGTTTTGCTGCGCATCGTTATTGTACATTGCCCGCTTAACTCTAGCGGCAAGGCGGATGCCAAACGTGGAGAAAATAAGGAGATAGTGTAAATTATCATGCGCATTTACAGCGCGTTCCTGACGTTCCGCACTGCGAATTATTGCCCACAAGCGAAGCAGACTGGCGACAATACCCTTTTATTTACCGTTATTTACCCTCTACGACCTCGGGCGTGCGAAAGCGAATACATACCTGCGTTCCGCCATTTTGCGGCTGTGAGAAGCCCAGCGACCCGCCAAGTCGTCCGGCACGCTCGCGCATGATATTCAGTCCGTAGTGCCCTGGCGGCTCGCTGGCATCACCAATACCAATGCCGTTGTCACGAATATAAACCGTGTGCATGCCGTCAGGCGCGGTGATGCAGCTGACGGTAATCTCGCTCGCCTGGGCGTGCTTAATGGCGTTCAGCACCGCTTCGCGCACGATTTGCAGCAAATGAACCTGCTTTTGTGCATCCAGGGCTAAGGATGAGAGTCGGCAGTCCAGCGCCAGTTTGGCGGTGGTCTGGCTTTGCAGACCTTCCAGCGCCTCTTGCAGCGCGGCAGGAAGATTCGAATGATTGAGCGCCAATCGGAACGTGGTCAGCAGTTCGCGTAACTGACGCCAGGCATTGTTCAGTTCGCGTGAGAAGTCGGTGATAATGGTCTGCGCAGGCACGTTATCGTCCGGGATAGCACGTTTGAGCAGCGCCAGCTGAATGCGCAAATACGAGAGCACCTGCGCCAGAGAGTCGTGCAGTTCGCGGGCAATCGTGGCGCGTTCTTCCATGAGCAGTAATTGCTGGTAGTGCTTCTGCGCCTGATTAAAATAGAGTCCGCGCCCGAGCATTGTTGCCACGCTTTTCATCAAAGGCAGAGAAACAGCCACACTCTCACTTTGCCAGCGCAGCTCGCCAAAACGCGTGTCCTGCATAATGACCGGCAGGGTAAACGTCTCCCGATCGTCTTGTTTTACCCCTTCGCACAGCTGCCAGTTATCGCTGGCCTGCAGTTCCAGGAAACTCATTCCCGTATCTTCCTGAACAATTTGCAGAATATGCCGGAAACAGTGCGCGTCTATCTGACTGGTATTCAGCGCCTGGGAACATTTGAACAGCATTTCGAGCTGCTGGTGGGCTTCATTCAGGTGACGGGTTTTTTCTTCGACCGTTATCTCAAGCGATCGATAGTGTTTATGCAATTCTGAGGACATATGGTTAAAGGTGCGCGAAAGCAGCCCCAGCTCGTTGGGCAGGCTGGTGCCCAGAGCCTGAATGTCAAAATCACCTTGTTCCATTTGCAGGCTGGCAGCAACCAAATGGTTAAGCGGGGCAACAACCTGTCGGCGTATCCGGCGCAGTGTGACCACCACCAACAGCATAATCCCCACTCCACCGGCCAGTGAAATCGCCACCACCAGCTGCATTTTGTGTTCCGCATAGTGCTGCAGTGCGAGCACGAAAGCGTCGATACGCTCCACATATTGCTGGATATGATCCTGATACCAGGCCTTATCCCCCGCTTCGAGATGGCTGTCCATCTCATGCCATGCGATCTGCAACTGCTGATAACCCGTTTTTACTGATTCCGGAACGTACCAGCGATCCAGCTCTTTCAAAACGGGGGAGTTAAGGGTGTTTTGCCAGTGAAGGCGATGATCGGAAAAACCGGCGCTGTTGCGTTCCAGATCGTAACCAAGACGGTAGCTTTGCATGCGCAAAGAGCCTGCAATATTAATGGCTTCAGCGTCACGCAGGCTGCTGGCAAGCGTCATTAACGCAATTCCGCTGGTCAGAACGGAGAGCAAAATAATCGAGATAAAAGCCCGGGCCAGGCTTCCTGAAACAGGACGTTTAACGATCACAACACGGCTTCCTGAACGTTACTGAAACGCAATTTCACCTGTGCTGAAATAAATTGATCTGCCACAGGTAAGTCGTAAATAGTGCCCCTATCTGGGCAAATGAACATTGCCTGAGACCGTCAGCCCAGTTAAATACAATATTCTTATAAAAACTAAGGGTAATGCTACCAGAACGGGTGTCTTATGAATCAATTTATTATGACCGATAACCTGCGCTGTATTGGATGTCATGCCTGCGAAGTTGCCTGCGTGATGGCTCACAATAATGAACAACACGTGCTCAGTTTGCGCCAGTTTGTTCCCCGGATCACAGTCCTGAAGCAGGGATCGCGTCGCAGTGCGGTGACGTGCCATCACTGTGAAAACGCGCCCTGTGCTCAACGCTGCCCAAATGGCGCGATCGCAAAAATCAACGACAGCGTACAGGTGAATCAGCAAAAATGCATCGGCTGTAAAGCGTGCGTTGTTGCTTGCCCCTTTGGGACGATGGAAATAGTCGTGACGCCGCTTGCGGACGGTCACGTTAAAGCCTCAGCGTATAAATGCGATCTGTGTCATGACAGACCGCAAGGGCCTGCGTGCGTCGAGAATTGCCCCGCCGACGCGCTGACGCTGGTCACGGAAAACGGGTTGAATCAACTGGCCAAAATGCGACGTCAGCGTACCGCCAGCCAGGAAGCACAGCCGTGGCACAGCACATCCGCGCCAACTGAGACGCGACAGAGCAAAGTCAGCCAAATGCAGGCGCTGGCGGCGCGCGGTGAACCGGACAAACTCACGCCTGATCAACGAGCTGGAAACTTTGACGAGATCTATCTGCCGTTTCGTACCGAGCAGGCGCATCGCGAAGCGGATCGCTGCCTGAAATGCGGTGAGCATTCCATCTGCGAGTGGACGTGTCCGCTGCACAATCATATTCCCCAATGGATTGAACACGTTAAGGCCGGAGATATCGACGGCGCGGTGGAACTCTCACATCAAACCAACTGTTTACCGGAAATCACCGGACGCGTCTGTCCCCAGGATCGTTTATGCGAAGGTGCCTGCACGATTCGTGACGAATCGGGCGCAGTCACGATTGGCAATATTGAGCGTTATATTTCCGATCGGGCGCTGGCAAAAGGCTGGCGACCTGATATGAGCAGCGTGGTGTCCGTCGATAAACACGTCGCCATTATTGGCGCAGGGCCTGCGGGTTTGGCCTGTGCCGACGTGCTGATTCGTCATGGCGTGAACGTCACGGTTTATGACCGTCATCCGGAAATCGGCGGTTTGCTGACGTTTGGTATCCCGGCTTTTAAGCTCGACAAATCCCTGCTGACGCGCCGTCGGGAGATCTTTACCGCGATGGGGATCCGCTTTGAGCTGAACTGCGAGGTGGGCAAGGATATCCCGCTGTCACGCCTGCTCAGCGACTATGATGCGGTGTTTATCGGCGTCGGAACCTACCGCTCAATGAAAGCGGGCATCCCGCACGAAGATGCGCCAGGTGTTTATGACGCACTCCCTTTCCTCGTCGCGAATACACGGCATTTGATGGGCCTCGCGCCATCCGTAACCGAACCCTACATCGACACCGCTGGTCTGAATGTGGTGGTGTTGGGTGGCGGCGATACGGCGATGGATTGCGTGCGCACCGCGTTACGCCACGGTGCAGCCAACGTCACTTGCGCCTATCGTCGGGATGAAGCCAATATGCCAGGCTCGAAAAAAGAGGTCAAAAACGCCAAAGAGGAGGGGGCGAACTTTGAATTTAACGTCCAGCCCGTTGAGCTGGTGCTTGATGACGCTGGCAGAGTGAACGGCGTCCGCCTGCTGCGGACTCAGCTTGGTGAGCCTGATGGGCAGGGGCGTCGCCGTCCGGTGCCGATTGAGGGCAGCGAATTTGTCATGCCCGCGGATGCGGTCATTATGGCGTTTGGCTTTAACCCGCACGCCATGCCGTGGCTGCAGGCGCAAGGCGTGAACGTAGATGACTGGGGCCGTATCGTGGCAAGCGTTGAGAGTCGCTATCGTTATCAAACCAGCCACCCGAAAATTTTTGCCGGTGGCGATGCGGTGCGCGGTGCGGATCTGGTTGTCACAGCGATGGCGGAAGGGCATCATGCGGCGCAGGGCATGATGGATTGGCTGGAAATAAAACAGCACGATATTCATTAAATCAGTGGGGCGACAAAGCGGGTTTCACGGCGTACTATGAATGACTCATTACGTTCTGGAGCCCGTATGAGTCTGAAAATTGAGATCATCAAAGATAAAATCCTTTCCGACAATTATTTCGTCCTGCGCAATATCACCTATGACTTAACACGCAAAAATGGCGAGATGATCCGCCATAAACGTGAGGTTTATGACCGTGGCAATGGGGCAACCATTCTTTTATACAACCGTGAAAAGCAAACCGTAGTGCTGATTCGCCAGTTCCGCGTGGCTACCTGGGTCAATGGCAATCCGGACGGACGTCTGATCGAAACCTGTGCCGGGCTGCTGGATAACGACGCGCCTGAAGTCTGCATTCGTAAAGAAGCCATCGAAGAAACCGGTTTTGCCGTGGGTGAAGTCAAAAAACTCTTCGAGCTGTATATGTCTCCAGGCGGCGTGACGGAAATTATTCACTTCTTTATTGCGGAATATACCGACGCGCAGCGCGCTAATGCGGGCGGTGGCGTAGAAGATGAAGATATCGAGGTGCTGGAGATTCCGTTTGTAAAGGCGCTGGAGATGGTCAAAACCGGAGAAATTCAGGATGGTAAGGCGTTGATCCTGTTGCAGTATTTGCAGCTTTCAGGGTTAATGTCTTGATCTTTATGCCGTTAATAAATTGCATTTCAAATAAATCTATCCGATAAATCTGATTGAGCAACCCCGGTCATGACACGAAGATACCGCCAGTTTTCGAGTCTATGTATCCGGGATTGTGCCTTTCATGCGCCTCAGTGTTTTACTTATTTTATTTCTCAGCGTGCTGCCTGTGCCACTGGTATGGGCGGCTCCTGCACAACAGTCTTTCGCCGACTGGCAGGTCACCTGCAACAACCAGAACTTTTGCGTCGCGCGTAATACGGGTGAACACGGCGGGCTGGTGATGACGTTGAGCCGCAGTGCCGGTGCCAAAACCGATGCATCACTGCGTATCGAATTAGGCGGATTGTCGAGGGCTTCAGGTAAGGACGCGCCAATTGCGCAAAGACTGTTATTGGACAACGCACGTTTAACGCTGAATACGCCGCGCTGGCAGATTTCGCCCTTGCGACTCATGACCGACGATGCGGTAACGGTGACTCAGTTTCTGAAAACAATTCAGGAAGGGGAGGCACTGACGCTGAACGGCGCTAAGCAGACGATTTCGTTGGCAGGGCTGAAGGCCGCACTGCTGTTTATCGACGCGCAGCAAAAACGCGTGGGAAGCGAAACGGCCTGGATTCAGAAAGGCGACGATCCCCCGCTGAGCGTCCCGCCCGCGCCGGCTCTTAAAGAAGTCGCCGTTGTTAACCCCACCCCTACGCCGCTCACGCATGAAGAACTCAACGATCTGCTGGATTACGGCTCATGGCGTATGAATAACAGCCAGTGCTCGCTCGATCCGAATCGCCGAGAAGTGCGC
>Ga0209281_1001658_pt1 | contig 11824 bp, 12 predicted proteins | sample MedtruBG_FD_187514 | JGI IMG/M metagenome (GOLD analysis project Ga0209281, IMG submission 187514) | Root nodule microbial communities of legume samples collected from California, USA - Medicago truncatula BG (SPAdes) (version 2) | ecosystem: Host-associated > Plants > Roots > Nodule | place... | reverse complement strand
CACAATGCCCACCGCATCGAATTGAGCGGCGATAGTCTGCGCCGAAATCTACCGCGCAAAGCTTGACACCTCGCCTGAATGAACTGACAACAATCATCGCCTGCAGACCCCACTAAACAGGGGGCGAGATCATCCCGGAAACCGGGGGCGCAATCATCTCGGAACAAAGGGGCGGCTTCATCGGAATCGGCAACTTCTCCACTCTCGTGCATCAAAGCCGCGTAAGCCAGCTCGGCTGGGACCAACTTACTCAAGATTTCGCAGTGCTGGGCCACAGAATAGAAAACTCGCTGCCCTGTGCGTTTGTTCACACATTGGCCCGAAAAGCGGCCGGTGAATGCTAGACCGTACGCGTAGTCCTCAATTGTCAGGTCTTCCGCTTCGGGATTTGCGTAATCGAAATAGTTGCCGGATCCGAGCAGCATCGTCGGGCCTGTGTCCCGCCGGATTGTGACCGACGTCGTCGTGTCGTCATTCAATTTTTGAATTCCTCCGCTACCGCATCGCCCGAGCTTCGCCTTTCGAAGCTAAGGCAAGTGTTGTAGGGTCCAAACAAATCAGGAGAGGTCATTAGCATGCCTGTGTCAGTTGTTGTAGGCGGTCAATTTGGTTCCGAGGGAAAGGGCAAAGTTGCCCAATTCATTGTTCGCAGCCAATCCGCTGCGGCAGTTGTTCGCGTCGGCGGCCCCAATTCAGGTCATACCGCCGTGGACAACGCGGGACATTTGGTCACGCTTCGCCAACTCCCGGCGGGGGCAATCTCGACTGATGCTATGATCTTTCTACCCGCTGGCAGTCTCATCGATGTGGCTCTTTTGCTGAAAGAGATCCAACTTTTGGGTGTTTCACCGCGTAGGTTGCGAATTGATGCCAACGCGTCAATTGTGACAGAAGAACACAAACAAGCCGAGCGCGACGAGGCGCTGGTTGAAACCATCGGCTCCACAGCTTCGGGAACTGGTGCTTCGTTACGAGAGCGCCTTTCGCGTACGGAATCTCATCGGCTGGCGAGGCATGAGCCGGAACTTCAAGGATACATCGAGGAAAACACTGCGGAGTCCCTCCGCAATCTCCTGGTGGCGGGAGAACGTGTCGTTTTGGAGGGAACCCAAGGCTTCGGGCTTTCCTTGTGGCGCACACATGACTTTCCTTTCGCAACCAGCCGGGATACGAGCGCGGCCGCATTCGTTTCCGAGGCGGGCTTGGCGCCACACGACGTGGATGACGTTGTAATGACGCTGCGGAGCTTTCCCATTCGGGTCGGAGGCAACTCCGGCCCTCTGCCCAACGAGATCGACTGGCCAACTCTTGCAAGGGAGGCCGAGCTTGATTCCGACTATCGTGAGTTGACCTCGGCAACGCATCGAGTGAGACGGATAGCCCGTTTTGACGAGCAGGTAGTGAAGGACGCGATTATCAGCAATCGACCGCATCGCATTTTCATGAACCATATGGACTATGTTGATCCAAGATGGCGCAGCGCTGGCCCGAGCGAACGCTCGACACGTTTCGTCGAGGATATTGAACGACGCATCGGTCAATCGATTGACTACTTAGGTTACGGGCCTAATGTGATCGAACCAAGCGACCACGTTCGACTGAAGCGAAGCGCCTGATGGAAGTTTCTCTTAAGGACTTTCAGCGACAGGTTCGTGCACTCGAGCTGTTGGTTGCAGGTGGAGGTGCGGGACTGCCGGAGCGGGTCGAGACGCTGAAGACGTTCGATCCTTATCCAGATGTTCCTTCAGCCTTGCTCAATGCTGGGCACCTGGCGACTTACGGCATAGTCGCGGGTATGATCCAGCCGTTCGACGTTACGCGCCTAGAAAAGCCGGCGACCTATTTGGTTGCGGCGAAGGGCCCCTGTAGATACAGGGATGAGCAGGGCAACATTGAACGCTTTGTTCTATCGAATGATCCAAACGATCGCGATAACGAGATCGAAGAAGTTCGAGACCATGTTCGAATTGCGCCGAACTCGGTGTGTTTCGTGACCCTCGAACCAGAGTTTCATATGCCGGCTTACATCGGCGCGCGGTTCAATTTGATGATTCGCGACGTCTACCGCGGCCTTCTCGTCGGTACAGGGCCTTTGGTAGATCCGGGGTTTTCAGGCAGGCTCTCGATCCCGATCCACAACTTCACGACCCGCGAATACTTCATCCGCGCGGGTGAGGGGCTAGTCTACTTCGAGTTTACGAAACTTAGTTGGGTGAACGATCCGCTGCAGGCGCCACCCGTTTGGTTGCCTGCGAGGATCGACAACCAACCTCCTTTCCCAGGATCGAAAAATCGACGGAAGAATATCGATCACTACCTCGATGAGGCCACTGGGGGTGGCCCCCCTCAAAACGCCATCGGAGACGAGATCGCCAAACTCAGGAAATACGCCGACGACGCAAAACGCCTTCTTCGAATCTACTCTGTAGCCGGTGTCGCCGCAGCAGTCAGTCTTCTCTATTCAGGCTGGTCACTCTACAGCGCGGCGCAACAGTTTGTGCAGTCTGCGCAAACGGAAATGCGGGAGCGAGCCGAAAGTGCCGATGATGCAATCACAGAGCTGCGCAACAATCTCACTGAAGCGCAAAAGCGCATAGCGCAACTGGAGAAAGTTCCTCAGCCCGCGCCGCGAAGATAGCGCTTCGCGGAACGCGTCAGGGGGTCTTTGGTATCGACACTTGCGCGGCACCATTCAGCGCGCTGCCCATTTGTTGGGAAGCAAAAACGGTGACGAGCAGAAAGCTTCCGAAGCCAATAAAATAAACTGCGAAAAGGCCAAGCGCCAAACGTCCGAGCATCGACTGCCAAGTGTCGCGTAGAGAAGAAAGACCATTCACGGAGCGTGGTGGGCACACAAGTCTCCAGCCAAACCATAGGCTTAAGCCGGCAAATGCTACGACGAGGAGCCGCTCGAGCGCATGGATGAGTTCTGTGAGGCTATGGTGGTCCATCATGCAAATCCCTCGGCATAGTACGGGGGACTCTATGGCTCCCTCATATTCGCCAACCTGTGTGTCGCAGCAAAAGCGCGTGAAGGCCCTTAAACGTAATAAGGACTTTTTTCAACGTTGCGATCGCGCCGGCCCGAAGTTCTGCCGGCACACTAAACGAGTGCAGTGACATCCTGAGTTAGACTTCCTCATGCCGAGCTTGACTAGGCGTTTCAGGCGGTACCGGGCTGGAAAGTTACTGGGACAAGCGCATCCGCGCAAATCCGTGGCTCCAGGGGCGGATTGGCTGCACAGAGGCCACGGACATGCGCTGATGCGGTGTCCTCAAGGAGAGATCAATCACCTCGATTTCGGGACCGCCGTGCAACCTGCGAACCAGTTCGGCAATGACGAGACACGCAGCGATGACGCCTACGAAGGGGGCTCCGACTGTCCTCGTTGCCAACTGAACGAGTCCGCAAGCGTCGACCGCGCCGGCTTCCAGGAGAGTGTGGTAAGCCCGTCCATCACCTTTGGCACGATCTCGTTCCAAGCCGCCCCATTTGGACCTGCTTGTCACGCTTGCAGGAAATGAGTGGACACGGGCCGTGATATACTCGTCAGGACCAGCGCCTAAGCCGGCCTCCATCACTAATTTGAAGCCCGCTTCGTCGAGGGCAGCACGAGCCTCGAGATTGTCTACGCCACACAATCCTATTTGGGGGTCGTCGGCAGTCAGGCGGAGATCACCGTCGAACTTACGTTCTACGATTCGCGTCCGGAAACCGCGCGCATCTAACCACTTCGCCATGACACGGGTCTTAAGCTGACCAACGCAATCCAACGTCGTAAGCATCGATGTGCTGTCGTTCGCTTCGGTCAGTTTGTCAAAATCCTGCAGCGTGATTTCGACCTCAGCCGGGTCTTCAAAATTGAGGAGCGCAAGCGTCCACAGGTACGCCTGGCCCAGATGTCCGAGGCCCATGAGCCAAAGGCGGTTCGGGGCCGCGCGGATCGCAGGAGCACCGTCATCGGCTTGCCAGTCAAGTGCTCCTGGGTTCCACAGAGACATGCCAACCATGCGACGGGCTGCCAGCACATAACCGCGCAGGCATTGGAAGGTCTCGCTGATGGCAATCGCCGCAGCCAGGATGGCACCAAGCGTCGCATCTGCTCCCTCGGATAGCCGTGCGAGTTCACCGACGGGGCCGACACCGCCTCGCCAGTCATCGAAGGTGGCAATGATGGAGGGAGCACCGGCCGCAACAGCGATGTTCGCCTCGCCCAATATGATGGTCGGCGATCCGTCGTAGGGCTTCGCTGTCAACATCCCGCCCAACGATACGACCGCCTCGGACAGTGAGGTATCTATGCCAGGTAACTCGATCAGGAGTGGGACATCCAGCGGACCCGCGACATGTACACCGCCGAGCAACGATCGCCGGCCCGCATTCACCATCGTCAGCAAGGCAACCTGGTGCGCGCGGGATGTTGCGACCTCCTCCCCGACGATGATGCTGACTCGATAACGCTCAAAAAGCGCGTAGCCATGTGCTACCGACTCCACCTCACCGGTGTCCAGTGCCATTTTGACGCCGCGATGGAGGTTATCCGGAGATATGTGTGCAGGTTGAAAAGTCATCGGAACGTTCCCGTTTTGAGGAGGCCACGTGCCCTCCAGCCACTTAGATTGGTCCATTGGTGATCGCCCTCGTATCGGTAGACACCGAGCTTATGTCGCCAATACGGACCACAAGCGAAGTTGGGGATGATCAACGCCGTATGTCCGGCCGTTGAGACCATCGGGTTCGTCCGATCCGAATGACTTTGCGTGGGAGAGCCCGGATGAGTGTGGACGTCTGCGATCACCGCCAACCCGGCTTTTCGGCACAACGACCACAGGCGGTCGAACGACTCTGCATAAAGCACGCAAACGCCGGTCGAGTATGCATTGGGGTCGAGTTCGTCGTAGAAAACCCAACGGGAGACGACACTCTTGCCGTTCTCGGATTTTCCGAGCAAAAAGGCGCCTGACTCGTGGCGCTCACCGCCACGACGATGAAGCTCAGTCAGCCCCGCAAGCCAAATTGCGCGAGGGATGACGATCCTGGTCCTAGCCACGACGCACCCCCCGATAGTCTTCTGAGTTGAGCAGTTCATGCACAGCCCGAAAGTATTGAGTAATGCCGTCCTCCGGACGCCAAATCAGGTAGGCATATTCCTGGCGCCAGTTCTCGTGTCCGGCGAAGCTCTCGCGATCGCAAGGGATGTAGAGGCAGCTGCCATCCTTCCAGTCGGGACGGAATACAGCTGGTACTCGGCTACTTCCGGAAGGCCACGCTTGAAAGGGAAGGGGGCGGTTGTTGCCGGGATCCCAGAGGCGACCCGTAGGAGCGGCTTGCGGATAGCCAGCACAGTTTAGGCGCAGGCAGTAGCCGTTAGGTGATTGAGGCCGCGACGCAGCCGCGACCTCAATCGTTACATAGGGCCAAGTGACGTTAACCAGGCGCCACCGACCAGTGTGTTCCCCGAGAAGGAATGCTCCACCAGCCAAGTCCGCCATGAGCGAGCGCTGGTCCGGCGAAAGAAAGGGCACGTTCACTGGTTTAGCCCTCTACGCGCTTGCGCGGAACAAGGGTGAAAGCCACCGAACAGGTTCCGTTTGCCACCAAGGTACCGACCGGCACATCCTCATCGGGGCGATGGCTCGTTCCCGTGATCTGCAGCACGTGCTCGCTTGCGTCGACCGGGGTCATGCCGATCTCCTTCACGAACCAGCGCTTGACGCGGCCCACTGTTGCGGCGGGGTTAAACTTGCGTTCTTCAAGACGAGCATTAAACGCGACGCTTGCTTCGACGCGCTTGCAGCGGTGAAGGGTGACGCGATCTTTGTTCTTGACGCCCTGCGCCATGAGCGGAAGACTGGCATCGAGTGCATCTTCCTTGTCTTCAAGGAAGATGAGCGCTTCGCCGCGAGTGTCTTCCGGCATGCCGCACGCAACGGCCGAGCGGATCAGATCGGCGGAGGTTGCCGTGTCGGAAAGTTCGATGAGCTCAATGTTGGAAGAGCCTTCGAACTGTACGAAAAGCCTGATTTTATTCATTGTTTTGCCTTTTGTGTTGCCGCGGCTCTCTGCCGCACGACAATTACAACCGGCAATTTGGGGCTATCGGAAAAAGCTCTGGATAAATTATCTGCTCACGCGGGCAGTCGAATGCCATCAGCTGCACAGATGAAATAATACGGGCACGTTGGGCAGTTCCGGTCAGAGGTTACGGGATCGAAGCGACCTTTCGCAATCCCTTCGAAGCAACTCTCGATGTTGCCTACAATGCCATGGTTTACCACGCCACCACCTGATCGCTCTCCCGTCCACAACGAGACATGCTCGAAGCCAACGCTCAGGCCGGGGTTTTCCCTTGCGACTATCGAGTAGATCAACGCATCGCGTATTCTCAACTTCTCTTTCTTGGCGAGGCGACCAGCCTTGAGCCGTTGAACGACGATCTTCGAACCACGGGCCTGGATGTTATCGGCGCTTACCTTTACTTTCTTGCCTGCGATCACCAACCCTAGCGACGTTGGCAGGCTCGGTGCGCCAAGTTCCTTTTGAGCGAGCGCGAGCATTTGCATCGCTGTTCTTTCGTAGAGACCACCATGGGGATGGTTTACAGGCCCATGCTCCTGCCAGCTTGCCGAGAACTGCTGACCCATGCCCCCCCATTCTGAAGGCGGCGTGGCTTGTAACCATTTTACAGTCGAACGGACGACCGAGATGAACCGCAGATATGGTCCGCGCTCGGTTCTGGAGCGCAGCTTTAGAAAGTCCTGGTAGTAAAATTTTCGCGGACAATCGTTATACCGTTCGACGGCTTCAACCGTGATCTCCTCAAGCCCGTCCATGTCGCATTGGAGCCCAGGATAGGGAGAAGTCTCCTTTCCTTCGGAAACCCATGTTGGAGCCGCCGGCTTCGGGATCATGTTCTTGATAGGATCCAGAAGCGCAGACGGATTAGGTCGTGACTGACCGCCATATTTGTTTGAGCGCGACAAACTCAACACGTCTTTGGCGCGCGAAAGGGCGACGAAGAATAAGCTTTTCTCCTCCATATCCGTGGTCAGCAATGGGTTGCTTTCGATCATTCCATGTGGCGGTGGGCAGGGATCATACCTGTTGTTTGGCGGAAAATGCGATGGGCTAAGGCTTGGTATATGGACGACCGGAAACTCAAGTCCCTTGCTGGCGTGGACGGTCATCAGTCGCACGGCGTCAATTCCCGCGGCGGCGGCCGGTAGCCGACGAAATTCCTTTTCCTCATCAAGAATCTCCAGCCTGCGCACATAATCCAGGAACGCCCTCTTCGGATCTCCTTTGGCCGAGCGATGCTCGAAAGCAATCTGGAGCAGTTGGTATATTGCGAGCCGGCGTTGTTGAGCAATGACCGTGTCTTCCACGAGGCCTTGTGCCAGCGCGCCGCCTTTGTTGAAGAGATACGCGGACCAAAGATGGTGAGGTGTCGTCTTGAATTGCACGTGCCTCAGATCCGCAGAAAGTCTCCTCAGACCCTCCATACCTTCGTCAGAGAGCCCGATCGGGTCGATCTCAGTTTGAAGCATGGTGAGTAGACTTTTTTCGCCGCTGCCTGCGCGGTGCAACACCTCGATAATGTCGGTCACGGGAATCGCATACTTCGGCCATTGCCCCACACGCATCAGGCCGAGTCCATCGTGATCGGCGGCAACAGACAAGAGTGACAGGAAATCGCGAATTTCGGGGCGCTCGAAAAAATCGCCGAAGTAGAGGCTCGGAATCCCAGATCGTTCAAGATGAGCAGTGACCTTGACCAGCGTCCCGTGTGAACGGGCTAACACTGCATGGTCCCGGTACGTTCCTCCTTTAGAGACCTCGAGTTGGATACGAGCTGCGATACCTTGCTGCTCCGCCTCGCGTGTTGCCGCGACGTTGAATTCGACAACTCCAGTCTCGGTTCCTCTGTAGGGATGAAGCGCTTTTGCTCCGGTTCCCTCCCCAAGATTGAGCGTTCGTCCAAACGCATCGAAGACTGATACGATCCGCCCGCCGGACCGATAGTTCACTTCCAAGTCCGTTGGGTCGGGCGCGTTAAACCGTTCGCGGAACCTCGACATATTAATAGGAGATGCGCCGCGGAAACGATAGATGGATTGCTTCACGTCGCCGACCACCCACGGTCCGCGTCCCGGATCGGCCAGTAGCTTCAGAAATTCGCCACTCGCACGGTTCATGTCCTGATACTCGTCAACCAGGACATTGGGGTACGTCGCCCGGACCGCCTCGGCAATCTCCGGTCGCGCTTTGAACAGTTCGATAGGGCGGATGATAAGATCGCCGAAATCCACCATGCCTCGCTGGCGAAGTGCGTCATCATAGGTCTTGTAGACCCGCGCAACCTCCTTTGCCTTCGCCGAGGCATTTGGATCTGACACTTCCATCGCTTCGGCAAGGTTTGCATACTGCGCCGGGGAACAGATCTCGTCCTTTGCGCGGCTGATCGCAGAAACAATTGATTTCAGGCCGCGCAGAGGCTCATGAAGGTCAAAGTAAAGATCGAGCTCCAATTCGGGCATGAGTTCCTCAAGGAGGAACAATTGATCGGTTCTCGTCGCCAATTTAGGGGCGTCGTTAGGACCGATCTCAGACCAATACAGCCGCAAGACTTCCAAGCCGAAGGCGTGAAACGTGCCGGTCCATACGCCAGCGCTCTTTTCTCCGATGCCGGCCTGTATTCGGGAGGCGAGGTCAAACGCCGAGTCATTCGAGTAGGTGAGCGCGAGAATGCTACTTGGGGCTACCTCATTTTCAATCAAATGGGCGACGCGGCTAACCAGCGTGCGGGTCTTGCCTGTTCCTGGTCCAGCTCGCACCTGATGAGGGCCGGGTTTTGCGTTAATTGCCTTGAGTTGGCTCGGATCGGGGTCGGGTTCCTTTCGCGGCGGCTGAACGGGTGGATCAGCTGGGAGCAAGACGGCGTCGGCTAGTTGTTGCAGGACGAGTTGCTCGGGCACCTTCATTTCACGCGCGATCTCTACAGCTGTCGTCCCGCCGGCTACAAATCGCGCCTTAAGTTTGTCTCGAGGCAAAAGAAATTCACGCCCAAAGAGATTGGCCTGTGCTTCGCGCCGTTGTTTTGGGCTGTATGCGTCGCTTTCGCCCACGGCAGATCCTTGGGGTTCGGCAGGCGTCCATTCATCGATATCACCGTGGCTGCAGTGGCCCGCCACATCGTGAAGACGGTGATGGCCGAACTCGTGCGCCAAGCAGAAGTTTTCGTCTTCGATTTCCAGATTGTTTGCACAGAGGATTTTGGCAGGTTCCGGATCCTCAGCTGAGATATACGTCGCTCGCGCACCGTCGAGCAGAATACTATCCGGCGCGAGCATTTTGATCAGTACGCCGCTCTTTTCCTTCGCACGCGAGATAAGGACATCAGCCGGAACCAGCCCGCCAGTCTCCCGGGCGAGTTCATCGTGCCACTGGCGTGCCTGTGAGCGTACCTCGTTCCAGCTTGTCACGGCGGTCCTGTTCCTTCATCGATTGACCGTAGCCACTTATTCTTTTGTTCCAACGGCAAGTTTGATGCCCGGATGGCTTCTTCAAAACTTTCGGTCTTAACTTGGGCCCGTTGTCGGCTTTTCTGCAGAGCACCCCTCGAAGTCGCGCGAGGAGGCCCCGAAAGAACGTGCCAGACCTCCGCAATCGAGACGCCGAGCGTTACGGCAAGCATTTCGACCAAGCGCCTGGGAATGCCGCTGAGCATGATGCGGCAAAGGTCCAGCTTCATTACAAGTTCCTCATCCAGACGAGTTCGTTGTGCGAGGGACGCCAGGTTAAGGCCAGCCGCCTTGCATAACTGGGCAATCGTGGTCGCTTGTGCTTTCGCCGCGGGAACAGCTTTTGCTTTGCGTACATGCAAGAGATTCAGAGCATGGCTGACGCCAATGTTCGTGAAACGTTCCGACCGAGCCTCCGCAACCACTTCACCGTCCATTTCTTCCTGGACAGCCCATTCTGCGAAATAATCCGCCAGTTCCTCGGAAAACTGAGGATAGCGGCGAATCCACTGGAGCAAATGCTCGTGTGACGGGGTCACTTTTTCCTCCAGGATGAACGTCATGACGTCGTCAAAGGTGAGATTAGGGTCCGTTATCATTGTTCTTCTCCGTAGGCCTCCCGCATCTGCTTCTCGGCGCGTTCAATCCAATACTGGACTGTACGACGCTGCTCGGGACGGAGGCCAAAATGGCGCAGTACCGACGGGACGGTGGAATCCTCGTCATACATGGGCCAGTCACGCATCTTACGCAGGATAAATGCTTTGCGGTGGCGGTCGTCGGTCACCGCTTTCAGAAGGCGGCGAATCAAACCCCGATCGGTCTTTGCGGCTAGCAAACTATATGGGGTGTCGTCGGAAGGAATTGCCTCAAGGGGATCAGGCCGATCGCCATGCTTGGATGATATCAATATCTGGTTTGGTGCGGGGTGGGCTTTGTAAGCGGCTGTCACCTTGTGGGCGAGCTGTTTGACTTTCCCTTTGAAGTCGATCTCGAGATATTCCGAAGTGCGTGTGGGAATCTCGATCACGATGAGCGCCGCGAGCGTTTTGGCCAATTCGGCATCAATCAGTTCCAATGTCGTCGGATCGAACACTTTGTCGAGGTGGCCGAGCACTTTGCTTGCTCGCCGCAAGATTTCCGAGAGTAACTGTCCGAAAACTTGTTCCTGGGCGATTGATTGACGCGCGAGGTAGACCAGTGTCTGGGTCTTCCAACGTCTTGTGTCTCTGAAGATGATCCGGGGCCATTCGCCGATCGGAGACTGAATCACTTCTGTGATCTGGGTCTCCACGTCAGCGAAACGGACGTACGGCTCACCGCTCAGTTTTCGCTGGGTAAGTGGAACAGGCCTTTTCAACGACCCAAGTTTGCTTGTGACAAGAACGCTCATGCCTCCCTACAAACCCCAACAGGGCCGAATCGGAAAAATGAATGGGGATAAAATCGCGTGATGAGTCGAATTTGGTCAAGTCTAAGGGACGGAAGGTCCCAACTTTCACATTTTCGGTGCGGTGCTATTTACTGGAAGCTGTGGATCCAGTCCTCCTCAAATGCCAATGCACGCCCACTAGCGATCGCGGCGGAAACTCTGGCTATTGGGCATGTGACTTGCGCTCAGTCTGCCCTGTCACCAGCCAGCATTTCTCCACCTTGAAGGTTTTTGAAGAAGAGACTTACTGTAAGCGGTTAGCTGACGGCGTCTGACCTGAAGTTCCAGGTGCCCTGGGCGTAGCTCTGCAGGAGCTTCGCGCATGTTGCCAGCCGCAGAATTCCGCGCATTGGCCGCGGAAGGTTCCATCCTTCGAGGCCTCAATCACGAGCCGGTTCTCGCGTCCGGGAATCACGTCCATCTTGCCGGCGAGACTGGGTATCCAGAAAGAATGACGCTCGCTTTCACGCAGCCGAGCGTGAGAGTTCATCGCGGAACTGCCAGTGTCTGAATGGCCCGATGCCCAACTGGGGCTTATTCTTCGGGGGTGGCGAGCGCGGCCACCAGAAGCACGATTGCAGCACGCCAATGTCACGTCGCCAATTTCGATACCGGCAAAAAGACTGTTGAGATCACAACCAAGCGCTCTGGCGGTTTCGACGAGTTTGCTCGCTGAAATCCGATCCTTGCCGCTCTCGTACTTCTGTACCTGCTGAAACGTGACGCCGATCGCATCGCCCAGCTTCTTCTGCGAGATCCCACTGATCTCGCGAAATCGACGGATATTGGTTCCCACGGTCGCGTCGACATCCTTGTCCGCTTGGCTTCTCCGCATATGGCTTCAGTCCTTCGCTCGCATGCCGGCTCCGA
>Ga0209281_1001657_pt1 | contig 11830 bp, 13 predicted proteins | sample MedtruBG_FD_187514 | JGI IMG/M metagenome (GOLD analysis project Ga0209281, IMG submission 187514) | Root nodule microbial communities of legume samples collected from California, USA - Medicago truncatula BG (SPAdes) (version 2) | ecosystem: Host-associated > Plants > Roots > Nodule | place... | reverse complement strand
TGGGCGGAAAACGTGGTTGCGCCGGTGCTGGATATCAAGCTGTGGCCGCGCGCGTTTGCGGTGGCGGAGCGTCTATGGTCCGCGCAGGACGTGAAGGATATCGACAACATGTACAGCCGTTTGCAGGCGATGGACAGCTGGACGACGGTATCGGTCGGCCTTCAGCAGCACAGCCAGCAGCAGGCGTATTTCACGCGTCTGGCGAATACGACCGAGACGCTGCCGTTGCAGATTCTCTCGCAGGCGCTGGAGCCGGCGCAGTATTACACCCGGCAGCATCTTAAATTCCAGGCCGGAAATTATCATCAATTTGAGCCACTGAACCGCTACGCCGACGCGCTGAGCGCGGAGAGCAACACCGTGCGCCAGATGAACAAATGGGCCGAACGCCTGGTCAGCGATGCGGAAGACAGCGAAAGCGCCGAGGCGCTGCGCCACGTGTTTACCCGCTGGCAAAGCAATACCAGCGATGCGCAGGCGCTGAGCGAAAATAACTATCAGCTCAAAGCCATCACGCCAATTATTCAGGAGGTGGATAAACTGGCGTCGATTGGCCTGCGATTGACCGACTTGGTGGCGCGGCAGGGCACGCTGGATGATAAGGAGATCGCCTCTATCCAGAAAGAGCTGGATAAAGCTGCGGAGATTCACGATGAAGTGGTGATTGCAGCGGTTTATCCGGTTGAGACGCTGTTAAGGGCGACGCGGAATCAGTAGAGGTTTGTTGGGTCTAAAAACAAAAAAAAGGCCTAAATTTCAGGCCTTTTTTTAAATTTACGATTAGATATCGCGCAACTCACGCATAAGGGGGCCTTTCAAATTTCTGCGTAACAGGCTGGCCGAAGAATGTTTTTTAGCTGTCGTCAGGCTGGCTTTAAGGCCAGTCATATGTACATCAGCGTTGTCAGAATGCGTATTCAATTCAGCAGACGCTAATGCCTGAAAAACCGTCTTGCCATTATTTCTGGAGGCGAGAAGGGCGCTGCGTTCTTGCTTAGTGTAAGATGACATAGTTGGCTCTCCCCTCTGTAACTGTTTTGTATGCTTGTAAATATTCTGATATCAGTGGTCGCGGAGCTTTCTTAAGTAACCCTGTCTTTTCATTATAACGCGGCTCATTTTTTAACCCAAGCATGTAGTCATAGATCTCTTCAAGAGTGATACGGCGACCCATATCGACCACTCCGCCTGAGGCCGCCTAACTCCTCAAATCTGACATGGCGAATTTCAGCCAAATTATCAAGGCAGTCAAGACGTCAAATTGAAATTTATGAGAGTCATATAATTCATGAAATCTCCCAAAATAATTAGCTGACATCTAGGTTTTTCGGAATTTTTGCACGATATATAAATTTCATAAGCATTGGTAAAAGAATGTATATAATTCCTCCTGCCATCATTATCCACCCATTGAGAGATGTTTCTTGGACTGACTTTGTAAAATCATATTGTTTAATAAGGTCGTCAATTCTCGTGATTAAATTTTCTTGACCAGAATTTCTCATTTTATTCAAGTTGAGAGATGCTAATCCAACCAGGAAAATAATTGAACCCGCTATCGGTATAATATATTTGAATTTACCATAAGCTTTAATGTTAGATATCGTAATTATTTTTCCTTTGTTAAGGAATCCGTTTTTTATTCCCTTGATTGTGCATGATATTTCTGGTTCATTCTTATTGCTCGTATGTAACAATTCAATACATAATCCCTCCTTAGAATCTAGGTAGTTGAAATCGATAATAATGCTATTTTTATTCTCTTTTTCTGCATTGACTATTATTGAGTCACTGGATTTGCTTTTTATTTGATGGCTTAATATTTCACCATCAGGAATTTTGATTTTTAAAGGATTATCGACAACAATTATGGATCTATCTAAATACTTATTCCCATCATTCCAAATGGCAACGATGGTTCTTTTTACATTCTCTACTTTTTTTCCTTGAAATGTTATTTCTATGTCTTTTGATGACGCGTGGTTATTTTTCCCAACCCCAACAATTGTGCTGGTCATGAATTGATAGCAAGGAATGATTTTTTTATTTGATTTTATAAAAAATACAATTCCTGAAATAAACCCCATTATTCCTATAAGGCTACCAACCCATCCAAAATTAAGCCAAGATAAAAATTCCATTATTTACGCTCATTATTAATATGAAAAACATTAGTGAATTAATTTTTTTATTTATCTAGAAAAAGATAACTTATGAGTTATCTTTTTTTGCTAAAATTACTTAATCAATATAACAGTGTTGAATAATACTTGTCAACAAAACCTTCTTTGTAATATAGCTTTCTTGATGATTATGTATCCTATATGTACAATATTACATTAAACGAGTAGTTGATTGAATATAATTGTCAGGCTTGGAAAGAAGTTAACATTTTTGGGAGGGTAATATAATATTAAAAATCTCTACAACATATACTATTATATGAAGGAGCGATGAAGGAATTTAATATGCTACTTAGTACAATCTGCATTTTTTAATAGTTTCTGTTCAAAATATCGTCCTCAATTCTATATTGGGCGGTGAACTCGTTTTTCGCTCATAACCGCCCCCAATATTTACATCATTCTTAAAACTGCCCAAAGATCCTTTACAACAAACTGGAGGATCACTCATTCACCTTCTACCCCGCCTTATTACCGGCACATTCCCCGTATCATTTAGCGCGCCAGGAAACGTTTTCAGCCATTCCTGCACGCGTTGTTTATTGATACTCACCACGCTCATGCCTTCGAGACAGCCCCACAGCTCGCGGGTATTTTGCGGGGTGATAATGATGCAGTCCGGCATTACGCGTATTTTTACCGGCATACCGTCAATAAAACCGGCTTTTGATAGCCACTCTCCGGTGAGCGGAAGGAAGCGGTGGCCTATGTGGGAATAGAGTTCGCAGCATGCGGCGCTGGACTGGGGGTGTCGGCTCTCGCATGAACCATTGCCTCATTCAGGGCTTACCGTGCAGACGACGGGTACTTTTTTTGCGAGTCACCTCTGGAAAACGATCATTACACTCTGATCTTTTAGGAACTGTTTGGGCAATGGTGGGGTCTGGCATAAACTCGTTCGCAGCCATAATTAACTCCTTTTCAGTTTATTGTGGTTAGCGATGTTTAGGTGTTCCACCACCTTTGCATCGCGCTTCTTACTTTCCCGCTCTGAACAAACATCTCATCGCGTAAAATCAATAATACTCCTCTGGATAAAAAAACAGTGCTCAGAAATCAGGGTAAATACGTGAAATGAGAGGGAACTTCAGAGAAAAATAAAGGGGGATGAAACGTTGTAGAACACGACCTTCGTCATTAGAAAAGGGCACCGGTCTTTAGTCCCCGCTGAAATCGGCGAACCGGAGGCCGGATGACGAGGGCTGGACGCCAGGGATGGCGGCCAGAGGCGAAACGAGACAGGGACGTCGAGTCGAGCCGACCGCGGGCAGATGGCCAGGAGGTGAGCGCAGTGCGAAGCACCGATTTCCTTGCGGGGCGCGGGGATTGAAAAGGGGGCCGCGGAGCCCCCTTTTCACGTTCACAGGTTATGGAACCATTATATTCTGCTGAACATAAGGTGAACGGGATAATCTCTAATGCTTAGCCGATTAACGACGAACCGCAATCGCCTCAATCTCAATCTTCACATCTTTCGGCAGACGCGCCACTTCCACGCAAGAACGCGCCGGGAAGGTCGCATTGTGCTCAGTGAAGAACGCTTCGTAAGTGGCGTTAACGGTCGCAAAATCGTTCAGATCTTTCACAAACACCGTGGTTTTCACGATATCGCCCACTTGCAGGCCTGCGGATTCCACGATCGCTTTTACATTTTCCAGCGACTGACGCGCCTGAGCGGAAACGTCATCCGGTACTTCACCGGTTTTTGGGTTCACCGGGATCTGACCGGAAGTGATGATCATGCTGCCCAGATCAACGCCCTGAACGTATGGGCCGATAGCCGCTGGTGCATTTTCCGTCGCAAGTACTTTTGTCATGATTTCTCCAGGATAACAGCGTTAAAAAATTCCCAGCCATTATACACTTCATCCTTCACGCTGCCTCATCGTTGGCCGCGTCCTCCTACCCCGGTCACAGAGTTTTCTCTGCTGCCGGGGATATTCGGACTTGCCGCCTCAATGCAGTGCGAATGATTTCGTGTCGCAGAAGGCCTCAATTAGTTAGCCAGCACCACGTAATGAGAAAACTCTTTTTCACAGTATTTGCATTTGAGTGCGATATCTTTCTCGCGCTTTTTAACTGCAAAGCTGGATGAAACCGGCTCAGCGTGGCTGATGCAGTTGCTGTTCGGGCAAACCAGAACAGTGTCGATACGTTCTGGTAAATTCGGGCGAGATTTCCCCACCACTTCGTAATCGTCGATGCGGTTAACGGTTGCATCCGGTGCATACAGGGACAGCTGGTTCACCTGCTCGTCGGTCAGGAACGTGTTCTCAATTTTGATCAAATCCTTGCGACCCATTTCGCCGGATGGCAGGTTCAGACCGATGGTGATGCGTTGATCGGTTTCGGTCAGCTTGAACAGGGTCAGTAGCTTAAAGCCGATTTGCGCAGGGATATGGTCAATCACCGTGCCACGCTTGATGGCTTCTACCTGGAGTTTGTTATCGTGTGTCATTTTCCTGTCCCTCTACAGTGTTAATTCGCGATTCAAAACCAGTGCCAGCAGCGCCTGGCGGGCAAAAATACCGTTGCCAGCCTGCTGGAAATACCAGGCGTGCGGCGTCTTGTCCACGTCGGTGGCGATTTCGTCGATGCGCGGCAGCGGATGCAGCACTTTCATGTTGTTGCGCGCGCCTTCAAGATCGCTGGCGCGCAGGACAAATTGCGCCTTCACGTTGGCGTATTCAGACGGGTCCAGGCGCTCTTTCTGCACACGCGTCATGTACAGAATGTCCACTTTCCCCATCACCTCTTCAATGCTGGCGTGCTGGCTCCAGGTGATGCCTTTTTCATCGAGCATATCGAGAATGTACTGCGGCATCGCCAGCGCGGCCGGGGCGATGAAGTAGAAGCGATTGCCGTTAAACTTCGCCAGCGCCTGTGCCAGCGAGTGGACGGTGCGGCCATATTTCAGATCGCCGACCATCGCGATATTCAGGTTCTCAAGTTGCCCCTGCGTTTCCTGGATGGTGAACAAATCCAGCAGGGTTTGCGTCGGGTGCTGATTCGCGCCGTCACCCGCATTCAGAATCGGAACGCCCCCGGAAAACTCTGTCGCCAGACGCGCTGCGCCTTCTTGCGGGTGGCGCATCACAACCGCGTCTACGTAAGTGCTGATAACCGAAATGGTGTCCGCCAGCGTTTCGCCTTTTTTGCCCAGCGACGTGTTGCTGCTGTCAGAGAAGCCCACGACGCTGGCGCCCAGACGGTGCATGGAGGTTTCAAACGACAGACGGGTGCGCGTCGACGCCTCGAAGAAACAGCTGGCAATCACTTTATGCTTAAGCAGCTCGGGCTGTGGGTTGGCTTTCAGTTTTGCCGCGGTATCGAGAACCAGTTCCAGCTCTTCGCGGCTGAGGTCATTGATGGAAATGATGTGTTTTTGATAAAGCGGATTCATGTTTATCTCCTGACGCCGGGCAAAAAAAAGCCCCTCAAATGAGGGGCTCTGGGAATAGGGGGAGCAACGGGAAGAAAAACGGCAGGCCAGCGTCTGTTTTCAGACGCGGTAAGACATGATGTCGAACACGCTTGAGCATGGCTTCCTCCCGGCAAATTGTCGGCGATTATACTCAGCTCGATGTTCTGATCAAGCGATTAATGCACACTTTACTCATCGCAAACGGTTCTATCTGAATATTAATGCGTTCTGAGTAAATAATTAATTTGCTTGTGCACCAGCGGCGTGCGCTTCACCACGCGGGGCGCTACCCAGACGATACTGCTCCCGGCCACCACGCCTAAAATTTCCGGTAACTGGTGATAATCCAGAATTCGCGCCACGGCGCGGCCATATCCGGCCACCGTGTGGATAAGGATAAACTCGCTATTGTGCTCCACGCTGACCACCATTTCGGCGATCGAACGCGCCGCATCGGGAGCAGGGCGCAGCTGCGGATTCATGGAATAAATCTTTTGGCCTTTAGCATTGCGAATTTTTATGACGCCAAGCAACTTCAGCAGCCGGGAAACGCTCGACTGGCTGATGCTGTCAAACCCGCGCTCCTGCAAATCGCGGCGTATTTCTTCCTGGGAAAGGTAACTTTTTTCGCTGATCAGGCTCTGGCAAACCCTGAGCTGAAGCTGTTCTTTTGGGGAGTAATCTCCGTATTCCGTCATATCTAATCCCATTTGATGGCCAAAAATGTCCGGTGGCGCCGCACCGAACCGGGGTCCGGATAAGCACAGCGCCATCCGGCAAATTACAACAACGCACCCAGGCTTAACGCCGCCATGATCACTACCGTCAGAATGCCGAGCAGCGGCGCAACCCATTTCAGGTAGCGCACGTAAGGTACGCGGGCGATGGCAAGGCCACCCATCACGACGGCAGACGTCGGCGTGACCAGATTGACGATGCCGGATGCGGACTGGTACGCGGTCACAACCAGGTCGCGGTTGACGTTAGCGAAATCGGCGAGCGGCGCCATGATCGGCATCGTCAGAACGGCCAGGCCGGAGGAAGAAGGCACAAGAAACGACAGTACGACTTCCAGCCAGTACATCACGTTGATGAACGCCACCGATGACAATCCGGTGACCAGACCTTCAGCACTGTGCAAAATCGTGTGCGTAATCATGCCCTTATCCATAATGACTACGATACCGCGTGCGATGCCGATAATCAGCGCGACGCCCAGCAAATCCCGCGCCCCGTTGATAAATGTTGAGGTCAGCTCTTCCTCACTCATGCGGGCAATCAGACCAACAATAATCGCGCTGGCGAGGAACACGGCGGAAATCTCTGCCATCCACCATCCCAGCACCGCCACGCCGTAAATCATCACCGCGAAGGCGAGGGCGAAAATCACCAGAATCACTTTGCGCACTGGGGTGAATTCCAGCGACTGCTCGCTTTTGTTGCCCAGGAAATGGCTGCGGTTCTCTTCCAGTTTGTCGGCGACGATCGACAGGGACGGATCCTGGCGCACTCTACGAGCGTAGCGCATCACCCACGCCACGCAGATGAGCCAGCCGATCACCAGCAGCGCGACGCGCAAAGCGATGCCGTTGGTGAAAGGAATGCCCGCCGCGTTGGCGGCGATTACCGTGGCGAAGGGGTTGATGGTCGATCCGAGCGTGCCGATGCCTGCGCCGAGCAAAATGGTGGAGGCGGCGACAACCGGATCGAAACGGGCGGCCAGCATCACCGGCACTAACAGCGTGTAGAACGGCAGCGACTCTTCGGCCATGCCGTAGATCGTCCCGCCCGCGGCAAACAGCGCCATTAGGATCGGGATCATCCACTCTTCATGCCCGCGTAACCGCGTGGTGACGCGTTCGATCCCTGCGTCAATCGCCCCGGTTTTGGTGACGATCCCCAGAAATCCGCCGATGATCAGGATAAACAGTGCCACGTCGATCGCGCCCGCCTGACCGGAAACCGGATCGTACAGCCCGGCAATCGGGGCCATCAGCACCGAAACGATCCCCTGCGGATGCGCCGCGACGTGCGCGTAGGTTCCGGCTACAGGGACTTCTTTGCCAAGCGCGGTGTTCATCGCCATCTGATACTGACCGGCCGGAATAACCCAGCTCAGTGCGGCCACAACGGCAATAAGGAAAAAGAGAATGGTGTAAGCGGAAGGAAATTTGAACTTGCCCATGATGTTCTCCTTGCCCCGGCGCAACCTCAGGCCGCGCCGGGCGGTGATTAGTCGCCGAGTGTCGCCACCATGACCGCTTTAATGGTGTGCATGCGGTTTTCAGCTTCGTCGAAGACGATAGAGTTCGCGGATTCGAACACCTCTTCCGTCACTTCCAGCCCTTTCAGGCCGTAGGCCATTTCTATCTCGCGACCCATTTTGGTGTGCTCGTTATGGAAGGCCGGCAGGCAGTGCATGAACTTCACGTTCGGATTGCCGGTCGCTTTCAGTACCGCGGTGTTGATCTGATAGGGCTTCATCAGGCTGACGCGCTCAGCCCAGGCTTCTTTCGGCTCGCCCATCGACACCCAGACGTCGGTATAGAGGAAATCTGCGCCGTGAACGCCTTCATTGACGTCGTCGGTCAAGGTGATGCGCGCGCCAGTTTGTTTGGCGATAGCGCGGCACTGCTCAACCAGCCCGGCTTCTGGCCAGAACGATTTCGGCGCGACCAGACGGATATCCATGCCCATTTTTGCTGCGCCGACCATCAGCGAATTGCCCATGTTGTTGCGCGCGTCACCGAGGTACGCAAAGCTCAGCTCCGGCAGCGTTTTGCCTGGCGCGTGCTCCAGCATGGTCATCAGGTCGGCGAGGATTTGCGTCGGGTGGAACTCGTCGGTTAGCCCGTTCCAGACCGGTACGCCTGCAAATTCACCCAGCTCTTCGACAATTTGCTGGCCGTAGCCGCGATATTCGATGCCGTCGTACATCCGGCCCAGCACGCGGGCGGTGTCTTTCATCGACTCTTTATGCCCAATCTGCGAGCCGCTTGGGCCGAGATAGGTCACCTGCGCGCCCTGATCGAATGCGCCGACTTCAAATGCGCAGCGGGTGCGAGTGGAGGTTTTTTCGAAGATCAGCGCGATGTTTTTGCCCTTTAAGGTTTGCTTTTCGCGACCCGCTTTTTTTGCGGCTTTCAGTTCGATGGCGAGATCGATCAGGTACTGAATTTCTGCCGGGGTGTAGTCCAGCAGTTTAAGGAAATTGCGATTTTTCAGATTAATGGTCATGGGTGGATCCTTTTTAAATGTGTGCGGTTTGATGCCCTCACCCCGGCCCTCTCTCACTGAGTGGGAGGTGAAAACGTCCTCACTCACACTGCCATGTAGACATAGGGAGTTAATTCCCTCTCCCTGTGGGAGAGGGTTAGGGTGAGGGGAAAATGTGCCTCAGTGGCAAATCAACGTGCCTTTATCCCCGGCCAGAATTGCCGCGCCGTCGGCCAGCGCACCGATTCCGGCGATGCCTCTGCACGTCTCGACAAACTCACGGCAGGCGGCGACTTTTGGCCCCATCGAACCGGCGTCGAAATGCATATTTCTGAGCACCTCCGGCGTCACCTGCGCCAGAGGGCGCTGTGTCGGTTTGCCCCAGTCGAGATACACCGCATCGGCGTCCGTCAGGATCAGCAGCGCATCGGCCTCAATCTGGCGAGCCAATAGCGCGGCGGAGAGATCTTTGTCGATCACCGCTTCGATGCCGTGGTAGCCGTTGGCGTTTTCCACTACCGGTACGCCGCCACCGCCGTTACAAATCACCAGGTGATCGCGCGCAATCAGCGCCGTAATGGCCTCTTTTTCGACGATCCGTTTGGGCTGCGGAGAAGGCACTACGCGACGGAAGTACGTCCCGTCAGCCTTAAATTCCCAGCCTTTTTCAGCGCCTAACGTCCTGGCTTGTTCCTCGCTATACACCGGGCCGATGTATTTCGTCGGATTGCGAAAGGCAGGATCGGCGGGGTCAACTTCAACCTGGGTAAGCAGGACGCTCACTTCACGCTGCGGCAGGTTATTTTTGAGCGCTTGCTGGAGCATGTAGCCAATCATTCCCTGGCTTTCGGCCCCGAGAATGTCGAGCGGATAGGGTGCGACGTTGGTGTAGGCGCTGTTCTGTAAAGCCAGCAGCCCGACCTGCGGCCCGTTGCCGTGCACCAGCACCACGCGCCACTGTTCCGTCAGACCGGCAATGGTGCGGGCGGCAAGCTCAATATTTTGGCGCTGGATATCGGCTTCGAGCGGCTCACCGCGTTTCAACAGTGCGTTGCCGCCTAATGCCACGACCAGAGTGGGTTTTCTTTCCATGCTGACTCCCTTAAATTCCGTCTCGTTCCAATGGACAGCTCATGCAGCGCGCGCCGCCACGGCCGCGTCCCAGCTCGTCGCCCGGGATTGGCAGCACGGTAATGCCCGCTTTGTCGTATTTTTCGTTGGTCCAGATGTTGCGCTCGTAGCCAATCACCACGCCGGGGCGGATGGTTAGCACGTTGTTAGCGTCGTTCCACTGTTCACGTTCGGCTTCAAACGCGTCGCCGCCGGTAGTGATCAGGCGTACCTGATTGATACCAAGGGCTTTTTCGATGGCGTGCAGCAGATCGGTTTCCTGCGTACGCAGCAGGCCGCCGCGCCCATCGGGCGTGAGGGTCCAGCACTGGGCGTCTTTGCGCACCACTTCCGGATAAACGGAGAATGTGTCGACATCAATGTGGGTCATGACGGTGTCGAGATGCATACAGGAGCGGTGTTTTGGCAGCTCAACGACAATCACGCGTTCTGCCTGGCGATGCGTAAACAGGCTTTGCGCCAGGAATTCAACGCCCTGCGGCGTGGTTCGTTCCGACAGGCCAATTAATACCGCGCCGCGACCAATCACTAATACGTCGCCGCCTTCCAGGGTGGCGTGATCGTAATTAATATTTTCATCGCCGAAATACTTAATGAAATCGCCATCGGCGAAATCAGGATGCCAGCGATATATTGCGCGCAGGTTATTCGTTTCACGCTGGCGGGCCGGTTTTGCCATCGGGTTAATAGAAACGCCGTTATAAATCCAGCACGATGTATCGCGGGTAAATAAATGGTTGGGCAACGGCTTCATAATAAAATCATTAGCCGTGTGGGTATCAACAACCATATTTTTAATAAAGGTCGGAATTTCGCCGTAGGTCAATCCGCCGCTTAAACGACGCGCCAGTTCGCGATGCGGCATATCCGCCAGCCAGCCGCGAACGTCATTGGCAAAGGTGGGCCCGAGGCGATAATCAGAGATTTGGGTATCCAGCAGCCAGGCTTTGGCGTCTGCAATATCAAGCGTTTGGGTGAGCAAGTCGGTTAACAGCAGGACTTCCACACCCTGATCGCGCAGCGTGTTTGCGAAAATATCATGCTCTTCACCCGCCCGCTCAACGGATAATACGTCATCGAATAAGAGTTCCTGACAATTTGACGGCGTTAAGCGTTTCAGACTTAAATTTGGGCGATGCAGCATAACGCTACGCAATTGACCAATTTCAGAACCGACGTAATGCTTTTCCATAATTATTCCTTTAACTGTTTTTTCAGAATAAAAAGGGCTGTGCTATGAATCTGGATTTATTTCATAGCCCTCTAAGCTCAATTGTTTTCACGGCTTATAGTAGGCGGCTTGAAATTATAGAATGTGATACTGCTCACGCCGGATCGGGTAATAAGAGGTTTGTTTTCTATTGCATGATTCGCATCAGATAATGATTAGTTAGTCATTATCTTAAGATGAATGGCTAAGCGTTATTAACACTCGTTATGTATGTTTGTTATTATTTTGTTGGTTGTGGGAAATATCGAATATATTATATGTTGTTGATTTTATTTGGTTAATTTTATCGAGTGGAATAGGTATGCAAAAAGGCGCATTAACTATTACAAACTTAACGGGAATCACTAAATAATTATTTATTTTTAGAGCAAACTTTCAAAGTAGTAAAGTGTGAACTGGAAGTGGGTTTTAATATTACATACTATTAATCAATGGATTAGCATCTGACTGAAATGACGTCACGCTCATGTTATGCATAATCCCTGCATAAATGTGGCAAGTGCATTAACAGCGGCTTAACACATTTCCCGATAAACATGCGCTGTCGCAAGGATGACGCAAAAAGGGGTGGTATGGCAGTGGGAATTCTCGTATAAAAGATTAAAATGAAACATTGTTTTATATTGAGGGTTAAATCATGATCGT
>Ga0209281_1001656_pt1 | contig 11830 bp, 11 predicted proteins | sample MedtruBG_FD_187514 | JGI IMG/M metagenome (GOLD analysis project Ga0209281, IMG submission 187514) | Root nodule microbial communities of legume samples collected from California, USA - Medicago truncatula BG (SPAdes) (version 2) | ecosystem: Host-associated > Plants > Roots > Nodule | place... | reverse complement strand
ACTACCCCCGGGCCTGGGTCTTATGAGCGGGTGTAGCTCAGGGGTAGAGCACAACCTTGCCAAGGTTGGGGTCGGGCGTTCGAATCGCCTCACCCGCTCCAAATTCTTCGGACAATTCAGCAGGTTGACGAGCCCTTCGGGCGTTTTCGTTCGCGCCGTGTAGCGGGAGCGAAGCGGCGTTTTTCCGTGACGTGGCGGAAATGAGCCGCTGCCGCCCCGGCGCTGCTACCCGCCGATCGCGGCCAGCGCTTCCGCCGCATCGCCGTCGATGATCAGACCGTTGATCACGCCGCTGCGAAGCAGGGCTCGGGCTGCCTGGACTTTTTCTCCCCCGGCAATCAGCAGGAGCACCGGCAAAGCCTTCAACTCTTCGAAACCCAGCGCGATGGTCCGTTCATTGAGCTCGTGGTCGACTTGTCTCCCCTCGCTGTCGAAGAAAATGCCGTTGGTGTCGCCGACGGCGCCGGCCTGCCGCAGGCTTTCGAGTTCGGCGCTGCTGATCATGCCCTGCCGCCGCAAGAGCGAATCCTCGGTGAGTTCGCCCGCGCTGATGAAACAGACGGACGCGCTGCGGGCGATTTCCAGAGCCTTGACTACCGAGCGTTGGGAGATGAGCACCTTTTTGTCGTCGATCGAGTCGGCGATGAAGGGCACGGGGAGAAAATAGCCTTCGCCGCCGGTGCGTCTTGCGAGGCTGTGCACGACCTCGAACGGATTATAGGCATTGTTCGCCGTCAGGGACCCCATGACGGAAATGAAGCGCGCATGCGGCGCCCGAACTCCGGCCAGATGCAATGTCATCTGTTCGATTGTTCGGCCCCAGCCGGTGCCGACGGTCAGGGAATCGTTTTCCGAAAGCAACGTCTTCAGGTGGTTGGCCGCAGCCACTCCCACGGCGCGGAAGGCGATTTGCTTGCGCACTTCACTGTCTTCCTTCGACGTGTCGTGAAAGCCGAAGGCGGGCGTGGAGATGCAGAAATCAAGCCCGAAGCGCACGCGCAGCTTGTCTTCGAGCGGCAGGACGCCGACCCGTTGATGGTCGATGGAAATGCTGACGAGGCCGCTCTCTCGCGCCTCGGCCAGCATTTTATTGACCCTGGCGCGGGTCAGGCCCAGCCGGGCAGCGGTCATTTCCTGGTTGAGGCCGCCGACATAGTAGAACCAGGCGGCCCGCACCATCAGCGCATCATCATCTTCTGACATGCCATTCCTTCTCCTTACAAATGTATTCTATGTTGACAAATGTAACGATGTCAATTTACATACTGCCATTCGCCTACTGAACGCGAATGAGGAAGCGGGTCAACGCGGCCCGCGGTGGAGGAGAACAAATGTCAGCTATGTGGAGGAAGGCGGCGGCCCTCGCCGTCGCAGGATTTCTGTTGAATGTGACCAGCGCAAATGCGCTGAATCTCGCTTGGGTACACGCAAATGCCGCCGCTCAGTCCGAGCAGCGGGTCAAGGCCGGCTTCGATGCCTGGTTGAAGGAAACCGGCAAGGACTGGAATGTGAGCCTCCTCGACAGCGGCGGCTCCGGCGAACGCACAGCATCCAACCTTCAGGACGCGGCTTCCCGCGGCGTTGACGCAATCATCATCACCATGGCGGATCTGCGCGCATCCCGCGCCGCAATCGATGCCGCGATCGATGCGAAGATACCGATCATCACCGTCGACAGTGGTTACATTCCGGGCGTGCTTGTCGACGTCACCACCAATAATTGGGCCATGTCTTCCGACGTTTCGCCCTATTTGCTGAACGAACTGGGCGGCAAGGGCAGCATCATATTTCTTCGCATGGCCGAACATCACGGCACCCGCAAGCGCGGCGACGTTATGGAGACCATCCTCAAGGAATACCCCGACGTGAAGGTTCTGGCCGAGCACAATATCGACTACACCGCCTTCTTCGAAGACACGACATCGACGATGCAGGATTACGCATCACGCTTCGGAGACGAGATCAACGCGGTCTGGGCTCCCTGGGACGAGCCTGCACAAGCGGCGATCAACGTCCTGCAAGCGGCGGGTCTCAAGACCGTGAAGGTCATCGGAATCGACGGCCATCCCAATGCAATAGCCGAAGTCTGCAAGCCGGACGGTCTGATGATTGCCACAGTCAGTCAGCCCTTCGAGAAGATGGGGGCTCAGGCCGGCGAGTGGATCGAGGAGATCGTCGTCAAGAAAGAAGACCCGGCCAAGGTCATACCGTCGAAGACGGTCTACATGGATGCCCCGTTGGTCACCAAGCAGAACTGCAAGGACTTCCTCCCGAAGTGACCTGAAAGGGCCGGCTCCGTCTTGCGGAGCCGGCTCCCACCCGAGTTGGGTTCCGCAGCGTCGCTCCCGATGCGCGGAGTCAGGCAATGGAAGCGAGAACCAGGGGAAGCGAGTACCAGGATGACAGTCAGTCTTTCCGGCATCGTCATGCAATATCCGGGCACGCGCGCGCTCGACGATGTAAGCGTCGCCTTCCGCTTCGACGAGGTCCACGGCCTTATCGGCGAAAACGGGGCGGGCAAGACCACGCTTGTCAGCATTCTGGCCGGCAGCAAACAGCCGACTGCCGGCAAGGTCACGATAGACGGCAAGGAGACGGTGCTGCACAGTGCCGGCGACGCGCTACGCAAAGGCATTGCCCATGTATCGCAGGAGGGCTGTCTGGTTCCCGGGCTTAGCGCAGCGCAGAATATCCTGCTTGGAGACGAGCCGAGAAATGCACTCGGCATCATCAACAAGCGTGAACTCGGCCGTCGCGCCGCAGCTCTCCTCGACAAATGGTTTCCTGAAGTTTCCATCGACCTCGACCTGACCATCGACAGCTTGCCCATGGCCGACCAGAAGGTCATCGAGATCGTGCGCGCATTGCGCGGCGATATACGGCTGCTCATCCTCGACGAGCCGACGGCAACCTTGCCGGCGCGCGAGAAGGAAAACCTCTGGCGCATCATCAGGACATTGCCCGCCCGCGGGGTCGGTATCGTGTTGATCAGCCACTTCCTGTCGGAGATAAAGGCGCTGAGCGACCGGGTCACGGTGCTGCGCGACGGCCGCCATATCTCCACCCTTGCCGCAGCCGAGGCGACCGAAGCGCAGCTCGTCGATCTCATGCTGCAACGCTCCGGCAAGACGGGCGCATCGGGCGCCGCAGAGCGGTTGGCCCGCACGATCGGCGACACGGTACTCGAACTCGAAGAGTGGAAGGTGGGCGCAATCGAAGTCGATCGCTTCGCGATACGGTCCGGCGAGATCATCGGCCTGATCGGACTTACCGGTGCCGGCCATTTCGGTTTTGCCAGATCGATCTATACCGGGGAGGGCATGGTCCGCGGCACGACCAGGTTCAAAGGCCAGTCACTGAAGAGTATCAGCGCCCGCGGCATGCAGAAGCGAGGCGTCGCCTTCATCCCCGATCAGCGCATGGAAAACTCGCTCGTCGCCGATTGGGATGTGCGCGAGAACCTCGCCATGGTGCATCCGAAGCACGGGACCTTCGGGTCCACGGGCGTACTCTCACCGCGCAAGGAAGTGCGCGGGGCCAACGAGATCATGTCGCTCCTCAACATCAAGGCGCACTCCTCGGCGCAGATGATCAAGGATCTCAGCGGAGGCAACAAGCAGAAGGTCTCGATCGGCAAGTGGCTCTACGGTGCCGACGAGCGCTACAGCCTGATGATCTTCATCGAGCCCACCGAGGGCGTGGACATCGGCGCCAAGCGCGAAATCCACGGCCACCTGAAGCGGCTGGCGGCGCAGGGGGCGGCCATCATCGTCACTTCGTCGGATCTCATGGAGATCGCCGATATCTCCGACCGGGTCATTCCCTTTGTCGGCGGACGGGCCCATCCCATCATCGAGCGAGCCGATTTTTCCGAAGTCAGATTCATCTCTGCCATGGCAGGAGTAATTCAATGAATGCAACGTTACAAACCCTGGCAGGTGCCAAAGACGTGACCGCGAGCCGAAGCCGCAAGGACTGGCTCCTCAGGTACAGCACGCTCTTCGCGCTCATTGTTTTGTTCCTCGGCTTCGCAATCGCCGTCGACAGATTCCTCACGGCTTCCAACCTGCTCAACATCGTCCAGCAAATTTCGATGCTGACGATCGTCGGCGCCGGATTGACCTTCGGCTTTGCCGCCCGTGAAATGGATTTGTCGGTCGGTTATATGGTCGGTCTTTCCGGTATCCTTGTGCCGCTGCTGCTGATTTCGGGGACACCGCTGCCGCTGGCGCTTCTTGCCGGCGTCGGCGCCGGCTTCGTGGTCGGCGCAGTCAATTCCGCATTGGTCACGCTTGTCGGCGTGCCCTCGCTGATCGCGACACTGGCGACCGGTTCGATCCTTTACGGCATCAACTTTCTCACGACCGGCGGTCGCGCCATCTATGGCGGCCTGCCGGATGCCTATCTCTGGCTGGGGCAGGGGCGGTTGCTCGGCATCCCGGTGCTGGCCTATGCCATGTTGCTTTTCGTGTTGCTCGCATGGTTCCTGATGGAGCGCACGGTCTTCGGCCGCTACATCTACGCAGCCGGTGGCAATCTAAAAGCGGCGGAGCTCTCGGGCGTCAACGGCCGCTTCTACCGGGCCGCTGCGCTCGTCGTCTGCAGCCTCTTTGCCGCTGTGGCCGGCGCATTGCTGGCCGCGCGCCTCGGCTCCGGTCAGCCGAATGCCGGCGAGCGCTACCTGCTCGATGGCCTGGCGACTGTGTTCATCGGCATGACGATGATCCGACCGGGTACGGCAACCGTCACCGGCACGTTCTTCGGGGCACTCTTCATCGGCGTCATCAACAACGGGCTCAACCTTGTCGGCATGGATACGTACATCCAGAGCATCGTCAAGGGTCTGATCATCCTGGTCGCCGTGGCGATCGTCTCGCGGACGACGAAGCTCAAGCTTCTCTGACCGGCATCCAAAATCATGAACAATACCCAAGGAGGGACGCGTGGACGCTCCTGTGAATACCAATCTGCTTGAGCTCTATCGGACGATGCGGCGCATCCGCACCTTCGAGGAACGGGTCGGCGAACTCTTCATCCGCGGACAATCCGCAGGTTCGATGCTCCATCTTTCGATAGGGGAGGAGTCTAGCGCTGCGGGTGTCTGCGCCGCAATGAAACCGCAGGATACGTTCACAACCCATCATCGCGGCCACGGCATCTTCCTTGCGCGCGGCGCCGACCCTAAACGGATGATGGCCGAAATAGGCGGCAAGGAAACCGGTTACTGCCGTGGCAAGGGCGGTTCGATGCACATCGCGGACATGGCGCTTGGTCATCTTGGTGCCAACGCCATCGTCGGCGGCGGCATACCGGCCGTGATCGGTGCCGGTCTGTCGAGCAGGCATCTCAAGCAGGACTCGGTCTCGATCGCCTTCTTCGGTGACGGGGCCATGCAGCAGGGGATCCTGTACGAGAGCATGAACATGGCATCGCTTTGGAGCCTGCCGGTGCTCTTCGTCTGCATCAACAATCAGTACGGAATGGGCACGCGCATCGACCAGGCGACCCGCAACACAGCATTCGATCAGCGAGCCAAGGCCTTCGGGCTGAACGGCGCCGTTGTCGACGGCCTCGACGTCGAGGAAGTTCAAGCGGCGGCGCGCTGGCTCGTGGACGAAGCGCGCGCCGGAAAGCCCGGTTTCCTGTCCGTGGAGGTCTACCGCTTCTTCGGCCACGCGCGCATGGACAAAAGCCCCTATCGCGAGGAGGCGGAGGAACTGGAAGGCCGCAAGAAGGATCCGGTGCTTTTCGCGCGCAACAAGCTGGTCAGCACGGGTATCGAGAAGGAGCCGGCGCTCGACGAACTGGACAAAGCAATCGCTGCGGAAATGGATGCAACGATCGACTTCGCCGTTGAATCCAAAGCCCCGCCGCTCGGTTCGATGTTCAAGGATGTCTACGCCCTTGGCGAGCCCGAGCCCGAATCTGTCAGCACCCGTATCGACCGTGTTCTTGCCAGGGATGACGCATGATGATTTCGATGACGTATAGAGACGCGCTCCGCAAGGCGCTGGACGATGCGATGACGGAAGACAGTTCCATCGTCGTGATCGGCGAGGAAGTGGGCCGCTATGGCGGCGCGTACGGGGTAACCAAGGATCTCATCAAGATACATGGGTCGGATCGCTTGATCGACACGCCGATCTCCGAGCCCGCCATCGTCGGCGCCGCCGTCGGCGCGGCGATGACGGGCCTGCGCCCGGTCGCGGAGCTGATGTATATCGACTTTCTGGGCATGACCATGGATCAGCTCGCCAATCAGGCGGCTAAGATCCGGTACATGTTCGGTGGCCAGATCGGCGTACCCATGGTGCTCAGAACCCAGGGCGGTACCGGTCGCTCCGCCGGCGCACAGCACTCGCAGAGCCTCGAAGCCTGGGTGATGCACACGCCCGGTCTTCGGCTCGCCATGCCGGCAACGGTCGCCGACGCCTATCATCTGCTGCGCCAGAGCCTGACCAAGCCGGATCCGGTGGTCTTCATCGAGCATAAGGCTCTCTATACCCGCAAGGAAGAAGTCGATCTCGACGCGGATCCGTTGCCTTGGGGCAAGGCGGCCGTTCGCCGCAAGGGTGACGATCTCGTCATTGTCACCTATTCCCGACAGGTGTTCTACGCATTGGAAGCGGCTGACGCACTCGCCAGGAAAGGGATCGAAGCGACAGTCATCGATCTTCGGACGCTGAACCCGCTGGATTTCGATACGGTGCGCGAACATGTCGAGCGCGTAGGCAAGGCGATGGTGGTGAGCGAAGGCGTGATGACCTCAGGCGTTGCTGCCGAGCTTGCCGCCCGCATCTCCGAGGAGTGTTTCGATTTTCTGGAACAGCCCGTCGTGCGCGTGGCCGGCGAAGATATCCCCATCTCCGTCTCGCAGGAACTCGAGTCCGGCAGCGTGCCTTCCGCAAGAACGATTGCCGATGTTGCGGCGAGAATGACGGCATGAGCGAACGCATCCTCAAAATGCCCCGCCTCGGCGAGACGATGGAAGAGGGCAAGATTGTCGGCTGGCTGATCAAGCCGGGGGACAGCTTCAGCCGCGGAGACCCGATCATCGAGATCGAGACCGACAAGACAATCGCCGAATTCCCGGCGCTTGGCGACGGCAGGCTCAAGGAGGTCCTTGTTGAAATCGGGGACATGATCGAGGTCGGCAAGGCGCTTGCGCGCATCGATATCGGCTCAGGTCCCGACTGGACCTCCGAGGACGGTTCCGATGCGGAACTGGAGACCGAAGCCGCAACGGCATCCGAAGTGCCGGCCGGATCGACCGCGAATACCGCGAAAGAGCCGCGCGTGGATGGTATCTCGCGCCCGGCTGACCGCGTCCGCGCGACCCCCCTCGCACGCAGGATTGCGCGCCGCCACGGACTCGACATAGGCTCCATAAGCGGCACCGGCCGGCGCGGCCGCATCGAGAAGGATGACGTACTGGTCGCCGTTGCCGGTAAATCCGTTCCATCCGCGATGCCGGTTGCTGCGGACGTCAGCTATGCGTCGCTTCGGCGCGGTCGCATGGCTTATCTGGACAGTGGCAAGGCTGCCGGCGACGCCGTGCTGCTCCTTCATGGCTTTTCGGGTGACCGGACGACCTGGGCCGTAGTCCTTGCGGGCCTCAAGCGAGCGGGCAAGCGCGTCATCGCGCCGGATCTTCCCGGCCATGGGTTGACGGCTATCGAAGCTACGTCGCCTTCCGATTTGTCCGCCGATCTTGTCGAATTCCTTGACGCGCTCGATGTCGCCGAGGTGGACATCGTCGCGCATTCGCTTGGGGCGGTCGCTGCCCTTGGGCTTGCAGGTTCTGAACCGCGCCGCGTCAGGTCGCTGTCGCTGATTGCTCCTGCCGGCATCGGTTCCGAAATCGATACCGGCTTCGTTCATGGCATGGCTGGCGCCCGGGCGAGCGGCGAAGTGGCCCATCTCCTGCGCCGGTTGTCCGTCAACGGCATCGAGCTTTCGGAAGCTGCACTGGAAGCGATCGCCGCTGACCTCGCCAGAGGCAGGCTTACCGCGCTTGCCGATTCCGTGGCAGGACCCTCCGGCCAGAGGGTGGACAGCCTTATGGCTCTTCAGAAACTCGTTGCTTCGACGCCCGTCCGGGTGCTCTTCGGCCTCGAAGACAGGATCATTCCGTGGCGGCATGTCCTGGCCTTGCCGCCGCGGGTCGCGATCCATCTCCTGTCCCGGTCCGGCCATATGCCGCAATGGGACCAGCCGAAGGACGTCCTTGAAATCCTGCTTTCCAAGGGAGAAGTGCCGTGAGTGAAGTATCGGAGAAACTGAAGGAGGCGCAGCGCCGGATCGGTGCGCTGGCAAAAGCAAGCCCTGAACTCTTCGGCGGCTTTGCACGGGTGAGCAAGGTTGCGGCTGCGTCCGGCAGTTTCACCTCGGCGCAAAAGGAGCTGATGGCGGTGGCAATCGCAGTGTCGAAAGGGTGCGAGGAGTGCATTCTCTACCATGTGGATGCCGCACTCAAGCACGGTGCCAAGGAGGCTGAACTGGTCGAGGCCCTGGAGATCGCCGTGGAGATGGGCGGTGGTCCGGCCGTGATGTATGGCGCAAAGGCTCTGGAGATCATGCGGGCGCTTCAGTGATGGATGTGGCTGCCCCGTAAGGGTGCGTGGGAGGAGAATGAAATGGCCTATTTCCTGACCGCAGACGGCGGCACCGAGAGCCTTCGGGCGCGCCTCTACGATCTCACCGGCAATTGCCTCGGCAGCGCTGCCGTCCCTTACGAGACGAAGTTTTCGGCTGGCGCGCGCGCCGAACAGAATCCCGAGGATTGGTGGAGCGCTTTCGTCGAAGCATCGCGCCGGACAATTTCGGAGGCAGGCGTTGATCCGGCCGCAATCGAGGCGATCACGCTTGCGACGACGAGCTGCACCGTGGTCGCGCTCGACCGGGACGGCAGGGCGCTCAGGCCGGCGATCATCTGGATGGATGTGCGCGCCAGCGACGAGGCGGATGCGGTGCTCGCAACGGGCGACGGGGCCCTCATCTCCAACGGCGGCGGTCGTGGGCCGGTTTCGGCGGAATGGATGATCCCGAAGGCATTGTGGATCGCACGCAACGAGCCCGAGACATTCGATAAAGCGCATACGATCTGCGAGTATCAGGATTTCATGACTCTGAGGCTGACCGGGGAGCGGGCGGCAAGCCTCAACAATGTGACGCTGCGCTGGCACTATCAGACGGATCGCGGCGGCTGGGCCAAGACGCTCGTCGGCAAGCTCGGCCTTTCGGCGTTGCTCGACAAATGGCCCCAGCGCGTCGTCGCGCCCGGTGGCGTCGTCGGAACCCTCTCGCCGGCCGCCGCACAGGAACTCGGTCTCTCCACCAAGGTCAATCTGGTCCAGGGCGGAGCGGATGCCCTGATCGGCATGATCGGGCTGGGGGTCGCCAGGCCCGGGCAGCTCGCGTTGATCACCGGCTCCTCACATCTGCAGTTCGGCGTCACGGAAACGGCCATTCATGCACCCGGTGTGTGGGGCACTTATCGTGATTGCGTTTATCCGGACCGCTACATCGTTGAAGGCGGACAGACCTCCACCGGTTCGATCATCGCCTGGCTCGGCAGGCTGATGAACGGGACGATGGACCTCGACGAACTGAACCGCAAGGCGGCCGAGCTCGAGCCCGGTTGCGACGGGCTCCTGGTACAGGACCATTTCCAGGGAAACCGCACCCCCTATACCGATGCGTTCTCGCGCGGCGCGATCGTCGGGCTCACTCTTGCCCACGAGCCGCATCATATTTTCCGCGGCATCATGGAAGGCATCGGCTTCGGCACGCGTGCGATCCTCGACGCCATGGCCGACGCCGGCTATCGCGGCACCGAGATAACGGTCGGCGGCGGCGCCGGCGCATCCGATCTATGGCTTCAGATCCATGCCGACACTGCGGGTCTCCCGGTCTGCGTGCCGGCATCGCGCGATGCGCCCTCCGTAGGTGCCGCCGTGCTTGCGGCGCACGGAGCCGGTTATTTCTCCAGTATCGACGAGGGCATTTCGGCGATGGTGCGGCCCGGCAAGCGCATCGAGCCGCGCCCGCGCGAAGCAGCACTCTACGACGACATCTATCAGCAGTACCGCGCGCTCTATCCTGCGCTGAAGTCGGTGCGGGAGCAGGGGGGCAATGCCCGATGAGTGACGCTGACTTCAGGCTGGACGGCCGGCGTGCCGTCGTAACGGGCGCTGCTCGGGGCATTGGACGGGCGATCGCCGAACGGCTGGCTTTGGCCGGCGCGCATGTCGTCATTGCCGATCGCGACGAAGCAGAGGGCAAGATGGCTGTGGCGGCCATCGAGGCGGCCGGAGGTAAAGGCGCTTTCGTGTCGCTGGACGTGACCGACCCGGTAGCCGTCGCTCAGGCCGTCGACAGCATCTATCAGGTGCATGGCGCCGTCGACGTTCTGGTCAACAATGCCGGAATCGTTCGCAACGCGCCCGCCGCGGAGATGAGTCTCGACGACTGGAAATCGGTGATCGACATCGATCTCGGCGGCGTCTTCCATTGCGCCCAGACTTTCGGCAAGCGCATGGTGGCGGCCGGCCGCGGTTCGATGGTCAACATCTCTTCCATCTGCGGCGAGGTGATCGTCTATCCGCAGCCCCAGGTTTCCTACAATGCCGCCAAGGCGGGCGTGAACCTGCTGACGAAATCGCTTGCGGTCGAATGGGCGAAGAGCGGTGTGCGCGTCAATGCGGTCGCTCCAGGCTATGTCGCTACCGAACTGACGCTGCGGGCCGCAGCAATCCCGAATGGTTCGACACCTGGATGCGGATGACGCCCATGGGACGCCTGGGTGAGCCGTACGAGATCGCCAATGCCGTGCTTTTTCTTGCCACCGACGCGTCAAGCTACATCACCGGTACGGTGTTGACGATCGACGGCGGCTACACCGCTCTTTAAGACTGGAGGATCAAATGACTGCTTCCAACCGTACCGCGCTCGTAACAGGCGCAAGCCGCGGTATCGGCCGCGCCATTGCCATCGGCCTCGCGCAGCGCGGCTATGACGTCGTCATCAACGATATCGAGCGGCAGAAGGATGCTCTCGCCGGTGTGGCGAAAGAGATTGAGACGCTGGGCCGGCGCGTGCTGACGGTCTGCGCCGATGTCAGCAGCAAAGCCGATGTGACGGCGATGGCGAAAGCCGTCGGTGACGCCTTCGGCCATCTCGATGCCGTGGTCAACAATGCCGGAATATTGATTGCGGGAGATGTCGAAGGCCTCAAGGAGGAATACTGGGACAGTGTCATGGATGTTAACGCCAAGGGAACCTTCCTGGTCATCCAGGCCGTTCTGCCTATGATGAAGGCGCGCAGATATGGGCGCATTGTCAACATCGCCTCGATCGGAGGCAAGCATGGCGCACCGGAACAGGCCCACTATTCCGCATCCAAGGCTGCGGTGATGGGCTTCACGCGCGTACTGGCCCAGGAAGTGGGCGCTGACGGGATCACCGCCAACTGCGTGTGCCCCGGGATCATTCTCACCGATATGGGGCGGGTCAATCTCGACGATCCCGCGGTCAGGAAGAATTGGCAGGACAAAACCGCCATGCGTCGCATCGGCGATCCCGAGGATGTTGTCGGTGCGGTGGCCTTCTTTGCTTCGGACGATGCGGCTTTCGTGACCGGCCAGACGCTGAATGTCGACGGCGGCATCGTGCTAAGCTGACCTCTATCCCACGACGGCCGAATTCGCGCAGCATGCCATGAAGCCGTCGGTGATGACGTCCTTGGGAAGGTTGCGGCCGATGAAGACGAGGCGCGAGACGCGCTCTTCGCCCTCCTTCCAGGGGCGCTGGTGGTCGCCTTCCACCAGCA
>Ga0209281_1001655_pt1 | contig 11834 bp, 10 predicted proteins | sample MedtruBG_FD_187514 | JGI IMG/M metagenome (GOLD analysis project Ga0209281, IMG submission 187514) | Root nodule microbial communities of legume samples collected from California, USA - Medicago truncatula BG (SPAdes) (version 2) | ecosystem: Host-associated > Plants > Roots > Nodule | place... | reverse complement strand
GTTCAATATTATTCATAAAACAGCCTCCCAATAAATGTAATATTCATTGAGAGGCTACAAATTTTTCTTCTATTGTCAAGCTTTTTTATTATATTTTCATTGTTTAATTCTTAAGTTGACGACATTGACCGAGAAACAGAGTACCTTCTCTTTCGGTTGGTTATTGTATAAATCTAAGTTTTGTATTGGGTATCTATATTATACAGTGATTTCACTCTTAATTTTTAATGCTTCTTCATTATTCTTAATGATTGGATCTACGTATTCATCGATAAATTCAACAACTTGGCTTGGTGCTCTTCCAACGAATTTAGTTGGATCAATAATTGCTAGGATTTCTTCTTTAGATAGACCAAATGAATCATCATTTATTATTCTATCAATTAGATCATTATCTAACCCTTCACCTTTTACTCTTTGAGCAGCAGCCATAGAATGGATTCTAATCTGTTCATGTAGCTCTTGTCTATCCTTACCCCTTTTTACTGCTTCCATCATTATATTTTCAGTAGCCATGAATGGCAATTCTCTTTGTACATGAGACGCTATTACTTTATCATATACTACCATATTTTCAGCAATATTTATGTATAAATTTAAAACTCCATCTAATGCTAAGAATCCTTCTGCAACTGATAATCTCTTATTAGCTGAATCATCTAAAGTTCTTTCAAACCATTGTGTCCCTGCTGTTATTGCTGGATTTAACGCATCTACTATTACATATCTAGCTAATGCACTTATTCTTTCACTTCTCATAGGATTTCTCTTATACGCCATAGCTGATGATCCTATTTGATTTTTCTCGAATGGTTCTTCCATTTCCTTCATATTTTGAAGTAATCTTAAATCATTACTAAATTTATAAGCACTTTGTGCAATTTCTGATAAAGTATTTAAAACAATTGAATCAAGCTTTCTTGGGTAAGTTTGACCTGTAACTCCATAGCTTTTCTCAAAGCCCATTTTTTCTGCTACTATTTTATCTAATGCTTTAACTTTACTTTCATCCCCATCAAAAAGTTCCATAAAACTCGCCTGAGTACCAGTAGTTCCTTTGACACCTCTAAGTTTTAAAGTTGATATCAAGAAATCTATATTTTCTATATCCATTACTAAATCTTGCATCCATAATGTTGCTCTTTTCCCTACAGTAGTCAATTGAGCTGGTTGAAAATGTGTAAATCCTAGCGTTGGCATATCTTTGTATTCTAATGAAAAATTTTTCAAATGATTTAAAACCGTAACTATTTTATTCTTTATTAGATTTAGGCCATCCCTCATTATTATAACATCTGTATTATCTCCTACATAACAAGACGTAGCTCCTAAGTGGATTATTCCTTTAGCAGTTGGACATTGAAGACCGTATGCATAAACATGACTCATTACATCATGTCTAACTTCTTTTTCTTTCTTTGCAGCTTCTTCGTAATTTATATCATTAATATGCTCTTTTAATTCTCTAATTTGTTCTTCAGTTATGTTTAAACCTAACTCTCTTTCACCTTCTGCAAGAGCTACCCATAATTTTCTCCATGTTGTAAACTTCATATCATCAGAAAAAATAAAACTCATTTCTTTTGATGCGTATCTTGAATTTAAAGGTGTGCTATATAAATTTCTCATTCAAAAACCTCCACACGAATATATTTTATACTTTTTCTTTCAACATTCGTATTATATCATACTTTTTTCATATTTGCCTATTTAATTTTTAATTTTAATCAGTGCATGGTAAATTTATATAAAATTAATTTAACTTTTTGTTATTATTGTCTCTTAAATTCATATAATTATAATACAAATTATATTTAAGATAGGAGTTGGTATTGTGTGTAAACTAAATATATTTGACAAGCTCTCTTTTCTACTAGTTTTTCTCGGTTCTCTAAATTGGGGAACTATTGGACTATTTGATTTAAATTTCATAAATGTAATCTTCCTAAACAATTTACTTATCGAAAGAATCGGTTATATTATCATTTTTTTATCAGCATTGAATATAGTTAGCTTATTATTTAGATGTAACTTACTTACTGACGATAATTAAAACTTTACTATTTATTTCTTATTTCAATTAAAAAGCATACTTGTTGAGCTTCAGCTATTCTTAATTACATTATTATTTTTATAATTTTCCATAGAAAAAAGGTTCCATATTAAAAATATGGAACCCTATTTTGCATATTAGTCTTCTAAAGTTTCAACTAATTTAACAATTTCTTCAACAGCTAAAGCTTCGTCATCACCTGAAGCTACAACTTTGATTACAGCATCTTTAGTTACTGCTAAAGATAAAACTCCGATTAAGCTTTTTACATTTGCTTTCTTACCGTTATATTCTATACTAACGTCTGATTTAAATGATGAAGCTTTCTTAACTAATAATGTTGCTGGTCTAGCGTGAAGACCAGATGAATTTTTTACTGAAACCTCTTTTGCTATCATTATATACACCTCTTTACAAAATAATTAATAAATATAGCATTTAACTATTATAGTATAATCGTTTTTATAGATAATTTCAACTTAAAAATCACGTCATAGCTTATTAATTTAGAAATAATTTATTATCTAGGTTGTACAATTAATTTTATTGCAGTTCTTTCTTCTCCGTCAATTTGTATATCAGTAAACGCTGGTACGCATACAATATCTTTTCCACTAGGTGCCACAAATCCTCTTGCAATAGCAATTGCTTTAACTGCTTGATTAATTGCACCAGCTCCAACTGCTTGAATTTCAGCAACATTCTTTTCTTTTATTATAGCTGCTAATGCACCTGCTACAGAATTAGGATTTGATTTTGTTGATACTTTTAATACTTCCATTTTTGTTATTCCTCCTAGAATTTATTATACAAATCGTTTACATTAATTATATTCTATAAATTTCTTTAAATTCCTTTTTATTATTACTAAATTTTAAAAATTTTTTTCATTTAACTTTTAAGTGCATTACTAATTGAACTTTCTTTGTATATAATAAAATGAAGTATATTTTATAACAAAATATACTTCATTTATTTACTTAGCAAAATCTATTGCTCTAGTTTCTCTAATTACATTAATTTTAATTTGTCCTGGATATTCAAGTTCTTCCTCGACACTCTTAACTAAATTACGTGCCAATTCAATTATTCCAGCATCATCTACTTTATCTGGTTTAACCATAATTCTAATCTCTCTACCAGCTTGAATGGCATATGACTTTTCTACACCTTCATGTGAATTTGCAATTTCCTCTAACTTTTCCAATCTCTTAATGTATGCTTCTAATGTTTCTCTTCTAGCGCCTGGCCTAGCTGCTGATATTGCATCTGCTGCTTGAACTAGTACTGCTTCTAAAGATAGCATTTCTACATCTGAATGATGCGCTGCTATTGCATTAATTACTAATGGTGATTCGTGATACTTTTTAGCTAGATCTCCACCAATTAAAGCATGTGGCCCCTCTTGCTCTTGATCAACAGCTTTACCAATATCATGTAACAATCCAGCCCTTTTAGCTAAAGTAACATCTAAACCTAGCTCTGAAGCCATTAAGCCAGCTAAGTACGAAACTTCTATGGAATGTTTTAAAACATTTTGACCATAACTAGTTCTATACTTTAATCTACCAAGAAGTCTTATAATTTCTGGATGTAGTCCATGTACACTAGTTTCAAGAGCTGCTTGCTCTCCTTCTTCTTTTATACTATTTTCTACGTCCTTATTAGCTCTTTCAACCATCTCTTCGATTCTTGCCGGATGTATTCTGCCATCCACTATTAACTTTTCTAGTGCCATTCTTGCAACTTCTCGCCTTATTGGATCAAAGCTAGAAAGAATGACTGCTTCCGGAGTATCATCAATTATTAAATCTACTCCTGTTAATGTTTCTAAGGTTCTAATGTTTCTTCCTTCTCTACCTATTATTCTACCTTTCATCTCATCATTCGGTAGTGCAACAACGTGTACAGTTGATTCAGACACATGATCGGCAGCACATCTTTGGATCGCAGTCGTAATTATCTCCCTTGATCTCTTATCTGCCTCTTCTTTTGCCTTACTTTCAATATCTTTTATCATTAAAGCAGCATCGTGAGTAATTTCTTTTCTTACTTCATCTAAAAGGATTTCACGTGCGTCTTCACCAGAAAGGGCTGCTACTCTTTCAAGCTCTGCTCTTCTTTCTTCATAAAGCTTCTGTACCTTTGCTTCTACTTGATCTACTTCAAGCATTCTTTGATTGATTGTTTCGTCTTTCTTTTCAAGAAGTTCACTCTTCTTATCTAGAGCTTCTTCCCTTTGAATTACCCTTCTTTCAAGCCTTTGAATCTCATTTCGTCTTTCACGAGACTCCTTATCAAAATCATTTCTCAATTTATGAAGTTCTTCTTTTGCCTCAAGGATCGCTTCTTTTTTAGTTGCTTCTGCATCCTTTTTAGCTCTTGCTAGAATTTCTTCTGCTTCTTTTTCAAGCGATTCAATCTTTGCTTTTGATATGTTTTGAATCGTTTTATAAACCACTATTCCTAATATTAATAAAACTACTACATCTATTAATATCATTACTGCTGTTACCACATAAACACCTCCTAATTTATTATTTTCTCATTATATTATTAACAAGAAAGTATAGTAGGTGTCATATTCTTCTCACTGCATTCGGAATATGATAAACCAGTATTCCTTTTTATTCTATATTAAAAACAAAATTATGTCAAGTTTGCTCATATAATGGTTATATTCTGTTATGCATTATAAAATATCAAGGAATTTTAAATATAGCTACATTATATGATCAATCATATATATGTAGCTATATTTTTATCATATATAATTTTATGGAATAAAACTTTATTTATTCATTACTTTTACATTTATAATTAAATTTATTCTTTATCATCTTCGTTACTGTCGTCATTAATATCAGTTTCTGCATTATTTGAGTTATTTATTATAGCTGTCTTAACTAATTCTGCTAGAGGAAGACTATACTTTTCTCTAATTTGATTTTCTATATCTAATGCTATTTCCGGATTTTCTTTTAGATAAATCTTAGCATTTTCTCTTCCTTGGCCTAATCTTACATCCCCATAAGAGAACCAAGCACCACTTTTTTGAACTATTTCTTCCTTAACACCAACATCTATTATGTTACCATTTCTTGAGATACCTTCATTATACATGATATCAAATTCAGCTTGCCTAAATGGTGGTGCAACTTTATTCTTTGTAACCTTAATTCTTGTTCTGTTACCAATGATAGAATCACCTTGTTTTATAGAATCTATTCTTCTAATATCAAGTCTTACTGATGCATAGAACTTTAATGCTCTTCCTCCGGTTGTAGTTTCAGGAGAACCAAACATAACTCCAACTTTTTCTCTTAATTGGTTAATAAATATTGCAACACAATTAGTTTTATTTATTGTTCCTGCAAGTTTTCTTAAAGCTTGTGACATAAGTCTAGCTTGAAGACCAATATGTGAATCTCCCATTTCTCCTTCAATTTCAGCTTTAGGTACTAACGCTGCAACAGAGTCTATTACTAGAACATCAATAGCACCTGAACGTACTAGAGCTTCTGCAATTTCAAGACCTTGCTCTCCTGTGTCAGGTTGAGAAATTATTAAACTATCTACGTCAACACCAAGTTTTTGAGCATAACTAGGATCTAACGCATGCTCTGCATCTATATATCCTACAGCTCCTCCTTTTTTTTGTGATTCTGCTGCTATATGAAGTGCAACTGTAGTCTTTCCTGAACTTTCTGGTCCATAAATTTCAATGATTCTTCCTTTTGGTACCCCACCAATTCCAAGTGCTATATCTAAATCTAAACATCCAGTCGATATAGCATCCATATTAGAAATATTGTGGTCACCTAATTTCATTACTGACCCCTTACCAAATTGTTTCTCTATATGACTCATAGCACTTTCAATTGCTTTTAATTTTTCTGAATTTATATTTCCCATAATACTAACTTTCTCCCTTCTATCGAACTTATGTTCTGTATTCATTATAAATTAATTCTAAACTATAGTCAATAATTAATTCTAAGAAAAGTCCCTTCTTTACCTGTTAAAGAAGGAACCATTTAATTTATATCCACATTTTCTTATTCTTAAACATACTATAATGGAAAATCCATACTTATATTATATTTAATTTTCTATTTATCAGTAGAAACTGCTTCTTTATTCTTTTTAAAGTAGTCGTAACCCGAAATTAAAGTTACAAGTACTGCAAGCATAAGCATTAGAGTTGGAACTATTACAAAAAATTCTTTTAAATAGTGATTATCTATAACAAAAATTTTCAGTAGTCTTGCATCATGTATATTAACTTTTAATAACAATAAAATTATTGCTACTATCTGTATAACTGTTTTAATTTTTCCCCACCAACTAGCAGCTATAACTCTTCCTTGTGCTGCCGCAATTGATCTTAAGCCGGAAACTGCAAATTCACGTGCAATTATTACAACTGCAGCCCATGATGGAACTACATGTAATTCAACTAAAGAAATTAATGCTGCTGTAACTAATAGCTTATCCGCTAAAGGGTCCATAAATTTCCCAAAGTTAGTTATTTGATTTCTAGATCTAGCAATATACCCATCTAACTTATCCGTTAGTGAAGCTAAAATAAATATAAATGTAGCAATAAAACTTCCATAAGGTATATCTTTAACTGCTATAAATACTAAAAATACAGGAACTAAAAATATTCTAATTAAGGTTAACTTATTTGCAAGATTCATCAACAACAACTCCCACTAAATCATAATCCATATTTTCTACAATTTTTACCTTTACAAATTCACCATTCGATATATTTTTCGAAGATTTAAATAATATATTTGCATCAATATCAGGAGCCATTTCATAGCTTCTTCCATAGTAATACTTTCCATTATATCCCTCAACAAGAATATCATATAACTTTCCAATTTTCAATTTATTTATTTCTTCTGAAATACCTTTTTGTAATAACATTAATTCTTCTTCTCTTTTTTCCTTGATTTCTTCTTCTACTTGCCCATCCATTTTTGCTGCCGGAGTATCTTCTTCTTGGGAATAAGTGAATACTCCGACTTTATCAAGTTTATATTCTTTCAGAAAACCTATAATTTCATTGAATTCTTCTTCTGTTTCGTTAGGAAACCCAACTATAAAAGTTGTTCTTATAGTAATTCCTAAAACTTTTTCCCTTAACATTTTTATTTTATTTATTATATCTTGTTTGCTAGTTTTTCTTCCCATAAGCTTTAAAATTTTATCACTTATGTGTTGTATAGGTATGTCTAAGTATTTTACTACTTTATAATTGCTCGCAATTTCGTCTATAAGTTCATCATATATTTCCTCTGGGTAACAATAAAGAATTCTAATCCACTTTATTCCTTCAATTTTAGATAACTCATTTATTAATAAATGAAGGCTTTTCTTTCCATAAATATCACTGCCATATAAAGTAGTATCTTGAGCTATGAGTATGATTTCCTTAACTCCACTGTCACTCAAATCTCTTGCTTCATTAATAATATTCTCCATCTTCCTACTTCTAAATTTTCCCCTAATCTTAGGAATTATACAATATGTGCAAAAATTGTTACAACCTTCTGCTATTCTAATATACGCACTTTCTTTTTGTGTTGTAATAATTCTCTTTCCTTCATTAATGTTTTCATCAGAATAACTTAAAAGTTCTAGCGCTCTTTTATTTCCATCTATAAAATCCGTTATTATTTCATTGATTTGATTATAATCATTAACACCCAGCATCATATCTATCTCTGGTATTAACTTTCCTAGCTCTTCTCCATATCTTTGTGTTAAACATCCTGTAGCAATAAGCAATTTACATTTATAATTTACTTTATAGTTAGCCATCTCTAAAATAGTATCAACAGATTCTTGTTTTGCACTTTCTATAAAGCCACATGTATTTACAATAATTATATCCGCATTTTTAGGATTGCTTGTTATTTCATACTCGTTGCTCATCTTGCCCAATATTATCTCTGAGTCAACTCTATTTTTATCACATCCTAAGCTTACCATACCAACTTTATATTTTGTTGGCGCACCGTCATCTTTATGTTTTAGCTTATTATTTTCCATCTCTATTTTAATTTCACTCAATTCCTTACATCCTCCTGCGTTTTAATAGTCTCTATTATAACAAATTAAAACTATACTTTACAAGTTGCTATTATTATAATATCACTACCATTATTACATAAAAATCCTTTAAAATTTCATCTTAAATAGCCTTAATCTACAAAATTAACACAATGTTAAATTTAACTTCATAAATAGTTTAAATAATCTATAATTAACTATCTATCCTAAAAAATTGTCTAACTATTCTCTTCCTCAGTATTCTCATCTAGCAGTTGCTGTCTTGTAATAAGCACTTGTCTAGGTCTACTTCCATCTTTTTCAGATATTATACCTCTTTCCTCTAGCTGATCCATAATTCTAGATGCTCTATTAAAACCTATTCTAAATTTCCTTTGAATAAATGAAGTTGACGCTTGACCATACTCTACTACAACATTAATTACTTCGCTAAGCAATTCATCTGCATCATCACTGCTTTCACTTGTTTCCGTTGATTTTGAATCTGCTGCATTATTAATATGATCCATTATATCTTCTTCGTAATTAATATCGCCTTGCTCACTCTTTATAAATGATATAACTTGTTCTACTTCTTCTTCTGATATGAAGCATCCTTGAACTCTAAGAGGTTTACTTTCTCCAACAGGATAGTATAACATATCTCCTTTTCCAAGAAGTTTCTCTGCACCGGATCCATCCAAAATTGTTCTTGAATCAATTTGAGATGAAACTGCAAAAGATATTCTAGACGGAATATTTGCCTTAATTACTCCTGTTATTACATCTACCGATGGTCTTTGAGTTGCTATTACTAAATGCATACCCGCTGCTCTTGCCATTTGAGCTAATCTTCCGATATAATCTTCTACATCATTTGGACACACCATCATAAGATCCGCAAGCTCATCAACAATAATAACAATGTATGGTAACTTTTGTTCTATAACACCTTTATTAAATAACTCATTATAAGATTCCATATTCCTAACTCCAGAATCAGCGAAAAGCTTATATCTGTTTGTCATTTCATTTACTGCCCAATTTAAAGCTGCTGCAGCCTTTTTAGGATCTGTAACGACTGGAATTAGAAGGTGTGGTATTCCATTATATACATTTAATTCAACAACCTTAGGGTCTACCATAAGAAGCTTTACTTCGTCAGGATTATACTTATACAGCAAACTTATTATAAGAGAGTTTATACATACACTTTTACCAGACCCAGTGGCCCCTGCAATTAATGTGTGAGGCATTTTACTTAAATCTCCCACGACACATTTTCCTGAAATATCTTTTCCTAGTGCAAAGGCTAACTTTTTCTTAGAATTAATAAATTCATCATTTTCTAAGACTTCTCTTAAAAATACTGGTGTTTGCTTTCCATTTGGAACCTCAATACCAACAGCTGCCTTCCCAGGTATTGGAGCCTCTATTCTTATGCCTGAAGCCGCAAGCCCTAACGCTATATCATCTGCTAAATTTACTATTTTACTTACCTTAACTCCTGGACTAGGTTGTAGTTCAAATCTTGTAACCGATGGACCCTTAGTTACCTGCATTACCTTCGCATCAACTCCAAAGTTAGATAATATCTCCTCAAGTTTATTTGCATTTTCAATTAATTCTTTTTTATCTGTATTATTGAGCTTTGTATTAGCATTCAGTTTCAATAATTCTAAGCTTGGATGTTTATATTCTTTTAATTCTTTATGTTCTAAAATATGTTCCTGTATTTCTTTATTTACTACATCTTTAACATCATTATCCAAATTTTCTTTCTTACGTGTATGATTTTGTGTACTTTTCTCTAAGAAACTATCTATTTGGATATCTGATGAAATTTCTGACTGTAACTCTGGTGATACATCGTCATTCTCACTTGAATTCTTCATAAAATCTAAAATCTTTATCTTCTTATCAACGCCAGAGAGAAACGCATCCTTTTCTTTTTGATTTCTATCTTCACTTTCATCTTTTTCTACTATATTAATGAAATTCTCACGAACTCGTTGTTCATTTTTTTCCTTTATCTTTCTATTTCTATTATTTCTTATTTTTTCACCTTTATTATATGCCTTTAATCCTAAATCATATAAAGTAATATCAAAAATTAAAATAAGAGCTATTATTGAAAATGCAAGAAGTAAAATATAAGTTCCAACTACACCTATAATCTTATAAAGGGGATAGCATATAAGATATGCTATGATTCCACCATGCATAGTCTTAGTATTATCACTAATTATAAGTTTAATATTAGCAAAAAAATCACTTTGAGTTTCTAAACTCTGGATATTTATAATTCCGAAAGTTAACATAATAACAACCACTAAAATTGTCATCCCAAAAAAATTCTTATTTAATTCTATATTTCCTCTTGTTTTTATATATTGAAATCCAAAATATATTAGATAAATAGGCAATGCATTTGCACCTATTCCAATTGCTACATATGATATCTTTTGTGCTAGCATTGATAATATTCCAGCTAAAGAAGTGTATATTGCTATTCCAAGTATTATTCCTGTTGCAATATACACTATCCCTACTATATCAGGGTTTACCGTCTTCTCATCCTTTTTAGCTTTTGTAGCGCTATTTTTGCCTTTAGTCCTACCCACCTTAAATCACCTCATATTATTTATTTCTACGTAAGATAACGCTTCTCCTTTAATAAGATAACACTAAAAACAAAAATCGGCTATAGATTTTTTTCTATAACCTTAAAAATAGAATGCTATTTTTCTATAAATTCATTAAGTTTCTCTAAAGCTTCTTTTATTCCTCCAACCTCATCAATAAGCCCGCAATCCACGGCTTGCTTGCCAATTAACATTGTGCCAACATCATTTAGCAGATCATTAGTTTGTAACATGAACTTTTCCAAAGTATCTTGTTCTATATTTGATGTTCGAACAATAAATTCATTTATTCTTTCCTGCATTTTCTTAAAATATTCAAATGTTTGTGCTACGCCAATCACAAAACCATTCATTCTTACAGGATGAACAATCATTGTTGCAGATGGAGTTATAAAAGAAAAATCTGCTGATGTAGCAAGTGGAACTCCTATTGAATGCCCTCCACCAATCACTACAGATACTGTCGGCTTAGACATACTTCGAATCATTTCAGAAATTGCAAGACCAGCTTCTACATCTCCTCCAACTGTATTTAATACTATAAGTAACCCTTTAGCTTCCTCATTTTGTTCAATATCGATTAATTGGGGTATAATATGTTCATACTTTGTAGCTTTAGTTTGTGGAGGTAATACCGAATGTCCTTCAATTTGACCTATTATTGATAGCACTTGTATTTTTTTATTTGGAGTTGCTAAAGCCGTATTTCCAAGCTCTTTCACATTTTCTATTTTATCTTGAGCTTCTGATTTATCTTTTTCTTCTTTTTCTGTATCATCACTGTTTAAAATATATTTATCCATAAAATAATTCCTCCTATACTAATTTTATTTTGTACATTCGGAATTATTTTATTCATAATATAAAATACGAAAATATAAATCAGCCTAAAATGTAATTTATATTTTCAATTGCTAAAGCTTAAAAGTTTTATGTAAAACATTAATTGATTCTTTTTCATCTTTTGAATGAACCAAACACCAAATTGTCATATGTGAATCAGCTGTTTGCAATACTTCAATATTATTATCACTTAATGCTTTAATAATCTTAGCCATAACACCAGGAAT
>Ga0209281_1001654_pt1 | contig 11848 bp, 7 predicted proteins | sample MedtruBG_FD_187514 | JGI IMG/M metagenome (GOLD analysis project Ga0209281, IMG submission 187514) | Root nodule microbial communities of legume samples collected from California, USA - Medicago truncatula BG (SPAdes) (version 2) | ecosystem: Host-associated > Plants > Roots > Nodule | place... | reverse complement strand
GTCCGTGGCACGGTAAACTCCACCCGGAGCAAGGCCAAATAGGGGTTCACATGGTACGGCCCGTACTGAACCCGGGTAGGCTGCTTGAGCCAGTGAGCGATTGCTGGCCTAGATGAATGACTGTCCAACGACAGAACCCGGCTTATCGGTCAGCTTCAACTTCTTACAGAACCCCGCTTCGGCGGGGTTTTTGCTTTCTGTACTCCCGACAATGTTTACAAATGATACCAATTCTCAATTTTGCGACGTGAAGCACATTTCACTGCTTAACGGATTAATGAATACATTCATCCTCCGCTGGCGATCGAAATCACAAAATTTAACGCTAAAAAATGTGAATTTTACAGCGTTGTGGATTTGTTATGGTTGTTATTGAACTGGTTGTTATTTTTTTCTTATTTGATATGCATATATTGAAATTCAAAACATTTACCCTGTGAATGTGTGACCTGCCCCACTTTTTCCGTTACTGCAGCAAAATCATTATTACCATATTTGATAAAGCACAAAAATGTTTTAAACAAATAATGACTGTTTATTAACCTTTAATTGTCTGAAAGATAGTCTTTATTGCTATTTATTAATTGAAAAAATTCACGAAGGTTATTGGCATAAAATAAAGTTATTACTGCCCATTTTGTTGATCAATATCAGCGTAATGACGTGTTTTTATTAAATTAATTTATTGATTTATAATGATTTTATTATCTTTTTGAACCCTAAAGGGAAAAGGTGAAGAGACAAATTGTGAGTAACAGCACATACCCCCTTAAACACTATTAGGTAGAATTCGCTCCGTCATAGGGAAATAAGCGCAGAATATTATGAACACTATTATTCTACCGAAAACACAGCACCTCGTGGTATTTCAGGAAGTCATTAAAAGTGGCTCCATAGGTTCTGCTGCCAGACAGCTGGGTTTGACGCAGCCGGCGGTCAGTAAAATTATCAGCGACATCGAATCCTACTTCGGCGTGGAAGTGATGGTTCGCAAGAACACTGGCGTAAAACTGACTGCGGCAGGCCAGGTTCTGCTGTCCTATTCTGAGTCGATCACCCGTGAGATGAAGAACATGGTGAGCGAGATTAACAGCCTCAGTTTTAGCACCGTCATGGACGTCTCCTTTGGCTATCCGTCGCTGATTGGCTTCACCTTCCTGTCTGAGATGATCAAAAAATTCAAGGAAGTGTTCCCGAAAGCGCGCGTCTCGATGTATGAAGCACAGCTCTCTTCGTTCCTGCCCGCCATTCGCGACGGGCGCCTTGATTTTGCCATCGGCACGCTGAGCGACGAAATGCTGCTGCAGGATCTTCACGTCGAGCCGCTGTTTGAATCCGAGTTTGTGCTGGTTGCCAGCAAATCACGAACGTGCACCGGCCCGACGACACTGGCATCGCTCACGCATGAACAGTGGGTGATGCCGCAAACCGATATGGGCTACTACAAAGAACTTCTGACCACCCTGCAAGACAACCACATCAGCATTGAAAACATCGTCCAGACCGATTCCGTCGTCACCATTTATAACCTTGTCCTCAATGCCGATTATCTGACGGTTATTCCCCGCGACATGATTGCGCCGTTCGGCTCCGACCAGTTTATTGTTCTGCCGGTTGAAGATGAATTACCCGTGGCGCGTTATGCCGCCGTGTGGTCAAAGAATTACAGCATTAAAAAATCAGCGTCAGTCCTGGTTGAGCTGGCGAAGCAATATTCGTCGATGAATATCGAAAGACGACGATGAATTTTTAGACCCAATTTTAAAAACACCCAGAGCCTGGCATTCTAACGCTCTGATACCCTGACTTTGCCTGAAAACAATGAATTATTATAACGAGGATATTATGCACATTACCTACGATCTCCCTGTAACCATTGAAGATATTCAGGACGCCAGAAAACGACTGGCAGGAAAAATTTATAAAACCGGTATGCCGCGCTCAAATTATCTCAGCGAACGCTGTAAAGGTGAGATATTCCTTAAGTTTGAAAATATGCAGCGTACCGGTTCGTTCAAAATTCGCGGTGCGTTTAATAAGCTAAGCTCGCTGACCGATGCGGAAAAACGTAAAGGCGTTGTTGCCTGTTCGGCGGGAAACCACGCCCAAGGCGTGTCGCTCTCCTGCGCCATGCTGGGTATCGACGGTAAAGTGGTGATGCCGATGGGCGCGCCGAAATCCAAGGTTGCCGCCACGCGCGACTATTCGGCAGAAGTGGTGCTCCACGGCGAGAACTTTAACGACACCATCGCCAAAGTGAGCGAAATCGTCGAGATGGAAGGGCGTATTTTTATCCCACCGTACGATGACCCAAAAGTGATTGCCGGGCAGGGCACCATCGGCCTGGAAATCCTCGAGGATTTATACGACGTGGATAACGTCATTGTGCCTGTCGGCGGCGGCGGTTTAATTGCCGGTATTGCAACGGCCATTAAGTCCATCAACCCAACCATTAATATTATCGGCGTGCAGTCTGAAAACGTTCACGGTATGGCGGCGTCGTATCAGGCCGGAGAAATAACGAACCACCGCGTTACCGGCACATTAGCGGACGGTTGCGACGTTTCTCGCCCCGGTAATTTAACCTTCGAAATCGTTCGCGAATTAGTCGATGACATTGTGCTGGTCAGCGAAGACGATATTCGCAACAGCATGATTGCCCTTATTCAGCGAAATAAAGTGGTTACGGAAGGCGCAGGCGCGCTCGCCTGCGCGGCGTTAATAAGCGGCAAGCTCGATAGCTATATTCAGGGCCGAAAAACCGTCTGCATTATTTCCGGGGGCAATATCGATCTCTCCCGTGTTTCCCAAATTACCGGCTTCGTTGACGCATAAAGGATGACCTATGAGCAACACAGAAAGCATTATCGTTGGCCAGACAAAAACGTCCACCTGGCGTAAGTCTGATACCACCTGGACGCTTGGCCTGTTTGGCACCGCCATTGGCGCGGGCGTGCTGTTCTTCCCCATTCGCGCAGGCTTCGGTGGCCTGATCCCCATCCTGCTGATGCTGATTCTTGCCTTCCCGATCGCGTTCTACTGCCACCGCGCGCTGGCGCGCCTGTGTCTGTCAGGCAGTAACGTCTCGGGCAACATCACCGAAACGGTAGAAGAGCACTTCGGCAAAACCGGCGGGGTGGTGATCACCTTCCTCTACTTCTTTGCGATTTGCCCGCTGCTGTGGATTTACGGCGTCACCATTACCAACACCTTCATGACCTTCTGGGAAAACCAGCTTCAGCTGCCCGCGCTGAACCGCGGCTTTGTGGCGCTGTTCCTGCTGCTGCTGATGGCCTTTGTTATCTGGTTTGGTAAAGACCTGATGGTGAAGGTGATGAGCTTCCTGGTGTTCCCGTTTATCGCCAGCCTGGTGCTGATTTCCCTGTCGCTGATCCCGTACTGGAACTCTGCGGTTATCGACCAGGTTAACCTGAGCGATATCGCCTTCACCGGTCATGACGGCATTCTGGTCACTGTCTGGCTGGGGATCTCCATCATGGTCTTCTCCTTCAACTTCTCGCCTATCGTCTCGTCCTTCGTGGTGTCCAAGCGCGAAGAGTACGAACCTGAGTTCGGGAAAGAGTTTACCGAGCAGAAATGTTCCAAAATCATCGGCCGCGCCAGCCTGCTGATGGTGGCCGTGGTGATGTTCTTCGCCTTTAGCTGCCTGTTCACGCTCTCTCCGCAGAACATGGCGGATGCCAAAGCGCAGAACATTCCGGTGCTCTCTTACCTGGCGAACCACTTCGCGTCTCTGTCTGGTTCTAAATCTACCTTCGCCACGGTGCTGGAATACGGCGCGTCCATCATCGCGCTGGTCGCTATCTTTAAATCCTTCTTCGGCCACTACCTCGGCACGCTGGAAGGGCTGAACGGTCTGGTCCTGAAATTCGGCTACAAGGGCGACAAGAAGAAAGTCTCCGTGGGCAAGCTGAACACCATCAGCATGGTCTTCATCATGGGCTCCACCTGGGTCGTGGCCTACGCCAACCCGAACATTCTGGACCTTATTGAAGCCATGGGCGCGCCAATCATCGCCTCTCTGCTGTGCCTGCTGCCGATGTATGCCATCCGCAAAGCGCCGGCGCTGGCAAAATACAAGGGCAGGCCGGAAAACATCTTCGTGACCGTTGTCGGCATGCTGACCATCCTGAATATCGTTTACAAACTGTTCTAACCCAAAGCTCAGGAAGAGCGGAGTCACACCATGATTGAGTTTCCGGTTGTACTGGTTATTAACTGCGGATCGTCCTCTGTTAAGTTTTCAGCGCTTGACGCAACGACCTGCGATGCCCTGATGACGGGCATTGCGGACGGCATCAACACTGAACAGGCCTTTATTGCCGTGAACGGGGGTGAGCCAGCCAGACTGGCTCACCAGGACTACGAAGGGGCGCTGGCAGCCATCGCCCTGGAGCTGGAGAAGCGCAACCTGATGAGCAGCGTGGCCTTGATTGGCCACCGCATCGCTCACGGCGGCGAGCTCTTCAGCGAGTCGACCCTGATCACGGAGCAGGTTATTGCGCAGATCCGCGAAGTCTCCCCGCTGGCACCGCTGCACAACTACGCCAACCTGAGCGGCGTAGAGGCGGCAGAGAGGCTGTTCCCGAACGTTCAGCAGGTGGCCGTGTTTGATACCAGCTTTCACCAGACGCTGCCTCCTCAGGCGTATCTTTACGGGCTGCCGTATCGTTATTTCGAGGAGCTGGGCGTGCGTCGCTACGGCTTCCACGGCACCTCTCACCGCTACGTGGCGGCGCAGGCGCACGCGCTTCTCGGGCTCTCCCCCGACGACAGCGGCCTGGTGATTGCCCATCTCGGTAACGGGGCGTCCATCTGCGCGGTGCGCAACGGCGAAAGCGTCGATACCTCCATGGGGATGACGCCGCTGGAAGGGCTGGTGATGGGTACGCGCTGCGGCGACGTGGACTTCGGCGCGATGGCGTGGATTGCCCAGCAGACCGGCCAGTCGTTTGAGGATCTGGAGCGCGTGGTCAATAAAGAGTCCGGGCTGCTGGGGATCTCCGGCATCTCCTCCGATTTACGCGCGCTGGAAAAAGCCTGGCACGAAGGTAATGAACGGGCCGCGCTTGCCATCCGCACCTTCGTCCACCGCATTGCGCGGCACATTGCGGGTCACGCCGCGTCGCTGCACCGCCTGGATGGCGTGGTCTTTACCGGCGGCATCGGTGAAAACTCAACGCTCATTCGCGGGCTGGTGGCGGAACGCCTCGAGGTGTTCGGTATCACCCTCGACGAGGCCAAAAATGCCCTGCCGGGCAGCGCGGGTGAGCGCGTCATCTCCACCGTTTCCTCCCGCGCGGCCTGCGCGGTGATCCCAACCAACGAAGAAAAAATGATCGCGCTGGACGCCCTCCGTCTTGGGAAGGTCACCCCGGCCGCGGCTTACGCCTGATTAAGCGAGAATCACATGAATGTAACGATCGATACGGGCGTCGCGCCCTACAGCGACGCATGGGCCGGGTTTCGCGGTGAAGAATGGAAAAACGCCGTCAACGTGCGCGATTTTATTCAGCATAACTACACCCCTTATGACGGCGATGAAGCTTTCCTCGCGCAGGCGACGCCAGCAACGACGGCGCTGTGGCAGAAGGTAATGGTCGGCATTCGCCAGGAGAACGCAACCCACGCGCCGGTGGATTTTGACACCAACATTGCCACCACCATTACCGCCCACGGGCCGGGCTATATCGACCAGGACCTGGAGACGATCGTCGGCCTGCAAACCGATAGGCCGCTCAAGCGCGCGCTGCACCCGTACGGCGGGATCAACATGATCCGCAGCTCCTTTGAAGCGTACGGTCGCGAGATGGATCCGCAGTTTGAATATCTGTTTACCGACCTGCGCAAAACCCACAACCAGGGCGTATTTGACGTCTACTCCCCGGACATGATGCGCTGCCGTAAATCCGGCGTGCTCACCGGCCTGCCGGACGGCTACGGGCGCGGGCGCATCATCGGCGACTACCGCCGCGTGGCGCTATACGGCATCCGCTATCTGGTGCGCGAGCGCGAGCTGCAGTTCGCCGATCTGCAGGGCAGGCTGGAGCGCGGTGAAGATCTGGAGGCCACGATCCGCCTGCGTGAAGAGCTGGCGGAGCACAGGCGCGCGCTGCTGCAGATCCAGCAGATGGCGGCGAACTACGGCTTTGATATTTCGCGCCCGGCGATGAACGCGCAGGAAGCGGTGCAGTGGGTCTATTTTGCCTACCTTGCCGCGGTGAAATCCCAGAACGGCGGGGCGATGTCGCTGGGGCGCACGGCCTCGTTCCTCGATATTTACATGGAACGCGACCTGCAGGCCGGACGTCTGAACGAGGTGCAGGCGCAGGAGCTGATCGACCACTTCATCATGAAGATCCGCATGGTGCGCTTCCTGCGCACGCCGGAGTTCGACACGCTCTTCTCCGGCGATCCGATCTGGGCGACGGAGGTGATCGGCGGCATGGGGCTGGACGGCCGCACGCTGGTCACCAAAAACAGCTTCCGCTATCTGCACACGCTGCACACCATGGGGCCAGCGCCGGAGCCGAACCTGACGATCCTCTGGTCCGAACAGCTGCCGATCGCGTTCAAGAAATACGCCGCGCAGATGTCTATCGACACCTCATCCCTGCAGTATGAGAACGACGATCTGATGCGTGCTGACTTCAACAGCGATGACTACGCCATCGCCTGCTGCGTCAGCCCGATGGTGATCGGCAAGCAGATGCAGTTCTTCGGCGCGCGCGCCAACCTCGCCAAAACGCTGCTGTACGCGATCAACGGCGGGGTGGACGAGAAGCTGAAGATCCAGGTCGGGCCTAAAACCGAGCCGCTGCTGGACGACGTGCTGGATTACGACACCGTAATGGCGAGCCTGGATCACTTTATGGACTGGCTGGCGGTGCAGTACATCAGCGCGCTGAACCTCATTCACTACATGCATGATAAGTACAGCTACGAAGCCTCGCTGATGGCGCTGCACGATCGCGACGTGTATCGCACCATGGCCTGCGGCATTGCCGGGCTGTCGGTGGCGGCGGACTCCCTTGCGGCCATCAAATACGCCACGGTGAAGCCGGTGCGCGACCACACCGGCCTGGCGGTCGATTTTGTCATCGAAGGTGACTACCCGCAGTACGGCAACAACGACGACCACGTGGACAGCATCGCCTGTGACCTGGTGGAGCGCTTTATGAAGAAAATTCAGGCGCTGCCAACCTACCGCAACGCGGTCCCGACCCAGTCGATCCTGACCATCACCTCTAACGTGGTTTACGGCCAGAAGACCGGGAACACGCCGGACGGACGCCGCGGCGGCACGCCGTTTGCCCCGGGTGCAAACCCGATGCACGGGCGCGACAGAAAGGGGGCCGTGGCCTCGTTAACCTCGGTCGCCAAGCTGCCGTTCACCTACGCCAAAGACGGGATCTCCTACACCTTCTCCATCGTGCCGCAGGCGCTGGGCAAGGATCAGATGGTGCGCAAAACCAACCTGGTGGGGCTGCTGGACGGGTACTTCCACCATGAAGCGGCCGTTGAGGGTGGGCAGCACCTGAACGTCAACGTTATGAACCGGGAGATGCTGCTGGATGCAATTGCCCATCCGGAGAATTATCCAAACCTGACCATCCGCGTTTCTGGCTATGCGGTGCGGTTTAACGCCCTGACGCACGAGCAGCAGCAGGACGTCATTTCGCGGACGTTCACCCAGGCACTATAGCGAAAGCCAGTCGCCGGGCCCCCTTCTGCTAAGGGGGCCTTTTTTTGCCCGCTAAACATACAAAATTGTTTATATAATTAATCACACATATTCATCCGCTCTTGAAAAACAATGCGCCTGTATTTCCCTGTAACAGCATGTAAGGACAGTAAGATGATGAAAATGACCCGTATTGCTTTGGTTGCTGCGTCACTGGCGGTATGCAGTTTTACGGCACAGGCGGCCAATATTGAAGCAGCGCCATCGCCGTCGCAGGATCCGCTGGTGCAGCATCTGAAGCTCAGCAGCGATCAAGTTAAGAAAATCGAAGATTTGCACCAGAATCTGGAACAGAATGTCAGTAAGATCCCGATGACCGGGGTAAAGGACGGTGCGCTGATTGATATGTTCCAGGCCGGTAAATGGGACGAAAGCACGGTGAAAAGCCAGCTTGCTGCTTTTAGCAAAATTGAAGAGCAGACTCGTTATTACCGGGTGAAATATTACTTCGACGTCAGCCAGGTATTGACGCCGGAGCAGCGTAAGCAGATTAGAACCGATATGGCTAACGCATTGGCGAACTAAACACCTTCCCGCGAGAATCGCGGGCTTGATATTTCTTTGATCTCCATCACCTTTAGAAAAATGACACTCCTTTTTTCATAAAAGAGGTAAATTTTCCTCCTACTTTAGAAAATCCCTATTAAAATTGTGACTTTTTTCTCCCTCTCTCCGGATATGATCTTTCCACATCAATAACACACACCTGCAGCACGCTGATTCGCAATCGCTGGCGATCGGAATCCTATAAAAACAATTATTTACCCTACAAAATAAGCGAGTGCCCAATGGATACGGCAACAAACAGCAGTGTGATTGTGAATGATTCCCCCGCGGCAAGGCGGGCTGGAATGAGTGAAAGCGAATGGCGAGAGGCGATTAAATTCGACAGCACCGATACGGGCTGGGTCATCATGAGTATCGGGATGGCTATCGGCGCGGGGATTGTTTTTCTCCCCGTGCAGGTAGGATTAATGGGGCTGTGGGTATTTTTGCTCTCATCAATAATTGGCTATCCGGCCATGTATTTATTCCAGCGTCTGTTTATTAATACGCTGGCGGAATCGCCGGAATGCAAAGACTACCCGAGCGTTATTAGCGGTTATTTGGGTAAGAACTGGGGCATCTTATTAGGCGCGCTCTATTTTGTGATGCTGGTGATCTGGATGTTTGTCTATTCCACGGCCATCACCAACGACAGCGCCTCCTATTTACACACCTTCGGCGTAACCGAAGGGCTAGCGTCTGAAAACCCGTTCTACGGCTTATTCCTGATCTGCATTCTGGTGGCGATCTCCTCACGTGGTGAAAAGCTGTTGTTTAAAGTCTCCAGCCTGATGGTGCTTACCAAGCTGTTTGTGGTTGCGGCGCTGGGGCTGTCGATGATTGGCCTCTGGCATTTAGCCAACGTAGGTATGCTACCGCCGATGGGCCTGTTGATTAAAAACGCCATCATTACGCTGCCTTTCACCTTAACCTCAATTCTCTTTATCCAGACCCTGAGCCCGATGGTCATCTCCTATCGCTCACGGGAAAAATCAGTTGAAGTGGCGCGCCATAAAGCGCTGCGGGCGATGAATATTGCCTTTGGTGTATTGTTTGTGACGGTCTTTTTCTATGCTGTCTCTTTCACCCTGGCGATGGGGCACGATGAGGCGGTAAAAGCCTACGAGCAGAATATTTCCGCCCTCGCGATCGCGGCGCAGTTTATCAGCGGCGACGGCGCGGGCTGGGTCAAAATCGTCAGCGTGATCCTCAATATTTTCGCCGTCATGACCGCCTTCTTCGGCGTCTACCTCGGTTTTCGCGAGGCTACGCAGGGCATTGTGATGAATATCCTGCGCCGAAGAATGCCGACGGAGAAGATCAACGAGCGCACCGTCCAGCGCGGCATCATGCTGTTCGCTATTCTGCTGGCCTGGAGCGCGATAGTGTTAAACGCTCCCGTACTCAGCTTCACCTCTATTTGCAGCCCGATTTTCGGCATGGTGGGCTGTCTGATCCCTGCATGGCTGGTCTACAAAGTCCCGGCGCTGCACAAATATAAAGGCGTATCGCTGGTGATTATCGTCATCACCGGGCTGCTGCTTTGTGTTTCTCCTTTCCTCGCATTCTCATGAGGGCAAATAAGGTCGTAACGATGTCTGAGCTAACAAATCCTTTATGGAATCATTTTATTCGCGCGGTGCAGGAAGAGGTTAAACCTGCGCTTGGGTGTACGGAGCCTGTCTCACTGGCGCTGGCCTGTGCGATAGCCGCAGAGCAGCTATCCGGTGAGATCACGCAGGTTGAAGCGTGGGTGTCGCCAAACCTGTTGAAGAATGGGCTTGGCGTTACGGTGCCGGGTACGGGCATGGTCGGGTTGCCCATTGCGGCGGCGCTGGGCGCCATTGGCGGTAATGCGCAGGCCGGGCTGGAGGTGCTGAAAGATGCCTCAGCTGAGGCGCTGGCGCGCGCTAAATGCCTGCTGGCCGAGGGTAAGGTACAGGTGAAGCTGCAGGAGCCTTGCGATGAGATTCTCTATTCCCGCGCCTGCGTTTACGCGGGTGACGCCTCGGCAATTGTCACCATCGCCGGCGGGCATACGCGGGTGGTGGAGGTGGTTTGCCAGGGCGAAAGGCGCTTTACGCTGGGTGAACAATTGACTGAAGAAAATACCGATCCTCTGGCGGTGCTATCAACCAGCACGCTGTCGCAGATCCTGGAATTTGTTGAGCAGGTGCCGTTCGAGGCGATCCGCTTTATCCTGCAGGCAAGGCAACTGAACGATGCGCTCTCCCGTGAAGGGCTCAGCGGAAAGTGGGGGCTGCACATTGGCGCAACGCTCAGTAAGCAGCGCTCGCGCGGATGGATGGCGCAGGATTTGGGCTCAGACATTGTTATCCGTACCAGCGCAGCCTCGGATGCCAGGATGGGCGGCGCGACGTTGCCAGCGATGAGTAACTCAGGCTCCGGTAATCAGGGGATCGCCGCGACCATGCCGGTAGTCGTGGTCGCTGAGCACGTTCAGGCGGATGACGAAAAGCTGGCGCGGGCGCTGATGCTTTCGCATCTAACGGCAATCTATATTCACTACCAGCTTCCACGTCTGTCGGCGTTATGTGCAGCGACAACCGCTGGAATGGGCTCAGCCGCAGGGATGGCGTGGCTGATGGGCGGAGACTACCGGACAATTTCAATGGCGATAGGTAGCATGATCGGGGACGTTAGCGGGATGATCTGTGACGGCGCCTCTAACAGCTGCGCAATGAAAGTCTCGACCAGCGTCAGCAGCGCATGGAAAGCGGTGATGATGGCGCTGGATGATACTGCCGTGACGGGCTACGAGGGGATTGTGGCGCACGATGTGGAGCAATCCATAGCCAACCTGTGTTCGCTTGCGTGTCGCTCGATGCAGGAAACGGATCGGCAGATTATTGCGATTATGGCAGGAAAAGTGTCGTGATTTAATCCAACCCGTTCTCCCTCACCCTAACCCTCTCCCACAGGGAGAGGGAATCGATCGAGCGAAGGGGGGGTGTTTATCTTAAACCGGCAAATCAATCAGCAGCGCGCGCAGCGGCGTATCCGCCACCAGGGTAATATTCGCTTCGTCACGAATAAACGCCCCGTCGCCGCAGGTGAGCGCTTCTTTCTCTTCCGTGTGCGTCACCGCATGCACGGTCCCGTGAATCGACTGCAGATAGGCGCGCGGGCCGTGGAGCTGGAAGCTCGCCTGTTCGCCTTTCTTCAAATCGATATGGTGCAGCCACACCTGCTGGCGCAGCTGCAGGCTGCCTTTGCTGCCGTCCGGCGACGCAATCAGCTGCTGCTTATCGCCGGCTAAATCTATCTTCTGCACCAGCGGGTTTTCCCGCTCTGGGCAGGCATCCAGCCACAGCTGCATACGGGTCAGCGTTTTGTCTTTGCTGAGGTTATGCTCGCTGTAGCTTATGCCGGGCTGCGTGGAAATTAATAACGCTTCGCCAGCCTTTGCCTGGACATGATTGCCCTCGCTATCGCGGTATTCTGCCTCGCCTTCCAGGATCAGGTTCAGGATATCGACTTTCGGGTACGTACGCGGCTGGAAGGAGGCGCCCGGGG
>Ga0209281_1001653_pt1 | contig 11867 bp, 14 predicted proteins | sample MedtruBG_FD_187514 | JGI IMG/M metagenome (GOLD analysis project Ga0209281, IMG submission 187514) | Root nodule microbial communities of legume samples collected from California, USA - Medicago truncatula BG (SPAdes) (version 2) | ecosystem: Host-associated > Plants > Roots > Nodule | place... | reverse complement strand
GGCCGAGCAGCTTTTCCCGGTCGCCTCGCAGGATCGCATCCGCGACGATCATTTCCGTATAGAGCAGAGCATGGCTCGAGAGCTGGCGCGCGAAGAACCGATAATGACGATCGGTCCAGTCGATCATCGGCGCCACGGCAAAGATTTTTTGGCGTTTTTCGTACAAATTCAAGTCCTTAGGCATTCCAGTTTTGTCAGCCTTTTTCAGCCTATTGCACCCATTTTCAGGCGCGGGTACAACAATGTCGTACCGACGCGAGGGAATGTTGTACCAATGGGCACGATCACCGCACGTAAACGCAAGGATGGCACAACGGGTTTTACCGTACAAATCCTCAGAAAACGAGGCGGCAAGATCGTTTTGCGCGAGGCCAAGACCTTTGACAAGGAGCGAGAGGCCAAAGCATGGATGCGATTCCGCGAGTCGGAACTGGATCAGCCTGGCGCCTTGGAGCGGGCTGCCGCGCCCTCATCTACTCTTGCTGACGCTATCGACGCGTACATAAGGGACAGCCAGAAAGAGATCGGCCGAACGAAGGCGCAGTGCCTACGCTCTATCAAGAGCTTTGCAATCGCCGACATGGATTGCGCCGCGCTCAAATCCGCAGACATATCCGCCTTCGCTCGCGAACTCCTAGCCGGTGGGCGCCAGCCGCAAACGGTGAGCAATTATATAAGCCATCTGGCCGCAGTCTTTCGGATAGCCAAACACGCATGGGGCATGCCTCTCGATTACAACGAGATGAAAGGCGCTCAATTGTCGCTGCAGAAGCTGGGCACGGTATCGAAGTCAAAGGAACGCGAAAGGCGCCCTACCCTCGCAGAGCTCGACAAACTGATGCAGCACTTTGCCGATCGGCAAGTTCGCGCGCCTCGCTCGGCGCCCATGTGCAAGCTGATCGCATTCGCGATCTTCTCGACGCGGCGGCAAGAGGAAATAACCCTGCTGCGATGGGAAGACCTTGACGAGCCGCATGGGCGCATCATGGTTCGCGATATGAAACATCCGGGACAAAAGGTCGGAAACGACGTTTGGGTGGAATTGCCGCCCGAGGCGCTGCGCATCATCAAGAGCATGCCGCGCAAGAAACGTGAGATCTTCCCTTACGGCACGGACGCAATCAGCGCCGCATTCACGCGAGCGTGCCAGTTCCTGCAAATTGACGATCTGCGCTTCCACGACCTACGCCACGAGGGCGTCAGCCGGTTGTTCGAGCTCGGCCGCACAATCCCGCTTGCCGCCAGCGTCAGCGGCCACCGTTCATGGAACAGCCTGAAGCGGTACGCGAACCTTCGCGAGAAAGGCGACAAATTCGCAAACTGGAAATGGCTTGAGACGGTCTGCAAATAGAAAAACAAAGGAATCGTTCTGACACGCCTTGACACTGGCGCATGTTGACGCTATATAGCTCTGTTGTGCGCGCATAGCGCCACACCGAATATTTTAAACCCAACGTCAACAAATTACAGGATGTAAACAAAAGATGTCAAGCGAAAAATTCAACACACGTGAAGCCGCAGCATACATTCGCAAATCCCCCTCCTGGCTCAACAAGTCGCGCATGAGCGGCAGCGGGCCGGTTTACCTCAAAGTCGGGGCCACCGTGCTCTATCTGCGTTCCGACCTCGATGCCTACCTCGCCGGCACTCGTCGTACTGCCATATACGATTTTGCGAACGACAACGCCAAGGCGAGGGCCGCAGCATGAAGTTCAAACTCACCAGCGAAGACTTCCCCGACGGCAAGATTGTTGACTGGCCTGCCGTGCCTGGCACCGGCGATTGGGTTTCGTTCCACTACCGAGGCGGTACGACCAACCAAGCCGTGAAGCGTGTCGAATATCACGCAGACGCGGATGGCAACCTGACCGAAGTAACGGTCGAGCTCACCTACTAAGCAAGGAGACGTGATGGAAATATTGAACCTGCGGCCGGCGCTCCGGCCTCAGGATGAGGCCAATTTTGACCTGCAATTCGGCCCTCATCTTCGAATCTACAACCTGGCCCTCAGACGGCTACACAACGGCTATTACCGCATCCTTGCACCCAACGCGGCCGGCAAGCATTCCGCATCCTTCCACCCGGAACTGAACAGCAAAATCGTTGCCGCCGTTATGGCGAAGCTTGGAGGCCAAAGAGCCGATGACATCCGCACCGCCTAAAGAAACACCATCGATCGATAGCCTCGAGGCATTTATCTTTGGGATTTATGACCGCCTTTACGACCACGGCCATTGCGTCGCGGATGTTGTTCTAGCTCCCGCCAATGCGGAAGGTGAGCCAGACTGGGAGAATGCCGGCCCTGCGAACGTTTCCAGCTTGCCAGCCGATGAATGGCCGCAAGACGAGCAGTCCGCAAAACGCGCATGTGTCATTGTCGATCACGTCGACGGCTGCTCTGAGGATTCGTCCTTCCTGATCCGGCTCGATGGCCGCACGCCTGAAATGTTCCAGATACACGGCCCGGATGCTGATTTCCCCGTCGCCGAAAGTATCGTCGGTCGCGATCTAGCCGCTACGCCGAAGCCACGCGAGCCGGGAAAACTGGCGCAGTCCATGGCAAAGCTGACCGCCGAGCTTGCCGCGAAGAAAAGCCAGACGCCTGCGCCGGAACCCGAACGCCTGACAAGCTTTAATGCTCTCGACCTTATGTCGATGGAATTCGAGCCGGTTCGTTATGTCGTGCCTGGCTATATCGCGGAAGGCTGCACCATCCTTGCCGGCGCATCCAAGCTCGGCAAGTCGTGGCTCGTCCTTCAAGCGGCCCTGGCCGTGGCGCGCGGTTCGACCTGCCTTGGCGGCCAGTGCTCGCAGGGTGACGTTCTATACCTCGCATTGGAAGACAATGCGCGGCGCCTCAAGGACCGACTGCGCAAGCAGAACCCGGCGATGGGCGTCATGGGCCAAACGATGCCGGCGTGTCTGCAATTCGAGACTGAATGGCCGCGCGCCGATCAGGGTGGACTGCAGAATATCGTCAATTGGCTTTCCGACCATCCTAACGCGAAAATGGTCATCATCGACGTGTTGAAGATGTTCCGCGCTAACCGTAAGGGCAACAAGAACCCTTACGATTTGGACTATGAGGACATCGGCCCGCTTTCGAAGATTGCGGCCGCCTTCCACGTCGCCATCGTTGTCGTGCATCACACGAACAAAGGCGCGCTTTCTTCGGATCCGTTCGACCGCGTAAACGGTACGGGCGGCATCAGCGGCGCCGCCGACACGACGCTCATCATGGCCCGCAATGACGAAGGCTTGGTCGAGCTCTACGGCCGCGGTCGCGAGATCGAGGAAATCGAAACTGCAATCACCTTCATGAAGGAAACGTGCACGTGGAGCGTTCGCGGCAATGCCGCCGAAGTTTCCATGTCGGACACGGCGGCACGCATCATGCGGGCAATGCAGGAGATGGACGAGCCGGAGGGGCCGAACGCTATCGCAGCCGCCGCAGGCGTGAAGGTGGGCGACGTGAAGCAGCACCTGCCGCGATTGGCCAAGGACGGGAAGATTGAGAAGGTGGGCCGCGGACAGTGGGTCATCGTCGGGAAAGTTACGCGCTCTGATACCCCGCATAACTTTCATAACCAACGTAACTTTCAATCCGACCCAGCCAACGACAACACCCCCAAAGTTACGAAAGTTACGAAAGTTATGAGGGGGGAGTTAGGTCATAACTTTGAGGATGAAGGCGAACAAGGGAGGGCCGCATGAACATTCCGACTAATCTCCGCACAGAGTCGGCGCGCAGTGCCGCAGAGCGCATGGCGACGAAGCTCATTGCGGCCAATGACAATACTCCGCCAAAAGGAAGGGAGCCGGTTTACCGAGGCACCCGGCCCGCGTTTAACTGGGCGGCGAAGGATGACAAGTACGGCGCGGCATGCTTGTGGTTGATCGCTCGCCAGCGGCTCCCTGATCCTGTAGTAGCGGCAAACGATAACGAGCCGATGCAAGGCGGGCTCGACGTTAGGCGCAACGGCGTGGCACGCGGCAAGTCGAAGGCAAAGGCCAATCTCGGCGCGCACCTTGCCTTGCCGGCAGTGCTCCCAAGGCTTGGCGATGCAGAGCCGCAGCCAGTCGAGCCATGCGGCTATACGCGGCTCGATATCCTGCCTCAGAATGACATTGAGGAGCTTTCCGACGATTTCATATCGTTCGGCTCTTGTGATGACGCGCCAGCCGAGGGCGCCGAATTCATCGGGGCGGAAAGCGGATTGGGAACGCCACGGCCAGGTAAGTCGAAAGGCTCGCCGCTTCGGGCAGAGGATCCGACGTTCGATGAACCGCCGCCTGATGTTGATTATGTGATCGAGCTGCTGATGGCACGTGAGAACGTCTCAGGCATTGGCGAAGCGTTCGGCGCAACGGGCCGTTATCAGGACAAGCGCGGCGCCATCATGCTGCGGAAGGCGATGGAGTGGGCGAAAGCGCAGGTTGCAGATAGCAACTATCATGCACGTGTTACAAATCACGCTACGTAGTTTAGCTATGCAATAGCAATACAAGCTCAAGCCGCTCCACCGGGGCGGCTTTTTCTTTGCCGTTGACCTCGGATGTACAGGCAGCGGCAAAGATCAATTCCGGCGGCATCATTGAGGGCGTGCGCGGCGCGTCCAACAACCACAAAGGCGATGCGGGCCGCCAACCTGCATTTCAGTAACCGTTGAATCGCCAAACGTCGCGAGCACCAGCCGTCTCCTGCGGCCAAGGGCTCACGCGGGGCGCCTTAGTGCGTCCCGCTCCCTCCTTACACAAATCAATCCAAGGTGACACATGCTTGACGACCTCAAAGCAGACGTGACGGCTGCGCTCGTCGGCACGCTGCGCACTGCCACCTATGCGCAAGGCGAACAAACCTTCGACGAATATGGCAATCCCACCGACACGTGGACGAACTACCCATGCGAGGGCTTGCGCGGCTCATATGACGCTGAATACGCCGGCTTGTCTGGCATCCCGCGCACGGCTGCAAAGATAGAATTGTTGGCCGGCACGCTCGCCGTCACGCCTAAGCGGCTCGATAAGGTCAACATCGAAGGCGGCTGGTGGCAGATAACCGAGATCGAGATCGATCCCGCGGGCGCGATGTGGATCTGTCAGTGCGCCGAGACGAGTGCGCCGGCATGAGTAATCCGGTTCCAATAGTCGGCAAACCTAAACGCGCGGGTACCGGCGTCGGGGTGTTTCCTTCTCTCTCCCGAAAATCCCGGAAAAAATCGGCTGCTGAAAAGGCAATTGCCTTTATCCAAAAGCTAAAAATTCCGGAGGGGCCGAACGCCGGCAAGCCGCTAAAACTGGCGGAATTTCAAAAGGCCTTTGTCCGCGGCGCTCTCGCCCCTGAAAATATGGTTGGCGTCCTGTCGATCGGCCGAGGCAACGCGAAGACGGCTCTTTCGGCCGGTATCGCGCTCGGCTCGCTGATGGGCGAATTCGACAATCAGCCGAAACGCGAAATCCTCTTTGCGGCCCGTAATCGCGACCAAGCGAAAACCGCATTCAACTTCCTTGTCGGCTTCATCGAAAGCCTGCCGGAGGAAGATCAGGAGCTTTTCACCATCCGGCGCGGCTCGCGGCTAGAGGTGGAATACAGCGGCAATGGCGGCGGGCTGGCTCGCTGTATTGCTGCGGATGGCCGTTCGATCCTTGGCGGCGCTCCTAACCTTGCCATCCTCGATGAGCGAGCCGCATGGGAACGCGAAAAGGGCGACTTGCTGGAAAACGCCATCCTGTCGGGCCTCGGCAAGCGTGGCGGCAAGGCTCTGATTATCTCGACTTCGGCGCCGGATGACGCCAACACGTTCAGCCGCTGGCTCGATGAACCGCCACCCGGCACGTATGTGCAGGAACATCGGCCGTCCTTTGGACTTCCTGCCGACGACGCGGAAAGCCTCCTGATCGCCAATCCTGGAGCTGCGGAAGGTATCGGCGCTTCGCTGGAATGGCTGCAGGCTCAGGCGCGGCGCGCAATCGCTCGCGGTGGCTCTGCGCTCTCGTCCTTCCGCAATCTCAATCGGAACGAGCGTGTCTCGACCGAAGATCGCAGCGTGCTTGTCACGGTGGACGAATGGCTTTCGGCCGAAGTCTCTCCCGACGACCTGCCACCACGCGAAGGCGAGTGCATTCTCGGCGTCGACCTGGGCGGCTCGCGTTCCATGTCGGCGGCTGCGTTCTACTGGCCTGCTACGGGCCGTCTGGAGGCTGTCGGCACGTTCCCAAGCAAACCCGGCCTTGCCGATCGTGGCGCGTCCGATGGCGTGTCTGGCCGGTATGTGGAAATGCAGGAGCGTGGGGAACTTTCCGTTCTTGGCGAAAACACCGTCCCTCCCGGCGCATGGCTCGCCAGCGTCGTGAAGCTGGTTGATGGCTCGACCATTTCCAGCATCGTCGGCGACCGCTTCCGGCATGCTGAGTTCGTGGAGGCCATGCAGGGCGCCGGGTTGTCCCGCGTGCCGTTCATATGGCGCGGCTTTGGCTGGAAAGACGGCTCGGAAGATATCGAACGGTTCCGGCGCGCACTGTTCGACGGCCAGGTGAAAACCCGCCCCTCGCTGCTGCTGCGCTCTGCCTTTGCGGACGCGATCACGCTTATCGACCCGGCCGGCAATGCCAAGCTGGCAAAGGGCCGCTCGCTGGGCCGCATCGACCCCGCGGCTGCAACCATCCTTGCAGTGGCGGAAGGTAATCGGCGCATGGCTCGCCCGACCAAAAAGGCGCGGGCTGCGTCGTGGGTGTAGCGCACCACGATAGCCGCTGGTGGCCGGTTCGAACGGCTGCTGTCCGCCGCGACGACTTCAAGTGCACGGAATGCGGCTCCCGCGGCCGTCTGGAAGTGCATCACGTGATCCCGGTGCGGGAGGCACCGGAGCTTGCCTACGATCTGGGCAACCTGAAGACGCTTTGCGTCGCCTGTCATCTCGAGAAGACACTGGCCGAACGCGGCCAACTACCATCGCCGGCCCGCAAGGCTTGGCAATCCCTTCTAAAAAAGGAACTTTGAATGCTCGAATCTATTAAAATCCAGCGTCGTCAGTCCGAGATCCGTCAGGCGCTCGCCGCTCTTGTCGGCAAAGCCGACGCCACCGCCGACGAAATCCGCTCGATGGAGTCCATGGACGCGGAATATCGCTCGAATGAAACGCGCTATCGTGCGGCGCTGATCGCCGAAGACACCGAACGCCGGGACGCGAAAGGCGAGCTCGAAACCCGTTCCGACCGCGAATATTCCGACCTGATCGGCAAGTTCGAACTTCGGCAGGTTGCGGCCTTCCTCGATACTGGCGACAAGATCGACGGCGCCACGGCCGAAGTCGTGCAGGAAATGCGCTCTAAGGGCTCCTATCAGGGCGTCCCGGTTCCGTGGATGGCGCTCGAGCGTCGTGCGGGCGAGACCATTGCCAGCGGCACGCCGGATCCGATCCAGACCCGCCCGATCATCGATCGGCTTTTCCCGGACTCCGTCGCGGCTCGCATGGGTACGCAGCTTATTTCGATTGATACCGGCGCTGTTGAGTATCCCGTCGTCACGTCGGCAGTCACGGCTGGCTGGGCCGACGGCGAGCTTGCTAACGTGGCTGGCCCGACCGCCTTCGCCACGACTGACAAGGCGCTGAAGCCTGAGCAGAACTACGGCGTGCAGATGGTTATCAGCCGCAAGACGCTGAAGCAGTCGGCGGGTATCGAGGACGCAGTTCGTCGCGACATGAATAGCGCGATCGGCGCCGGCCTGGACAAGGCGATTTTCCTTGGGACTGGCGCCAACGGTCAGCCGCTGGGCGTCATCACCGGCGCGGCCACCTACGGCATCACCTCCACGAGTGCAGCCGCCGATGCAAGCTGGGCTGCCTTCCGTGCTGCTGTGGTCCGATTCATGACCGCGAACGCTGCCGGCGGTCCGGGTGCTGTCAAGGCCATGATCAGGCCGGAACTCTGGGATTTCTTGGACGCTGCTCTGATCACCGGCACGGCGGTTTCGGAATGGGATCGTCTCCTGAAGAACATCCCGGCCAGCAACATCGCCATGACCACCAATGCCCTTGCCGCGCCTTCCGGCACGCCTCTGGCAACGCAATCTCTGCTGACCACCAATGCCGGTGGCGTTGCGCCGATCTTCAGCGCGACTTGGGGCGGTGTTGACCTGATCCGTGACCCCTATGCTGGCGCTGCGGCGGGCTCGCTGAAACTTACGGCGATTCTGACTGCTGACGTGACGGTAGCTCGTCCGGCTCAGCTTGAACTGATCACCGGGCTGGAACTGGCTTAAATGCTCTACGGCGCTCCGACAACTTTTGAAATCCGCACGGAAGGCGGCTCGACCAGGTTGTCGGGCGCCTTCCCCTACGGCTCGGAAACGATGCTGGGTAACGGTAAGCGTGAGCGGTTCGCCGCTCGCGCCTTCCGCGCCCGTATCGAGGCAGGCGAGAACATCTTTCTTCTCGCCGGTCACGATCCCGAAAAGCCGCTCGCCTCCACTGAGGCGGGTAGCTTGACCCTTCGCGACGATGACGACGCCTTGCACATCGAGGCACGCGTTGCGCCTACCACAAGCTGGGCGCATGACGCGCTGGCGGCTCTCGCGGCTGGTCTCACCAAGGGAATCTCTCCGGGCTTCCGCGTGGCGCCTGGCGGGGACGTTGTTACCCGCTCGGCCGATGGACTGTTGCGCACCGTCAATGCAGCCGAGCTTTTCGAAATCAGTTTGGTGACGCGACCTGCATACGACGCGGCGCAGATTGCGGCCCGGTCTTGGGCGCTTGCCAATGACGAGGCGCCCGATGCTGGCCTACGGCGCGCGCTGAACAGATGGAGGGCGTAAATGGCGACCACGATCAAACAAGTTGAAGCCATCCCGGCCGCATATCCTGCCACGCCTTCGGGCCTGTCTGCGGCAGCGGCTGCGCTGGAGGCGGGTATGATCTGGCAGCGCATCGAGGCCTATATCGCTCACCGCTACACATCCCGAGCCATTGAGTGGATCGTGGAAGGCTGCGGCGATTGGCATCCGCCGCTTGCGCCGGCAACCATCTCGACGGTTGAAGTCTGGCAGTCCAACGCATGGACGTCGGCCACGCTCGATCCATCGCCGCTGGGTGGCTATGTCCTTCCGAGCGGCACGTATCGCTTTGCCGGCACCGTTGGCGGCGGCACGGCTCCCGAGATCGTGGACGAGGCATTCAGGCGCCTTGCCGAATACATGGCGGCCAGCAAGCGCGGCTCGCCTGGCACGACCCGCGAGCGTGTCACGGCTGGTTCCGTCACCGTCGACAAGTCCCGATCGGCATCGTGGGCGGCTGAGGCAATGGTAAACAGCGGCGCCGCCGATCTGCTGCGCAACTATCGGAGGGTTTGATGAGCATCTTTGATTGGTTCAAACGGCCCGTCGAAAAGCGTTCGGCAATGTCTGGCTTTACCGCGGAACTGATGGCGGCTCGCGAGAGCTATATCAGCGGCCGGCGCGGTGTCGCAGAACTGACGGCCACGGCTCAATCGTGCGTTTCCTTGTGGGAAGGCGCATTCTCGCTCGCCAATGTCAGCGGCACCGATCTTCTCGACCGGCGCACACTCGCACTCCTGGCCCGTTCTCTGGCCCTGCGCGGCGAGGCGGTATTCCTGATTCGTGATCGGCTCGTGCCGTGCAGCGATTGGGACTTGTCCACGCGTGACGGCATGCCGCGCGCTTATCGCGTTTCCATCAGCGAAGCCGGCGGCGGCACGACGCAAACGGCACTGGCCGGTGAAGTTCTGCATGTCCGCATTGGTGCGGATCCTGTTGCGCCTTGGCTTGGTTCTGCACCGCTGCGGCGCGCCTCCTTGACGGCTGGGCTACTCAATGCGCTGGAAAGCGCGCTTGCCGAAGTATACGAAAACGCGCCGCTTGGCTCGCAAATCGTGCCTTATCCAGAAGGGCCGGAAACCGACATGACGGCGCTCGGGCGTTCCTTCCGCGGTCAGCGTGGCCGCGTGCTGCTTCGCGAGAGCGTCAACGTCTCGGCGGCTGGCGGGCCGGCTCCTGCGGTGGATTGGAAGCCTGCAGACGTGACGCCAGACATCGAGCGCAGCATGAGCGTGGAAAGCCTTGCCGCGGCACGTGACTCCATCAGTGGCGCGTTCGGCGTGCTGCCTGGCCTGTTCAATGCCGCGACCACTGGCCCGCTTGTGCGGGAAGCGCAACGGCATCTTGCCCAATGGACGCTCCAGCCGATCGCCGAACTGTTGGCGGAAGAGGCGAGCGAAAAGCTGGGCGGCAGTGTCGGCATCGACGTGATGACGCCAACGCAGTCTTTCGATGCAGGCGGCTCGGCTCGCGCACTGGCGACCATCGTGCAGGCCTATGCGCAGGCGAAGGAAGCGGGCTTGGCGCCGGCCGTAGTCGATGCCGCGCTGGCGAAGCTGGATTGGAAATGAAGCTACAGCGGGCCGCTTCGGCGGCCTGCAACCTTGACTGCGATTGCAATTTCAGGCAGAAACACTGCGCGGCCACCAACCGCGCGCATGCCACCACATTGAGGAGACGAAGGATGGGACTGGTTTTAACCGGCCGACTTCGCTCGGCCTTTATGAGGATAAGAGCATGCAAAACAAAATTGACTGGTTGTTTAACGTCGGCCAGATCGTCCACTTCCACGACATGATCGGAACCGTTCTCGGTCGCGAAATCAGCGGCTTGGGGAACCAGCATTTCGATATCAAGATCGAGGGCGAATCCCATGGCCGTCCGTTGCGGACGGTGCGTGGCGAATTCTTGGTGGCGGCATGAAACCCGCAGTCGTTCGCGAAATCAAGCAAATCGCCGCAGAAGCCGGCGCCCTTAGTTGGGCGCTGGTGCGTGAGAACCGGCACCTAGTGATCGATTTCCAATTCGCCGATCGTGTCGTGCGGCAAGTGCTTGCCGCGACACCCTCCGGCCCGCGTGCAAGGCGGAACGAAGCGGCATGGCTACGACGGCAGGTCGCGGTCTAACTCGGTACGACGCACGGTACAACACGGCCCGCTGATTCGCTTGTTTCTAGGCTAGTCCGTCCAGTCGATCATAGGCGCCACGGCAAAGACAGGCGCCTTGAAGTACCTGTTTTCTCCCCTCTTCCCGTCAGTTTGCACCGATTCCATCATGTCTCGTCAGCTCTCGTTTGATCCCTTTTAACCCGTTTTGCGTTGCCATTGCTACATGCGGCAGCGGTCCGAGGCTTGTAGCAAATCACGTGCACAATCGTCGAGTGAAAGAGAGATCGTTAATATAACCGATAGAAGAAACAGATCAGAACCAGATTATTGGATGTATTGTTCCTTCGCAATTAATACTGTCGATTGTATCTTGTGGCCAAAATCGGGCAGCTCTCGGCGCCTGCAACTGGATATTCTGTTGCAGATCAGTCAGTTATAATATTCTTGCGTAAGCCAGCACTTTCTGTGCCATCCTGCGCCGCGCTGGAGGCTGAGGTTCGAAACATGTCCTAAACTTTAGGGAAGGAAGCAGGACAATGCGTAGAACAGGAAAAACTATCATCGGCTCATTGCTTGGTCTCGCCTATGTCGTTGCCACGCCATTTGCCTCACTAGCGTCGTTCGATGACGGCCTGCGTCAGAGTACAGCGCTCGCCGGTCCTCATGGTGACGTCCTTGTCGTTGCCGACGCCGGCAGCGCGCCAGGCGGAAGTCAGGAGACTGGCTCAGGTGGCGGCCAGGATACCGGTTCCAGCGGCGGTCAGGATAGCGGCTCCGGCGGCGGCGAAGGCTCCGGCGGCGGCCAGGATACCGGCTCTGGTGGCGGTCAGGATACCGGCTCTGGCGGCGGTCAGGACACCGGCTCCGGTGGTGGCCAGGATAGCGGCTCCGGCGGCGGCGAAGGCTCCGGCGGCGGTCAGGACAGC
>Ga0209281_1001652_pt1 | contig 11870 bp, 13 predicted proteins | sample MedtruBG_FD_187514 | JGI IMG/M metagenome (GOLD analysis project Ga0209281, IMG submission 187514) | Root nodule microbial communities of legume samples collected from California, USA - Medicago truncatula BG (SPAdes) (version 2) | ecosystem: Host-associated > Plants > Roots > Nodule | place... | reverse complement strand
TCGTATTTTCTAACCCATTGGTATACTTGATTATATGAGACTTGATAAGTCTCGGCGGCCTTATGATAATCATTGTTGTGAGCAATACAGTATTGTACAATTTCAATTCTTTCATTTAAAGATGTAGTTCTTCCCTTTGTCATAGATTGCCTCATTCCTTTCGGTGTTGCAGTTATTTCTCTATGACCATTATACTTGTTTATCCAAAGTTTAAATACTGATCTATTTGATATTCCGTATTTCTTTGAAATTTCCATCTGTGAGTATTTCCCTGAAAGATAGTCTTGCAGTGCTCGTTCCTTTATTTCTTTTGAATATTTCTCACATTTTCTTGATTCTTTTAATCCGTCCATTCCATGCTTTTCGTATTTATATCTCCATTGGTAAAAAGTAGATGTACTAATTTTATATTTAATACAAATCTCTTGTATTGATCCAACTCCGTTATCATAATCCATTAAAATATTATACTTTTCTTCTACTGTATATTTAGATCTTTTAGACATAAAAATGCCCCCCTTTCAAGTAACAAATTTTTATTTTTTAATCTGTCTACCTTAAAGGGAGCATATCAGAGATGAATTTGCGATTTTTTTTACTTAATATGTAGATTTGAGGTAGTAACTGATAAAAGACGTTCTTTGAAAATTCAGTAAAGGAATGTTTTGGAAAATTATGTTATAATTATTCTAAAATGGAAAAATATTTTTAGGAGATGATTAAAAATGAGTTTTGATGACTATGCCAAAACTTGGGATACAGATAAAAGAATTAACAGGGCAAAAAAAATAGCAAATGAAATAAGAAATTCAATTGACAGTGATATTGATTGTTCTGCTATGGAATTTGGGTGTGGAACTGGTCTTGTAAGTTTTAATCTTTATGATAAATTAAAAAAAATTACTCTTATTGATTCATCAAATGGAATGTTAGATATATTAAAGTCTAAAATCAATGAATGCAAAGTAAATAATATGGTTATTAGTTGTCCAGATATTTTGGAAGAGAATTCATTAGATATGAAATTTGATGTTATTTATAATTCTATGGTATTACACCATATTAATGATACTGAAGCAATAATAAAGAAATTTTATGAGTTACTTAATAAAGATGGATATTTGTGTATTGTAGATTTGGATGAAGAAGACGGTAGTTTTCATAAGAAATATACTGACTTTGATGGACATAATGGATTTAATCAAGAAAAATTAAAAAGTATTTTACTTAAGATTGGATTTGATGACATAGAATCAAATACATTCTATTATGATGAAAAAATTATCGACGGTCAAAAAATTAATTATTCTCTATTTTTAATGAAAGCAAGAAAGTATACAAATTATTAGATGAATATTTACTACATATTATTTTAGATTTAAAAATTAATAACAATAAATAAGGAATTAAAAAATCGTATTATTTACAATGAACCGCACTTTGTCAAGCAGACAGTGAAAATAATAAATAAGCCCCTACAAAGAGGAGCTAATAATAATAATAATAATAAAGGATTTAGGGGATTAAGTAAATTTAAAACAATTAATATATCTAATGACCACCATTAAAAATATCTCCACCTGGAGTCATATTCATCATTGTCATATTACTTGCTGCTAAAGATAAACCTATAAAAATAATAACTGCTAGTATAATAACACCTGTAAAAACTATAAGTTTTTCTTTTTTATTTAATATAAAGTTATTTTTGAAGCTAAAACTTATAAAGGAAATAATTATACCTAGGGGAATTAAGTAAGAAACATATGTGGGACTTTCTTTAAAATGTGATATTCCACCACTAATCATACCTATACCGATTGCTAAAGTTAATGAAAATATAACAAGCTTAATACTATCAATAGCAGACATATGGTGATGATCTATAACAACCTCATTAAAGACTGACCCTGTAATAAAAAGACTAAGTCCGATAAATAGTATTATTGAATATCTCATTACATTGAAAGGCATTAATACTATACCACTAGAAGTCATTCCTATACCTAAGAAATAAATAATATAAACTAAGTATTTGTAAATCAAACTTTTCATATTTGTTTTCTCCCATCATAACTTAAATTTTAACGGCTAATTTATTAATTGTATTTTATAATAAACTTATGTAGATTTTATGTAGAGAAGGAAAGCATAAATTTCAAATTAAAAGAATGAATAATAAAGTTGATGGAGATTTATTATTAAGTGAATATGTACATGTAATTTATGCAGGAAGAAAAGCTTATAAAAGAATAACGTATATTACAAGATAATATGCGTCCATTAAAGTAGATAGGTTAAAAAATTGTTATTTGAAATGGGAGTATTTTTTTCTCTAAATACTAAAAGCTTATGGATAAATGTTTTGCCTTAAGCTTCCGATTTATTAGTATGAGCAAAAAAAGATAAAGTGATAAAAGGGCATTGTCCAAGCACCTTTTAAGAAATAGTAACAGCACCATCGCCTACGATTATTATTGTATAATCAGCTTCAAGGGGCTTTAAATTATATGTTTTTGATTGTGGTCTTAAACGTATAGCCTGAATAATATTTGGTTTAGAATCAAAAATGAGTATATAAATACGTTCGCTAAAAGAATTATTTTGAACAATATACTTAGTATTGGGGGATAAATTTAAGTCGGCTATTGTATAAATACCTTGATTAGCAATTTGAGATGATGCCATAGAAGGTATTAAGTTAATACTGAATGATAAACAAAAGAAAAATAAGAATGCAAAAATAAATTTTTTCATGTATATATACCAACCTTTCTTTTTATCAAACGATAAATATATTATTTAACGGTGTGTTTTAAGATATAATGACGTCAGCTTTACCAACTATAACTATTACATATCCAGGTATTAAAGTCTCTAAATTATATGTTTCTGATTGAGGTTCTAATTGTATAAGTTGTTGGACAATTTGATTAGAATCAAAAATAACTACAAAAATATATTCATTTGAAGAAGTATTTTCTATAGTATGAGGGGTATTTGGAGAGAGATTTAACTCCTTTTCGGTATAAATTCCTTGACTATAAGATTTGGGTTGAGCTATGCATGGTACTATGATAATGCTAAATGATACAAATAAAAGAATAGAAAATATAATAATACATTTCTTCATTAGACCAATCACCTCCGGAAATGCTAATGTTCTTAGTTTAGACAACTCAATTATTATTATGTGAAAATAAAAAAAATATATTACAAAGATATATTTAAAAAAAATCTTAATAAACAATATGTAGATAATTTACTTAACAATTAGTAATAAGGTTCTCTGATAATTAAACAATAAATATTGAAGAATATATTATAATTGCATTATGATGTAAAAATAAATTTACAAATAATAAAGGGGACTAACTATTTATAATTTGGTCTATTGTGGTAAATAGTATTCTTTAAGAATTAATAATATATTTACATAATATTTTATAATATAAAAAAGAATAGTAAATTATTGTGAATCCGTATCTATTTGTATAAAAATAAGGGGTAGAATGAAAGTTGGATCGTGGTAGTGACAGTATTGCTGATAATCATGAAGCAATAATTAGGGGGATTACTAGTGCATATAAAAGTAAAGTTAGGCTTCTTGTTTTTCAAGAATGTGCAACTATGTTTTGTTAGTTTTTGTGATGTCTCAGAGCAGGACTTAATAGAAAGATACGGTATAATTAAATCGCATCTAGTTACAAGAGCTGTGGAAAATGTAATGACAATAATATCAGTTAACAGTATTTCAAAAAATCAAACAGCGCCAACAGCAGTTATTGATTTAAACGGTCATATTGTTTGTGAAGCTCCAAGGAACCAAGAGCATCTAATTATTTATGACTATAATACACCAACGATAAATTTTGGTGGCGAAGGGCGGATACATTACTCTCACGAGCTGTTGAGAAATAATACAAAAAATCAATATTAATGAGTATGGACATTAGTGTACAATAATCTTTAAAGTTGTAAGAATTAAGATTTTTTAGTTGCTACAACCTTGTAAATAATAGTTTATTAATAGACTTTAGTAATACTCTAAAAATTAATAATATAGTATTTTCAGAAAGGATTTTTACGAATGATATATACTTTAAGAAAGGGCGATATATTATAATTGGTTTCCAGTGGTATAATAGAGAGTCTTAATTTATAAGGAGGTGAATTGCTTGAATAAGTTTTCGTTATCTACAATTTTTAATACAATACTAATTATTATTGGAACATGTTTGTTATTAATAGATTTATATACAATCTATCATCATGGCAAACTTATTATAAAGGTAAAAGAAAACATAGGTTTAACTATTTTCTGGGTAGTGTTATTAATAATATTTGGAATCATTACCTGGTATGACATAAGTGATTATATTAATTATAAGGACAATAGAGCTATTAATAATATTTTGCCAAGTATATTTTGGATAGAATTCTCAATCTCAAATATCATAAAGTCATTGAGAGGTTCAGAAATAAGAGAAAATGGAATATATAACTCAGGTTATTTTTATAAATGGTCTAAATTTAAGAGTTATAGTTGGATATTATCAAATACAATTCAATTTAAAGTGAGTATCTTGTTTGGAACTAATGGAAGTTTTGAATTTACCATAGAAGAAGAATTTAAGTTAAAAGTAGATGAAGTGATGCAAAGAAAACTTGATTTATAGTTTTTTTGTATTCTGAATTAATATAAAAGAAGGGATTAAAATATCACATTATTCAGTTCGAAATTGAAGATGTGGTATTTTTTGCTGTAGAATACTAATTCATTATGTAAACAACAAATTTGATGCAGTAAAAAAGTTCTTTGAAATAAAAGAATATGATATTTGCAAAATGTGCTACAATTAATTCATAATAGCAGATTGCTCTATGCAAATCTAAAGTTGCAAATTTATCAATGAGGAAAAATTGATAATATAAAACTTTTATAATTTGAATAATATTATAGTTAAATATAAACTGTAATGAATGTTAGATTTACAGAGATTAATAATTATCAAAATAAGGAGGAAACATATTATATGTCAGAAAATATAAAACTTACTAGTTTAACGAAAACTTCAGGATGTGCTGCAAAAATAGGACCTGGAATTCTTCATGAAGTTTTACGTAGTTTACCTAAATTTGAAGATCCTAATCTGCTTGTGGGATTTGATACTAATGATGATGCATGCGTATATAAAATTAATGATAATACAGTAGCAATTCAAACTGTAGATTTCTTTCCACCAATGGTAGATGATCCATATATTTTTGGCCAAATTGCAGCAGCTAATGCTCTTAGTGATATTTATGCAATGGGAGGGAATCCTGCAACCGCTATGAATTTACTTTGTTTTCCTTCTTGTTTAGATACATCAATTATGAGGCAAATACTTGCTGGGGGATATGATAAAGTTAAGGAGGCAGGAGCAGTAATTGCTGGCGGTCATACTATATCAGATCCTACTCCTAAATATGGTCTTTGTGTTACTGGATTTGCACATCCAAGTGAAATACTTTCAAATAGTGATGCAAAAACTGGAGATGTACTTATACTTACAAAACCATTAGGGATTGGAATAATGAATACTGCTACTAAAGCAGAATTGCTGACTGAAAGTAAAATTAAAGAAGTTACATCTATAATGTGTACATTAAATAAGTATGCTAAAGAATGTACCTCTGGACTTGAGGTGCATGCATGTACTGATATAACTGGTTTTAGTTTGGTTGGTCATAGCTATGAAATGGCAAGTGGCAGTAATAAAACAATAGAGATTTTTAGTAAATCTGTACCTATTATAGATGGAGCACTAGACTATGCTAAAATGGGAATTATACCTGAAGGAATGTACAATAATCTTGATTATTTAAAAGATAAATTTACGTTAGAATCAAATATTACACAGGAGCTGCAAGATGTATTAATAGATCCACAAACATCAGGTGGACTTCTGATTTCACTTCCTGAAAAGAATGTTAAAGAATTTTTATCAAGAATTGAAACATTTACGGACTATGCGAGAGTTATTGGCCAGGTCATTGATAAAGGTGATAAACCTATAGTTATTAAATAAGTATATTGTTTTAAGATTTAAATATAATTTTAAAAAAATCAATATGTTTAAAAGATTTAAAGATTAATATAAATATTAAAAAGAGGAAATATTCGTTGAAAGATAAAAAGTTAACAATATACACCTATAAAAAGAGTGCGAAGCACAATTAGAAACTTATTAAGCACAACCAAGAACTTCTATGATTTATAGGAAACATAAGAGGTTCAGGAATTTTTAATAAAGAAACATAAAAGAAAAGCGTAAATTACAAAAATAAATAAAAGAGCGAAACGAGAAAATTATATATTATGAGGAGAAATAATAAAATGGAATTACAAAAGAATTTACCAGAAATATTTGAAGAATTTGCTGAAGGTAGAAGAAATGCGTTTATTAAAGCTAAGGAACTTAAAGATAAGGATATACCTCTAATAGGAGTATTTTGTACATACTTCGCCCAAGAAATAGCATTAGCTATGGGAGCAGCAACAGTTTCACTTTGTGCAACTTCTGATGAAACAATTGCTGATGCTGAACAAGACCTTCCACGTAATTTATGTCCATTAATCAAATCTAGCTATGGTTTTGCTAAAACTGATAAATGCCCATTCTTTTTCTTTTCAGATTTAATTGTTGGTGAAACAACTTGTGATGGGAAAAAGAAAATGTACGAATATCTTTCCGATTATAAACCTGTACATGTTATGGAACTTCCAAATTCTCAAAGTGAAGCAGGACTTAAGTTATGGAAAGATGAAATTATTAAATTAAAAACAACTTTAGAAGAAATGTTTAGCGTAAAAATAAATGAAGATGATATAAGAAAAGCAATTAAAATAAAAAATAATGAACGTAAAGCCTTAAAGAAATTTTATGAACTTGGTAAAAAAGAACCTGTTGCAATGCTCGGACAAGATATATTTAGCGTTATTAATGGGACAACCTTTAGCTTTGATAAGGAAGAAATTCCAAAGCAAATGAATGAACTTATTGAAAAGATTAATTTTGAATATGAAGCAGAAAAGAAATATGAATCTAAACCACGTATATTAATTACAGGTTGTCCTATTGGTGGTGCAGCTGAAAAAGTGATTAAAGCCATTGAAAATAATGGTGCTTATGTAGTTGCTTTTGAAAACTGCAGCGTTGCAAAAGCGGTTGATGAATTAGTAGATGAAGAAAATCCAGATGTTTATGATGCTCTTTCTCGTAAATATTTATCAATTGGATGTTCTTGCATGAGTCCAAATCCTAATAGAATTAAATTACTTAATAAAATGATAGATGAATATAAGGTAGATGCTGTAGTTGATGTAATACTAACAGCTTGCCATACATATAACGTGGAAACTTTGTCAATTAAAAGGTTTGTAAATAACGAAAAAAATAAGCCATATATGAGCGTTGAAACTGATTTTTCTACTAATGATATAGGTCAATTAAATACAAGAATGGCTGCATTCATTGAAATGCTTTAATCATATGAAAAAAATCAATAACAGATTAAATATCGCATTATTCAAATGAATTTGCGGTAATTTTTCTGCGCAATTTGTAGATTATATAGTGTAGTGAAAAATAAAAATAATGTTCTTTGAAAAGCGAATTGTATTATATTTACAAGATATTCCACAATGAAATTTATTATATTTTTTATCTAAATAAAAAAGCATATAAATCGCAGATAGGATGATTTTTATGAATAGTGATTTGTAATATTTTACAAACAAATACAACTTTTGGTACAATTGATGTAGAAATAAAAATGTAATTTGGAGGATTAAAAATGGAAGTTGATAGCATTATTTTTGATTTAGACGGTACTCTTTGGAATGCAATAGAAGGAGTTTGTAGTTCATGGGAAACTATATTATCAAAATATTCAAACATAGAAAAAGTAATAACACCAACTGATATGGAAGGATGTATGGGACTTCAGATAAATGAAATAGGCAAAAAATTATTTCCAGATTTAGATGAAGATTTTCAAATGAAGTTAATGAAAGAATGTTGTGAAACAGAACAAGTTTATTTAGGAGAACACGGAGGGATGTTATATCCTAAGTTAGAAGAGACACTTAAAGCGTTATCTGAAAAATATAAATTGTTCATAGTTAGTAATTGCCAAGATGGTTACATACAATGTTTTTTTAAAGCACATAAATTAGATAAATATTTTAATGATTTTGAATGTTCAGGTGTAACAGGATTATCAAAAGGAGAAAACAATAAAATTATAATAGGAAGAAATAAGATTAAAAGTCCAATTTATGTAGGAGATACTAATGGCGATTCAGAGTCAGCAAAAGTGGCAGAAATTCCATTTGTATATGCAAGATATGGCTTTGGTAATGTTGAAGAATATGATTATGTTATTGATAGTTTTGAAGAAATGCTAACTTTAGGATTATAGATGGAATATAAATTACGGAACTAATGCATAATAGTAAATTATGCACCAATTCCGTAAACATAAAAGTGACAAGTAATATAGATTAAGATAAATACTTCTGTAACTTTGAAACAATAATAGAATTCTTTATTGAAATCCAGCCAATAGTATAAAAATTATGGAGGTCATTAGTTATGAGACACTTCACACGTGATATATATGTAGATAATGGGCAGATTTCTGTTAAGGACTGATAATAAAGAAAAATGGATGAAGCAGTTGGAAGGGTTTTGTAGTGTTTATCATGTGAATGATAAAGTGTATGGCACATTGGTGTTTCAGTATATTCAAGAAGTAAAAGATGATATTCTTCAAGGTAAAAAATTCACTTATAAAGAAGTATCAGAAAAACCTTATACAAGCATTAAATGAATGGCAAATGAATTAGAAGATGTATGCAAGATGTATAAAGCAGAGTATGCGGATATAAAGTATAAATTACCATTGAGTATGCAAACATTAAAGTTTATCAATAGTGAAGAGTTACATGAAACAGATGCAAGTGATAGAAAACAAAGAGGCACAGAAGATATTTATTCTGATTATGATTCAGTTTTTTTATTGAAATATAAGGATTTTGAACAAGTTGCAGAAGATGTTCCTAAAATTATTTCATTTTATTTCTAAAAGCTTAAAATATAGAATGGTAGTTATTGGAATAAGGTATAAATAAAAAGCATAAGGTATAAATCCCGTGCTACTAACTCCCATTGTCATAGTAGGAACAAAAGCTGCTATGTTCCAAGGAATAAGTGCAGCCAATACTACTCCTGTATTTTCTAAGTCTATAGCTAATTGATATCTATCAATATTCTTGTCTTCATAGCTCTTATTCATAAGATTATGTGTTAAAACAGTGGAAATAGACTGATTGCATCCAAATGCTGCAGTAACAATGCTAGTAATGGTTGTATAAATGAATAGCATGTGGCGAGTTTTGGCTCTCATCAAAATATCTTCAATGTTTTTAAGCATATTTGTCCCGTTAAATATACCGGATAAGGCGCAAGATACAAAAACAACCAAAGAGGCTTGCCACATAGAGATAATTCCACCACCTTTAAGGATATCCTGTAAAGAACCAGGTGAATCTAATTGGAAGCCAAGGACTATAAATTTTAACACTTTTATTGGACTATATTGTTGATATATTATAGCAATGGCTGAAGCTGCTATAATGCTAACAAACATAGATATCTTAACATCTATTTTAAACAGAGAAAAAACTAAAATTATTATTGCTGGTAATAAAATAATCCAGTTAATTTTAAAGATAGCTGATATTTCAGTATCCATCTTGTTTTGCATGAAGCTTATTGGCTCGTGCAGTGAACAGATGAAGTAAATAATTAGTGATAAAATAAAGGAAATTACTGATGTCTTAAACATATTTGATATATTTGTATAAAGGTTTGTTCTGGTTAAATTTGCAACTAAACTTGCACTAGAAGACATCGGAGAACATCTATCACCAAAATAGGCACCTGCAATTATGGCACCTGCAGCAATATCTATATTCATATTCCCATTTTTAGCAATTAAAATTAATGCGACACCTACAGTACTTACTGTACCTAAAGACGTACCTAGGAGAAAAGATACAACTGAGCTTATTAAAAATGCATAAAGAATAAAGAAATGTGGATTCATATACTTTACTCCATAATATATTATTGTTGGAACTGTTCCAGAAGCCATCCATATGCTAGTGATTACTCCAATTAAAATAAACACTTCTAAAACAACAAAGGCTTGTTTTCCTCCATCAAAGGCCATTTTTATTATATCAATTAATACGAATCCTCTTCTCCATGAAATGAATATAAAAATTAAAAGACCAAGTAACAATGGATATCCTACAAAAATTCCTTTATAAACAGAAAAAATTAATGCACAAAATGTAATGAGCATACTAGCAATAATATCCAAAATAAAATCCTCCTTTAGTAAAACTATTTTAATTTTTGGAAATATAATTTAATGATAAAACAGTACAAATATGTCTGGTTTTATGTTAACATGAGTAATAATATCAAACAAACGGATAGTTCCTATAAATACAATCGGATATGCCGATATATAGAATGGAGTGTTGTCATGGAATTTAAACAATTAAAAACTTTTGTGGTAGTCGCTGAAACTCTTAGTTTTAGTAAGACAGCTGAAATTCTAAATTTTGCTCAGTCAAGTATATCAGATCAAATTAAGTTTTTAGAAAATGAATTAGGGTGTAAGCTATTTGAACGCTTAGGTAGGAATATTTGTTTAACTAACGAAGGAAATAAATTATTATTGCATGCTGAAAAAATTTTAAATTTGTGTGATGAGGCAAAACAGAGTGTAGCAGGGATATTAAGTCCAACGGGTACTTTGAATATTGCTACCGCTGAAACTCTCTGTGTATTTAGGTTACCAGATTTATTTAAAGAATATTGCAGCTCTTATCCAGATGTAGATGTTAAATTAAAAATTGGTAACTGTGAAGAGTTTCCAGATATGATAAGAAAAAATAAAGTAGATATTGCTTTTACTTTAGGCAGAGAGACAGTTTATTCAGATATCATATCAAAGACTTTGTTGCATGAACCTTTAGTTATGGTTTGTAGTAATACTGATTCATTAGGTAAAAAAGATAAACTAGAGATGTCAGAATTACACGGAAAAAATTTAATACTTACTCAAAGCGGATGCAGTTATAGAGATACTTTTGGAGAGTGCTTATCAAGTATTGATGCAGTACCGAGTTCTATTTTGGAATTGGAGAGTATAGAAGCCATAAAACAATATGTTGTTAGTGGTTTTGGAATTTCTTTTTTACCGCGCATTGCGGTTGAAAAAGAAATAGAAAGTGGACAATTAGTTGAAATAAAATATATAGGTCCTAAATTTTATACTTCAGCTCAAGTTCTTTATCATAAGGAGAAATGGTTATCACCAGCATTAAAAGCTATATTAGATATGTCATCAGAATTGTTTGAAATAGAGAATTAATAATGAATTAGTTATATTTGAGTATAAATTTAAAATAAATTATGTTAGAAAAAATTTATATAGTTGCTACAGTAAGCCATATTATAAATAATTACTGATATTTAATTTAGCACATAATTTTATTAAAAGGTGCATCAATTAAGATTTTGTAGTTGCTACAAACTTGTAAATTAAAGTGGTGTAAGTGTTAGATATAGCAACCTTGAAATTTTACAAAATAAGTTTAAAATATTTTGGTTTTATATATATATGTTCTAATTAATAAAATTCATTGTTTGTTAAAGCAGATTTATATTATTCGATAAGTCTGCACAAAATAAATCTAGCATTTATTTTATGAGGTGATTCAAATGATGAATTTAAAGAAAAAT
>Ga0209281_1001648_pt1 | contig 11902 bp, 11 predicted proteins | sample MedtruBG_FD_187514 | JGI IMG/M metagenome (GOLD analysis project Ga0209281, IMG submission 187514) | Root nodule microbial communities of legume samples collected from California, USA - Medicago truncatula BG (SPAdes) (version 2) | ecosystem: Host-associated > Plants > Roots > Nodule | place... | reverse complement strand
CAGGCCAGATCACGCGATGCAATCCATGACGAACTGCGCCACATTCTCCAAGCCGTCACCCCACAGGAATGCGCAGCCTACTTCAAAGAGGCGGGATATGAACGGGCTTAAATACATACCGCTCTAGGAAGCGGCCTCAGCCAATGCCGCTGTTTTGCCTGGAATCGGCACCATGGCTTTGCTCTTGCCGGGCCGAGATCGCCGGCCGGACGCGCGCAAGCTGCTCGACGTCCTCTGCGCGGCCCACATATTTGGCATAGTCCGAAATCGGGCGGGGCCGGCCCACAAGATAACCTTGTACCTGATCGCAGCTCTCGCGGGTCAGGAATGCAAGCTGATCCGTCGATTCCACGCCTTCAGCGATGATGGGCAGATCGAGGCCGCGCCCAAGTCCGATTACGGCTCGGATGATTGCTGAAGATTGGGAAAGCCCGATGTTGCGGACAAACGACTGGTCGTTCTTGATTTTGTCAAACGGAAAGGATTGCAGATACGAAAGCGAGGAATAGCCGGTCCCGAAATCGTCCATTGCGATCCGCACACCCAGCGCCTTCAGATGCCCCAGCGTCGAGATCGCACGTTCCAGGTCGTCGATCAAAACGCCTTCTGTGATCTCGAGCTCCAACCGTTCTGGCTCAAGTCCCGTTTCGATCAGAACTGACTTTACGAGCCTATCGAGATCGCCGTGTTTGAATTGCACCGGAGAGAGGTTGACGGCAACCGAAAGCTTCCGTGGCCAAGCAGCTGCCTCTCGGCAGGCCTCTCGTAGCACCCACTCGCCGATCTCGATCATCAAACTGCTCTCTTCGGCGATCGGAATGAAGACTGAAGGCGGGATATTGCCACGGGTCGGATGGTTCCACCGCAGCAGTGCTTCAAAGCCAATGACATCGCCGCCGATGTCAGCCTGTGGCTGATAAACAATAGACAGCTGCTGCTGAGAAATCGCAGCCTGCAGATCTCGTTGCAGTGCTCGCCGCTCGCGTAGCCATTTATCCATTTGCGGTTCGAAGAAACGGGCCGTACCGCGTCCGTCAGCCTTCGCACGATAGAGAGCTGCGTCGGCATTGCCCATGAGTTCGGCGGCGTTGTCCCCGTCGGCGGGGAAGATTGCTACGCCAAGGCTCGTACCCATGCGGATCCGGGTGCCCTCGATTTCGGCGTCCTCGCTCAGAATGGTGATGATCAGGTCGGCAAGCTGTGCCGCGTAGCTCGCGTCAGCTTCTGCCAAGACCATGAATTCGTCGCCACCCAGGCGCGCGACGAATGCACCCACCGCAGTTGCGCAAAGGCGTTTGGCAGCCAGGCACAAAACTTGATCCCCGACATGGTGACCGAAGAGGTCATTGACCTCCTTGAAGCGGTCGAGGTCGAGGCACAGGACCGCAAACTGGGTGCCTTCCTTTTGGTGCTGCTCGAGCAGTGTATCGAGTTTCTGCTTCAACGCGGCGCGGTTGGGCAAGTCGGTCAACGGATCATGCAGCGCCAGACGCGCTATCTGCCGTTCGGCGTTTCGGTGCTCGGTAATATCCTCGTGCGTGGAAACCCATCCGCCGTCGGATGTCCTCTCGTGATGGACGCGAATGACCTTGCCCGACTTCAGCTCCATCGACCAATCTTGCGGGGATGACTTGGAATTGATCGCATCGCACCAGGCCAGATATTCATCATGCGGCACGACCGGGCAGGCACCGACCGCATAGCGCAGTTCGGTGATCTCGCTTAAAGTCATGCCCGGCTTGATCATCTCCGGTGGTAGGCCGTATACCTCCGCATACCGCCGATTTGATAGAATCAGCCGCTGGTCCGCGTCGAAAAAGCAGACCCCCTGGCCGATATTTTCGAGGGTTGTGGCGAATTGCATGTTGCGCTGGTCAAGCTGTTTCTGCGCCTGCTGCAGGTCGAGACGGCCTTTTACACGTGCCAGCAGTTCTTCTGTCAACACAGGTTTGACAACGCAGTCCACCGCACCCGCGGCAAAGGCGTTCTCTCTCTCGGCGGCACTCGAAACGAGATGGATCATTGGAACAGATTGAAACTCCTCCCAACGTTTTGCATCTCTCAAGAATTCGCCATGGATATCGCTATCCAGCAATAGGAGGTCCGGCTTTACCAGGCGCGCATGTTGCTCGAAGGTCCGGTAGTCTGGAGAGCAAACGCACGAATACCCGATTTCCCGAAGGCTGCGGGCGACCGACGAGGCTTCCTCATAGCTCCCGCCAGCAAGAATGATCAAAGGATTCGAAGAACGTGTAGGGCTGGCGGAGATCAGCATGGAATGCTCCCTTGCATTCATGAAGTGATGCAGAACCCCATCGAGCAGGGCAGATCCGTAAATGCATAATACAACGCACGATCTGAACATAAGCAACCCTACACTTATAGAGGGTTTCTTTTTGATCCGTTCGGAGTTTTGTTAGATTTTCGACGCTCGCGACAGCGGCCCTGGTCGGCCCCAACGAAGAACGGCGACCAGCTGAGGCGTTTCGGAACACGGGCTTAAGCACCGTCGCCTTCCATCCGATCGAGACCGCTTGACACCGAAGCCTGCTTCGGGGAGCGCCTGTTCGAAACCAAGCAGCAATAACGCCTCATCCTCCGCGAGCACTGTTGCTGGCTGCTGCAGACCACGATGATGAACAACGTCGATCCGCTTACCTCGTTCACTCAGACCCCTTGAGTGCATTGCCCGTGGGTGGCCGAGCCGGAATAGACGCGCTCATGCCTTGAAACTACGCCGCCTGAAGGGCTCAGCTTGCAGCTATTCATTATCAGTCCTCCCACGAATTGAATTTTGTGACCTCGTATTGCCGCGCAGCAGCCACTGAAACAGAACGACCGCCGATCATCGATCGACTGCCGACAGCTGTCCTACCGTGAGGATACAATCTTGGGAACGCAGCCCTGCGCCACCGAAGCTTCTCGCCTCCCGGCTCTCGACATCCTTGCTCCCGACTTTGTCATTCTACTCGTGCTGCGCCTGTTATGCGCCGTGGGAGTGTCGGACAGATATCGCACACCAGCTCAGAAACGTGGCGAGCGATCGTTCTCGCTCAAGCGCCAGCGTCGACGCCGACCTCACCTGAAACCGGAGCGGCTGGACGAGTCCAATGGTCTCGCGGATGGCGGTCAATCTCACTGCGAAGCGAAGCCAGATCAATGAAATGATCCGCTTGTCTGCGCAACTCGTCAGCGATCATCGGCGGCTGTGTTGACATGGTCGAGACCACGGAAACCTTGCGCCCCTTGCGCTGCAGAGTTTCGACGAGTGTGGTGAAATCACCATCGCCCGAAAAGATCACGAGATGATCGGCGGTTCGCGATTGCTCCATGGCATCGATTGCCAGTTCGATGTCCATGTTTCCCTTGATCTTGCGTCGGCCTTGGGCGTCGGTAAATTCCTTGGCTGGTTTGGTGACCACGGTGTAGCCGTTGTAATCAAGCCAGTCGATCAGCGGCCGAATTGAGGAGAATTCCAGGTCTTCGATGATGGCCGTGTAATAATAGGCCCGCAAGAGGTAGGCGCGGTTGCGAAAAGCCTCGAGCAGTTTGCAATAATCGATGTCGAAGCCCAGGCTTTTGGATGCGGCGAAAAGATTGGCGCCGTCGATAAAGAGCGCTATTTTCTCGCGAGGATCGAACATAATGAAACCTCTACTTGGCAGCCCTCAGCGGCTCGTCGAGCGGGCAGGACCGGAGATGCTGCAAATGCTGCGCGGCCAAATGATGGGTCAGAACCAAGTGCGATTCAGCAGCACTATCGACGAGATCATCACCCGTACATGCCGATCGGTGGCGTCTTCGCAATTGCAGTTGTTTTGACAATCCCGTCGCTCGGATTCTCATCTTTAAATGCCAAACCTGCCTGAAACAGCCGCATTCTCACATTTATCTGCCAAGCGACACCTCTAACCAGTTCCTGTTCCTCCCACATCCGATAATGTCTGCTGCCAGGATAACCGGCGACAGTCAAATTAGGGTCAGGCTGCTGATGTTCTGTGACCACTCCAAGTCGGAGCGGTTGGACTTTGTAGATCGGCTCGGCCAGTCGCAGGACGGCAATGTCCCAGGTTCTGTCATGACCTACCTTGAACACGCGCTTGATGAAAGCGCAATCCACCTCAACTCCGGTCGTCACGGGCGGCATCTCCGAATTGTAGGCGCGGTGAAAGCTGGCCGACACTGCGGCCTGCCCCTTAGAAAATACGTTGTGAGCGCACGTCAACAGACATCGCTCGTCAATGAGTAACGCGGTTCCCCATGCCCCGAGACTGCCGAAGCGAATCTGCAGCAATCCGATTGCGTTATAGGTGGAACGTTAGCATCCGTCACATGTGGCATTTTGGAGTCCCCTTCACTTCATCGGCACACTAGCGATTAGGTATTTCGGACGATTGCCAAGTTTCGCTATGACCGAGTTTCGCACTTTCGAGTAAATGCTCTCGTTCAGTTCCATGGTCACGATCGATGTCGTGATGTTGAAGTTGACGTCCCACCTTAAAAAACCTGCCACTTCTTTCTCAAATGTGAACTTTAGAAGTGCGATTGCCATATTTGGGTTGTCGCCAGAAATGTAACTCGGCCCGACAATGACGACCCCTTCGTCACCAACCAAGGCTGCATTGCTCCATATGCGGATTGCACTGCTTGTGGTGGGCAGCTGTTGAGATGCCGCGATGCTGGAGAGCACGAGTTGATCCACATTTTCCGGCATGTACGATGTAATCAGCTCCGCCCAGTCGACCGGTGATGCCGCAACTTCAGTTCTTTCGCTCAAGCTGCCAGTTATCCATCCCATCACTGAAAGCGTGCCGAAGAAAGTCCTTTGCCAATCGCCCGTCGCTGTATGCCTGTTGAACTGTTTGTCAGCAGCCAGCTGTGCGAAGAGAAGTGAGTTGCTGATATCATCGATCATTTGCTTTGGAAGAGCGCTGTCGAAAGCCAACAGTGCTCCTTCATTAATCTGCGCTGAAGCCGTTCCTACCAGTGAGAACTGGGTAGTCTCGGGTGGTGAAGCGGTCTCAAGTGCGCGCTCCCGCGCGGAAAGCTCAGGGAGCGTGATCGCATCGAAATGTACGGACATCATAAGCCTCATGCTTGATTTGGGCGTCACGCAAGCGGCACTCTCGGCACAGACTTGCAAAGGACCCAGGTGGGACGACGGTTCACGCAACGATCGTCGTGGCCGTCCCGGATGCAAAGGCAGTGCATCTTTGACGGTCACGACGTTGAGTCTGCGCCTGGCGTTAAATTGGAATGTCGGCGACCAGCTGCTGGGCGCGCTCGCCGAGTTTATCGATAATGGCCTGCCGAACTTGTGAATAGACGCTTTCGTTGAGCACAAATTTGTTAGCAGCTCGCTGTATGCGGATGCTCGTAGACTCCCATGTCCACCACAAGAACCGGCCATGGCTAGTGGATGCATTAAACTGCATCCCATCAAGCACCATCACAACGTCACCGTTGGGTAGCGCGTCAACGGGGAATATCTGAAAATTTCCGTTGTTGCCGTCACTGGACTTTGCATCCCAAATAGTCATTTGCTTCGAATCGTCGCTAAGACCTTTAAGCCCCTCCATCGTAGCGGCCACCATGGCGACTTCGTCTCCGGTTGCAATCGCTGCGAGAATACCAAGAACGGCCTCGTCGAGCTTTACCGTGGAACCGCCAGATGTGTAGGTATCAAAGGCAAAGGCTGGCTGGTTCCAACCAATCTGACCCAGGACATTGATATAGTTTCTGTACCAGTCCATGGGGGCCCTATAACGATCGAAAGCTCTGTCTGATGCTAACTGGGCAAAAAGGGTTGAGTTCTGCACGTCGGCTTTGTTTTCGCCAGAAAGATTCTGGGTGAAGGAAGTCAGGCTTCCCGCGTTAACCTGGGCAGTTTGTGTATTGTCTGCCAGAGAACGGAGCGGCGCGGAATAGCCAGCAGCACCCCGCAGCTTGTCCAGCAGCTCCCCAAGATCATCGTCTGTTGGAAGTTTCGTTACTGATATGAATTTCAAAGCAGCAGAAGTCATTTACCAGTCTCCTATCCCTAGAGTGGCGCAGAGATTTTACGGCACTATATGATTCATTTGCATGCGAATGCAGCAGATCGCAGACGTGCTTTGACCGTCGATTATACTCCCTGGAGAGAGTTCATTTTATCGGATTGCTGAGCCCTCAGCGTCAACTCACGGGCGAGCCTTGCACGTTGAATACACTAACAGAGCGCCACTTTTTTTGCAACCATAAATTAGTACCCCTGAATATTACAGGGATCACAGATAGTACCCCCAACAATCTACGGAGTGCACCTCAAGACGCCATTCATCGCCGACCTCGGACGGATATGGGAGCGATCCATTAGCACGCCCTGCCGCCGGCAAACGCTTTCGCCCGCAATCAGGGCCATCAACATCGGCCCCGCGAAAACTTGCCGCACTCAGCCTTGCGCGTCAGATCGCGCAGGTAACCGCCGGCCGAGTTGATGTGCCCTGCCCTTTCGAGGATGCGGGCCGTGACCGCGGCGGCGTTCTCCGGTCCAAGGATCTCGCAATCCTCCTGATAGGCGCTCGGACTGAGCCCGAGCATCGATCTGACTGTGGCTTGGCATTCAATTAGGGCCTTCCTCAATTTGTGTGGTTCACTCGCCGTTAGACATGATGCCGCTATAGGCGGGTATGCGAACGAAAATGAAATGGTCGCCCGGCCGAGGGGCAAAAGTTCTGGGTGTCGCGCTCACAGATGACGAAAGTTGGGTTGTTTCCGCTGCCGGGCCAGCTTTCGGCATCTGCCCTGATTGCGGACGGCGGACCCGATATCGGCATGGCTGGTCCAACCGAAGCCTCCAAGGTCTGCAGGTCCAGGGCAAAACCGTAACGGTAAAGCTTCGGTTGAGCCGCTGGCGGTGCGCGCATCAGAAATGTGAACGACAAACGTTCACCGACCGACTGCCGACGATTGCTTCCCCTTATGCGCGCCGGACAAGGAGGGTCTCCGGATTGTCGGTCTGCTCGGCCATAGCGCAGGCGGCCGTCCCGGTGGATCGGCTTATACCCACTGGTTCCGCCCGCAGATACCGAAGCTCATCGTCGAGTGCTCTTCCGCAATCTCGATCCACAAGGATCTCGGGCCGCCGTCTGCCGTCCGACCAGCGATAGCCGGGCGCCTTCAGATGGTCTTTCATGTCGAAGGGGCTGTTTTCCGCGCGCTTAGTGCGATGGTGTGCGGAGCGAGGCGTGATCAGCGTCGCTCCGGAAGTAGCGCGCCGCCGCCTCCGTCCGGTTGCGCACGTTCATCTTCTTGTAGATGTTGCGGACATGCACCTTGACGGTGTTTTCGGAAAGCCCGAGACGATCGGCGATGATCTTGTTCTGCATGCCAACGCATATGAGATCGAGAATCTGGGTCTCGCGCATCGTCAGGAGGTCTTGGCCAAAGTCGATCTTGCGTTCTAGATCGATGTCTTCCAAAGACGCCTGTTTTTGCGCGACAAGGCCGCCCCCTGCCAGCCCTCTTGGCGCCGGGCGCCGAAGCAAAGCGGCGGGAAAATGCTCGCCGCCCTTCATCAAGAGATCGATGGCGGTAAGGCATAGGTCGAGATTGAGATTCAGGGGCAGGACGCCGTTGACCGACCCTTCGTCGACAAAACCCGCGATCGACGGGTCAAGCTCGTCCGCGTTCTGCACCATCAGGCCGATCGCGGCCTTGGGATGGAACTCGTGACGGGAATGCTGCCGCCGGCAGGCGGTAGAGCATGACCAGGCTTACGTCGATAAGATTGCCGTCCAGGAGATTGTCGGCATCGGAAAGGCTTACGATGTCCTGATCTTGAAAACGCGCGCTGATCGCCTGTGTCAAACATTCGGCGAACAGGTCGTTCTTTGCGAGCATTACAATCTTGCTTTTCTTCGGCAATACCTTGTTGCTATCTTCAAAGTCGGTCGATCTCGTCGGGTACATTTGTCCCTCCTTGGCACTCCCTATAGCTTCCGGGTTCTGTGTCGATGTCTGAGTGCGTTAAAATTCCTACAGAGAACATTGCTTAAATATTTCGGAAGAATCCTTCAGTACGATATTGATCCAGTATTGTAATTAATTCGTTACTGAAATTAAATACTTTCAGATCAGGCTAGCGCGCCGTCACTCAATACTTGGTACTAATTATGTTTTATCAATACAATCTTCGAGCGCCATTGTCATTACCGCCCAGTTCCGATAGTTATCGCTCCGTTTATTTCTACTCAAAATGGACTAGCTCAGATGTCAGCAAGCGTGCAGAGCGTTCGATTGTTGCGGTGCAGAAATCGCTGGAGGTCCAATTGGGACAGCGCGCGGCGTGTCCGACGCTTCGAGGTCTCCTGTGACCCTCCTGCGACTTACGGCAACGGGTATATTCGACTTCATTTTAGACGATCGGGTAGACCGGCCGATAGCCGCCATCTCAAGGGGCGCTCACAGGTCCACGCAACGAGCACCATGGTTCAGGGGGCTTCTCCTCGGGCCTTACGCAGGGCGAAGAGTTTGAGTGTGCTCGTCAGTTCGAGAACCTGCGTTCGACCTCCAGGACATGATGACATTTGAATTGCGTTCAGCTACCCCTGGGGCGGGTGCAGAGGGAATGATTGTGTTTCTTGGAACAGGTGGGGCTGAATGCAGTTTGCCTTGACGATGCCAAGAAATTCAAATCGCTGAAGCGGCACCTGATGGCAAAGTACGCTCTGACGCCGGAGCAGTATCGAGAAAGGTGGAAGCTCCCGGCCGAATACCCGATGGTAGCTCCGAACTATGCCAGACAACGCTCGGAACTCGCACGCGCGTCTGGGCTAGGAAAGAACACGGCATCGACGCCCATCGATCCTCCAGCATCTGGTCGCAAGGAGATGGCCCGAGTTTCGGTTGAAAACTCGGCCTGAGGTGGCATGTCGGACCGGGAAGTAGATTGATCAAATTGGGCGGTTCTTAGCTCGACCACGGCAACAAGAAGGAAATCGCATGCCTGTCGTCGCCTCTTTCATGTATCGCGACGGAAAGCGCGCAGAGGATTTACCGCTCTCCCCCACGCCGATTTCCTTCAGGGACAATGAGTTCGCGTGGATTGGTTTGCAAGCCCCGACGGCCGAGGAGATGGGCGTCCTCCAGCAGGCTTACTCTCTTCATCAACTTGCGGTCGAGGACGCGGTCCATTCGCAGCAAATTCCGAAGGTCGACGTTTACGGCGAGCAACTGTTCGTGGTCGCCAAGACCGCACACCTCGAAGGCGATAAAATCGCCTATGGCGAGACAGCGCTGTTCGTCGGACGACACCACATCATTTCCGTCAGGCAAGGGTCAGCGCGTGCGCATTCCCAGCTTCGTTCTCAACTCGAAGCCTCGCCGCAACTGTTGCAGAAGGGACCAGATTACGTTCTGCATGCGATTATCGACTTCATCGTCGATGGCTATCTTCCGGTCGTACAGACGATCGAGGACAAGGTCCTGGCGATGGAAAAGCACATGCTTGTGGCCTTTCTTGAGCGCGATCAGATCCGTCGTATATTTCGCCTGCGTCGACAAGTGATCCTGTTTCAGCGCATTCTTGGACCCATGTCGGAAGTGGTGGGCAAGCTGGTACACTTGGACTTGCCGTGCATTGACGACCACGCAAAGCCCTATTTCCGCGACGTCCATGACCACGTCATGCGCGTCGAAGGCATGGTCAATGGTCTGCGCGAGGTGATTACCTCAGTGTTCGAGGCGAGCAACCTGCTAGAACAGCAGCGGCAGGGCACCATCACCCGCCAACTTGCCGCTTGGGCCGCCATCCTCGCCGTTCCGACGGCAATAGCAGGAATTTACGGCATGAATTTCGAGTATATGCCCGAGTTGAAGACGCGGTACGGCTATTTCGCTGTCCTTGCAACGATTGCCGGGCTTTGCGCCTTCCTTTTCTACCGATTCAAGAAATCCGGGTGGCTCTGAGCTGGTGCTAACTCCTATGCTTGAAAGGCGAGCGCATTCCATGAGATCCGAGGCAGATTCGCGCTGCTACAAGTCACGTGTCAAGTTTGGATAGCGGATGTCTCTTGTCCGCGGATCAGAACGCGGTACCGGTCAAGCGGAGTCACGCTCCGGTCCATCAAATCCAGTTGCAGCATCAATCCGGTGCTGCAATCGACTTTTTTTATCAAGGCGGCGGGCTTCGGGGACGGGGCAGGCGTCAACCGGTCGTGTCGCAAATTTTCTTGGTTAACGGCATGTTGACGATCGGCTGAGAAATTCCCGTTCCAGTGTCGTGGAGCGTACAGATGATTCTGAATGCCATTGCCGAGAAGCTGAAGCGCCAGTCTAAGGACGATTTCAAGGGTCGACATTTCGAGGCGTGGCTGATCGTCCAGGCGGTTGCGTGGTACTTGCGCTACCCGCTCAGCTACCGAAACCTGGAGGAGATGTTCCGAGAGCGTGGATTCGAAGTAGACCACAGCACGATCAACCGATGGGTGCTCGCCTATGCGCCGATGATCGAAAAGCGGTTGCGCCAGTTTCGCCGACCCCATTGCGGTTCGGTCCGGATTGACGAGACCTACGTCAAGATCCGCGGCAGGTGGCGCTATCTGTATCGCGCTATCGACAAGCACGGAAGCCCGGTTGATTTCCTGCTCACTGCAAAGCGCGACCTCGATGCCGCCAAACGGTTCTTCCGTAAAATGCTCAAGGAGGAGCCGCTACTCTCGCCCGAAAAGATCGGCACGGGCGGCGCCAATACATTTCCGTCGGCGATCAAAACGTCAGTCGATGATGGGCTCCTGCATCCAGACCCGGTACACTATGTCACCAAACATCTGCAGCAAGGCATCGAGAGCGACCATTTCAGAGTGAAGAAGAACATGCCGAAGATCGGCGGCTTTCAATCCTTCCAAACGGCGCGGCGGACGATCGCGGGTTTCGAAGCGATGTTGTGGCTGCGGAAAGGCTTCGGCTTCGCCGGAGGCTGGACCGGCAACGATCAGAACGATCTGCTCGCGCGCCTCTTCGGACTTCAAAAGGTTAACAAACCGTGAAGGCAGGGTGCATTTCGGCTCAACGCGTCCTATCGCCAGCTTGCGACACGCCCCTTTTAACCGGCAAACAACAGCTCCCGATTTCGCTCCGATCGAACAGCCTGCCAAGATCGAGCCGCCCTGGTGCTCCGAGCGGTCATACGGTGGAACTTCACTGTTGCACAATCCACCCCGTCACCGAGACCAGTTCCTGTTCGGTCGGCGCCCGTGGTAAGGAGCTCCCGGCGTCGAGCATGTCCGCAAAGATTTCCAGTCGGGAGCCATTGAGATAGCGGCCGGGAAGCGATAGCTGGAATACCAGTTGGTTCTTGGGATCGGCCCTGCCGAATGAAGTGGCGGAACCGATAGGGCGGCCGGAGGTGGTTCGAAAGCGGATTTCCGCACCAAGCGGTAACGGACCGGTCACGATATTGAGCCCCACGATCTCGTCGGGCTGCGGCGCCCGCGGCAGGTTGATGACAATTCTTCGTTGATCGGCCATCTCCGCCTTAAATCCCAAGCAGCGCGCTGCCGTTTATCTCTGTGCCAGGCAGCGTGAAACCGCGAGCATGTTTTGCGACCAGCGCATCACCGAAAACATAACCCCCGGATTTCTGTGCCTCGCGCGGTTCAGAACGAGCCCACCTGAATGTCGGTCAGCTGTGCCTTCGCCGGCATGCTGCCTTCAACACGCTTGCCCTCTTGCGCGACCACAACGGCGAAGTCGATCGGTTCGCCTGCTTTGAGCCTACCATCGTCGATCAGCCTGTCGAGCGCCTTGTCGATCGGTATGGTGAAGCTGACCGTGTCGGTATGATGATGACGAACACCGAAGAACTCGAAACTGCCGGCGAAATCCGGTCCGTCCGGGTTGAGATCAGGCGTCGTTCCCTCGG
>Ga0209281_1001646_pt1 | contig 11909 bp, 11 predicted proteins | sample MedtruBG_FD_187514 | JGI IMG/M metagenome (GOLD analysis project Ga0209281, IMG submission 187514) | Root nodule microbial communities of legume samples collected from California, USA - Medicago truncatula BG (SPAdes) (version 2) | ecosystem: Host-associated > Plants > Roots > Nodule | place... | reverse complement strand
CAGTTAAAATAAAATCAACTCTTCTAGAAGTTGCAGGAATCCTATATTCAATTGCAACTCCACATTCATCTGGAATATCATGAGTATTAAGTGCCTTAAACATATAAAGCATAGAATTATCCCATGCCCTAAATTCATTTTCTCTTGATTTCCATATTTTATTTTTATCCGATAGCTAACTGCCACTAAAACACCTTCCTCTATAGGCTGGTGTTAAGTGGCACTAAGCTCCTGGATAAGTTCAACTAAAATTCAGGTGAGGATACCCCACCTGAATTAAGTTTCACTTAATATTCTCTATCTATTAAAATACTAATCTCATCATTAGTAACATGATTCATAAAATCTCTTTTACTAGCTTCATATAAAATCACTTTTAAACGCCCCTTTTATAGTTGTGAGATGATCTTTATTGCGCTTAGCGCTTTTTATAATTGTGAAATGATTTTTATTGCGCTTAGCGCTTTTTATAATTGTGTGTATTTTTTACTATTACCCTTAGCTTTGTCTACTGGATATTTCTTTTCGTTTTTATCCATTTTAGAATTAATTATTTCTTCTAAATCCACACCTAAAGAATCAGCCATATGTATACAATAAACCATAACATCTGCGAGCTCTTCTAGTACATGCTCTTTATTATAATTTTTATCATCCCATAAAAATTCTTCTAGAAGTTCTCCTGCTTCAATTGAAATTGCTTTAGATAAATTTGCTGGCGTATGAAATTGGCTCCAATCTCTATCGTTTCTAAATTTTCTAATTCTATTTATTGTGTCTTTCACTGCTATCACTCTTTATATATTTTTCCAATATTTTATGTCTATTATATCATAAATTTACATAAAATGATTAAAGCTGAGGTTTTCTAAATATAAGAAAACCTCAGCTAATATTAATCTTTAGGCACATTCAATAAAATAACAAGCCATGTGTCTTATTTCTTAAATTACTATTGTCTTATTAGCTTTATTTATAATTTTAGCTGGTATTTCTTTTTCCAGCTTCCATACAAAACTTATTGGTTTATTTCCAGTATGCCTTACATATTCACATAAGCCTAAATAAGTAAATGGTGCAGTTATTCCATCTTGAATTTTACTTTCTCTAACAAACAAAGCTACTTTACTATTTAAGTCTTTATGGTTTATATATCTCTTTCCTGTCGCACTCTCTACAGATGTTGTACTTTGACTTTGCCAATGAAATAGATTTTCATTAATTGCATAATCCTCATAAAGTGTTGATGGCGAGAAATCTTTATCGCTTTTATTTAAGGTAATAAAAAATATATCCAATGATTTATCCTCAAAATATTTTACACCTTCCCTAAAAGCTGGCTTTTTATTATGATTAAAATATCCAAGAGCTGCCATAACTTGATCTCTCGAATATTCACAATGTAAGTCTAACGGACAAGGATAGCCAAGTTCCACTTTCTCATCTATAAAATCAATATTATTATAGTTGTATGATAATATAATTGCGACTTCCTTTACCATATTTTCATTTTTTAATAAACATATAATACCTTCTTTTATTGATTTAAAACCTTGTTTCTTAGGCGAATCATTATAAAATGTATAATACATCATATTTAACATTAATTTTTCTTCTTCATTTAAATCATCATTATATATGCTGTTATCATTAATAATGTTTAATATAAAATCAATGAATCTTCTAGAATTAATGCTGAATAAATTCTTTAATTTCTTTGTTATTTCTTTCTCTTGTTCTTCATAAAACTCTTCTTTTAATCCTGCTAGTACAAGCATTCTACTAAAGCTTCTATCACCTGATTTTCCATAGAAATCTATTAAAGATAGATGATAATAATTTAAAAAGTTTTCTAAATTCAATTCCATATCAGTTTCCAATATGAAATTCTTTAATCTAATTATTAAATTTGCTTTATTATTTATTGAATATTTTATATTTCTTAAAATATATTCCTTTGATTGCTTTTCAAGCTGAATATAACAGCCTTTAGGCAAAGTTAAAAATCCATTTTCAATGTACTCTTTAATTGGATGATTAGTTTTCCCTATAAGTGCTCTAAATTTTTCTTCAAAGTTATAATTTCCATGAGCTTGACCTACAAAATCTAATACAGTTAAGCAATCTTTCCCTTCACTTAACCTTAAGCCTCTTCCTAACTGTTGCAAAAATACAGTTAAGCTTTCAGTTGGCCTTAAAAATAAAATAGTGTTAATTTCAGGTATATCAACACCTTCATTATATAAATCTACTACAAAAATAAATTTTATTTCACCATTTACTAATTTTCTTTTTGCATCAGCTCTTTCACTTTCTTTGCTATCTCCATGTAAAGCTATTGAAGGTATATTCTTTTCATTAAAACTCTTTGCCATAAACTTAGCATGTTCAACACTAACACAAAATCCAAGTCCAATGGTTTCATTTAAATCAGTAGCATAGTTATTTAAACTATTTATTATCTGCTTTACTCTAAGGTCATTTCCTGTATAAAGATTACTTAATTCTGTAATATCATAACCTCTTCTACCCCATTTAAGCTTGGATAAATCGATGGTATCAGTAACAACAAAATATTGAAATGGGCTTAATAGTTTTCTGTTAATAGCTTCATTCAACCTTATTTCTGCACTAATCCTATCATCAAAATATCTAAAAATATCTGCCCCATCATTTCTTTCAGGAGTTGCTGTGAGTCCAAGTAAAATCTTTGGCTTATAATAATCCAATAAATTTTGATAAGATGGAGCTGCTGCATGATGAAATTCATCTACAATTATAAAATCATAATAATCACTTGATGTTACTTCATATAAATTTTTACTATTTAAACTTTGTATAGAAACAAATAAATGATCTAAAGAAGTAGGAATATTATTTCCAACCATTAAATCTCCAAAATTATTATCTTTAAGTATAGCTCTAAAAGTATCTCTACTTTGTTTTAATATTTCTTCTCTATGAGCCACAAATAATAATTTATTATTGCTCATTTTATTTTCCTTGCAAAAGCGTTTATAATCAAAAGCTGAAATTACAGTCTTACCAACACCAGTAGCTGCAATTATTAAATTTTTATACTTCTTAAATATTTCTCTTTCAACTTGAAGCTGTTCAAGTATTTCCTTTTGATAAGAATAAGGCTTTATATCAAAAAGAAAATTAAACTGAGACTCATCAACATATTTTTCTTTCATTAATGATTTAGATAATTTTTCTTTATCACTATCAGTTCCTAAATAATTAATAAATTCTGAATCATTCCAATAACTTTCAAAAGTAGCTTCAAATTTCTTTATGATATCAAAAGAATCTCTTTCCGTAACTTTAATATTCCACTCAAGTCCAGAAGTTAAAGCAGCATTTGAAAGATTAGATGATCCTATGTATGCAGTAGTAAACCCTGTCTCTCTTTTAAACATGTAAGCTTTAGCATGAAGCCTAGTTCTCTCCGTATCATAAGATATTTTAATTTCAGTATTCTGAAGTTTACTTAATTCATAAATAGCTTTAGCATCCGTTGCACCCATGTATGAGGTAGTTATTATTCTTAGTCTTTTATCATTATTAGTTGCTTCTTTTAAACCATCAATAATACACCTAAGTCCACTCCATTTAACAAAAGATATAAGCAAATCTATTGAATCACAAGATACTATTTCTCTATTCAATTCACTAAGCATATTAGGCTCCATTATAGAACCAGTAAATAAAGAACTTTGAGAAATTGAAGTTATAGGTCTTACTGCTTTTCCTTCATTAATCGCTCTTTTATTATTAATTTTTAAGTAAAGTGAAGTTAATAGTTCTCCACTTTCATCAATTTTATATTTTTTAATATCCTCTTCTTTAGATTCCTTTGCTAAAATATTAATTATCTTGTTGCAAACTTCAATTTGCTTTAATAATTTATCATTATCCTCTTTCTCTTTATCTCTAATATAATTAAGAGATTTTCTTATTACACCTTCAATATACTGGGATAAAATTACCTTAGCTTCTTCATTATCTATATCTTCCTTTGATATTAAAAAATTGTTTATATCTAAAACTTCTAATTCACTTATTATTTCATTATTAATAACTTGCTCATAAATTCCTTCTTTCAAGATTCCACCACCATTTTTTAACATTATAAATTGTAAAACTTATGTTTTACAATTATTAGTATAACATAATAAAGCTGAGACTTTCTAAATATAGAAAATCTCAGCTTATAAAACGATCCTGTTTTTGGGCACAACGCCTTGTTTTAATATTTATAATAAATATTATGTTATCAATTTATCTTAGTATCTTGCTTTTCCTCTTTAAAACTTTCATATATATAAGTAGCGCCCTCATGCCAAAGCTTAGTTTCTTCTTTTTCCAAATCTGCATAAACCTTAGAATTATACAATTCAAGCATAACATCTTCCCAATTTCTATTTTCTTTTTCTACAATCATCTCAGTAACTTTAGCAATTTTAAGAGGAATAAATAAATAGACATTTTCCTGTGTTATTTCTGGTAAAGCCATTTTATACAACCTCCTTTTTGATGAATTTTAATAAGTTAATTGCTTTTTGTGTATGAAAAGATATTTGATCAGCCAATTTATAAGTTCTAAGCTCTTTTATTGCAGCTTCCATATCCATAAATCTATTTTCAAAAGCATTAAGGCAAGCGTAAACCCTATCATCAGCAACCGGTCCTTTTACTATATCAAAATCATGTTTATAGTCTATTTTTAATCTATTCTCAATAACAAAATTTAACCACTCTTCACTTGCTTCTGTAAAACTTAGCACATTTAAACATTTATCGTTTAATATACTATCACTGATTTCATATATATTTACTACACCATCTTCTGATTGTTCTCTAGTTCTCTTAATACTTGCCCATTTGCAAGCTTGCTCTTTACTAGTTGTTGTATAAAATCCATGCCCAAAATCTAAAGTTCGATTTGCCTTTATTATTTTAGGACTTTTAACACCTACATCGCTACCATGATATAAAATCAAAATTTATACCCCCTATTTTTTAAGAATATCTCTATTTCCTCTATTATATATTCTCCTCCTTGAGTATGAAGCATTTCATATCCCTCTTTTATAAATTGAAGTGCCCCACTTTGTTTGAATAAAATGGCAACATCTTTTCCTGTCATAAAATGTTTTACTTTAAAATTTTCTATACAAAATGATGCAAACTCAACTAATCTCTCTTCATTTTTTAATTCTGTCATCATAAATAAAATCACCTCTATCCATAAAATATTTTAATATATTCTAAATTCACTATTGATAATGTTTTAAATTATTTATAATTGATTTCACTACTTTTTAATACTTATATTATATCTTTAATTTATTTACTATTTCTAGGGTTATTTAAAAAAACTTATTAATCTAATTAAATTTCCAATACTACAGTTTTTAATCTTTCTAAAAATTCTAAAGCTCTACTTTTCAATCTAATAGAAATATTGCTGAAGCAATATTATTATTCTTAATTAAATACTCTTTAGTATATTCATAGTTGCACTTTGCTTTTTTATTTTGTCCTTCGAACTTTCCCCTGTGGGAATCTATGATTGGGTGACAGTTACTTACTCTGTGAGCACTCAGCGAACGAACGTGAGTCAAGTTTCCTTTTTTTATATTCTTATAATTATAAATTCATTCAGAGCCCTCATATTTCCTATAAATATTTATATATGTACCTATTTTTATATCTTTATATTTTCCTATAAAAATATATCCCTATTTTCATATATTCCTTTTTTAATATATACCTATAAATCTTTACTAATATATTCCTATGAAACAATATTCCTAGAAAGCTATAAACCTATATTCATACGAACATAGGTTTACATAAATATGTGTAAATATTTTAATTTTTTATCCAATAGCTAGCATCCGTAACACTCCCATATTTATTCCTAAACTTAGTTAAATAAACACTTCACATTAATTTATATATTTTGTTTCTATGCTTAAGTGTGAGATAACGGCTGCAAGCCCCTAGACGGGGCGCCACTTGAACTTTATAAATAACTATTAAGCTCTATTTGTTCTTTGAACTCATCTAATCCTATTCTATCTATATAATCTCCTAATCTCTCTTTATTAGTTGCATTTTCAGAATATATTTGAATAACTTTTTCAATTAAATCATATATCTTTTCTTCTGATACACAAAGTGCTATTCTATCCGCTATTCTTGGCTTGGCCCCACCTTTTCCGCCAACATAACACATCCATCCTTTTCCACTTCCTATTAATCCTATATCCTTAAATGCACTATCTGCACAACTATGAGGACAACCACTTACACCCATTTTTAATTTATTAGGTAATTCCCTTCCATGATATAAACTATCCAATTTTGATCCAACTGCTACTGAATTTTGAAGTCCTCTTTTACAAAAAGTAGTTCCTGGACATACTTTTATACTTCTTACACATAAACCTACTGCTGCACCTGGATCCATACCAAGATCCTGCCAAGCATTATCTAAATCTTCTTCTTTTAATCCAACTATTGCAATTCTTTGAGCTCCTGTAACTTTAATAGCTGCTGCATTATATTTTTCAGCTACATCTGCAAGATTTCTCAAAATATCTGGAGTTACTAATCCAGCAGTTAAATGCGGAGCAATTGCATATGTTTCTTTATCCCTTTGTAATATGGCTCCTTTTTCTAATAAATCATTTTTCATCGCGTACCTCTCCTATGTTTAATATTTTATTAAGAATTATTAATACTATTTAACAATTAATATCAATTCATTGTATCATATTTATATTCCTAACTCTAGCAAAATCATGATTATAAAATTATTCCCATTTTATATTCCATGCAAAATACTTTACTATGCTTTATCCTCTCACTACTTTCTTATATTTATCCCACCCCAGTAATGCTTTTTCAATGTAATTAAAGAAACTAGTTACTTAATTATAATTTTGTAACTAGTTTCTAGTCTTATAAAAGCTGATATTTTCTATATATCAATTTGTTCTGTTGCTATAATTTTAATTACATCCTATAAAGAATCCATTTATTTGTGCTTAAATTTAACCTTAGGTCACAAAGCATTTTCATATTATCCTTTATAATTTCACATGTAAAAGTATAGATGTCATCTCCACCTATTTTTTCCTTATCCCTTCTAACTAATCTTTCAACATTAGTTACTTCTCTACTTTCATCATCATCTGTAATAAAGAAACATATAGGTTTTACAATGCCTGCTCCATCAGTCTTAGTAACTACCTGAACCGATTTATCTACTATATTCATCAATGCTCACTCCTATTTCTATTTTTATTATAATTTGCATTTAATTGCACATATGTTCCCTATCCTGAGGATAGTTTTCTTTTTTTGCTATTTTTTATAAAACATGGTATCAAAAAATATTTTATCCTTTAGAATTGTTATATTAGTTCCATACTCATTAGTGATTTTTTCAGATTTCCCTCCACTAACTGGAATTTTATAAAGATTTTCATTGTCTGAATAATTTACATAATAAACATAATCATGACTTGCATTTATAAATGTAGCTTTGTTATTAGATAATTTCGCTTTTCCAGTCCCATCTCCATTTATTTTATATAACTTATTATCATCTGACTTATTACTATAGAATACAGTATCTTCGCATACAGTCACAAATAAAGTTTCATCATCACAAATTTTTGTATTCTCACTTCCATCTAATTTCATTCTGTAGATTTTATATACATCAGATATATTTGTGTAATAAATCCATCCATTACTTACAGTCATATCTTCTGTGCTAGTTAAATTAAGCTTTATTCTACAAGTACCATCTAAGGCTATCTTGTATATATTATTTAAATCAATTGAATGGGAGTTAGTTCTTTTAACATAATATATCCAATTTCCCTCTACAAACATATTGCCTGTTGGTTCATTTGCTATCCATGTATCTTCTGTTCCATCTTTTTTAACTTTATTTATACTATGATGAAAAGGATCCTTCCAATTGCTATAATAAATCCAGTCATCTACAAGATTAAGATTCCATACTCTATTTTGGATTACTTGTGTATTATAACTTAAGTCACAAAAATCCTTCCTAGGCGGATCATTTTTCTTTATTTTATATAAATAATCAGGGGCTGCTCCATAAACATCTCCAACTCTGTTTACATAATATATATAATCATCATCTTCTACAGCCATCCCATCATTTACAATATTACCTGATGAATTAGAAACCTTTGAATCATCATTTTTAGGAGCATTTGAGAAGTTATAGCAGATAAAATTAAAATTATATATTTTGTCATAAGCACCATATGAGTTTTGATCTATTCCTTTAGATGAAGATTTCTTTACAAAAATCATAACTTTGTAATTCCCTTCAGTTAACGGCTGACTATCTTCTATAATAAACTCATTGTATGCAATCATATCATTTGAATATCCATTAGTTAATTCTTTGTATCCTTTATCGTCACCCTTAGCTATAAACACTCTATATTGCACTGGATCATAATTACCATAGTCTGAATAATCTCCGTCATACTTGGAGGTCATATTAATCTTAACTGTATCACCACTTATAACTGGATAATGATCAACTCCTGCATATTCAACATATGGATTTTGCTTTTCAACTGCTAAACCTGAAACAGTTCCTAAATCTGTATGTGCAAAATCTGTCCCCGATGTATCAGCTTTTGAACTGGTGTTATATGATATAAGGATTAATGCTGCAATAATAATAACTGAAAAAAATCTATTAATAACCTTTGTTGACCTCATATATATCAACTCCTCATTCAGTTTATTTAAGGCACATTAAAATATTTGTTTACAGCTCTAAGTGATGCATCTGCAACTTTCTGACTGTTAAGTCTATGCATCATCATCTTTGTGTCACCATCATCAGTCAGAGCAGTAGTTTCCATAAGTATTGCTGGGCACCATGCTGATGATAAAACTGCAAGATTTGGTCTATCCTGAAGTGGATATGTATTAGTTTTTATAGTACTAGATACTTCCCTCATAAGTATCGTAGCAAATTCTCTTCCTGGTTTGGGTGCAGTTGAATTATATAGTACCGTAGTTCCTCTAAACATATGAACACATTGCATATTTACATCTAATGGAAGTGAATTATTATGCACACTGAAAAATAAATCTGCATTTAAAAGATTTGCTGGATCTGTTCTATCCAATAATCCTACATTACTATCATCATCTCTGGTTATATAGATACGATATCCTGCTTTTTCAAGATTTTCTTTTACTCTTTTTGATATATCCAAATTTAGCTGTTTTTCATAAGTAAAATTAGCCGTTGCTCCAAGCTCTGATCCCCCATGACCAGGATCAATAATTATTATTTTAGAATTATCTTTAGCTTTTTCTTCAAAAGTAACATCTATAAAGGTTTTGAACTCATATTTATTGTCTCCTAGTTGCGAATACCTTCTTTTTACTAGACTTACTTTAATATCTATTTTTCCAGAAGTCTCAATATCAACTTTTACTGTATTATTATCAAGTTTATCTAGCTTTATGTTCTTTATACATTTATTGTCTTTCAAAATTGAACTAAAGTTATCAGCTGAACCAGTAACATTAACTTGTGAAATAGTTATTTCGACCTTATTACCATTTATGAATTCAGAGTACTTAGGCTCTACTGTATATTTTCTAATATCCTCCACTTCAGACTCTGCACATGCACATGAAATTGGAATTCCTAAAGCTCCTTTATGCTTAACTTGATAATATTTAAATTCATTCTGCTGCAGCTCATAAACTTTACTATTACCAGCTTCACTTGTAGCAACAGTTTCTCCATTACAATAAGACTCAGGCAATATGAAAATACAGACTAGTAACATTCCAAAGATCATATGTATAAATTTTTTCATAAATATTTACCCTCACTACTTTTTTCTCTATATTGTAGATAGATCTTGATTCTATTTTTTCATAAATTGCCTTACACTATTCATTTAATTAAATTGAAGTTCCTCAAATTCTATATAAAAATTAATATATTAAAAAAAGTCATCGTCTATCATTGTAGTTAAAAATTTTTAATTACCTTTTTGTCTATGAAATTATGACTTTTATAAATAATTCTGCCAACATTACTTTTATGGTAAAAATTTAAAAGATAGAATATTCAAAATATTTAGAGTATGATATAATAAGATAAAAATATATAAAGGTGGTATGCTTTATGGAGAAATATGGAGATCATGAAATAATTGTAATACAGAATAATGAAAGTCAATACCCATATAAGGCAATTGCAAAAATAGGTGATAATGAAATAAAACACAAGGGACAAAGTGAGTCCGCAGCAATTGATTTAGTTAAGCAAAGCATTAATAAGTTAAAATCAAAAAACATACTTTAGATATAATATATGGAGATTCCAATACATAAAAATTGGTATATTTAAAGAGGTCGGTATAGAATTTACATTAAAACCCTCGACTAATGTCGGGGGTTTTTACCTTAGAAATAGAAAAGTTACGCTGGTACTTATGGTACGGTTCTCATAATTATTTTTAATTGAAAAGGCGTTTTTTAACGCCTTTAATCTTGTATATTTATCATATTCACATCAAATAGTTGATTATTTTACCTCAATACTAATAATTTCTTAAAACTACTCTCTTAATTTAGTCAAGTTCGTGTAAAGCAAAATTGATTATAACTGATGCCAGATGTTTTCTTTCCCAGTGCTGTGGATCTGAAAGTGCAAGTCTTGTAGTTCCCTCAGTAAACATAATAAGCCCAAGTAGCAGACGAGAAAGGGCAACTCTTGCTCTTGCATGAGGGGTAAATTCAATTTTTTCTTCTGCAGCGAAATTATATCCATCTATTAACCCTTTATTATCTTCAAGGTAACCAAGATAATCGATGGCAAAAAAGTCAGCATAGTAATCGCCAAAGAAACATCTTTCCGTATCTATAAGACCAGCAAAATTCAAAGCTTCATCAATAAATACATTATTATCAAACAAGTCATAATGTATGAGTCTAGGGGCTTTTACCTCCTCAAGGGCTACTTCCCATTTTCTTATAAAGCGAAGTATTTCAGAAAGCTCTGGAAGCATATTCCCTTGCTTATCAGCATCTTCTATGAGGGTAAATATCATGTCATAATAAGCATCCTTCCAATTATCGTGCATACGTACTTGGGTAAACCCGAATTTCTCATTTTTGATGTTATGTATTTGTGCTAACGCTTGACCAAACTGATATTGCCAGCTATGCATCTGCTCTTCAGTTAAATCTACATCACATAATAATTTTCCTTCAAGCTCACTCATGATAAACCAATGGTTGCCTATTACTTCATGACCGCTATGTATTATTTGAGGTATTTTTATACTAGTATACTTCCTAATCTGTTCATATGCCCAAAGTTCAACATTCATGATACCTTTTTCGTGTGTAAGAGTTATCGTTCCTTCGCTTGGTCCGATTTTTAGTATATACTTTGCAGCTTTTGTATAAACCATGTATGCAACATTAAATTCTCCACCTGTTAACTCCTCTATTTTAATCAAGTCCTTAATGCCAGCAACTTCAATCATCTGTAGTAATTTTTCTTCACTTATTTTTGCCTTTGTTCTAGAATGCATGTTTAAAATCCTCCTTGTAAAAATAAATAACATCTACATAATTTTTTTCTAATTACATTATCCTTTTTAAATATTTTTCGTGCTCTTAATTAATCCTCACAACTTCATTTTCCTCAATTTCCTTAATCCCGATTTGACGACTAAAGGAATTTAATCTCTCTCTAAAATAATTTCTAAGAGCTTCATCTTCACACCATACATAGCACCCTTTAAGCCCTCTTGTCATAAGTATTCTATAAGTATTTTTAATAAGTTCATCACTTATCT
>Ga0209281_1001644_pt1 | contig 11918 bp, 13 predicted proteins | sample MedtruBG_FD_187514 | JGI IMG/M metagenome (GOLD analysis project Ga0209281, IMG submission 187514) | Root nodule microbial communities of legume samples collected from California, USA - Medicago truncatula BG (SPAdes) (version 2) | ecosystem: Host-associated > Plants > Roots > Nodule | place... | reverse complement strand
GGCCGTATAATTCCACGCGTTTCACCCCCGCAAGTGCACGATATCCGTGCGCCCTTAGCTCAGTTGGATAGAGCAACGGCCTTCTAAGCCGTAGGTCGTAGGTTCGAATCCTACAGGGCGTACCATTAAATATCAGTAACTTACGCCAATTTCAAGCCAGCCTGATTTTCTCCTTGTGTCGTATTTGTGTCATGGTTGCCAAAAATGGCATCTATTTTTCGTGCGTGTTCGCTCAAATGGTTCGGCGCCAGGTGAGCATAACGACGGACCATTTCGATCGACTCCCAGCCTCCCATTTCCTGCAGAACAGACAGCGGCACGCCGGACTGAATTAACCAGCTAGCCCATGTATGTCTGAGGTAGTGAAACCTGAAATCCTCAATGCCAGCTTTTGTGAGCCCAACCTTCCAGGCTCTGTTGTCATCGACACGCATTTTCCTGACTGCCGGCGTAAGACTTCCGTCCGGTCGTGTGGTTGCCTTCGTGTGAGCAAATATCAGCAATGATTAATGAATGGACTTGCTTCTAACAATGACATTCGGCCATTCCATAAGCCGCATGATTCCTGTAAAAAACTCAAAGATGCCCGTTATACTTTGAATAACGGGCAAATAATGAGGCTTGCCCAAGGTTGCGAGACTACGTTACTTCACTTGGGTCGCCCAAATATACGTCCCTAATCGAAGAAGTGTTTCGTGAGAGTTCGGTGAATATACACTCAATAACCCCTGTTCGTTGGCTGCGAGATACTGCCAGTTTCCCTCTTCCATCATCAGTTCTTTGAAATCCGTACCGTTATTGCTCAGGTAGATAACCTGCCGGTTATTGCTGGACGGGAACAGGCTGATCCCATCGAGGTGGAAACAATCGGCGACGCGCATTTCGTTGTCATGTCGTTTCCACTCGTAGCCTTTATCGGACGTCAGTAGATAGCGGGAGTAGAAACACATCAGCGTGTCATTCATTCGCGTTACCCGAACGTCGCTGTAGAACTCTTTCTCGCTATGCCAGGTGCAACTGCGCCAGTTTTTACCGGGCACATGGTATTCGATCATCGGTTCTGATTTGGGGCGCTTTTTCACCGACGTGTAGTAGCTGTCGTATTTGCTGAATGCTAATAGGCAATCCACGCCCGGCAGTGCACAAAGGTTTTCTATCTCAATACCTTCGCTGTAGTTCGGCGACTCGTCATAGCGCTGCCATGCTGCGCCCGGATTGTCGGCGCAGAAAATCATCGGTTTATCGTAGGTCGAGGTTTTCATTGAATCGAAGAAAAAGCCTTCATCCTTGTACTGATACTCTTTGCGCTCTTTAAAACGCCACAACCAGCGATGATTAAAATAGACCAGATCCTCGGTGGCGCTGTAGTCCCAGGCATTGGGAAAATCTGGGAACTGGCTTTTTTGCCAGTTAATCGCATCGGGGGAATAGAGGAATCCCGCGCCGGAGCCGCCGAACATCACCCACACACCTTCAACAATAATTATCTTACTTACATAGCATCTTTCATCTGATGCAACGGGGTTCACGCTCTGCCAGTTCAGCCGATCCTCGCTGCGGTAGAAACATTCGTCGTTATCAACGATTAACCACACTTTGCCGTCGGTTTTTATATGACGGATGTTTTCCGGATCGCAGGGCGGATTCTCCACATCCTGCCAGTCAATACTAAGTCGATACTCTTGCCCCGCTTTCACCACGGTAACCGACTGCTTATTGCGTTTTTCCTGCTCCTGCTGCTGCAACCACTCGGCGTGTTTTTGTTGTTTAATGCGAATAACCGAACTATCAAAATTACCTAGGGCAAAGAGTTCCAGTTGCTCCGCCGCATCGGAACAAGCCCTCGAAAAGTCGGTTAACACGCTATCAATTTGGTTCTGGTATTCGTTGAATTGATCGTACCAGTCTTCGTTTTCGGCGGAATTATCCAGTTCATAATCGGAATAACTGATGCGCCCGTCATAGTCAAACGTCGGCAAACCCCAGCGTGAGGTCATTGCGTTGCCGGTACTCAATGCTGAACCGTTCGCCGAGATAAACTCGCTGGCTTTTTTACGGAAATCATTCAGGCCAGAAAGGCAGGATTTGCGTCCCAGCGTATAGGCCGAGCTACCAACCGCTGATCCCATTTTGCCAAGGAAGCTGTCACCTTCAAATGAGCCCATAAAGAAGCTCACGTCGGATGCTTTGTCCGTTATTTTCATCAGCTCAAAGCCCAGCATCGTTGCGGCATGATCGGCGGCGTAAAGCTGTTTAATCGCGGCGGAGAAGTGCTCTTTAAATTGCAACTCGCGGTAGCGAACGATATTTTTCCACCCCTGCGTCAGCGCGTTTAATTTCGCGGCGCTGGTAAGCAACTGCGTTTCGTCACTTTCGTGGATCAGCGCCAGCATAGCGGCGAAATTATCTTTAAATTGCGCAGGTTTCAGCATGCCGAGCAGGCGCATCACCTGCGGGTTTTCAATGGTCTTGCCGCAAAGCGCCAGCAGGAAAAAGACATCGAAAAGCCAGCTGTAACGTGCGTTGTCATCACTCAGCAGCGCCAGCATCTCTGGCTGATATTGCTGGTATTTGTGAGCGCTGTCGGCCAGGCTAGCGATCTCTTCTGCCACTGTCGGGCAACCTGCTTTCTCGCCGAGCAGCGCCAGAAACTCGGCACCTTGCTTACTCAGCGATGCTGAATTCTCAATACTTAACGCCAGCAGCAACAGATAAAGGCGCTTTTTCTCTTCGCTCTCACTGGCATCCAGAAAACTGTGCTGGTGAATATCGGGCAGCTCAGAAACCAGTGTTAACGCCTCAGCGGCGTCATCCTGCGGAGCCTCAATCGCAATAGCATTTAACCCGTTAATATCTTTATAAATATCGATAGTCACCAGACTACCGCCGATCACTTCGCTAATCAGATCGCGGATACTGTAGATTGTTGATAAGCCAGCAAAGGTTTCGCCAAACAGCCTGGAAATAAGTTTTTCGCGTGCTTCATCACTGTTGCACAACGCATCATCATCAATCAGCGAGACTATCTTTTCGTATTGATCAGAAAGGAAATAGAGGGCGTTAAACCCGATTCCGGAGATATTGGTCTGAATAAAATGAGAATCAATCAGGTGCTCATCCAGAGAAAGTTCAATCAGCGAGCGGTAACGATCAATACCGGCAATCTCGATCTGGTCGATAAGCTCAATAATAAAATCCAGCAGACGCACTTCTTCATCGCAGTTGATGCCGAGTTTTTCCAGTGTCACGATCAGGTAATTGATATCCGCTGTCGCCAGTTCAGCATCTTTGTGTCGGCGCATAAAATCATAGGTCAGGCTTAATACCAGAATGGTGCCTGGATAAGATTTATAGCGACGTTTATTCGCTTCGATATCTAACGACCAGTTATTAAAGCGGGTGTTATTTTCCACATGCACCAGTCGACGGTTAATTTTATCAATTGCCTGCTCAAGGAAATCTCGGGTTTCAATAATAAATTCGTTCATCGTTCCCAGGTTATTTCGAATAATGGCAATGCTCTGGGAATTGAGTAAATTCTGCTGCTGCAATTGCATCAGATAATGCCAGGCAAACTTCTGCATTTGCAACGCATCAGACTGATTCTGCAACTGGTTTTCACTGTTCTTGCCAGTGATCGCGCTGGCAAAACGTTTAAAAAACCCGCTGCTCGCCTGATTTTGCAGCCGATCCTGGCTGGTGGAAATCAGCTTCGAGGCGTCCAGCGCCAGCTGCTGCGTAAGTGCCGCATTAGCAGTGTGCTGCCTGACCAGGTGGTTAACTGCCTCCAGCTCTGCCCCTTCCAGGGGGTGATGAAAAATCTGTTGTTGCAGCTCTGCTGTCATGTCGGTCATTTTCTGTTCCTTACAGATTATTTATTTTACTTTTTATACGCAGGCTCTGCGCTTGCAGGGTATTTATCTGGCTGGCAAAATGCTTTTCAGAGAGATAAAGCCCTTTATGGAAATCGGTGTAATAGGTTTGCGATTGCTGCAAATAATTGAGCGCATCGTGCATCACCAAGCCACTGCGCACCACCTGCTCGGTGTTGGCGAGGGTAAGCTGGAAATTTTTCTCGATATGGTTATCAATGGCGATATTCATGGCAAGCGTAGTGATCACGCCGCCGATAAGGCTGCCTACCAGCGCGCCCACCGGCCCACCGAGTGCGCCCACCGCCGCGCCAACCGAGGCTCCTGTGACGCCCGCACCGGTCTGGAACAGATTCTTACCGACCCTGGATTCCAGCTCCTCGGCGCTGATTTTCCCCGCCGCGAACAGCACCACATTTTGCACCACATCCACGGCGCACACGGCCGCTCCGGCGACGCCGCCATTTGCCATGCTGCGTTTGAAAACCGTACCGGCAAACAGACCGGGCATAGAGCGTGCGGCGATACTGACGCTGGCGGTGGCAACCCCGGCTTTCAGGGCGCTGTCCCCGGCGGCAATGACCGTGTTTTGCAGGATCTGGACGGTGGCTTGTTCAACCGTAATTTCGCCATTTTTTACCTGCTGAATAGACTGGAAGGTATTGATACTTCCGGCAATAACGGTTGTGATCACCGCCGCCGATCCCGCTGCCCGCACGCTTTGCTGGACGGTCGCTTTATTGAGATAACCGTCCTGCATCTTCTTATGTATCTCGTTACCGGCTGGTGTACCGGCTCCCACAGACTCGGCATTACGTTTGCTGAGCGGCGTGGAGCTCACCCCTTCCGCCTCAATGGATCCAGCCGTGTTATCACGCACTTTTGCCGCGGCTTCGGAAACCTCCGGGCGCGTTTGCTGATTTTTAAGCACGGTACGCTGCGCAGAGGCTTTAATATCCTCAATTTGATCGGCCGGACCGATAAACACATCACTGTGCTGATATTGGTGCACGCCATCTTTGGTTGAGCGGAATGCGTTTTGCGTCTTATCGGCATTCTGGAAATATTTCAGTTGCGCTCCCAGCACCTGCTCATCACCCTTCATCACCACGATGTCATGTACCTGATGATTTTTTATCAGGGGGGTATTTTTAAACTGGTCAGTAAAAGCGCGAATGTCTTTATCTTGCAGAATGGCATCAAGGTTGAAGGATTCTGCGTGCCAGGTTTCAGCAGCAAAACCGCCTTTTATGGCGTTGTTTTGTGCCGTGGACGAGATGGTAGACATAATTGAGTTAGCCTGGTTTATTTCACCCACCATGCTGCCAATCTTTTCTGCGGCCTGCATGGGCCAGATTGGACAGAGGCTAATCGACTGCGTTATGGCCTTTTTGCGATCGTTCGTCATGCTGCATCCTCAGACGTTATCCTGAAAAGTATTATCGGTTATGGGGTTATTTTCTTGAGTAAGTCGCGAGATATATTGAGAAAGTTGCGCTACAAACGCGCTAGCTTCGGCGACGGGTGATACGATCCGCACATTAGGTAACCAGAATCGCAAGGTAGAAAAGAGCTGATCCCGATGGGCAATTCGCGTCGTCACGATTAACTTCCCGTCTGGCGTTTTGCTGATGATTTTTTGCTGCGGCAATATGTTGCGCCGTTCGAAATAGCGGGCGATATCAGGAAGCACTTCAACGGTCACCTCCATTTTGATCATGCTGAACCAGGAGTCATCTTCACTATCGAGATAGTTATGAATATCGCTGTCGGTATCGAAGGTGGTTTTTTTGACATCCAGCCACTCAATTGCGCTGACCTGCCAGGCTTTGATCATCAACTCCGCGTCCGTTGCCGCCAGATACCACACCCCTTTTAAATTCATTAAGCGGTAGGGATGCACCTTCCTCGATTTACCCTTGTATTGAATGATGCAGACCTGACGCTCTTTAATAGCTTTTTCCAGCGTGGAAAATATTCGCTTTTGCTGATCCGAATTCAGCGGTTCAGAAGGTAGTGGTAATATCTTGATGCGATTATACTCAATCGCCGTTAATAGATGGCGCAACGAGTTTTCGCCAGACAGTGGCAGTAATTCTCCCAGCCCCGTTTTTTCACTTAAGCTGGTTAATGAGGGCAGTTTATCTTCTGCCTCTTTCAGCGCGGAAATACGATAAATGCCGTCTTGCGAGCAGGTGACAAACGCGCCCATGCGATTTAAATCGCGATAGATGGTTCTTTCGCTGACATTAAAACGGCTGGCCAGTTCACGGCGTGACACGCTGCCAGACTCAAATAGTTGCAGTAAAATCAGAGCTATACGGCTTGCAAGACGCTCATGACGTGAAGTGTTTTCCATTATCAAATCCCAATTTGAATTTGATAATCATATTACCCCGGTGAACTGACAGGGAGTGTCAGTTCACCGGGGGCATCTAAAATTTCAATCATAAGCTAATTGCTATAATTAACATCATTGATGTATCTGAATTTTCTTGAATATTTGTTCATGAAGTTTACATTTGCAATGAGCTGTTGGTTCTGTATATCTCAGAAAATTATGCGCGAGACGCGAGAATGATGTTATTCGTTCAACTGATTGATATATCTATATTTATGGTGGGTGTTTTGGTATCACGGGCCAGCATGATCAATTAAAATGGTCAATGAACTGGCATCCAGTATGATTGTGATGATCAAAGTATATGTGCAATATATTATTTATCGCTCTCTTCGAACAATGTCAGCAACCACTTTATCCTTTGCTAATAGCAAAAAGTCACGCGGGGTGGTCCCCCAGAGTTCAGGCAGGAAATAAGAGCTATATCTGTCTTTGAATATGACATTCAGTTGTTCACCCAGAGCCAGAAACTCCTCAATATCTTCAAGCAAAGCAATTTGCATACTCTTACTGGAGTGTGTGTTATACGCCTCAATTTTCGGTCCGATTTCATCACTGTCGTCTATGACGTCGTAATCCTGCCCAAAGTAGTTTTCGACAAGGTTATCCAATTCCCGTGGCTTGTTCATATTCATTGCTTTACTCCATGGGCATTGATGTCAGGATAAAATAAGGTTTTCCATTATAGTTTGTCATTTCCAGCTAGATTTCAACACGATAACAATCACGGGCCTGAGTGCTTCCTCGTCTGACTACAATCCCTGTTGGTGTGCTGAATTGCATGCTAATTTTCTTCCGAAGTGGTATCCCCCTCGGGGAATTTTTGACCTACATCTCAATCTCATATTTGTGCGCCTTGAGTGTTTTTGTCGTCAGAATCTCCGCCTGCTCCAGAGACTTAAATGTGCTGGTTGCAGGTAGTTTAGGGCGTCGTACAAGGCGGGCGAGCAGCTCCTCGGTCGTTTTACCAACGTGCCGTTCCAGGGAGAATTCCATTAACAGACTCATGTTCTGCAAGCCTGATACGCCCCCCTCGTATAGCTGAAACACGAACAGCAAGCGAGAAGGCTATGGGGATTGCAAGGTCGACAGTCATGCCCACCTTCGTTGCCGTATCAGTATCAGTATCAGTATCAGCACCAAGACCTTCTGCCAGTACTACAGCTGAATTGTATTTATCGGTTGAGATTTGTCGACCAGTCCAGACCTGACGGGCAGATGCTTGAACTGTATCAAGGCTATGTACGCCAACTACAACACACCCGATTTTCGATAATGTAGTGGGTTCAGGAACAGCGCATAGCACTCCTGCCCCAAATATTTCAACCACACCACCGACTACACCTAGCCCACCCCATAGTCTGTTACTGAGTGTCTCACCCTCACTGATACTCGCATCTGAAAGTACAGCTGCAAGCTGGACCGGGGACAAGACTATGCGTACTTCGTTGCTGTCGTTTGTTATGCTGTCCATGTCATTTGCTCTATCTTTATCTGGTATACCTATTATCCGCTTTGTTTAACTCATAGACTCCAGATCTGATTCTGATGTCTATAAAGGAAATATTTTCCTGGAGATGAAAAATGAGTAACCAAATGAGAGCAATTAATTAAATTTAAAATAATTACAGATATATATTATTGCGTGATTATCTATAGTAAAACTATTTTGTCTGTGTGGACAGTATGCTCTGGATTTATACTTTCTATTATATTGACCGATTGCTATGGCGGAGATTGAAGTCTGGATAAATTTTATCAGGACAAGACCTTTCCATTTGTCGAATATTGAACTATGTGTTTACACACATATTTAAATAACCTAGTCTTTACAATAGTTTATTCGGCAATTAAATATTTTTACCCTGATGTCCACACCCTGTCCGGCCCTCTCGTTAAAGTAATTTCTCTCGATAGAACTGCTCATAACCGTTCCAAAAGCTTTTACAGGCACTCCGCCATCGTCTTAATCATCGCGTATCTATTTACTTCCGCTTTCGTTGCGGGAAACTAACTACAAAGGTGACTTTATGAGATTAATGATTTGTATCCTGCTTGCTGCAGGCTCACTAATTATAAATGCACATAATGCTCTGACTCAGCCTTTTAGCGGAATACTGCCCGCAGCAGTTAATTACAAGACCGGTAACCGTTTCTGGTGTGACGCTCATCTGCAGGTGACTCGCAAATGTACAGTCACGGAAGCAGATCAACCCGGTATGATGGTAATTGTACATTCTGCTCCCACAGAACACTATGAAGGGGGATTATGGGGGTTCATTAGTATCTACCGGAATGAACCATCCCTTGGCTTTACAATCACGCCAGATCAAAAATTTGGTGTAACGGTTAAGGATTTATGCCGTCCTGGCTCGGTTGTGACGTTCCAGCCCAACAGTACCCATCCCGATTATGACGATCTCGTCGGTCTGTTTCAGGGAAAGGAAATCTTCCGTTATAAACACTCTTCATAACGTCAGCATTTACATCCAGACTGCCGCGTCAAAGTTGAGTCTGTCTTTATGTCCCTGAGCACTTCGCTCATATATTCCACATTCATATGACCAGAGTCCTGCTAGCATTTGCTGGCAGGACTCTTTATTATTTTCGGGAGTTCACTATGTCTGATATTTGTTTCGCTTCGTCTTCGCCGTTCACAAGTTCTGAGCGGCTAATTATTGATTGTGCAGTCCGGACGCTGGAGAAATATTTACGGAAAACAGGAGAGGCATTCACGACGTCTGAGTATGCGAAAGACTGGGTTCGCCTGCAGTTCGGGAACCTGGATCGTGAGGTTTTCACCGTGCTTTACCTCGATAATCAGAACCGGTTCCTTGATAAAGAAATACTTTTTCTGGGAGCGGTTAATCACACAAAAATTCACCCACGTGAAATCGTTAAAGGAGCTCTACGTCATAACGCTGCTGCCGTCATTCTGGCTCACAATCACCCATCCGGATACATGGCACCCAGTGAGTCTGATAAGGCAATTACCCGCAAGATCATTCAAGTACTGGCGCTACTGGAAATACGTGTACTTGATCATTTCATTATCGGCACTCACGATGTTCTATCCCTTGCCGAGCAAGAACTGATGTGATGTATTTTTACGTTGTTGCTATTCCAGTTAATGATAACTGATTAATTAAGGATGAAAATTTATGAATCTATGTATCAATGGTTTAACAAGAACAACCATTTTTTCTCTGTTGCTCTTCAGTGGATATGGATATGCAGACAGTAATATCGTCACGGCTGAGCAGGCGATGAACTGTAATACAACTGCTACCCCCGGGACCGGTGATGCATGCCCCTATCCATTTGACGTAGAAAAAGCCGATGAGGCATTCAGAAAAACTGTCAGCCATGCAATGGAGAAGGCTGGCCTGGGTAAGCTATGGGAAAATGAAGGAATTCTTCGTGGGCCCCAGACACCTCTGGAGCCAGTGACCATTTCGGGCGTGACCTGGTTACGTTCATCTTCCTGCGAACAACATAATTGCGGGGAACACTATATTGCATATCTTTACCAACCTAACCTGAAAGCCTTCGTGGGTCTCTACAGTAATGGGGGTAAAAAGCTGTTAATCGGCAATCCGGATGCAGCCCAACTGAAATTTCTGCAGTCCCATTGATCTGATCTCTTTCTGATAAAAGTATTCAGGCATTGTATTCGTGCCTGAATACAGAAAATCCCACTTCACTCATCCCCCGTAAAAGTCTGATAACCACTGGCCTTTGCAACATTGCAGCCAGCACCCTATCTTCATTCAATTATCAAGAGAGAAAACAATATGGCTACAACCGCTCCTCATCAATGGGGACTTCGGCGTGATGTCACGCCATGCTTTGGTGCCCGTCTGGTACAGGAAGGATATGTACTGCATTACCTTGGGGATCGTGCCGGCTTCTATGGAACGTTCTCACCAACTCAGTTACAAATGCTTGAACGCAGTTTTCCGATGTTTGTCGGGCTTATGGAAGCGGCACTGCGTTCTGGTGAATTGGACCCGCATAATGCTCATGTCATCAGACTGGAAAATGAAGGTCTTGTTTGCGAGGCCGATACACTAGGAAGTTGTGGCTATGTCTACGCCTCAATTTATCCGGCTCCACAGCCAGAATAAGGGAGGCAGAAATGTCTGTCCCCATGGAGCGACTGAATGACTTATGGCTTGAGCTGGGAAATATCGACGTAGCCGAAGAAGACGGTACGCTGAACATCAGTGAGCCTTTTATCCACTTTCCCGCCGGAACGCCTGTTTCCGATATCTGGATCTGGTTCGAAATCAGTAATAACGAGTTCATCATTGCCAAAAAGCTTTACGGCATACCGACACATCATTCCTCCTGAAATTAGCTCATTAAGGATCACGTATGAAACAGTTAACTGCTCCGGTTAAGGTGCCGGTTTCACCATGCCTGTCACCCGAGCAGGTATGGCACACATTACTCACTTATCTGCTGAATAAACACTACGGACTTACTCTGGATGACACACCTTTTCATGATGGCAACGTTATCAGTGAGCATGTTGAGGCAGGCGTTGCCTTAGTCGATGCGGTGAATTTTCTGGTTGAACGATATGAACTGCTGCGTATCGACAGGCATGGATTCGCGTGGCTGGAACAGTCACCGTTTTTAACCACGCTGGAAGTTTTACGGGCAAGCTAGGCGACAGGGCTAAAAGTCACTTATGCAAAACCAGACATTAAGGATGGAAGGGCATGAAGCTCATGACTCCTGCACTCCCGTTGCACTGCATCTTTACCGGTATACAGTGCAGCACTGCGTACATAACGGATCAGGATAACGAACGGCTTTATCAAATGTCACATGATCAGACTGAATACAGTGATGCGGAGTGGATACATTTCACGGGAACGGGATATTTACTTCGGCTCAACGCCTGGCAATACCCGGTGCTCCGGTTGAAACGACTTGGTATGTCGAAAGCGTGTCGTAGATTGATCCTGGCGCTGTGCCATCAGTATGCGATCACCTCCATCCATTTCGATGCGGCTGGTGATGTGTTGCCTGGAGTAGAGCATTTCGACTGGTGATTGCTTTTTACGTAAATGGATCCACGATGGGGCTACCAGGCAGAAGTGTTCTCCGCCATCCCCATTTCTGCAATAAATGATACAAAACATAATGTTGGTATAAACGTTGGTATAAATTTTATCGAACACATTTTAAGTCTTATTTATCAGGTAATTATTGAGTATGTTCGAATCCTGTACGGGTGTTTTCTGCCATTCCTTAAGTGCTCAAAACCCTCCAGCCGCATTCAAAAAACAATACCCTACAAGATACCGCTTCTACCGTTTTGCTCTAAACCATTTGATTAAACGCCATGGCATTTCTCACATTTCTCTACCATGCTGATTAAACCTTGCTGTTCATCGTGAGGATGATGTTGTTTCTTATTAATCACAAGGAATTAGGTTATGAAAAAGACGACTGCCCTTTTGTTAGGAACCGCGATCCTCTTCACCTCGAATGCCTTTGCGGCCGAACTGCTCACCCGTGAAGACTTCAAGAAAGTTGAATCCCAGTATGAAAAGATAGGTTCTGTGTCGACCTCTGGTGAGACTGCGATTGCTGATGCGAAAGAAGAGCTCATCAAAAAAGCCGATGAGAAA
>Ga0209281_1001640_pt1 | contig 11938 bp, 11 predicted proteins | sample MedtruBG_FD_187514 | JGI IMG/M metagenome (GOLD analysis project Ga0209281, IMG submission 187514) | Root nodule microbial communities of legume samples collected from California, USA - Medicago truncatula BG (SPAdes) (version 2) | ecosystem: Host-associated > Plants > Roots > Nodule | place... | reverse complement strand
ACGGCACAGCATTAAGCGAGTAAATGCAAAACAAGGAGCGCGCGAGGGGAAATAGATGGCCTGTGAGGCTGAGAACATGCTGGAACTTAAAATCTTCTGCATGACTAAGGCGCAGGCCATACGCGCCCTCAGACCTGGTGGGGCAAAATTTTGCGCGGTGTAGCGACGTTTTCAATTTTGCTTGCCATTGGCGAGACGGGTTTATTACCTGAAACGCCGGAGACGGTCAAAGTCCTCAAGCGCGCTGATCACTACTACCGCTCAGAGAATAAACGCCTTCAGGGGGCCTGATTGTTATGAGAACTCTGATAGGGGGCAGAAGCGCTGAGTTATTCTGCAAGTCGAATACCGCCCCATAATACGAATCGGGGCGGATCGAATGTGTATGCACTGGCTACTCATTGCCACAATCTGCCGGGAAGCAAACGTCAACAACAATCAGAAACTGTATATCACGTTCAAGCTCCCTGTGGGGGATGCTTTTCGTTGAACAATCGGGCTGTTGCCTGCATCACCCACCAACTGCGTAAAACCTGTTGCGGCAACCACGCTCCAGTCCTGGTTGAATTTGTGCGTCCAGTCCAAATTCATTGACCAGGCATAAATCCCCGCTCCGACATCATAGGGAGCAAACCCCGATGCGGCAGACTGTGATGAATTTACTCCGTAGTAAGTCTGCATATAGTCACTCGTCCCCCAACTGCTTGTCAGCGTCATTGTTAAGGTATCTTTCGATGCGCTATAAAGTGGGCTAATAATGCCGAAATGCAGGGCTGCACCATTGTCTCTCTCAGTAAACGGCACCTCAGCCTGTAATTGCAAATGGAGCCAGTCGGTCACCTTATACTCCAGACCCACTATACCGAGAGCCGACCCTTTGATATTGCCCATGCCGCGCAGGTCGTCACTGCCGTCGTTCAATGAATCGCTGTCAACATCGTGATCCTTACGACCTGCGCGATAGCTCAGCGCAGTACTGTAATTCAGGTCACCGATGCTATTGCCGTAACCGATACCCTGCGTGGTACTCACGAAGAACCCATTACGCATCGAGTAATCAAGCACAAGCGCCGTCGTGACACGGTTTTCATCCGAACCAGAATAGCGTGGCGTAACATTTACGCCTCCTCCCAACGATAAGCCTTTATCTTGCTGGGGTTCTGCGGCAAGTATTGGGGAAACCAGTAATGCCAGCAGCGCGCCCGGCAATATTTGTTTCAGGGTGCGTCCCGAAAGTGAAGGGAGGAACTGATGACGCAGTTCGAAGTGTCTCATTAAAGAAGTCCTTAGGGATTCAACTGATTACGATACAAGCGGTTTAAAACGCCAGAACGCTCAGTTTGAATACACACCCTAAAGTTCTCATGAGCCCAAAATGAAGAAATACTGAAGTACATATCGGGGAAGCAAACCTGATAGATTTCCTGATACCGTTTTTTTCTTCAGACTTTCTTCATTCACTGTTGATACCGTAACTATCGTGAAAATTCTCCTAATTGAAGACGACCTGGATCTTGGCAACGGCGTACGTATTGCCCTTGCAGATCAAGGATTAGACGTCATATGGGTTCGCCGCAAAGAGGATGCGCTGCATCAACTTGATGCTTGCGTGCCAGAACTGGTGTTGCTCGACCTGGGACTGCCTGACGGCGATGGTATGAGCGTGATGGCATACTTGCGCCAACGGCTGAAGGGGATCCCCGTCATCATTCTGACCGCGCGAGGCACTCTGCAGGATCGCCTTTGCGGGCTCGATGCCGGCGCTGATGACTATCTCGTCAAGCCTTTTGTGCTAGCCGAGTTGTTGGCCAGAGTGAGAGCCCTTGCGCGGCGCAGTTACGGTTTCGAAAATGAGATGATAGAAATTCGCGGATTATCTCTCCACGTTCCGACTCGTCGCGTAACAGTGAGCGCGCGGAATGTTGAGTTGACGGCGAGTGAATACGCGCTGCTTGAGACTTTACTGTTGCGTACCGATCGCGTGATTACCCGAAATTTTCTGGAAGAAAGGATATTCGGGGCAAAAGAGAATATGAGCAATTCTCTGGATGTGCATATGGGTAATTTGCGTCGCAAAATTGGTGACGGCTATGTGCGAACGGTGAGGGGAGTCGGGTATGTGATCGATACCGTCCCCACTCAGAAGGGAACGGGTTAATGCGAAATTTTTGGTTCCACCTGAGAACCCCTTCGCTCGTACGGCGAATTATCATCGCCCAAATGCTCTTGCTTACGCTGCTTTGGTGTTTTTTTCTGACCTACATTTTGTGGGAGGATTTGCGAAGCCCTTCTATGCTAACGGGCAGTAAAACTTACGAAACCATTCAAAAATTGGTTGATCGTTTGGACGATCGTCCGCAGGCACGAACGGAAGTGCTCGAAGCATTCAGCCAGGCGTTGCGGGAAGGTTATGGCGGAGGTGAGGATCCCGCGCTGTCAATCAGCCTAATCGTTCGGAAAAATAATGAAATAATTTATTCATCTGATGGCGCACCGACTGGCGTGACAAACGCACGATACGGGAACCTCCAGACTATCGAAAGCGGAGGTCGTTCCTGGACTAGCCGTACTCTAAAATCAGGGAACTCCGACGTGGAGGTAACATTGATTACCCCTGCCGCAGGCTGGAACTTCTTTATCTACCTGAACTCGCGTGGCTACTACATATTGCCGTTACTGGTATGTATTCCTTTTCTTTTGTTTCCCGCGTGGCTGTCAATTCGCATTGCAATGCGGCCCTGGAATAAAGTGGTAAATGAGATTGCCTCACGCACGCCAGAAGATCGGTCTCCCTTAAAATTAGTGCCAAAACATAGAGAGCTTCACCAAATGGTGGACGCGATTAACGTTTTCCTTACGAGGTTGCGAGAAAGCACTGAAAGGGAAAGGATTTTCATTGCCGATGCCGCTCACGAGCTGCGTACTCCACTCGCCGCAATGCGCATCAATGTGGAGGCGTTGCAGTCCTATATAAGCAGCGAGAGCCAACAGGAGTTGCTGGCAGGGATCATTCGTAGCAATAGCCGCGCAGCTCGCCTCGTCAATCAGTTACTGCTGCTAATGCACAGCGAGGCGCGCACTGACACTGTCATGGAGCCTGTGCCGCTGACGACGCTCATCCAGGAGCGAATGGCGGAGTTAGCTCCGCTGGCGAGTGAGCGCAGAATTGAACTTGAGTTTTACTCTGATAATGAAATATGGATTACCGGGGTCAGGGAGCGCCTGATGTCACTCATTGATAACGTAATTGAAAATGCCGTGAAGTATAGCCCTGAGGGCGGGCGGGTTGAGGTCGTTGTTCGATCGCTCAAGAAATTCACGCAGCTTCGTGTCTCAGATGCAGGGCCCGGCATTCTGCCTGAGTTGAGGGAACGTGTGTTCGATAGATTTTTTCGTGATCCCAATCAGATACAAACCGGAAGTGGGCTGGGGCTGGCCATAGTCAAAGCGGTTGCGCAGCAACACAACAGCAGCGTATGCCTGAGCACGTCTGAAGACGGTGGTTTGATGGTAACTGTTGATTTCCCTACACACGGGTTCAACTAAAACAACACGACTGTCATCCATACCCATCGGAGGGCATCTACCAGCACAATGGAGTTGAAAGTGAAATACTTGGCCCTGGCTACCCTGTTGTTTTCTATATCACTCAGCGGGTGTGCGATAACTGTCAGCGAATTAAAAAGCAGCCGATCCTCTTATGACGGTAGTTTTACAAGCATGACAGGACCCTCCGACACCTATCGAACCTTAAGGTATATGGCACGGCAGTGCCTGGAATATGAAGCTCTCCTGGGAAATCCGGTCATCGTATTAAGCGAGTTTGACGGTGAGCGCAAGGAAGGTGAGATCAATCAAAAGCTCCTGGCGGAGGGGTTGTTGATTAACAACACGCTAATTGAAATTGAAAGCCAGGATGATGACAAAGCGAAGGTCAGCCTATACACAACCAAGAACATCTTGAGTACGGGTATCAGGTCGCCAAATATAAGTGATATTAAGCGCTGGGTTGACGGTGAAAGAACGTGCTAGCACGGCACGCTTGCCGACAGTGGAAAGGATCTAAGGATACTCGAGCGGGTCACACCTCCGACTGAGCTGTATATCAATGGCGAGCTGGTGAGCCAATGGGATGAGTGAGCTTAAACCTTTGACGATAAACTGGCCAGGCTGATTGGGGCGCTGTCATCGGCGGGACGGAGCAAGCTTGCCGCAGCGATTGCGAATGAGCTGCGCAAATCGCAACAGCAACGGATTAAACTGCAAAAAGCCCCTGATGGCACGCCGTATCAGGCGCGCGATGTTTCAGAAGCTGCGAACGAGCCGCTATGTGAAAGCCAGTGGCCGCTATGATGCTGCTGTGCTCGAGTTTAGCGGGAAAGTGCGGCGCATAGCGCGGGTGCATCAGTATGGTCTCAAAGATCGACCTAACCCCAATAGCCATGTTGTTCAGTATGAATTGCGCCCGTTACTCGGGTTTAACGAAGATAGCAAACAACTGGTTGAAAATGTGATTCTAGCTATGTTAATGAAAAATAGTTTTTATTAAGAGTGTGATTTCTATATTCGAATTAATACTTGAAATGCCAATCGTGGCAATTCAATTCTAAACTTGGGGTTTTTATGAGCCGCTTCGTTTATTCATCTCTGGGTTTGATTTTTTGCTTATCAGGCTGCGCACATTTTGATTTTAGTGATAACGGTAAGGGGGTTGTGTATTACGATCCAGCGCCTTATTTATTTGTATCCACAAGCTACTCAGAACAGGAGAAAGTATGTAAGAGTACAGCGACAGTAATAATGATGCCAGGTCAGAAAAGGGTCATAGCACCTGTTGTGGGGGTGTTTGGTAGTTCCAACCTTTCTGCCAAATTTGACAAAGGGTTTATCACGGAGTTTGGACAAAGTGGAGACTCCAAAGCCGCTGAAACTTTAGACTCTATAGCAGGATTACTACCTGCGCTTGCCGGTGCTGGGCTTATGTCGGCACCAGGTTCATCTCAAAGACCAAAGCCAACAAAGACTGATTGCCCTGTTTCAGCAGTAATGTACCCAATTAATAATGGCATTCCGGACTTAAGTCATCCGATTGATTTTGCTGTAACACAGCCACTCCCTCCTGCTAAAAATGGCGATTCTAAACAACAGATCTTAGACCAGTAAAATATTTCATTGAATAACTATGAAACATCATTAAGTTGCTGCCGGACTCACCCGGTGGCAATTTTCTCGATTAGAGGGTTTAATCCACTCTGCACGATGTTCATCAGCTTTGTAGGTGATATTAAACTTGGCTAACGTATAATATATGGGTTGAGCTATTGTATTTGTAATTTATTGAAGTCTTTATTTTAGGGAGCTTCTGCTATGCCTCCATGTACTGGAGGCATTAGATAAATGTCTGCAAATGAAATGGCTGGTTCATAGTAAATTTGATGAGCGCCTTCTTGCCTCTGAAGTCTGTATTCCAGTGTAGGTTGATGACTTAATAAACATTAGGCTGACAGATATTGCGGACCAGACCAAGACAAACACGCTCATTACTAATTCCTTAGTGGATTCACTGCATAAGGAGCGTTGAGGTATATTGGCTATTGTCATTATTAGCAATATAATCCATATGCCAAACAAGTAAAAAGCCACCAATTGATTTATCTTGGATACTGATATTTGTTTGGGTCCAGTAATGTGTTTGTCTACGAAATCGTCATCTGTGCTAGCTAGTTGCGGAGCATTTTTTTTTGCTTCGGTTGAAGGTCGTGAAAGAACAGTCTTATAGAGCGGTCCTGTGACACCATTCTCCATGAGATCTAAGTGATTCTCCCAATTTTCTTGCCAGTACTTACTACCTCTGTTAACCAAAAACCACGAAAGGGTAAAAACACTCCCCATACTTGAAAGTAAAAGAGAAAATGCATTTTTAAGCGGGAAACTATTTACCGATGCCAAAGCAAAATAACCAGTAAATGTAATGGCAATAATGGCCCAGAAGTAAGCGGCCCTTTTCCAGTGCATTTCTATTTCAAATTTCCTGATATCTGCAACCTGTGTAAATGCTCTTATGTGTTTATCAGAAGGCTTATGCAATTTATCATCAGTAATTTCAAAATGCTGCTGATATTCCCTGTTGTTCAATTTGATGATCCTCTAGACGTTGTACTAAAAATCATACAACACCGCTGAATTACATTGAAGGTGTTTTTACTTCATCCTTTCCGGTATGAAAACACAATCGACACTTCAGGATATTTTGCGCCTGCTGCGCAACCTGATCCGAATCGGCGTCGTTCTCGAGCTTGACCTTGAGGCTGGTCTTTGTCGTGTCCAGAGCGGCGCAATGCAAACCACCTGGTTAAACGGCTGACCTGCCGTGCCGTGCTCGCGGGTGTGGTGGGCTCCTTCCGTTGGCGAGCAGGTGCTAATTCTTGCCATCGGTGGCGAACTCGACACCGCGTTTGTGCTGCCCTCCATTTTTTCGGATGACCATCCCGCGCCGTCAGCCTCGCCGGATGCGCTTCACATCGCCTTTCCTGACGGTGCTGTCATTGAGTACGAGCCTGAAAGCGGGGCGCTCACCGTGTCCGGGATTAAAACCGCTGACGTCACCGCGTCGGAATCTATTACCGCCACCGTGCCGATGGTGCTGGTCAAAGCTGAAACCCGCATCATGCTCGATACACCCGAGGTGGTGTGTACCAACAAGCTCATTACCGGCTCACACGAAGTGCAGAGAGGCGGAACGATGAAAGGGAATATCGAGCACAGTGGCGGGAAATTTACCTCCAACGGTGTGCTAGCGGATGACCACGACCACGGGGGCGTGAAGCGCGGCGATGACAGAACGGTTGACACAAAATGACGGTGCGTTATCTGGAAATGAACAGCCAGACCGGGCTCAGTATTTCTGAGGCCGACCATATCATGCAGAGCGTGCGCGACATTCTGGTCACGCCGGTTGGCTCGCGGGTGATGCGCCGTGAATACGGCTCGCTCCTGTCGGCGCTGATTGACCAGCGTACGCCGGCGTGACGGCGAAATGGCTGCACACCAAAGACCCGAAACCGCAAAAGTAAAAGGTGAAGCTGAAACGTAAGCCGAAAGAAAAACACCTGCGCGCGCTGCAGCATCCGAAAGCGGCCAAAACCACCACCAAAGCCAAAAAAGAGCAGGAGGCGCGCGAAGGTGAGTATATGGCCGGTGAGGCTGACAACGTGCTGGAGCTAACAACCATCTACGCGACAAAAGCGTAGGCGAAGTGGGACAAAATACAGCGCGGCGTGGCGGAGTTTTCAATCTCGCTGGCTATTGGCCTCGCAGATTTATTTCCTGAAACGCCGGTAGCGGTGAAAGGCTTTAAGCGCGTATAGACGAGCAGGCGTGGATAATCAGCCGCGTAGTGCACAGTCTCAACGGGAACGGCTACACGACGGGCTTAGAGCTTGAGGTGAAGGTATCGGACGTGGAGTAAGAGAGCAAAGAAACAGAAAGCTGAACTTGGTTTATATGTTTGTTTTATAAGGTTAATGTGAATAAGATGCATATATCGGAAACGTTCAAACGTGCTCATCATGTTTCACTGTCCTAAATACAAATTCGCCGCACACGCTCGCACAAGTCGATATTTCTCTGATACCACAAAGGAGCGGTATCATCAGTGTACAAATATCAACTGCAGTTGCACCTTTGTCACGACTGAAACCCTTTCGCGTTTTATCGTTTCGCCTGGTGAAGTCGTGCCAGCACCGCCGCATCCGACAACGTCAGGCCAGCATCAGATCCAATGGATGTGACCAAAAGAGAGCCCCGCAATTGCGGGGCTTTTTCGCATTTGAACATTTCTTAGGTGTGCATTTATCAGAATGAGGGGCGACTCAGTGGCTGGGCTGGGAAAGTTAATATCAAGCTAAATAATCAATGGAATGTACGTTATTACCATTTGACCTAATTCTCTATATATTACAAAGTGTCTATAACTTTAAAGGCTATGTAGTGGGGTATAGGGAGATGTTGTTAGCAGACACAAAAAGTCGGTTGTTAGATGCAAGTAAAACGGAGGAGGACTTTTTTGTATTGGTCAACCAGTTGTATCTAGCGGAAATAGATACTCAAAAGAAAAGCTTGGCAGAAGCACTAACTGAACTTCACAACTCCCGTGAGATTGATTTTATCGGGATTGTAAGAGGGATTGAAATAAACTCATCTTACGATTTTTTAACAATTGTGAATGTTTTTGAAAATGCGTTACCATTATTAGATGCAAAAACTGAAGATGTGCTTCATTGTTTAGTCTATCTCGTCCTGCTTTCAGATAGAGAACATGAAATTGCTGATGTTTATCAGGCCTTTGAACGTTTTTGCAGCTTAGAAACTCATCGTCCCGGAGAAAGCATTGACTGTATCATGAGGCAAAACGAGCTAAGTTCGTATGCTCCTTTTCTTACTTGCTCAATTCGTGCCTACGGACCAGACCGCGTGGATGAAGCTATCCAGGCGATAGAAAGTCTCATTGTCAGTAACAATGAGACTGTAAGAAATCACACCTATTATTCATTAGGAAGTCTGGTTGTCGACGATACTCGGGCTGGTTACTTATGGGAGTTACTTAGAAACAATGCTGTTAGTGAGCAGGATATTAGGTGTTGTAATTCGATATTGAGGGCGCTCCTTAAATTTGGAGATACATTTCCATCGTATTGGCCGAAAATAGAAACGTATCTGACTGAAGTTGCTGAGGATGCTCCAGTCGAGGTTTTATATGAGATATCTAGCATAGTTGCCTTTCAAAAAAAAATAAACATGTCAAAGGCGGCTTTACTTATATTGGTTGAAAAGTTAGCGCATGCATCCTTAAAACATGAGGGTATAGCAAGGAATATTGACTATTTGTTAGTTCATTTGATTGAGATAAATTCACCTTCTCTAGCTATAGAATTGTTAGAGTCGATTCTGGCTGTGGGAGTTAAAGTCAAGCGCTTAAGTTATTTATCAAGCCAGTTAATGGACAAGTATCAAGAACTGCGAGCTCATATTATAACAAAGTGGTTTCTATCTGGAGAAACATCGCTTTATCGTGGTGTATTAGACCTTCTACATGGTGTCTCAGGAAAAGATATTGAGCTTTATGCTGAAACTGCATTACTTGATACTGAAGAGAAGAAATTATTTGTGTGTCGTAAGGCTGTTGGTTGGTTATTTACGATTCCTGTTGTTACAGTAAGATATATTATGTCAATTTTAGACAGCGCTTCTGAGGAAACCTCCATAGAGTTAGAAAGTATTCTATATGATCCCTTGCTTTTAAGTTACCCCGGAGAACTTACTAAGATTTTCCAGTCTTTTATTGATAACGATATTCACAAGTCACTTTGTGAACGCATGCTGGAAAAACTTAGAGCATATCATAATAATATTGAAAAAATATCAAAATTGAGTGAACTCAAAGCTCCTGGCGAAAACATTAATACTTATTGGAAAAAGTTTGACAAAAATATGCAGGCGGCACAGGAAAAAGCATCGAGACACTCTTTTGTTCATCTGATAGCTACGAAACAAAGGTTATTGTACGGTAATAGTTCAGTTTATTATGTGGAACAACAAAACGGAGAATCAATACGACAGGAGGTTAAAATGCATTCCTTTTCCCACTCAACGGAAATGCCAAGATTAGATGTTTTGGACCCAGTATCACTCAATTACTTTTTGTTAACGTGCCGTTGTGAGAGAATGAAGAATGAAATTAATTCTTAAACAATACTTAGCTTCGCTTAAAGAGCGTGCAGAATTAGATGCTGTATTACCAGATTTGTTAAGCAGTATGGGAATGAATGTGTTTATTTCGCCAACTCGTGGGGTTAAAGAGTATGGTGTTGATATCGCTGCTGTGGGGAAAATAAATGGCGAAGAAAAAAAAGTATATTTATTTTCTGTTAAATCTGGAAATCTCACACGGGAAAGTTGGAATGGTAATACAGACCAAGCGCTGAGACCTTCATTAGATGAGATTAAAGACTCCTTTATTCCAAGTCGTTTGCCGCCTGAACATAAAGATAAGCAAATAGTTATTTGCTTATGCTTTGGTGGTGATGTTAATTCTGGAATAAGGCAAGAAGTATCAGGGTATGAGACGCGAAATACGGTGGATAATATCTCATATGAAGAGTGGAACGGAGATAAATTATCTGAATATATTCAACAATATTTACTAAAAGAAGAGTTGTTAGTTAACTCCAGTCAAGCATTATTACGTAAGTCATTAGCTTTGCTTGAAGAGCCTAAAATTTCAAGCAAATACTTTTCACTGTTAATTGATGAGGTCTTATCAAATGCAGATGATTCAGATTCTGTTGCATCATCTATTACTCGCCTAAATGTTTGTTTATGGGTTCTTTTTTCGTGGTGTCGTGATTGTGGGAATTTAGAGTCCGCATATCTATCATCAGAAAGATCAGTGCTATTGGCTTGGGATAAGGTTAAGGTTTTTTATACTGGTAAGAACAAAGCTTCCAAAGCTTATGATAGTATTTTAGACACTTACCAGCAAATTACAGATCATTATGTGGATCATTGTATAATTCCATTTGTAGGATTTAAATATGCTCTCTCCCATGCAGTTTGCACATCATGTTCTATTGATGTAAATATTAAACTCTTTGATGTGTTAGGGCGCTTAGCAGTCAAAGGTCTGTGGGTTTCAGATTCATTGGCAAAAAGTTGCAATGAAAATCCTCCTATAAATGGATATAGCGAAGAGCAAGAAATTTTGAGTTTTCGCGTCAGGGATATTACAAAATCAATTAATTCATTGATTGTTAATAACCCAATATTATGTTCGCCCTTTAAAGACTCGCAGGCAATTGATATTGGCTTATCATTAGCACTGTTATCAAAAAATTCCGATTTAGATGGTTTTGTCCAAAGTTGGCTTTCAGAGATCGTGAATAGGAGTATATTCTCCTTCGAAATTAATGGGATGTATCCAATAATTCATGACTCTTATGAAAAACTGCTTGAGCACAAGAGCAAGGAAGATGTTGATAGTAACTATAAAAGTAAAGTTACAGAGGCCAGTGTTTTGTACCCGATGTTAGCAGTGTTTTGCTCTCTATATGAGCTGACTTCTATAAGCGATGAATTAGAATCGTTTACCAGAGATCATTTGGCGCATTGTACATTACAATATTGGTATCCAAACCAATACTGTGAACAGAATATGTATTCAAATATCGAAATGCATGGTTCAGCATCAACTAACTTTCCAATGAATAAAGGGCTGGTGTTACAGCACGTACTACAGGAGTGTAGAAGTTCTGATTCTTTCAAAAAAATGTCAGCTTTTACTGAAGGGAAGATGCCATTAATAATTACAGCCTGCCGCTGCTACCGCTATCCTGTTCCTTTCCATTATCTTGAAGATTGGATAGAAGATTCGCAACCGCAAACCACTTCCGCGTTCTCGCTCGAAGCTGACGATCAAACCTAGTATGGCCTAAACCAGCTTGGCTTCTTTTCCGCAGACTCAATTCAAATGACAAAGCCCCGCAAAAGCAGGGCTTCAAGTATCGATATGGTCAATATGTGGACATGACCTGAAATAAATCCTTTTATTCATATGCTTGAAGCGTTTCAAAAAGCTCCTGCGGGAGCCTTTGTTACTGACGCGTCAAATATCCTTGATCCGTTGGGCTGTGCCATTCGCCGTTGCCATCTGGTTTGAGAGCGATGCTGCGCGTTCTGAATACGAGGTATAATTCGCCCTTATCGGTGATGAACGGCACGTTAGCGGTTTCAATCGGTTTACCATCAAACAAGTAAACCTTTTCGCGTACCACCAGTTTCAGTAAGCGCTGTCCGTTTGCGTCGAACATTTGCCACGTCCCGATGTAGGGCGTCACATCTACCTGGCTCTGCGGGTGTGCGGCCTGGTTCTGGGCTTTGGTTT
>Ga0209281_1001636_pt1:10000-11981 | contig 11981 bp, 14 predicted proteins | sample MedtruBG_FD_187514 | JGI IMG/M metagenome (GOLD analysis project Ga0209281, IMG submission 187514) | Root nodule microbial communities of legume samples collected from California, USA - Medicago truncatula BG (SPAdes) (version 2) | ecosystem: Host-associated > Plants > Roots > Nodule... | reverse complement strand
GTCCCATTTTCAAGACTTTATGCCTGCAGGGAAATTTAACCCTTTTTTCTACAAAACTGGTTTTGGCACATCAAGCATATATAGGGGGAGCACCTTGTTGGGGCTGGGCATGGCATGGCTGGGGGGGACTGTCTGGGGCGCGCCCAGGCACCCCCAGCCTTGCCCCAACAAGCTTTTCCACCCAAATCTCCCCCATTTTCATCAATTCGAGCCGTTTTCATCAATTTTTTTTGATAAATTCGGATCTTTTTGATGAATTTGGGGGAGATTTGGTGGGAAAGATGGGGGAAATCTTGCTGTTCTTGACTAGGTATGGTGGTGGTGCTAGTGCTAGCATATCTAGTATGGTGGTGGTGGTGGTGCTAGCATATCTAGTCCATTCTCGTCCCTACTCGGAAAATTAAATAATCCCGCGTGCAAAATTGCTGAAATTTCTTGGAGGAGGTCCTTATGATGTCCTTAACATGCTTGAATTTTTGGGGAACAAAATTTGGCCCGTAAATGGATGCGCGTTTGGAAAAAATTTGCGATTTTGTGTGTTTCGGTCGAAAAATCAAAATAAATCGAAACGACGTTGGATTTTTACGAAACTTCACAGGTCTTGGCTAAACACTGTCTTGGTTATGGTAAAGCAAAATTTCTCCCTCTTTCTCATGCCTAGGTATGGCGGTGGTGCTAGCGTAGCTAGTCCAAAAAATCCATTCTTGTCCCTACTCGGAAAATTAAATAATCCCGCGTGCAAAATTGCCGAAATTTCTTGGAGGAGGTCCTTATGATGTCCTTAACATGCTTGAATTTTTGGGGAACAAAATTTGGCCCGTAAATGGATGCGCGTTTGGAAAAAATTTGCGATTTTGCGCGTTTCGGTCAAAAAATCAAAATAAATCGAAACGACGTTGGATTTTTACGAAACTTCACAGATCCTTTATGTGTATTTTTATTGAGGTCTCTGCAAAAAATCAGCTCAAAATTCGACTTCTAGGTCCATGTTTTGATTTCTTCGATTCTTGAGTATTCGGCACGTTAAAAATTCATAATTAATTCGTCCCTCGTCGTAAAATTCTGATTTTTTGTGGGAGATGTTGTTTTTATGTCCCTAACATGCCTGCAAAAAATCGTGAAAAAATTCAACCTCTAGGTCCCATTTTCAAGACTTTATGCCTGCAGGGAAATTTAACCCTTTTTTCTACAAAACTGGTTTTGGCACATCAAGCATATATAGGGGGAGCTCCTTGTTGGGGCTGGGCATGGCTGGGGGGGGGACTGTCTGGCGCGCGCGCGCCCAGGCACCCCCAGCCTTGCCCCAACAAGCTGTTCCCCCCAAATCTCCCCCATTTTCATCAATTTGAGCCGTTTTCATCAAATTTTTTTGATAAATTCGGATCTTTTTGATGAATTTGGGGGAGATTTGGTGGGAAAGAGGGGGAAATCTTGCTGTTCTTGACTTGGGCAGGCACAGGCCAAACATGCAGTTCAACATTTGTTCATGCCTCGTCTTGGCCAAACTTTGCCTTTGTCATGGGAGAGTAAGATTGATGCATCTTTTCCACGTCCCGTCGGTAGCCCAGTCCCAGTCCCACAGCATAGGAATGAGGGGTCGTCTTGCCGTTCATGACTTGGGCAGGCATTGGCCAAACATGCATTTCAACGTTTGTTCATGCTTCGTCTTGGCCAAACACTGTCTTGGTTATGGTAAAGCAAAATTTCTCTCTCTTTCTCTTGCCCAGGTATGGTGGTGGTGCTAGCATAGCTAGTCCAAAAAATCCATTCTCGTCCCTACTCGGAAAAACTTGTGCCCTTGTAACGCTGCGGGGCGACTGGCACTTGCTTATTTGCAGTGCAGGTCAATAAACATAGCCGTGTTGGTCCCTTATCGGAAAAACTTGTGCCCTTGTAACGCTGCGGGGCGACTAGCACTTGCTTAGTTGCAATGCAGGTCAATAAACATAGCCGTGTTGGTCCCTTATCGGAAAAACTTGTG